>Ga0265780_10000489_pt1 | contig 61564 bp, 60 predicted proteins | sample P1T30metagenome_FD_192432 | JGI IMG/M metagenome (GOLD analysis project Ga0265780, IMG submission 192432) | Plant litter microbial communities from East Loma Ridge, Irvine, California - P1 T30 | ecosystem: Environmental > Terrestrial > Plant litter > Unclassified | place: USA: California... | reverse complement strand
CGCGCTGAGATTGGTACGTAGGTCACATGTCAAGAATCAAGACATTGGCTTGTTTTGTATCTCTGGATTATGACGTTAGAACTTGTGAGCGCTAGGAGCACCACAGGTGCTTACGAGGGTTGGTTTGTCAAAGAGGAAGAAGGCTTGGAATTGAAAACGCGTTGTGCGTCGCTGCTAAGCTCCAATCTCGATCTATACGTATCCACCGGGGGCACCTTGGCCAGGCTTATACGCAGTATACACATCGTCTGACGCGGCCCTCACTGCGGCGCCGTTAGCTTGCTGTTGGATCTGGCTCATCAGCGCCTCCATCTCGTCTTCCGAGCTGCGTTGTGCCTGATTCGAAGCCAGCGGCGCCATGTGAATCTGTGGCGGACCAGCTGCGTCGCGCACCATCGCCGCTTTCGCCTCATCCAGGACGCGCTTGATCGCATAGCTCTGTATCTGTGCAGCTCGTGCTTGCAATACAGGCATCTCCGTGCGATCCCGCTTGTTGAGATCTGGGTGGTTCATGACGCCTGGCTTGTAGACGTCGGCGCACAGTGCGGGCAGCAGCTTGTAGATGTCGTCTGGACCGTGCATGGCCTCGAGGAAGAAGAATTTGTACCAACCAGCGCGGTTGAGCGCTGGGATGTATGTGGCATATCTGCTGCTTGCTGATGGCGGCTCGGCCCTGACTTTCAAATCTTGGGCGTGCGAGTGCTGGTTGAAATTCCAGACTGGTGTAAGCGAAGATTGCACAGGTACCATAACGTGAGGGATGCCTGCGAGGCTCCACATTCGTGCGAGAGCTGTGTAATTGTCGTACGAGAACAGCTCTAATCCTACGTCAGCCTGAATGTTTCGAGTGCGACAATGTGCTACTTACTGTTTGCTTCCTCACTCAGCTCTACCCAGCTCTTCAGCACCTTCGGACCTTCTAGCATCCCCGTGTTGTGAGGTTCGAACTTTCGGTCCAATGCATCAAACAGTAGATCAGCCAAGATGTAGAATTCACGTGTCGGCTGCTCTGTGATGGGGTCGACAAATCGCCACGGATCTGCCAAGGGTAGGCTGCTTGAGCTCATGGCGCGCCGAGGGACAGAGAACCTGTTCGATGGCGACACTGCCTGGACACCTGGAGCTTGATGTGCCTGGAACTGAGCGGGTGGGTCATTACTCTTTGCATTGTGCAGACTCAAGCCCCCAGTGTCTGCAGGCAGCTCTGCAACGAACTCCGTGGGTGAAGTCGCAGGTGGGACCGCTGCGGGAGGTACAGGAGTCGAGGGCTGACTGATCTGAGATGCAGCAGGTGGCTGAGCGTACATCGGTTGTGGAGGAGGGCTCACAGGATGAGGCGCGGGCATCGTGGATGTTCCACTCCACATATAACTCGTGGGTCGCTCTATCGATGGCGAGACGGCCTGGTGAGGAGCCGTGGGGGGTTGAAAGGCCTGCTGATGAGCCACTGGACTCTGAGGAGGTTGCTGCGAAGCTATTGGGTTATGATGTGACTGCTGAGGGGGCATTGGATTATGTTGCTGATCGTTCGGTGGCGGACCCGGAGGTTGAGATGGATGTGTCCATGAAGGCTGAGCTACTGGCTTGTTTGGAGGTATTTCTGGCGAGACATCACCCATGTGGGATGGCTGATGAGGCGCTTGAGCATTCTTGATGTGTGCAGGAGTCTGGGTCGCGATAACTCCAGTCTGCTGTCCATCAGTTTGTCCAGTCTGCCACTGATGGCTTTGCTGAAACTGCCCCTGAGACTGCCCTTGTTGTACATATTGTCCTTGTTGTACCTGACTCGATGTCATATCATAACCTGGTGCGTTCGGTGGTGGCGCATTGTGCGGCGATGCAGTTTGTGGGGGTGCACCTGGCGGTTGAGCATGCTGGTTAGGAAAGTAATTGCTCTGGCCTGAATGACCAGACGCAGGTGTCCCATAGTTCGAGGCTTGCGGGAAGGGAGACTGCTGAGGGGTGTTGTACTGATTTGGTGTCTGCGCTTGGGCTGGTGGAACTTGCCCTGGAGGAGGCTGCCATGGACGCTGTAAGCCTTGTGGGTTGTAGGGTTGATTTTGTTGCTGAGGAGGTGATTGTTGCTGTATTTGTTGCTGCTGTTGCTGCTGAAATCCTTGCGGCTGATTGTGTTGTTGGTAGTTCTGGTAGCTTTGCAAGTGCTGAGGCGGGCCACCAGCAGCTGGCTTTCCACTGAGTTTCGAGCTTATAGTCTTACTGAGCTTGTTGAACATTGGTTTGCCAGTTGTCACAGCTTGGTCCATATACTTCCCGAATCCACCGGACTTATGGCTATGGTTCGATTGACCTTGGCCTGCAGCATTTGGTTGCCCGTAGCCTTGTTGCTGTTGCTGTTGCTGTTGCTGCTGCTGCTGCTGCTGCTGCTGACCCGGTGCTGGAGCGCCTTGATTCGGTTGTACGTAGGCCCCTGGAGGGGGAACAGATCCGTAATTCGACATATCTGGCTGATACTATAATCTGCTGGTAAGTGGCCCTGGATGTCACGATGTGACGAAAGATATGAACGAGGCTGGAGAGTGGAGGAACCAACCGCCGACAACTTCAGCCGCACCCGCTTGGCATGTTGGCTTCGAGTCTAGATTAGCGGTCACCATGCTTGTGTTAGTTGTGTGATCAAGATCGTTTGGACGACGCGACAGATATATGCTTGGGTAGAGGGACTGTTGTTGCATTGCAAGTAATGTTGATGCCATTCTGCCCAGAAATGTCGACGGATGGGACGGCATGTGTGTTGGGCCCGGTGCACTTTCCACAGGGTCTGTGGCGCGATGTGGCGCCGCTTCTTAGCATCCCCAATCAAAAGCCATGATCCTCGTTTACGACAAATAACCCATCTTCCGGCCTTTGATGCGCTTCATGTGCCAGACTTTGTCTTTCTTCCAGATGCTGAAGTTTTGAACCACAGATTTCACAACAATGTCGAGCAACCCCTCTCCTCCTGTCAGCCTGTGCAAGTGCTACAGCACTACGAAGCAGCTCGTTTTTGAAAGGTCACCCATTGTAGGCTTCAGTGTGTTTGGAAGGTTTGCAGAACAGACACCAGCACCTTCGTACCAAAAATTGTCCGAAATGTACACAGTACGGAGTAGATACTTCAACCATGGTTGCTTCGCCAGTAGCTTAAGGCTAACCGCATCGCACTCATAACACACTCTTCTCAGACACTTCTTTCTCTCCTCTGAACTTTCTTTTCTCAGCAGCTACTTCCAATACCAACGACCTCCAATCCTCACGACTTCCAATCCTCACGACTTCGACGTTCACCGTGTCCCAAAGTGCGACACAATACATGCGACCACCTTCGTCTACACTAGCCGAAATGGCTTCTTTTCTCGAGCATCGACATATGTCACCAATATCTACCTCCTGAATGGGCTGGGAAATATGCGATATTTCGGCTTGATCCTGAGGGAAAGAGGACTTACGGTCGTGTCCGACCTGACTTGCCAACCTCAGTCCTCGACAAACTGTGGCCACAAGGCTACAAGAGTCAAGCCGACTTCATGAATCCTACCGATTGGCAGGTGCTGCTGGACTATGCCGCACAGGGCATTGACTTGGGTGCCCAAGGAGTGCAAGAGCATCCGGTTCATTTTACATTGGACTTCGATCCCTGGAACGTGAAAATCGAATGGAGAAGCATGCTCCGCCTGTTCTTGAGGAAAGAGAATACCATGGCCAGGAAGATCCGAGAACAAACTGGACAACGATTCGCCTGCATAAGCTGTACCTCATTCACCTCGAATATTGCCTCCGTGCGATATATCACGAGCGTGAGGAGCGGGCTCAGCCCCTTGAAGATCAGTCACTTGCTTCGGAACTCCACCAACTTCGGTCATTCCTCGCACAGCTCCACGGACAACCTCAATATTATGGTCCCTTGAGCATGGATCAGAATATGCTATGGAGACTGGAACAAAGGACAGTCGAGTGCACCATGCACTTACGAAGTGTGAAGCCATGGCCTTTGAGGAAATGTTGCTGGCAGATGTAGACGCTGCTTGGGTCAATCATTCGTTGACTCCCTGGGAGGTGGTCCTTAGTACTTACGGTGCGACAAAGTTGTTGGTGATCGTCGCATGTTCTGCCGGCAGGAACTATCGCTTAGCTTTTCCCCCTGATTATTAGCTTGCGATCAGATCATGGCATGACCCCTGCAAGTTCAACCCCAGAGGATAGCGACATCATCGCCCACAACAGGTTTTCAGCCACGTGCTTCCTCGGAGCATACTGCGCAACAACGACATAGGTGGATCGTCATGCTAGTTGCGAAGTAGCGAATGGTTCGGTCGATGGATAATCTTGATGGACTCAGCCACAACAGCCCAGGCGTCACGATAAGTATGATAGAAAGTCCTACTTCCTGGAATTGCCCTGAGTTGGTCTCTTCCCGTTAATACGACTTCATCAACTCACAATGTTTTCACCTGTATTGAAGCTACTTCCTGCGTTGCGGGCAACAACATCACCGGATCAGAAATTGGACCATGCGCAGATGTAATTGACCGACCTTCATCAATCAATTGAGTCCTGGCTGACGCGGGTACGATTTCAGCGCGATCGACGCATGCCTTGCTACTGTTCAAACATACTTCTCCTGTGACTCAACAACTCCTACGAGCCACACATGTCTATGCGAACAATATACACGGCGCGCCGCGTACGTAACCCCTATTTGAGTCTCCATGGCCAACTTGCTCAACGTCAGCCAGATGCTACGACAACCACGCGTCACGCCTATCCACACAGCCAGATCATGTCACAATATTACGCTCAATGCAAGATTATTGCGATGCTGCAGGCGACGCTGTGCAGTACGAATACCACCAAGAGCGCCGGCAAATACCCAACATCCTTAACAGCCTCGGTGGCGTTGTCGCGTCCTTCCTAGGTAGCCAAACCGTCGTTGGATTACCTTCAGGAGTACCCTCAGCAATCCCTTCAGTAGTAGCAAGCATCATTCCACCAGCCGCCAGCGTAACTTCACGAGCAAATGGCGTAACCTCGACCGCCAGTGCGAGAAGCAGTGCGCCGACGCCAACGACTCTCATGCCGACCGCAACCTCCGCATCAGACGCTTCTCAAGTCAGCGCGCAATCAACATCCTCCTCCGTTCCCGCATCGACATCAAAATCCTCCTCTCCATCTATCGGCGTCATCGTCGGCGCAGTAGTAGGCGGTCTCGCGTTCCTCATTCTCCTCGGCATCCTCGCCATTTTGTGTATGCGACGTAGGCGCAAGAAGCGCCAGTCTGCTCTGCCGACGTACCATTCTGCCGAAGGCACCAGAAGTGCACGAAGTCTGGATGAAACGCTCGTTGATCGCACGCCGATGGTGCAACATCGGAAACCTGTTGGTGCTGCCGTAATGGCGGTGCCGGGACGTGAGAAGGCGACGTATCACTCAGAGCAGCCAGATGTTCCGATGCCGGTGCAGACTGAAATGTATACGAGTGCGAATGTGTGGGAGCTAGATAGCACGGAGATGGGGACGCGGAGTGAATTGGACTCGCCTGCGGTGTCTCGAGTTTCATCGCCGCTAGCGCCGCGGGCTTCGTTGCGTGTTGCTTCACCAGCGTCGATGGTCTCGCCGGTCGTGGAGGATCGGCAAGACAGAGGAAGTGGGTTTGACTTTGGGTTTGAGCAAAGGCGAACGGTTCATCCACAATACGAGAGGCGGACGGTTCATCCGGAACATGAGCTGCATTTTTGATTTAACTAGCGCTTACACGAACATAATGGTACAATGACGAATAACGACTCTATTACTTTCTGAATACGTTGACACTGTCCCCCTACTTAATGTATAGCTGAATCGACTCGGGCCATACCGCCAACCTCGACTAGGATCTTGACGTGGCTCTCCTTATCGTTGATCAAGGCTTTGATGCCACCGTCGACGAGATCCTCAAGCTGGATCTTACTCGTGATCATCTTACTCGGCTTCAACGTACCTGCAAATCATTAGGTCGTCCACATCAACGATAACAGCACGGTGAGCGAAACATACCATCTGCCAAATGATCAATAACCGCTTGTACATCCTTCCTTTGATACCCAAGCACAGCCGTGTACTTCGCCTCCCTGAAAACCAACATGTTCGGGTTGAAAGGCACTTCCTTTTCCCAGATCGCTACATTAATCACCGTGCCTCTCACTCTTACTGCTGTGCATGCACACTTCAGGCTCGCAGGGACCCCGGCGCAGTCGAAGACGATGTCTGGTCCATCTTTGCCGCTTAGCTGTTTGCTTATCTCGACGACATCGTACGTCGCGGGATCAACAACGTGGTGCGCGCCAAACTCTTTTGCGAAGCGTTGTCGTGACTTCGATACTTCGCTGAGGATAATGGTCTTCGTCTCAAGTGCCCTCAGACACTGCACTACTGCAAGGCCGATGGGTCCGCCGCCGAGAACAAGTACGACGGAGTCCTGAGTCAGAGGCGCAGCGGATATGGCGTGCCATGCTACGCTCAATGGTTCGACGAGTGCGCCGACATCGAGAGGAACATTGTTCGGTAATGCTAGAACTGCGCCCCGAGGCACAACAACAGAATCACTGAGCCCGCCTCCACCACCAGAGAGCCCAATAAACCCGCCTTTGTAACACACATTCTCGCAACCAGCTGTGCAGGCCTCGCAAGTTCCGCAGGAAATGGTGGGTTGGACGACGATGTGTTGGCCGACAGAGAATCCAGTGACATCGGGACCGAGTTCAGACACTGTGCCGGAGAACTCGTGACCTAGAGTAATGGGAATGGTGTCATTGGTGACCGGATGAGGCTTTGTGGGCGCGAATGTAGGGCCGCCGAGGTACTCGTGGAGATCGGTACCGCAAATGCCTACGTATGCCGGGGCGATCTGCTGTTGTTAATTGATGTGCCGGAAGGTTTTTATCATAAACGCAGATATACTCTGATCTGTCCTGAACCACACTTTTGCTCTGCCACATCTTCAATCCTGATATCCTCTTTGCCATAGTATCTTGCGGCTCGCATGTTGATATCGGTGTACTCGTTCCTCCTGTACTAGCTTTTGAATCCGAAGGCTTGTCTCTTTCCCGGCTAATGACTGTATTTACAAAGGCGGTCTCAATAGCAGACATCCTTCTCTTGTACAATGCAGCGGAAATGTTGCGCGCTGCGGATCACAGAAGTACCCCACAGTCCGGGTGGGTCTTGGAGGGATGGCGTGAAGAGGGCAGTTCGCCGTGCATGATGACATCTTATCATCCAGACTGTGTACAACCGCTCGACAGGAGCACGTCACATAAGTATCGGAAGAGGACCCGAAAGGATGTACAGACAGCTGCAAGGTCCGCAGGGCCGGAGTCGCGTGTACTTGGACCCAAACATGCGAGACTCACATGGGTTAGGTCCGAAAATTAGCTTTGCGAGGGCGGGGTTGAGTGGAGCAGATCGGAACCTCGAAACCGCGACATGTAACCACAATGTCAGCCCTTTTCATACCACTCTTACCGGCCTTGACCATCGATTTTGTATTTGCGGTTCCGTACTTTCATTTCCGTAGACATCTCCAACAGAAGCACCTTCTTGCACTTGTGGAGCTGCCATATACAAAATCTGCAGAGCAGTACGCACGACCAGATTGCGAGCCGAGTTCCTGGGGAAAGTTCGGCCCTTCATGTTAAGATACTGATATTGCATTCGTCAGACAGCTTCGTTGGTTTTTACGAGGATTTGGTCTACGGCGAAACATAGTATGCGCCATCAGCACATGCAGAACTTGGTGGTTGATGTGGGCAACATGCCAGTGTACTGCAAAAAAAAAAGGCGATACCGGTATGGAGACTGTCGTGCCTGTTCCGTAATCTGTGTTGTTGCCTACAACTACCTACATAGCCACTGGCATCTGCCAACGCACCTGGGCTGAAGTGGGTATGTTGGGGCGATGCTGAAGCGCTCAGCCTCAGCCTCTTCCGCAGCTGGAGCGGGCGCACAGGCTGTGCTGTCGAGCAAGGCCAGTGAATTGCAGCTACACTCAAGTAAGGCAAACACTAAGCTTAATCTTGAGGGAAAGATACCCCTCGACGAGCTAGCCTGGTGCTCAGAGCCCAGATGTTGTTTTTTTTCCCGACTCACAGTTGCTACAGCTTTGATTGTTAGGCTATTCTCAGCCATCTTGGGTTTTCCTCCACGACAGCCAAATCCGGATCCAGAGGCCAACGTCTCCAATGGAGCCTGAAAGGCCGAGAGGCCCATCTACGGCGCCCAACCATGATGGAAATCTCTCGCATGAACAACCAGGGCCGGCAAGTGTAGACGATCAAGCATTGGCTGATTGCGACATGAGCCAAATTGTGGCTCAGTCTGTAGAGCTGGGGACCAGCGAGGAAGAACAAGCAGTCGAACATATGGACGAGTCGCCGAACAATGAAGGCAGTGAGCTATCTCGCAGAGCCTCCAGCAAGCCTGATCTCAGTACACCCACGTCTAGAGCCGGCCTGGGTCTTACAATAGACACAGGAATGGCCACTGGACAGCATGAAGGTGGCGAGCGACGGCTGAATGAGTCGCCAGTATTGTCCCCGACAACGCCGCTCGTATACGAGGACGACAGTCGGCCTGTCTCAGCAGGCAATTTACCAAGTCCATATGCGACCAACCAATGGTCCGCTTTCATGGCAGTCCCAGGGGCTCGCTCTCGACAGGATTCAATCAGCTCAATTGATTCCTGGAATTCTCGAACACAATCCATAGCTTCCGTACTCTCGGACTACCATAACAAGGCTTTAGACGACGACTTAGAAGTCTTGGACACAGCGGACGCTTTGGAACCTGACCCTGGTACTGAACACGATTTCTGCGTCGAGAACAACCCTTTTGCGTTCACTCCAGGGCAGCTCAACAAAATGTTCAATCCTAAATCATTGTGTGCTTTTCATGCTCTTGGAGGGCTCGCTGGACTTGAGCGAGGACTTCGGACTGATTGTACTACTGGGCTTAGCATTGATGAGCATCACTTAGAAGGGTCCGTCTCGTTCGAAGAGGCGACCGTGCCGGAAAACAAAAGTAGTGCTTGTGTGCCTCGAGACTTTTGGCGGCAACAAATGGCAGCCACACATATCGCTAGGGCAGCTTCTTTCATTGATCGCAAACGCGTCTTCGGAGATAATCGGATCCCGCACAAGAAAGAGCAAAGCATATTCAAGCTCGCGTGGATGGAATACTGCGATGCCATTCTAGTGCTATTAACGGTATGCGCGATTACCACTATTGGGGTCGGAGTATACCAGGCAGTCGGACAGAAAGTGCAACGCGAGACTTTCAGCTGGCCAGAAGGTGTGGCGATCTGCGCAGCTGTCCTCATTGTAGTCGCGCTCGAAGCCGCGAACGATTGGAGGAAGCAGCATCACTTTCTCAAACTCCAAGAGCAAAAAAAGGACACATGCCGACCTGTCAGAGTCCTCCGATCAGGCAAGAAAAGTCTCATCCCCGCTACAGACGTATGTGTAGGAGATATATTGCTCTTTGAGCCAGGAGACACATTTCCAGTTGATGGAATTTATGTTGAGGGCCATGATGTGAGTTGCGATGAAGCCGAAGCCACTGGCGAAAGTGATTCGCTCATCAAGACGAGGGCCGATTTGGTGTTTCAAGCCATCAAATCAGGAGGCAGTTTACGGGATCTGGACCCAATCATATACTCTGGCTCCACGGTCGTCACAGGTCAAGGATCATGCCTCGTAACCGCTACTGGGCCGATGAGCAGTTTGGGAAAGCTGACGATGTGTCTTCGCGAAGATGCGGACGGCGTTGCGGAAACACCACTGCAAAAAAAGCTCAATCTGCTAAGTGAGCAGGTTGCCAAAGTTGGGTTTGTCGCGGCAGTATTGCTTTTTGTCGTTTTGTTCATCAAATTCGTCGTGCGCTTGGTAGACCACGCCAACACCGCCAATGCTACGTCGAAAGGTCTTCAATTCCTGTACATCGCAATCATAGCAATCACGATTGTAGATGTTGCCATACCATCGGGGTTGCCGTTGGCACAAACTGTTGCCCTGGCTCTAGCAACCAGTCGCATGTTGAAAGATAACATCCTTGTTCGTGACCTCCGGGCTTGTGAAACACTTGGATACACGTCAACGATTTGTGCAGATGACACCGCGCTGCTGAGTGATAAGCCGCAGACCGTGGTTACTGGAGTCTTGGGCGCGAATACACGCTTTGGTTCCATGATCTCGGTTGCAGACAACAGCGAGAACATCGATGGAGCTGTCGACAAAGAAGATGGCCCTGAGAAGAACGCGCCGCAAAAAAGAGCTACACCACCAATACCGGAAACCCAGACTAGCGCTCAGGTCATTTCCGGCTTGAATCCTTTAGCCATCGAAATGATGAGATGTATCATCGTAGCAACCACGACTGCCGCTGAGATCGAGGGCAGCGACGGGCAGATGCGCTATCTTGGAGACCCAACGGAATGTGCTTTGCTCGAGTTTGCACAGAAGTCTTTGGGTGTACCTACAATTGCGGAAGAGCGGAGGAGGACTGCGACCCTAAAGATCGTAGATCTGAATTGGCAACACCGGAGTGTGTGTATTATTACGAAACTTCCATCTGGCAAGTATCGAATGCTAGTGAGAACATCCGCGGCGATGCTTCTCCACCATAGTAGCACGATAGTGGCGGATCCTCGATTAGGGCTGGAGATCACTACGCTCTCTAAGGACATGAGAATCTCGTTGGAGCGTACGATATACGATTTTGAATCTGCAGCTTTGAGTACAGTTGGTCTCGCATTCAAAGATATAGACACCTGGCCTATGCGGAAACATTTTGAAACGGCTGGGACAGAGTTATCCAAAGACATCACCATGAAGTTGGACTCTGCTTTCACGTTTCTAGGTGTTCTAGGGCTTAGCCTGCCGTTACAGAACGACCTCCGATCAAGTGTCACCGCATGCTACTCGGCAGGAGTCTGTGTTCGAATAGTTTCCACACAGAGTCAGGAGACCGCAAAAGCCATTGCAACACAAATTGGTCTTGGCCCGAATCTGAGCATGGACGGACCAGTCTTTCGCAGATTGTCCCGGAGAGACATGAAGCTCGTGGTTCCAAAGCTCGACGTCCTTGCGCGAGCATCCGATGAAGACAAACGAGTGTTCATTAAGCAGCTTCTGGAGCACGATGGAAAAGTAGCTGCACTTAGCGCCGGTCGAGACGTTGCCAGTAGGCCATTGTTGCGGACGGCATCGGTAAACATCGTCGTGCAGAGCGGAAGTACCGACTTCGCCAAACAAAAGGCGGGAATAGTCATTCTGGACGACCTGTTCTCATCGGTACTCCAAGCTATACTGTGGGGCCGAGCAGTCAGTGACTCTGTCCAAAAGTTTTTGCAATTCCAACTAACTATCAACATCCCCGCTGTGGTTTTGGCTTTCATCTCATCTGTCAGTCATCCGACCGAGCAGTCGGTGCTCAATAGCGTTCAGCTCCTGTGGGTGAATCTCATCATGGATCTGTTTGCCATATTGGCTCTCGCGTACGATTCTCCGACGAAGAACCAGTTACACAGGCCGCCGACAAAAGGAAGATCTCCGCTGGTCACCTTAAGAATGTGGAAGATGATCCTCGGGCAGGCTTTCTTCCAACTAGCCATCTGTTTCACACTATACCATACGGACCTCGGCATTCTAGGCTTTCGAAAAACCCTTTTACTTCAGGACAGAGATTCTCTCGTCTTCAATGTCTTTGTGTGGATGCAAATATTCAATCAGCTCAACTGTCGACGCGTTGACAACCGTTTCAATATCCTGGAAGGCATCACCAACAACCTGGTGTTCTTCCTGATCACCGGCCTGATCGTCGGCGTGCAATGTCTGCTCATTTTCTTTGGCGGCAAAGCTTTGAACACCACTGCTCTCAGTCCCACACAATGGGGATGCTCGATAGCCACCGGAGCCTGTACAATACCCATAGGTGCACTGATCCGCTGTGTACCCGACCATTGGATACGATGGTGTATTCCTAAGCGACTCCGGTTGCGAAAGTCGAAGAAGCCCGAGATGATTTCCGATTTTGATCACTGGGACAATGGTATGCTCGCGATCAAGGACGATCTGTCTTTTACAGGGAGAATCCGCTTTGGCAAGCTGAGGGGCCTTCAGTCCAGTTTGCGCAATTTGCGGTACACGCGCGAAGCTCTGGCTTCATGGGGCGCAGCTGACAGTGATGCAGTTCTCGATGTCGATGATGATGTCGAAGCTGCAAGAGGCAGCGCGTCACCAATGTCCGGAAGGGGAAGGACATCCGGGATGGGAAGTGTGTCAGGCATGAGTGAATCGTCTATCACGTCTCGCCTGAGACGACGTCCAATGTCGCGACCAAACTCAATCGGCTCCGCGATTTCAGTCCCCGGAGTGGTTGCAGGCGCAATTGCTATCGCATCCCCAGGTAGCGACTCGATCTCCGGAGAGGGTACGGAAGGACACGAGAAAAGTGCTTGAGCTTACGTATACGGAAATTTTGTAATTAGCTGATGTAGATATGGGATGCTGGAATCTTTTGCAGAAGTGATACTCGCTGCACGAGCAGAATAGTACATGCATTGGACAACCTGTACTGCATTTCCACGTTCAAATAGAGTCTTCAGTGCATGTGAACCCGGACAAAACCCAGGCGATCTTGATGCCATAATGTCGGTCGCCAAAGCGACGGAGACGCGGAAGGCCACCAAGCTGCGAGCATCAGCCCAAGGCTGGCATGAAGCGATTGTGCGTCAAAGATTCAGCTAGTCGAGTTGGCGCTACCGACAGCTGCGACGTGCCTCACTGGAAGGAGCCCGCAACTTGCGCGACACCAAGCACAACTTGAACAAAAGTCAACATCACGACAACGGTGGCAAAGCTAGTAATATCAGCATTGAGCCGCAAATAGAACAAGGTTGACACTCACAAGAACGTCCAGAACTGCAAAGTATCTCTACGATCACGAAACAAGATCCAGATATTCCAAGGCTTCGCAGCGAGAAGATGCTCTTCAAGTGCATTGATGCGCGACCACAAGCAGGGAAAGATCTCAGGTGTCCAATCCGACGGCTCATTGCCCATCAATTCTACCAGCAACTGATCGAATTCACTGGCATACGCTGACTGCCCTCTTTTCGCGCCCGGAGTTCGCTTCTCGCTGTGCTGCCGATAGCCAAAGATGACGGAGTTGCGGTATCGCAACGAGGAACATGACCAACACCAACAGAATCGCCCGAAGCCTAGAAAGCTGCCTAACTTCGCATGGCGTCGAGGATGCGGTCGGGCGTTGAAGAGTATGCTATATGACTCCCGCACCTCTTGCGTGTACTCAGGAGCGAGGCCGACAGCGTCTGAGATGAGGCTGGTAGCGCTGAGCGCGCTAGGTAAAGCGAACAGCTCGAGGACATGCCGGCCGCCGCGCTTGCAGAGCAGCATATGGCGCGAGATATTGTGAGTCCAGACAATATCAACTGCTCCAAATACGTTGAGAGTGTGGGCGTTCAGACGCCGAGCTGCAACATGAAGCGACTCTATGGAATCCAAATCGTCCAAGAAGCGAAGTGACATGCGAGAGTCGATTCTTCTGACCGCTTCTAGACTATACAAAGATGTCGCTGATCCTTGCAGATTGGGCGTGGTGGCTGTACTAGAATTCTGGGATCCTCTGAGCATCGCCATTAGATGTACTGCAGCTTTTAGATCTGCTCCATCGTCTTCGCTGCCTGCAACGCTCCACTGGCCTGGTGTGGGTAGCAAACCGCTTCCCTTGATCAATCCAGACACAGTCTCATCGTATGGTTGGCATCTTGATGCGCTAGATGACTCTTGCGCGCGAATGCCGTACGCGAGTGCGATCTTACGAACACCGCCAGCGAATGGCAGATGGACGAAGGAGCTAAGCATCAAGCTCCAGACGCCAATGATGTATAGAACCGTGTCTTCCACATCATCGCGTCTTGTCTGGCTACCAGCTTTGGTGTCTATGAAGTGCTCATTCGAAGAAGCTGTTCGGCTTTCAACAAGTCCCTGAATGCTCTTCCCTGGTAACGACTTCTCGTCATCTTCCACCTGGAAGTGCTGTGCCACGTGTATGACTAGCTTCAGATAGCCCTCCAATGTGCCTCTGCCAATGTATCGGTTCGTGATGTAATTGAGGTATGGGTCGGCTTCTGTCGTGGTAGGATAGCTGGGAAAACCTAGCGCGTGCGCAAGTTCGATGCGGATGCTGTCAGGGGCGTGGAGGATGGGAGACATTTCTGTCTATGTAGTCCCCACAGTGCGAGGAGCGTTCGGACCACGACACGTGTCTATCTCGAAGGGTTATCAAGCTACAGTGTCCTGAGTCTCATTTGTGCGTCGTCGACCAAGTAGCTGAGGTAGGTGGCCGGCAGTATTTGGTATGGGCAGTCAGCGCAACAGGAGAAGGTTAGTGAGAGATCGAACAGCGCGATTGCGCGGTTAGGAGCTGGGAAAGCTGCCATCTTGTCCATTACTGCACGAGGCTGAGGGCTGAGCAGCTGTGCATGGGGAGCTGCATTGAGATGTCGAGGGTTGGTGAAATTAGCCGACCTGCGACCCTCTCCGTCGTCTGTCTTATCGATAAACGCTGCGTCCAAAGCAGTGCGTGTGTTCTTGCATCGCACCATTCCTTCATTGATTATTTTTTCATCCGTTCTTGGAAAGCAGTGATCTCAAGTTCACTTGATTCAGCCTTGGTGTTGCGTAGGTCCTTAAATGTAAGGTAACAAACACGAGCACGTGGTTCATCGTCTTCCAAACCACACACCAGGGACGCCGCTACACTACCGTGTACCCCCTCTTCAACTCATCCGGAACTTCAAACGCCCCATAAAACGCAACACGGCCGAGCCGCAGCCTTGTCTCGAGCGCCGGCCCTTCCATGGAGAAGTTCTGAACGTGTCCGCTTCTCTGCACGAAGCTCTGGAACCCCACGATACCCAGACCGGTCGTACCATCTTCTCTCGTCCCATCGGCGTAGAGTGCAAGACCACTGTACCCATTTGGCGGGTCGAAGTCTGGATAGACACGATACAATAAGGCTCGAGAGACTAAGCTCTTCCATGCGGACGCATCGTGGTCTTTGAGGGTTTTTGAATTGCCGGCTGCCGCTGTCTGATTGAGGAAGATGCCTTCTCCCACGACGAGGATCTCTGAAGGTCTGCTGCATTTGATGCTCTTTGCCGAGCGCTGGGTCTCTGTCGGTGCCAGAATCTTGACGGGCGACACTTGTTGGCGAAGCGCGTTCCAAGACTCACGATTAAGCCAGCCCATGTCTGGCAACGGACTGCTTACATCCTTGACGGTCGAGGGCGATGTAGGTTTTATAAGAGTCACGTCGTGCTGGAAGCCATTGGGATAGATGCCAGCTTCGTGGTCGAATGACTTTTCTATGCGGCCCAGTCTTTCGTTGCCAGCCCAGATGTCAACGTGCTCGTTCCAGTCTTCGTCTAGCTTGGTGTGTCGCTCCCGGTTTCGACCGAAGAGTGAGTCACGATGCGACTTGGCGAGAATGGCTTCCGTGATGATGTGCGTCGACATGAGCAGGTACTGCTCGCCAAGTTTCGTCACCTTCAGGCTGATCCTACCTGAATACTTCTCTTTCCGGTGATTAGACTTTGGCCTTGCTTCGATGAAGTCATTGAGGTTGAGAGCGGAATTTGACGTAACCGCTGCAGGGCGAGCAGGACGGAACATGCTGGATAAACTCGAAGTCGGCGAGCTGAGCAAAGCCCTTGTGTTCGCCGTCGCGGTGGAGCTAGGCATCATTGTTGCCTCCATATTCTGAAGTATGTAGCACACCTTGAGGCCCCCGTACTTGTGCGGCATATGCGACGCAGCCCATGTCGTGTCAAAGTCATCGGGCACCATGACTTGCAAATGTCCGCTGATCAAGATATAGAAGCCAATGCTACCCTCAAAGGTGACGAAAACGTCCCCTATAATCTCCAATGACACTTCGGCTGTGCAATCGATTGGTGTTGAAGGTCGAGGATCTGGCGGACAGCTTACACCAGCCATTGGAGGCCACTGATGCTCTACTGGAAGGATCACTGGAGCTCCACCAATCGTCAGTGGTAAATGCTTCGGATCGTCGGATTCGAGTGGGGTACATGTCCAACAGCCTGCGTGGTATTCGACATCCCATTTCCAGGTTTCGGGTAAGTACTCTTGTACTGAAGTCCATTCACGTTCGAGCGAGTGAGCTAAATGTGAAAGCAAATGCACTTCTGGTAGGTCATCAACCCCATATTCCGTGCTGGTGCTGCTGCCGCTAATAGCCAGCCCTTCCGTGCCTATATTTCCTTCATTCGTGTATTCCTGCACAGGCGACTTTGCACGCGTTGGTGTATTCGCAAACACACTGTTATAGGTGTCATCAGCAGCCCGCGATATCTTTCCGAAGTTGACGTCCCAAAACTCAGATCCTGCTCGTCCGTTTGCGTCCGCTGGAGGCGTTGCCATACTCAAGCGCAGTGGAGTCTCTGTGAAATAGTACGAAGGCATCGGAGCTCGTTGAACATCGGTCATGGTCCAAGACCCCACGCCGTCCACCAAATTCACGGGTCTGATGAATCCTCCATTTTCATCATCGAAGGAGGATGACTCGTCCTCTACGGGGTCAATCTCATCATCATGGACTGATCCGTGTCGTTCTGAAGTCGCCGCTTCGGAGCATAGAGTCGAAGAAGCAGGGCTTTCGATCCCGGGCTGTGTAGGCCTTTCTTCCACCTGTTGATGTGAACCCCACGATGCACTCTCCGGTTGTTCTGAGCCCGTGGGTACAGCGCTTCTCATCTCGTCACGAGCCATACCTGCCCCTCTTCTCGCGGTCGTACCTAAGTTCATCGTAGAATCCAATAACCTCGACATTCGGTCAAAAGCCTTTTCGTCCTTCCGGAAGGGCAGCTCCTCAAGACTAATGTCATTCTCACTCGTGATAGATGGCGGCCCTCGACGTTGATGCGTTTTTCCCTCCCCCTCAACATGCTCGTCAGTCTCTTTCAGTTTATTCGTGTTGGCATACCCATGATCGCGGAAGGAGAGTAATTCGTCTTTATCGCGTGACCCTCGTACTCGACGGCGTCGTCGACGAGCTTTTGGGTTCACGTCGTCCAGAGAATCGTCGTTTGAGTAGCTGCTTTCACGCTCCACGCTCTTGGGGTGGCTTGGCCTCAAAAAGCCCGCACTTCCTCGAATATTTCTCTGCCTATACCTTCTTGCCTGAACTTCCTCGTCGATGCTATCTCGCTCAATTCGTAGCTTGCTTAATCTGCTCGGTGAGCCCTTCTTCGAGCCTGTTACCAAATCGCTGCTGTCGCTCTCGACGCGGTCAATAAGGCTATGCATGAAAACCTCTTGTCCGCCACTTTTCTGCTGTCGCTCCAATAACAAGTTCTGGCGGAAGTCTCTGCTTTCAGTCAGTAACGTGTTTCAGCTAAGAGAAAGGGAGAGAAGTTTACGCAGTAAGCTCAGCCTGAAGCATGAATCTGCGAGTAGTACGAGGGGACGTAGCTGGAGGACTTGAAATACCACTCGTGCTTGTAGTAACAGGATTGGTTCGATTTTGTGTCCGCATGGTCAAGCCTTCTTGTCGGGAGGAAGTTTCAATCGATGGGCTAAGGGTTTGCTCCTCCTCGTCCGAGCTATTTCGATCTGATTGAGATACTTTCCATTTGCCTGAAGCTCTTATATGACTCTTATGACTGGAGCCTTTTGCATCATCTGGTACTTTGTGGTAGTGGTTTGATGGTAATAATTCAAAGTCGTCGTCATCTTCCCAATCGGAGTCTGAATCATCGTCTTCTATAGCAACTTCGTCAGAAGCATAGTCGTCGCCAAAATTTGCCGACTTGGGCGCAGTGCCTCTAGCAGATAGAGTCGACATATCAGATCCAGAGTCATGTCTTCGTAGAGTTCTTGTGATTGTGACTTTCGATCCTCCAGTAGCTGTGTCCGGCGAAGGTCCAGGACGAATGTCGACAGAGTCGGAACGAAGCGAATTTCGGTTCTCGAGACCTTGGTGGAGCTTCTGCTCGCTCGTAAGTGTGAACTTCGTATCCAATACATCAGGAGACTGCCTTTCTTCGCTCGTATCAACATGTCCCGCGGATAAATAGTCGCTGGTAGCGGGATATGCGCGCCAGTCTACGTCCGTGTTCGCTTGACCCGGGTCGCGAAACACCAACGATTCTCCTTTCGTACGTGGCCCTCGCAGTCGACGTCGGCGTAGTCGACGAGATTTTGGGTGTACATCGTCCAAAGAATCGCTGTCTGAATAGCTGTTTTCACCATCCACGCTTTTGCTGTGACTCCGCGTAAAGATGCCCTTGTCCCATCGCTTCTTCTTCTGTCGATATCTCTGCTCTTGTACCTCTTCTTCTGAGCTGTCATGCTCGAGTTGAAGCTTGCTCAATCGCGCTAACCTTTCCCCTTCATCTTGTTGGCTTCGTCTCTCGCCATCATTTGGTGCGTCTTCGTACGCATCCGGTCTCAAGACTTCGAGCTCTTGATCGTAGCTTGCTTCGCTTCCCAACGCCTCAAGTTCAAATAGGGCGATGTCAGCGGAAGTCATGTGTCTAAAATCCTTAGTTGTACTCGCCGGGGACTCAATATCGATCGTCGGCTTGTTACAATCTTTCTCCAAGACTTCGGAGAAGGACACCGGGGTTGATCCTCGTTCTGGCGGAACATCCTGTTGCTGGTCTGATTCCGAATTCCAAGAGGATGCAGTCTCCGAATGCGTGGCCTTGGTGTCGAATTGCCTTGTGTCTTGGTCCTGCAGTACCGTACTTGTATTGGCAGGAACTGAATCGAGAGTTCCAAGCGACGCGCCTCGACGAAACTTCACAAATTCCTGCGCAAAGTTGTCCAAACAACTACTGTTATCCTCGGGCGTCTTGCTGTTGCTATGCTCAGATATGCCTGCACTAAATCGCTTCTTCATCTGTTGACTGCTCGCATTCATTTGCTGGCGTTCCCACAATATGTTTTGGCGCAATTCTCTACTAGAGGTTAGCAATGTTGATCAGATAGAGAGGTAGGGGAGAACATTACGCAGTAAGCTCTGCTTGAAGCATGTATCTTCGAGTAGTACGAGGGGACATGGATGGAGGATAAGACATCTTGCTCGCTGTTGTGATGATGGGCTTAGCTCGAGCCTGTGCTTGCGTGTTCAATTCTTTCTTCCGCGGAGAGGCTCTAGTGAAGGCACTAGTAGCTACCGTGGGATGGGGCGATTGAGTAGCAGGTTGCAATAGAGAAGCCGCATTTTGACTCGTCTGAGCAGAACCCCCTCCATGAAGTGCCGACGTCAAAAGAGAACGATAAGAAGTAGCTGGCTTTGACTCGACTCGGTGGAATAAGTCACCTTGTTCGGGACTCGCAGAGCCACCTTGCTTAGGACTGGCAAAGTCTTCTTCTTCAGAAGAAGAAGAGCTGCTCGAAGGACCACTCTCCTGCGCCTCCTCATCCGCGCTATCTTGCCCATGTTGAAACGCATTCGATTTCCCTGAAACTCCCATGTCATATCGATGGCTGTGTTTATCGTCATCATTCGGTATCTTTTGGTAGCGTGTCGTCCCATGGAAATCCAATAGAGAACTAGATTCGGCGTCGCTCGATCCTCCCAGTGTGTAAAGAGGACGCGTGTCTCGTTGTACAGGTTCAGTTCCTTTGGGTCCATTGTCCTTTTGGGCAATCTCGTCTGAAGCATACTCAGACATACTTAGAGAGCTTGCGCGAGGCCCGTAGGCACCGTCCAGTGCAAACCCACCGAAAGTTTGCGGTACTGAAGGTTCAGTCTTTGGCCATCCGCGGGACTGTCTCGTAGATGATTCAGGCCGACTGTCAGGGAATTTGAAATGCTTCGGCTCATATGCGTCGTGAAGCTTACGCTCATCTGCGTCTGCGTCGTGAAGCTCCTTCCCCTCCCCATCCATCCCATCCACAACCTCATCAGAACCGACTATGCCCTCCGCCAAATCATCCATACCCAACGCTCGACTCCGCGAATCCAGCACCAATCGGTCCCCATAATCGTATCTCGCGCGATACCCTTCCTCCAAATCGTGCGTAGCTGAGATGCAATCTTTAGACCTCCCCCAGCCCTCGCTATCCGTCATGATGCCCTTCGGAACACCCACAAGATCTGGACCCGCGCATTAACAGAACACTTCAAACAGATCAAAAAGGTTGGAATAAACGCAGAGTGCTCAGCAATCGCAAGTCGATGATTTGATACAAGGCTGAGATATCGCCCCCAACGTCCGTGCACCAAGGCGCAGTGAAGGCAGCTGCGATTGGACGACAATGCAATGCAGGGGTGCGTAGCGAGACGAGTTCGATTCATCATCGATATGAGCATTCGAAGTAAACGCTCGACGCGTAAGTAGCGAAACATATCTCCTTCTCGACTATAACAATGCCAGTCGTACTTCGTGTCTTATTGACACGGTTGTACACATCTCATACCTTTGCATTGCATATCACAACTCTACACACCCCATCGATCGAAACTTCACATCCTCCAAAACATCAAATCGCGACTAAATGCAGCGTATAATCAGCACAATCTCATTGAAAGTGACTACCAGGATATCTTCCGTGAAACGCCCCATACATACACCCCACCACCAAACACACAAGCACCCAAACAGCACACTAGCGAATAACCAGAGTCTTAACCACAGTCGTATCAATATCATGCAGCTCCTGCGGAAACTTGCACGAATCCCCATGCACACAGCCCTTAGTCCCACGCATCGACCCCGTACGATTCTGCAACGGCGCCGGGCACCGATGCCCATAAATGCACTTGAGTTCCTGACAGCCGCTGCCGTTTATGCAAGGGGACATGCGGGCGACAAGGCGCAGGGTAAGGAGCTCGTCGTTGGAAGGGTGGAGGTCGTGGGAGTGTGAGCACTTAGGTCCGTAGGGGCATGTGCCGCGGAGGTAGTGTACATTACACATCTTCATGCGCTTGACGCGGTTGAGTTCGTCCTTGTCAAAGAGCTGGCATGAAGGGTCGATGCGTTGGCCGGCGCGGTTACGGGCGATGGATTCTTCGCGAACGACGGTGGAGGGCTTGGGAATGTACTTCTGCTCGGGCTCGGGGGGAGGCTTTGCGGCGGCCACGGCTGCCCAGGCGTTGTTGATCGGCTTTGCGGTGGCTTGGACCTGGGCTTGGAAGCCGTCGGAGGCAATGGTGGATGAGGACGGAGTGCGTGGGAGGCCGTTGCTCATCGCCAAAGCGGCCTTGGATGGCAGAGGGCTGTCCATGATGGCAGGACGAGGTGGTGGAAAGCGAGATGGCATGCCTGCAAGCATATTGTAGATCTTTGGCGATCCCGGGGCTGCACCGTTCGCAGGTGCATTGTAATATGTAGCGCCGTTGAGGGAAATCTTGGTGTCGCGAAACAGGCCTGGGAACTTGTGCGTGCTGTAAGGGAGGGAAAGCAGCTCCTTCTCGAATGGCACGCCCTCCAGGAGAACAACCTTCTCGACAACATCCATCTTATCGACATGCTCTTCGAGCGTGCGGGCGTAGCCGTTATCGTGAGAACAGCCAAACAGCACGCGGCGACAGTGCATGTCCTGAGAGAACATGTGCAATGATTCTAAAGAGTCAGTCAGGTTGTAAGACTTCACATGAAGTCCAGGTACTCACCAATGATCTTCTTGTCCGCGCGATCCTTGCCGCTGCCGACGTCGACAAAGTCAAAAGTAGCCTTTCCGCGTGTAAAACCACGAACAAAGTCCTCGAAGACGCTGTTGTCAGGAATGAGACCTTTGCGAACAAGCACATCACCGAGGCCCTTGACATTGGCGTACATGCGGCAGACAATGCGCGTCTTGACTGGGAGGGGATCAATGCTGACCTCAGCCCACTCTTGCACAGCTGTGTAGAGGAGGGACGCTGCACGGAGGCCGCCCGTCTCGCCCTGCTGGATGAAACCGTCGTTGAACTGGAGATTGGTCAGTGCTGCTAATTTGCGCGGGACGGACGCGCAGACTCACAATCATGCCGTCGCCGTCAATCAAGACCATGACAAAAGAGTTCTCGGTCATGACGCGGATCACACCTTTGTACCAGTTCATGTACTGCGCGCGCTCCGTCTCCCACGACAAGGCGAGCTGCGCGTCACGCTGACGCTGGGCAGTCACAGTTTCGCGTTCCTGGATCAAGTATTCGATGCGTGTCAAGAGCTCCTGCTTAGAGTGAGTGATCATTCTAGGCACCAACAAAAGCATGTGTGCGTACGGCATGGAACTTTTCCTTCTCCTTGTCGAACTGCTGGTATTGCTCGAATTTCTTAGTTAGGAGTGCAAGTTCAGATTCGGGCTCGGCGACGGAGCCTGTGTGACGCTGGGGCGAGCCGAAGCCATTGAGTGACGGCATGTCGAGCGTCGAATTTTGGGACTGAATTTAGAGAGCGAGAGTAGAGGCTGAAATGATGCGAAGTGGGCGTGGTCACTACTAAAAAATGGTTGCGGTGGTGCAAGATGCTAGTTCGGGAGTGTGGTGTGGGAGAGCAGAAAAAATTAGAGCAAGAGGAGCCGAACAAAACTTTTACGGGAGCAGGCGTGAGAGTGACGGGCGATTGGAAGGGGAATTGGGCTAGGCAGCTGCGACGGAGTGACAGAGTGAAGGAGAGCAGAGAATCTTATAACGTCGTTTGCGTGCAGCGCAAAGAGGGAAAAGGCCACATGAATTGGATCCAGTCTTGTGCCACCACGGGCAATGCACGATGCCGCGAAGGCCTGCGCGACGGGCGCTTGAGGCAGGGCGGTGTACGGAAGCAAGTCACTTTTTCAGATTACAGCAAACGGTCGCTTTGAAGCTGGAAGCAGGAAGCAGAAAACGGGAAAAGGGAGACGCGAAACGGGTCGCCGTGTCTCGCGTGTGCAGAGACGACGACGACGCTGTGTAGACGCGGGCGGCTGTTGGGCTGGCGGCAGAGCGTGGCTGTGATTGGTGAGCTCTTTTCAGTACGGACCTCTCTTCTGCGGAACTGGACTGTCAAAGACGCCAGAACGCCAAGAGAGAAGAGCTGCTGCGGGTCTCGTCATGGCCAGAGCTCCAGAAGCCACGTTCCCATTCACTCTGCATCTGCCATCCCTCTCCAACTCTAATTCTGTCCTGTCGTCGCATCCATCATGCTCAAATCCCTGCTGCTGCTCTCACTGAGCGCCTTCAGTGCGTTTGCCGCCATCGAGGTGAGCAACTATCTATTTAGCAGTGAATAAGATGTCATCAGCAGTACTCACACCCGTGTCCAGGTCGAGAAGGTCGCCGACGAGCCCCAGACGCCCAACCTGAACGTCAAGGTGTCCGTATCGTTCCCTCAGTCGGAGATCTTCGGCATCAAGCTCGTCAACGGCCACGCCACCGAGGCCCGCCTGTCCGTCAACAACAACGAGCCCACCCCCATTGGCGTCTCCCTCGTCGGCGGGTCACTCTCCGAGGAAGTCGCGGGGGAGTCGCGCATCGTGCGCAACCTGACGGCGCAGAAGTACTCCATTGAAGTCCCCGCCGGCGCGGAGGAGACGGTGCCCTACACCTTCACGACCGAGCTGCACCCACGCGACCTGCGTCTGCAGCTGGTGGCCGTGCTGAAGGACGCCAAGGGCAACTTCCTGACGGTTCCGGTGTACAACGAGACGGTCAGCGTTGTCGAGGCGGCTACCAGCTTCTTTGACCCGCAGATGTATGTCCCTACCCGACACCAAACGCAGCCTCTGTAGACAACCACTAACAGTTCCTCTAGCATCTTCCTCTACCTCGTCGTTCTCGGCGCCTTCGCGGGCACGCTTTACTTCGTGTACAACACCTGGATCACCACCTTTTTTCCCCAGAAGAAGGGCCGTGGCAAGGGCGGCGAGCGCGCGAAGAAGTCGTCGCTCGGATCTAAGAAGGTCGATCCCGCTGAGCAGGTTGCTGTCGTTGGTGCTGATGGCCCGGCTGTCACGTCTGGCGCGAAGGCGTACGATGAGAGCTGGATCCCTGCGGCGCATCTCCAGCGCCCAGAGGCCAAGCGTATTCGCAGCGGTACGCCTAAGACGAAGCCTAGGGCTTAGATCAACAATTCGAATTGGACTGGATGCCAGTCTTGGGGTTTGATTCTCTGCTTTTCTTTGAAGCAGACGCAGCTGGAGTCGCATCGCAGCCTTGTTAACTGTCCAGCGCACATGGCTCACTTTGGATATTCTAGCCATGGCATGGTGCTGTTGTATATTACAGACATAAAAGTTGAATTACGACAAGATACTCTTTCGGAACATTTCTCAAATCTTGTTTTCACTAGGCATCTCATTCTCATCCTCATTCTCATCCTCATCCTCATTCTCATTCTCATTCTCATTCTCATTCTCATTCTCATTCTCATCCACCACTCCCCTCTGCCCTCTCCCCTCTCACTCCTTCACCCACTCCCCAAACTCCTCCTCCAAATGCTCCTTCAACCTCTTAAACCTATTCCCATAATTCTCCCCACACCTCCAGCACTTCATGTCCCACTTCGGCCAGTCCCCCGGCTTAAACCGCTCACTCCCCTCCTCCAGCGGAAACTCCTCCATGCGCACCAAGAAGCTCGAATTAAACGACAAATAATGCTTCTTGTGCTTCATACACTCGCTGTGCATGTCCCTGCTGAAAACATGTATGTGCATGTGATTCATACTCGGATGCGTGTGTACGCCTGCGATGATGTCGCGGGACCAGTCGCGGCCCTGGGGTAGAGCGGATAATTGCTCTTTGGTTGGGGTATCGGTTTTACTCATGAGTTTGTCGAGCGCGTTGTGATATACTTTATCCTGCGCACTCACGCCCCCGAATAATCTCGCTAACTCCCTAGCCGCTAACCTTTTAACTTCTTCGACTCGCCTCGTTACATCAGCTAGAAACGCAGCGTCGGTGCTGAGGAGTTTTAATGGGTGTTGGAAGTAGAATTCCTCGCGTCGCGGCATCAGGAGTAAATGGACACTGGCTTTTGGGAACTTGTCGCGTATGAGGACGAAGTCGTTATCGAAGCTTATGACTCTGCTCTCGGGGTTTGTGGAGGGGTGGGTGAGGTAGATGCCTAGGCCGTTGCGGGGGTCGAGGTTTTTGAGCTTTTGGAGGGTGGAAGGTGGGGGTGCGTCGTCGGGAGTGGGTGTGGGTTTGGGTTTGGGGGACATTAGGTGTGTGACTGTGGTGAGGTTAAATTTGTGGTTGAGTAAGGATGAGTCTTGGGAATGGGGAATGGTGTGAGACGTACATGCGTTTAGGCGTTTCTTTGGCGGTGATGTACTTGGATACTCGGGTCTGGGGTGTTTCGCGTTGGTTACTACTGTGTCTTGTGGGTGAAGTTGTTCCTCGAGGGAGGCTTTGTCTGGGGTCATGATCGCGTGCGCCTGGGTGCCTATGACGGTGGTGTGGTGTCATGGAATCGCACGGGAAAGAAGTCTGTTAATTGAGTAGCTTAACATACTGCGAATCTATGTCTAACAATTGCCTTGAACCGTCGTGGTTCAAATACACCAAGGATACTTCGTAAGCCTCAGAGTGACGCGCTCCCATCCCCACGCGTTCGGCTGTGACGCTGCCAAGCAGATATTTTCGGAATCGCGCTTTGCACGCGGGCGCATGTGCTGGACCATTTCACTCATGACAATGGCTGACTCCACCGACGCCTTTTTGTGTGCTCTTCTTTATGGTTTCGATAGTTGGATAATTACCTTTCCTGGCGGCTGAGCACTTGGAGTGTTCTTTTCCCGCCTACACACGGCACCATCACTCGCTGAGTTTTGTTCCGAGTGAGCTGCAATTGTCCCTACAACATCTTCAGTGCACCAAGATGCCGAAGAACGCGCACCCGCCACGCGGCAAGCCGGCGAAGAAAACTGTACCGCCGGAAGAGGACACCAGCTACATACAATTTGGCGACAAGAAGCCCAGGAAGAAGAAGCCTGTAGATGAAGACGCCGCTGCGGATTCAGCAGACACCAAAGGCAAGGGGAAGGCCACAGCTGAGGAGGGACCGAAGAAGCCAGATACGCGGACGCTGATCGCGGGGGCGTCATGGACGGGCAAATTACCTGTCAACCTGCTCTCAGAGCACTTCCAGAAGCAGCAGTGGAGCAAGCCCGATTATCGGATAGTATGTGTATACAATCTGAGTATAATCAATGCTTACTAACAACCACAGCGAAAAGACGGCGACCAGCACTTCGCCTACTCCGTAGTACTCTCCAAGATGAACCAGAAGACCCGCCAAATGACTGTCCTACCACCAATCAAGATACCCGTCGAGCTCGAAGAAAAAGCGCACCAGCCCACCGCCGTCGAAGCCCGCAATTTCGCCGCTGCATACACCCTCTTTCGCGTCGCCAGCGGCAAGAACCTGCACACGATGCTGCCCCCAATGTACAAGGACATGTGGAAGGCCGAGTTCACCGAGCTCAAGAAGAGAGACGAGGCTGAGGGCAAGGGCTGGATGTACGAGGCCGATCCTTTCTTTGGCTTCGCTGAGCGGGAAAAGGCACGCGAGGCGGCTGCAAAGGCGCGCGAGAAGAAGCAGAAGGAGCGCGATGAGGCTCAGAAAGCGCATAATCTTCAGCCTGGCGCGAGTATGCCTAGTGCACAGGGGTCTTCAGGTGGTAGAAATAATATGAGAGGATGGGAGCGAGTGCCAAAAATTGAGCTGGGCAAGAGAACACGAAAGGCAGCCGAGCAACTCATCCGGCGAGACGCAGTCTGGAATCCTCATGGGATCGAGCTTGCGCCAGCTCACAAGACTCGACTCGTCGATGAAATTGCCGATCTTGGCTTCAGGAGAAGCCACGTCGAAGAGGCCGCTGAGATATGCAAAGACCGCGAGGAAATTCTCGAGTGGTTGCTCATCCATGTCCCGGAGGATGACTTACCGCCCTGGAGTTTACCGGAAGGATACGTCGCTGGAGTCAGCATGGCGAGCGCCAATCTTAAGCGTGAGGGCGCTGTCAACCGTCTCGCAGCGGCAGGCTACGCTCGCGATCTTTGTGAGGAAGCATACGATAGTCGAGGCAGTGACGAGCGCAAAGCAGCTGCGCTTCTGCAACTCAGGCTCTTGCGACCGCATGATGAGGACAAAGACCTTTCGCAGGAACTAGCGGATCTGTCTGTGACAGACACCACAGACGAAATACCCGACGACGACCAGTGGGAGACGGAAATGTCTTCTCTGGAAGCCATCTACGACAAGCTCTTTACGCGATCTTCGCCCGAGATGTGCCGAATAGAGCTCGACATCAAACAGCAGGGTAAGCGCCTCATCCTACAAGCTCGGAAGCCTTACGGCCCATATCCAGCTGTCGTTCCCATCATCACATTCGAGGCTGCCATACCTGCCTACATTCGCCTGAGTATCATCAGGCAAGCATTGCTACATGCACAAGATAATTGTCTGGGAATGCCGATGATCTACGACATCGTGGACTGGGTGCAGCAGAATTCTGGCGAGATCTTCCAGAATCCGGGACGCTTGTCGGACGTCTCATCTGGCCTTGCTGCGGCCGATCATACCGAAGAGCAACAGACTCGAAAGAACTTCAAGAAAGGCAGGGCACGCAGACTCATTGATTGGAAACCTGCAACTCCAGCTAGCCGGAGCATCTTGTCTCAGTGGCAGGCTAAGCAATCGATTCCCGCGCAGGTGAAGATGATGCAGGTCCGACAGGCCTTACCTGCTTGGAGGCTCAAGCAGGATATTGTCGAGACTGTCAACGATTGCCAGGTCACCATCATCTCTGGTGAGACTGGTTCTGGAAAGTCGACACAGTCGGTACAGTTCGTACTAGATGATCTAATCCAACGACAACTGGGTTCCATTGCGAACATCATCTGCACACAACCACGAAGGATCTCTGCGCTCGGTCTCGCTGATCGTGTTGCGGACGAGCGATGCTCCAGAGTTGGCGATGAAATCGGATACACTATTCGAGGCGAGTCAAAGCAGACGCCAGGCGTTACGAAGATCACATTCGTCACCACCGGTGTTCTGCTTCGGCGACTACAAACATCTGGTGGCAAAGCCGACGATGTCGTTGCTGCGCTAGCCGACGTCAGCCACGTCGTGGTGGACGAAGTGCACGAGCGCAGTCTCGACACCGACTTCCTTCTCGTCCTGCTGCGCCAGATCCTCCGCACGCGCAAAGACCTCAAAGTCATACTCATGAGCGCGACGCTTGATGCCGACGTTTTCGAAGCATACTTCAGGGATGTTGGACCTGTTGGGCGTGTCGAGATTGAAGGACGTACGCACCCTGTCACCGACTACTACGTCGATGATGTTGTGCACTTCACGGGCTTCAAAGGCAATGCGACAGGCGATGACGATGATGGCGACAAGTCCTTCTCGGCGAATTTGCGAAGCATTGGCTTTGGAATCAACTATGATCTTATCGCAGAGACGGTCCGCCATATTGACCGCCAACTTGGAGACAAAGATGGCGGTATCCTCATCTTCCTGCCCGGTACCATGGAGATCGATCGCACACTGCAAGCCCTCAGCCACTTCTCTAATCTACATGCTCTCCCACTCCATGCTTCGCTCATGCCAGCGGAACAGAAACGAGTCTTTCCGGCAGCACCTCCTGGCAAACGGAAGGTCATTGCTGCTACGAACGTGGCCGAGACCTCGATCACCATTGAAGACGTCGTAGCTGTCATCGACACCGGTCGCGTTAAAGAAACGAGCTATGACCCACAAAGCAACATGGTCCGCCTTGCTGAGACATGGGCTTCGAGAGCTGCTTGCAAGCAGCGCCGCGGCCGTGCTGGTCGTGTACGACCTGGCGACTGCTACAAGCTCTATACTCGCAACGCAGAAGCCAAGATGATGGAGCGACCCGAGCCCGAGATTCGACGAGTGCCGCTCGAGCAAATGTGCCTTTCCATCAAAGCAATGGGCGTTCAAGACGTCTCTGGCTTCCTCGCCTCCGCGCTCACACCACCCGAAAGCACAGCCGTGGAAGGCGCCATCCAACTCCTCTCCCAAATGGGCGCCATCACAGACAACGAGCTCACCGCGCTCGGCCGGCACATGTCCATGATACCCGCCGACCTTCGCCTTGGCAAGCTCCTTGTCTACGGCGCAGTATTCGGCTGTCTCGAAGCAGCACTCACCATCGCCTCCGTCCTAACCGCCCGCAGCCCATTCATGTCCCCCCGCGAGCGCGACCAACCCACGCGCGACGAATTCAATCGCATCCGCGCATCTTTCTCCAACAACCAAGGCGACTTGCTCGTCGACCTACGCGCCTACGAACAATGGTCCGCCCTGCGCTCCAAAGGCATGCACACCCGCGACCTGCGCCTCTGGTGCCAAGACAACCGCCTGTCCAACCAGACCCTATTCGACATCGCATCCAACCGCACCCAATACCTCTCCTCCCTCAAAGAAATCTCCTTCATCCCCTCATCCTACCACTCCACCAACACCTCCACACACGGCATCTACAACGAGCACAACGCCAACGACGCCCTTTTACGCGCCCTCATCGCCGCGTCCTTCGCCCCGCAAATCGCACGCATCCAACTCCCCGACAAGAAATTCGCCGCGTCCCGCGCAGGCGCCGTCGAACTCGACCCCTCGGCGCGCGAAATCAAATACTTCAACCAAGAAAACGGCCGCATATTCATTCATCCCTCATCCACACTCTTTTCCTCACAAACATTCCCCTCCAACGCCGCGTTCATTGCGTACTTCAATAAAATGGCCACTTCCAAGGTATTTATACGGGACATTACGCCGTTCAACGCGTATAGTCTTTTGATGTTCGCGGGCAGTATTAAGGTGGATACGTTGGGCAGGGGGTTGGTGGTGGATGAGTGGATTAGGTTGAGGGGGTGGGCAAGGATTGGGGTGCTGGTTAGTAGGTTGAGGGGTATGTTGGATCGGGTGCTGGAGGGGATGGTGGGGAGGCCCGGGGTGGGGATGGGGTGGCGGGAGAGGGAGGTTGTGGGGGTTGTTAGGGGGTTGGTGGAGAGGGATGGGTTGGATGCGTAACATGTGGGAGTGAGAGGGAGGGGTAGATGTGAATGCGTGAGGTATAGATTAATAGTGAGAGTGAATAGATGGAATGGTCAGAGGGTAGGTGTCTTTTTCGTTTCTAATGTGCTGTCTGATTCTTTTTCCTTGCATGTCTAGTCTTCTTTCCTGTCCTGTCGCCTCTCTAATAGCGGCTTCCTTCCCTCAAATCTTGTATTTCAAACACGCGTCTTCTGCTACGTGCAATTATCGCTATATGGACTCATATCTGCCGCTGTCCTTACATACGCCGTTCCACTGTCCATGTGCATGGTCTATTCCTATCACGCCTCTCTCCCATCCTTCTCACTCTAAACACTTGCGGAACCCCCACTTTCCTTGTTCTCGGCCTGCTCACGCATGGTGCGCTTGCTGCCTTGTGTTATGCGTGATCGATGGCGGTTGATCGGCGCGTCAAGATGGGCAGATGATGAGCTGCGATGGTCCAAGGCAACATATGCTTGCGTCTGTCTACGCGTCAAAGGGACTGTATATGTGGGTAGGTGAAGGCGAACGGCGAGGTCGAGCAAAGGCAGGCAACAACAAGACGCGCCTAAACAGAGCGCAAACGCAAACACGCAGAACCAGTCTGCCTTCACTTCGTCGCCCCCCATTTCCCACGCATAGCCCCACCTCCCTCAATACAACACCCACCACCCCAAACCCCTCCCCACATAACACCAAAAGAAGCGAGAGCAACTGACGCCCTGGTATCAGATCATTCATCTCGAGCGTGGCACATGCAGCAACACCTCCGAAACCTCGCTCAACGAGCTCGCAGCTGAGTGCCACAAATGGTGTCACTTTATCAAAGAGTACTACCAGCAGGACATGTATAACGCTCGCGATCTGAACGACATTTACAGCAATACTGTCCCGTACAAGTGTCCCACGTGCGATTCGACGATGGCGAAACTCTCGAGTCTCTACCAGCACGTTGACTCGAATACGTGCGACCAGGCGTTGAATGATAGCGTTATCGGGCAACTGCGCAACTACCTGGCGAGCCGTCTGTAAAACAGGTCAGGGATAGGATAGTAATGACGATGTCATCGCGACTGCAAGTTGCCCCGATACGTCGAGCCGGCGTTATGCAATGAAACACCACGCGATGATGTCAGAGTTAGCTAAAGACGTGTCTCGCGAGATGTGGGTGAAGTCGGGTTTTCACGGGAAGTCAGCGACTGGTACGTCAAGAAGAGAATCCACTTTCGGTAGGCACAATGTACGCAAGTGCCGAATGAAAAAAGCAAAGTAAGCCACACGATCTCCAGATTAGCCGTAAGGTGTAGTTCCAACGGTGCCACGAGTCCCGTCCTAGCTTCAGCATGAACGATGAGATAACCATGGCTTCATCTTATAGGTCCTTTTCAAGGCGCGAGATATTAAGCTAGGTGAAAAAGATATTCGGCTGGGCGACTTTCTTAAAAGCCGTAACTTATAACTTTAGCTAAGTTAGTTATTAGTCTTAATCTTAACGTTCTATTCTTTACCTTTCCACCCAGCCGAAAATCTTTTGCCCTTTTCAAAGCTGACATGCAGGTACCAGGCACAGTGTTTCTCGCCCCAACTTCAAAACAACGTGCGCGCTTATGGTTCGCTGGCATAGTCTTAGCATCCCTGTCTCTTGTCCAGATTTTGGTCGTCTTACTTGTCTTTTCGTGGCTTTCAATGACGATTCTTTTCCTTCTTCTCACGTTTCGCGCTCAACTCCGACCAAGAACCATTGGAAGCGAATCTTCGCAAATCGAATCTACAGGCCACCACAGCCTTAGACGGGTACCCTCCCGGATATCTGGCACAGTACGCGCTCTACGCCTTACGCTGAAACGACGTGCGCGCCAGTGATTCGCTGAGATCTGCACGAGTAGGGCTCGCCTAATTCCCCGGATACAGTTCTAACACATCACCACTCCCAAGCCTTCCCTAACGTAGTCACGACTTCACCCTCATCATCGCCACATCACCGCATCTCGGAACCTGTTTTCTTGAAACGCATCGTGCTTAAATGCCTTCGTGCTGATTGTTGTAGATGCTTTCGCATCCAATCACATTCAAGCGGTTGCACGATAGTGGCTGTACCTGCGTTATTCCCCGGACCTCAAACCCGAATTAGCACTGGGCAGGGCGTCACAAAACTCTCGACGTGGCTGCCAAAATCGAAGAGATCACGGTCCGGGACCGGCGCGGCGACCGAAGAGCAAGACTCCAGCGTGCCTTACCAGGCACGTTTTCACGCCAAGTACAGTGCCTGAGCTACATCATTCGTTGCTCGCAATGTGTTTAATCTCCACAGTTCGACAGCCTGCTAATTTTTAGCCTACGCCTGAAGTAGGTCACACTGTGCCAACATGTCAGTCTTTCGAATTCCAGGCTCGGGGCGTGAATGCGCTGGTCTGCGCCGTGCGATAGGGGTTGGAATAAAAGGCACGGCGTGTCCCTCGTCTTCTCATGTAACAGACACATTCCTTCATTCCTCCTGTCATACTTTTTTTACGCGGAGTCACATTCTCTCTTACTCATTTCGTTGAATCGAAACAGTCATTGCTCAAAGCTTAACACTCCTTGAGGCCAACGTCAACACCGTGCCTTCAGCCCCTACCTTCTGTACAACATGCTTCTCCTAACAGCACTGCTCTCGTGCTTTGCGCTTGTTTTAGCGGCGCCTCAAGTCCTGAAGAAGCGCGATCTGGCCATGTCCAAGAGCGATCGCATGTCGGTCGCGGAACTCCTGTTGTACAAGGGTAGCAAAGCTCAATGCTGGTCACAGAGCAACCTCGTATGGCCGATGAACGACATGCCACTACCTTCCAAGGAATCTGCTACCAAACAACTCAACATATACCAACCTCCTGCAACAAAACCACGAACACTCACAGTGCGTAACTACTGCGACTACCCAATCCACTACCAGCACGTCGGACCTAGAGGCATACTCCAGGAATCAGACCTCCCGGCTGGCGGAATATTCGAAACGCCATACGTTGGCACCAACTGGAAAGCGAGCAGGCAAGGAGACCCTTCCCGAGTTGTGCAAATCGAGTACAACAATAATGATGGAGACCTCTGGTATAACCTTAGCTTAATCGATTGCCTGATGAAGGACTCACGCGGACTGCCTACCAAAGATGCAAGTGGCTGTGTGGGCCTCGAGGGTGGCTTGCAATTTGGTAACAAGGAGAATATGAGCTTCCAGTGCGCGCCGGGAACGTGGTGTGATGATCAAGCGTACTTTTACTTTGTATGTTTACTGCGTTTGGCACACTTGCTAACACCGCTGACGATGGGACTAGGAAAACATGTGCAAGAACCTCAATCCAGTGACAAAGTGTAGTGCGCAGTTGGGCGTTACTATGGAGTTTTGCGCGAAGAACAAGCGGTAGACGCTGGTGCTGCGTGGTTTCCTCCTTTCTTCTCTTCGTCGCTTTACAAGCTCCTTTTGTTCAGTCCTTTATCGCCTGTATGCGTTCAGCTTTTTTCGAGTCAGCTTTCCTTCGCTTCCTCGTCATCGTGTTGTAGATTGCGGTGATTTTACACTAGGTTTGGTGATTTACTGTTGTTGTAGATAGATAGGTGATCCACGGTTGATTTATATTCACGAATGCAATGATACCCTTTTCACGCAGCAAAAGCAAGCAGGTCGTTTGTGAGCTTTTGATGATACTGGTAGCACATCCCGCTCACTTATGGCACTGATGAGGATGCTTGACTGACTCGTTGCTCACCATGCTGACGCGGCCTGATGACGTCACCAATTCTGACTCGAATTATACACTCTCGTGAACGAATTTGGGCAACTTCCAAGATAAGATAGACACGTCTCACACTTGCTTTTGACACGGCGAACCGCTTTCGGCGTAGTCAGCATTCACAATTCCCGGTCCATGACAAGCAACACAAGCTTTGCGATAGTCTACTTTATTGCTCATATCCCAATTCGTTGTTGGTTGATGTTGCGAATTCACGCTACTGGCACCATTGTTTCAACTGACAGTGTTCGCACTAAATTCCTCTCCAATGCTCTCGTCGCAATCTTTGCTACGAATTCACGATACAGGCAACAGGTTCCGCTGTGCTTACAAACACAGGAAGCTATGGACGCCTAAACGCTTCGCGCCCAACTGGAAGGTTACTAGTTAGGATGCCGATCCAATCCTCCGCTTGTACTTCGGTCCTTCAGAAAGATGTGCCACTTGTCAACATGCCTGATCTATCAGCAACCACACCTTCGTCAGTTCATATCGCACGTCATCTTCTTGTCTGACGTGAGGGCGAGGCGTACTACGCCGTGGGGCCGAAAGATCGAAAAGACGGTTCAGCCAACCTAGAACTTCCCGAACCTACTTCATCAAACAATTTCAGTCACATCATGTCCCTCAAGTTAGCCATCATAGGCGGTGGTCTCGCCGGTGCTGTCTTAGTAAATGCGCTGCAGAAACACAAGCATATCAGCATCGACATCTTTGAATCAGCACCGGAGTTCTCGGAGCGCGGCGCAGCGGTTGGAATCGCAACGAATGGCCAGACTGGGCTGGCCGAAATAGGCGGCGCGGTTGCAGATGTGCTTGATCGCGCCGGCGGCGTCACGATGTCTTCTACTAGACTGGTCTTGGTATGTTTGATATTCATGGCGCATGCTACCATCGACTGACAGTAGGCAGGCTTCGGGTCCAAATGCCATGGAGACTTTGTTCGATCTTGCAGGAGCGCAGCGTGGGAAAGTCGTGCATCGTGCCGCTCTTCTCGCCGAACTACTCAAGCCCATTGATGACAAGATGAAGCATACGAACAAGAGAGTCACCAAGATCGAAGAAGCACCCAGCGGCCAAGTCGTGATTCACTTTAGCGATAACTCAACGCACACAGTCGACGCCGTCATTGGCGCTGACGGCGTGCGCGGCTTTGTGCGCGCCCATGTTCTCGGAGCCGACCATCCAGCAGTCAACGCAAAGCCAGCCGGACTATGGGACTGTAGAGCCCTCCTCCCGATGGCAAAGGCGAAAGAACTTCTCGGCGAACAGTACTTCGAGGAAGACAGACAGTACGGCTTCATCGGCGACGGCGGTTTCTTCATGCACGACGTGCTCGACAGCGGCGAAACAGTGCAATGCGTCTTCTCCATACCGACCGACGCGTCTTGGGGCGAGAATGAGTGGACGAGAAAGATCGAGCGCGCCGACTTGGAAAAAGCCGTGGAGCACTGGACTGACACGCCGCTAAAGAAAGGCGTTGTGGAAGCTATGTTACAGAACCCCGATCTCAAAGCCTTCGTGCAGCATCATCACTCAGTCGATGCGCCGACGTACGCGAAAGGGCGCGTGTGCATCATGGGCGACGCAGCACATTGCGCGACGCCGTGGCAGGGCTCAGGTGCTGGACAGGCGATTGAGGATGCGATGGTGCTGGAGACGCTTCTCGGGGATGTCAAAGATGCGAGTCAGCTTGCGAACGCGTTGCAGGCTTACAGTGACGTGCGTATTGAGCGCACGCAGCGGGTTATTCACTCGAGTATTGGGACTGCGCAGCTTATGATTGGGAGGGGAGAAGGTGTTGGGCTGGACGTTGACAAGGTTCGCGAGGCGATGCCGCCGAGATGGGGATTCATCTATGGGCTTGATCTGGCTGAGCACAAGAACGAGGCGTTGGCGAAGTTTAGGGCAATGTGAGGTTGTAAGTACTGCGCTTCGTTCTAGGAATTCTTTGTTATCATTTCGGTATGTTGAATGCGGTCTAATCCTTTGTGTCGTTGTCGATACCAAAGATATGGAACTATTGTTTGCTTCACCACACCACCAGTTTGACCCTTCAATGAACTCTAAGAACGTCTTGTAGGCATCAGCATCATACGAGTGCGAATAGGTGGAACCGATATTATGAAGTAAAGTGTATCGATCAAAGTGATCTAACAGGCTAGCAGATGTAGCGCCATGAAGTATGAAACAACGGTGCATCCCCTCACCGCTCCTATCCAGACTCTTTTTCTTCCAGTCTCGTCGATAGTGTCGTATGCAAGAGGTTCGAAGAAAAGGAAATCCACCGTAGCAAGCCTGACGCTGGTAAACTCAAGGACACTGGCACCATGAAATGGTAGCAGTGACTCAAGAGCTATGTGTACAAACAAACAAACAATTCCTTGCATCCGTCTCTTGAAAATCTTGGTACCGTCCACTGTAAAGCCCATCCCTCATGGCGACTACCCTGAGCAGGCGCAAAGCTCGAAAGCGATGCCCTTGCTCACGTCAACGGCTCCAACAGGGGCACCCGGCTTGTAGTCAAACTCAGCGACGACGTAAGCTTGCTTGTCGCACCACTCGTTGGCGGGGCACTGGTACGCAGGAGAGTTGTCTGCACCACCGAGAGCCTGAATGCCGCCGTCGTGGCCAGCGCAGTCGTTCAGATCCTTCTCGCCATTGCTGTTCTTCATACAATCCAGGTACGAAATGTCGTAGCTAACCAGATTGGAACCGTCCTTCCAGATCGCATACTCGAATTGCATGGGCTTGGCAGCGTTCTGCGTCTTGCTGATCTTGAGCGCAATACCGCCGTCTTTGCACTGACGCAGCGCCTCGGTGTAGATGCCCTTGGATTTGATAAGCTGGCCCTGGGTCTGGGTACCGTCGCAGCTGGAGTGGCCTGTGGACCAGATGTAGACGGGGTACGAGCAGGAGTTTTTCACGATCGCCGTGTTGCTGATGGCCTGGAGGGGGTTGAACTTGTCGCCGGTGTTTCCTCCAGACTTGTTTTCAGGCTCAGGTCCCTTGGCAGGCGGCTGCGTACCTTTGCTTGGTGTTGGTGGTTGCGCAGGTGTTGAGGGCGCGACTGGGGCTTGGCTGGAGGATGTCACTGAAACGACGGAACTGCTGGAGGGTGCGAGACTTGAGACAGCGGATGGCACGGTGACGGTGACGTAAGCGGTTTTCGTGACGGTGACCATGTCCGTAGGGCACTTCTCGACTGCCTGGCTACGAGCGACATGCGCGTGGTTGTGATGGTGGTGATGGCCATGGTGCGCTCCGGCTGCGAGGAGCGGCAACGAGAACAGCGCAACGTTGGAGATCATGATCTTGTGACGTGTTGTTCGCAAGTCGTTAAGATGATTTCTAGTCGCGGGGGTTTTCGGTGGGGGTTTGGGTGGAGCAAATTGAGTTGGTGTGAGTTGGGCGGACAAAGGAGTGTGTGGGTGCAGACCCGATTGTTGTTGTCTTGTAGAGAACGTTGATCTGGATGATATTATTTCGAGAAGCTGAAGTTGTGGGGATATGGTGGAGGCTTGCGTTGGTGGGAAACGGAGGCAGATGGCGGCGTTAAGAGTTTGCGCGTGCGTTTTGTACAGCGGTGAAATTGAATAACCAATCAACGATTAGCTATTATGATCGCGACGCAAGGACTTCAATTTGAAGTTCGTGTTTTGTTGATGCGTTTCTCGTGCAGTGACAATAAAGCGGGGCCAGGCTCTCTTTGGACGGGCGGTAAACAAAGGCGGGCCTTCAATTGATCACAAAGGGAAACTGACCACGCCGGGAATTTCAAGAAACGGCTTTGTTCACATCCGGGACGCAATTTCGCCATTTGAACAACGACGTGTGTTCGAGCTAGATAAGCGAGTTATGTGAGGTGAAGGCGAGAGTGATATATCCAACCGACGGCGTCTCGAGTGATTACGATTCCGTGAGATGGGCGAGTAGGAGTGTGAATTATGGTGCAAATAAGTTAGCATCGTCTTGAATTGTGACTACATGTCGACCCACTCATCATGACCATTGACACCAGCCCCGTTGGGTCATACTACTCTCTTCACCTCAAACGAGCGAATGTCTGACATCGAAAGAATTTTGCTGTCAATTTACATCTGGGCCATCAACTTCGCACTCGTGACATCCGTGAGTCAATGGGTTACAGGGCTGTGTCGGCGCGGACATGTCTGTGAATGTTAATGGAACCCGCAAGTGGCACCCATTAGAATTCGCTAGAGAGTGACGAACGCGTCAGTATCTTGTTTCCACGGGATGGGAGCTGCTGCCACTATTGTAGACGTAGTGGTGTTTTAGTGAGTCATAATTTTGGGCGTTTCGAAGTTTCTTGGAAGCTGTAGGCATCGACTGGCACGTCGGAACCCCCTTCACAGATTCTTGTCGTAAAAATTCTCGCATCATCGGGAATGAGCTTCTACATGCATGACAACAGAGTCAATATGATATAAGTCGTATCGCAGGAATATTTCGGCAGTCACTTGGCTCTGGTCCCGAAATCTCGCCGGAGACCCTCATTATTCGCCATCATGGTCCACCCTGTGGTCGACCTTCTCGTGTCCTGTATGTCCATTGTCAGTACAAGCAAGCTGGAGTACGAAGTTGGCGTCTTCCTCGAATAGCACCTTCGATCTCTGGGATGCACCGTCGAACGTGTACCTCTGAACACGCCGATTATGCTAATTTTACACATTCTATCTGCGATACGCTAACGAGTCGCACTGCTGACAAGTGAAATCCTATAACCACAGTCCTGTCATGGGACTCGTCAAAGGACGGTGAAGCTGAGAAACAAACGGGTTATCCGTACTCAGCAGCCCAAACGCCGTTCGTCCCATCGTTATTCATCCCATCGTCATTCTCACCATATGCGAAAGCAGACCGTCGAACGCCGCATCGACTCGCGAAACCACTCACAACTCATCCACAACACCCTTTACGATCTTCCTCTTCTTGATCGGCTTCGCCATCACACGCTTGCGCTGCGCTCCCAGCAAAACACCCAGTCTCTCATGAAATTTGTCAACTCTGTCCGCATCCGTGACAACACGCGATTGCGTGGTACTGTAGTAATTGTCCGCAAGCGCCTCATCACCCAACTCCAACACGTCCAGCCCTGCATCGACTTTCCCCTTCGCCACGCCAATCGCCTCCAGCCATGGAAATGCATCGCGATACAGCTGCTCCGCTGCGCCATTGGGATTACGGCTGTACCCGGGCAGCTTGTCGAGCACGAGTTTTTTTATGTTGGTAGCCCATGCCAGCACGGCGAAGCACGAGTGATTATACGCCTTCAGCGCACGGCCATAGCCCCAATTCATGATACGCACGCTCTTGAGCGATTTCGCGCCCGAAGGTCCGAGGTTGAGCATGAAGCTGTACAGCGCGAAGGAGTCGGCGAAAATGAAGTCGTTGGCGTACAGCATGTCACGGCTTTCTTGGTGGATCTGCTTGTTCACGGCGAGAAGGGCTGGGACGAGCGCAGTGGGTTCGGCGTATGCGGCGCGCACGTCGTCATTGATTTTGCTGTACGTGTAGCACGAGTACGAGGTGCTGATCCCGTCTTGAGCGGCGGCGGACACGCGCTCGACGGTTCGCCGCTTGTGCTTGAAGGCGCCGACGAGGTTGATCCCGGAAGCGTCGGAGAGGGTGTAGGTGTAGATCATGTTTCTGATTTCGGCGGGCAATTCCATGAAGGGGAAGATCTTGAATTTGGGAAGTGCTCTTGGTGTGGTGGATTTGCGCTTCTGCTTGATATTAGATGGGACAAATGCGTGACGTTGGTTCTTCGAACCTTAGTCTGCAGCGGGGTTTCGAAGTCAGACTCGTTGTCGGAGACGTCCAGCTCGTCCATACGATATGTGACTTGCGTCCTCTTGCGCTTGGAGTAGCGGCCTGAGGCGAAGGTCTGTTCGGTGGTGGCGACTTGAGACATGATGAACTGACGGTTCGAAGATGAGATGACGAAAACAGAGGGCTGTAGAACTGAGACGCGTTGAATGCGATAGAAAACACGAAACGACGCGTCCTTTGTGCGAGTTTAATAGGAAAGTGCTGTGAATCTCGCGCGGTCAGCTGCTTCTCGCTTTAGCGTTAGCGCCCAGGCATCCACGCCACAAAGCAGGGATTGGCAAGGCATCGACCCCACTTGTGAGGCTCTAATTCTTGTCGTGACTTGCGATTCGACAACTGGACGTTCTCAAGACGCGCTTTGGAGAATGACGATGAGTGTGAGGGCAGAGTTGGAGTGCAAGGTGTAGGGTAGGCCTCTTTCGTTAGCGTCAGGGTCCAGGTGCTGAGCTTAGTCACGCGCACTCAGGCGAAAACTGCAGCCACGATAACACAGCCATGCCGTTAATTGAACATCTAAAGACCATCACGTTAGATCTGCCACCGAGCTGTGTCGAATTCTGTCCCAACGATCCTCGATATGCCATCGTCGGCACGTACAACCTCGAAAAAGAAGAAGAAGGAGGTCCGCCCACCGAGGAGGACGGGAAGCAGAAAAGTCAGCAGCGCAATGGCAGCTTGATACTGATCAAGGTTAAGGACGATGAAGTGTATGTACTGCTTAAATTAATTAGTATGCAGACGTTTCTGACTTTGTAGCGAACTGGTGCAAACTTTGCCTACGCCTTCGGCAATCCTAGACGTCCACTTTCATCCTTTTCAGAGATCATTGTTCGGCGTAGCCACGTCTACGGGATCTATGGGTATCTATGAACTACAAGATGTCTCCAGCGAATCACCGAATATGATTCATATGCGCACAATTGACTACTTCGACCCAAAGATTCTCGTGACCGCATTCTCGTGGCATCCTAACGGCACCGCAATTGGAATGACCCATACCTCCGGAGACCTTTGTCTGGCTCCATACACCGAGGAAAGCTCGAAAGAGGACCCTCACCACGTGCAAGTCTGGCAACACTCGCTCGAAGCGTGGACTCTTGCGTTTCTTCCTGACGGCTCAGGAGTACTGTCTGGAGCCGACGATTCCACCTTGCAATTCACTGAATTGCCCAGGAGCCCGGTTGAAGCAATTGACGGCAGTGTTGCGGAGCCCGAGTACATCTCGACAAGAAGAGCGCGTTGGGTGGATGAAAGAACGCATGGCGCTGGCGTGACAGCGATCCTTCCCGTACACTGCGATGATGCAGGCATTTTTATTGTCACTGGTAGCTACGACGATCGCATACGCCTGATCTATGCTACTTCTACTGGACGCCGCAAGTCATTAGCGGAGCTCAACCTTGAGGGCGGAGTGTGGCGGGTGAAAATTCTAGATACGAAACACGCATCCGGAATCACTACGTCGCTGCCGGGAGAATGTCTGCTGTTGGTCAGTTGTATGCATGCTGGTGCTCGAATTGTAAAGCTTTCTCGTAAGGAGGATGAGTGGCAATTCGAGGTATTGGCCAAGTTCGAGGAGCACAAGAGCATGAACTATGGTAGCGATTCGCAAACCGGCATCAACGAAAGAGGGCAGCGGACTATTGTATCGACCAGCTTCTACGATCGGCTACTATGCCTGTGGAGGTATTGATGGGGTTATAGGTAGCGTCACCGTTCATGATACAGCTGTAGGAATACCATTATGACATGAAGTGCTGATATTCATCTCCTCACAAATCCTGTAGTCACGGCAACCGTAGCATGAAGTTGCTCATCGTTCATGTGTCACCAGCTTCGGCATTCAGCGCGTCTTGAATGTTGACACAATCTGTCGCGGTCTACATACAGCTTGCTCGGTCCGATAGTACTCGGGCCTATGTGAACAGAGTTTCACCATAACCTTGCTGACTTCCGGACATATCGGTAGATATATCAACACGTAGACTCACTTCAATTCAACTTCAGTGTTCCTTTCAATTCTGCTGCCCAATCGCCTATTTCGCGAACCGTGACACAATCACAACGAGCCCGTTCGTAGATCGTCCTTCAAGTCACGCCGTATGCATCACCATCACCATCACCATCACGAGCCTCGAAGTCATTACTTCTGTGTTGTTAGCGTTGGTGTTTGGTGAGTCCTGAAGGTTGACGCATTAGATACGAGGCTCTTGGTAGAGCACATCACCGAGTCACACAGCTCACATCGACACCGATATGGACATCACTATCTCCATCGCAAGCATCACATCACGAAACAAGATATCAAGGTGGCAAGGACTTTACTGTTCTTTATTGGTGGGTAACCTAACTAGGCACTCGCTTTCCAACATCTCCATCATCATCGTTGATCCGAAGCTCAAAGGCTTTGACAAGTAAGGATATTAACAGGCAGTAGACGTAAGAAACGCAAACGACGGCGCGAAATGTTTCGGTGATTGTTTTGTGTTTTCCGGGTATTTTTGGTATTTTTGATGTTTTCTTTGGACGGCGTCCGGTGTCGTCGACCATAGTCAAGAGAGGAAGAGGAATGCGCTTGGGCGACATCTGGTGTCGTCGACCGTAGTCAGGGAAGAGGAGTGGTGAAAGGAGGGCAATGTGGCACTGATGCTGAGCAGAGAAGTGCGCCCTAACGACATCCGGTGTCTTTGACCTTGATCAAGAAGAAGACGAAAGTGCCGAGGGAGAGGGAAGAGGACGAGAGCGGTGCTTTGAGGTGTGCGCAACAACTTACGAGGGGAAGGAGCTGAATTCGAACAGCTTGTTCATCTGCGCATCCTCATTGGGCGCGCTGTCGTTGAAGGCACGAAGCATGGCGACGTCCTCCATGCTCTTATCCTTGGACTCCAACTCCTGGGCGGGTGCCGCTGGAGCAATCGCGGACACCAAGGGCTGGCCACGCTCAGGCATGGTGGCGCCCACAGGGTCGGACTGGTTCACAGAGTTCTGGCTATCTCCGAAGACCATAGGTCCCCACATGTTGGCAGGGTTCAAGTGGTCCGGGAAAAGGCCGGGAACCGAATCCGCCTCCGCGCCCAAGAACTGGGAGTCGTCGCAAGCAACGGGAGAGGCGGGGAGCTGAGGAAACCCAGTGGCAGCAAGGTCCAGTATCTCTGGACTTGGGTCCTTGAAGACACAATCACCCAAACCAAAGGGCCCGACTTCCCCCCACCCGCTTCCATAGCTCACCCATGCTTTGTGGCTGGGAATGTACGGCATGGTAGCCATACCCTCAAAGGAGAACCGCTCGTAGTCTTGACCACCGTCAGGGGTGGTTACGACGCGCAGTGGGCGGGTCTGCACCGCCAAGAAGGTCTTACCGTCGGCCTCGAATTGACCAAGCGGCATCGAACCAGGGAACACTTTCACGAACGACTGCCACGAAAGGTCGTTACGAGTTTCATTGTTAGGGCCTGGGGCCCAACGAGGCACCCAAACTTCTCCAAGCAGCGGGTTCCACCAAGGGGCTGTGCCGTGGTCCACGCAGACATGGTGCCCATTTCCGTCCGCGATCACCTCCATGTAGTCACCGCAATTGTTGAAGTAGTGGCCAAGGGGGATCGGGCCACCCTGATGAGCTTTCATCAACTCATCCATGGCGAAGTCCTTGCAACGCGCCAATAAGGCGAGACGTTCCGCCTCTAACCGCGGCGCTTGCATGGCCTCGTTCTTGGCCCATTCCTCCCTTTCCTCACGAGTCAGAGCGGCGTCGTGCTTGGACATACGGACTGTTCTCGGCATCTTGAAGGTATAGGCGGGCTTGTGAAGTGTGATTGGGGTCTGCTTAGACGTTAGCGTGATCCGGTATCCTGGAGGCAGACACAGTACTAACCTTGCTTGTGGAGTGGGGGAGTGCGTTAGTGTGGTGAATGTAATTCGGAAAAGGTATGGTGGGTTGTCAGAGTGGGATGGGATGGGTGTCTTGAAGTTCGACGGGAAGTGTTATGGTGAAGGGTAAGTGGAAGTGGTCATATACTGCAGAAGTCTGTAGCTGTAAAGGCGTGTGATCACAGTTGATGGAAAAAGGATAAGAGGAAGGGGCGACATTGCTTATATAGTCGAAGAGAAGGAGTTGATGGGCGCGAAAAGATCAAACTGCTTTCTCGCTGCATTTTCCGCGACCAAACTCTTCAGTGTGGATCCACAAGCGAACGTTCGAGGAAATCATCGCCAGAACTGAGGTGGTAGGCCACGAGAACACTGGAACGAGTAGATTTGGAAGTCCTAGCGTGCAAAGAATTGCCATAATTGCATTTACTGGGAGCATATGTGGGTCCTGCAGAGCCCACCCGAGCGTTTGCACGATATCGTTGTGGTCAACATCTGGTACACCAAAAACGTGCTGTTTGGGTGCATCGGACCTTCTGCAGGCGCCAGAGGCAAGCTGCAACTGCGACATCACGGTGTCCGCTGGTGTTGTGGTCGCAAGACTCGTCAGGCACTTTCTGGAGTTTCTGGAAGGCGCGATCAATTGCAAGAGTTGGAAACCAACTACCATCAGTATCAGGGACATTGGCCAAGAATTTGTGGCCATCACGACAACTCTGGTCCTTCATGGTTTACATTCACGAAGGATCGAAGATCACTGCATTGCAAACGCATCTCACAATCATGAGGCATCACCAACAACGGGCTATGCGATAGGACGGGTCACATCTCGATCTTCACGATCTCTAGCTCAGAGTGCGTCGGCATATTCTGAGTGGGTCGGGATCGGTACGGCCCTTAGAAATCTGAACCGGAGTTTATCTCATGGTTTTAGGAAACGAGGTGCGTATGACCCAACGTTCCGCAGCGCACGATGATTGCTGGAGTTGGTACATCTCTTCGTCGAGTAGCAAAACACAGCTGATAGTGGTATGGATTGCTTGGAATGCCAGTAGCGAGAGTCGTCGTTCACTGCTCGATGTCTCTACACAACGCAAAAAATCGCATGCAATACACTTCCATTACTATCATTTTCATCTTCTATCCCAATATTCACAATGGACCAGCGAATTGTGAGCTTTTCTGGATTATCGACAACATCGTCGCGTACATTCAGATGCTATGTCGTTACCCCGTCAGGGTATTGGTAGACTAACGACGGCCCGTAGCGCGCAGCGCTAATTCGGGAAATCCTTGTCAGACCCTAGTCTACCGAATTCAAAGTTTGAATCACCAATTAAATCTACGATGAAGAGGAATGAGCAACGGCTGCCTGGAAGCTAAAGCTCAGAATGATATTTTATTGTCGACAATAATGCGTGCGCCACTGCAAGGACTTAGCGGTCCAAACCTGGGACTTGGAACACATCGCGCTAGTTTGCGACTCCCAAAAATGTTTTGGAATTAGAGGGTTTTTGGTGATCCGCTATTAAGCTTGGACTGCAGTAGGTAAGGAGATTTATCTTCAGAGTTGGTGCCGAAAGTGCTGTGGGAACGCTTCCTTTGAGTACAGGTGAATGCTGAGCAGTAAGTGTCCATGGAAAGAAACGTCACCAGCAAACTGCAAAGTGCCTCAGAGACGTCCTTGTGCTTCAAGCTAGACACTGAAGCAGGGACCTTACCATCAGAAGTAGGGACCAAGTAGCGCCCGCATTGTGGAAGTGCCACATAATTCGACCGTTCGGCCCAGGTACCCGTCTATGTCGAGAAGCCGGAACAAGTGGAGCTCAGCCTCCAATCCCGCCAGTTGGGATCCGATTCGGAAGGAAAAAGCAGCTGAAAGTACGGAAAAGTCTCCGGGCATGAGGAAAAGCCCCGGCCCAATGTGGTCCCAATGGTCGAGCCTGAGACTATAATGCGCTAGGAAAAGCGACCCACGGAAATGTCGTGGCAGAAACCGGAAACAGCACCGGATAAGCCGCAGTGAAGCACTGCGAATCCATGCTGCGCCCCATCTCACGGAGATCTAGATGGTCACCCACCACTGAATTCTCTCTCGGCTTGTGCTGGTCAAGCGAAGTGATCTCGATGTGCATCTTCGCTTAATTTAGTGCTTCAATCATGGGACATGCGAGAACAAGCGACCAAGGCATCTTGCTGGATTGAACAGATGTGTGTTGGGGTGGGTGACCATCATGTGATGAGCGATGTGTCGGGCCGGTGCGATTGGCGAGATTGATGGACTCATGACTTGCTGTACGGTATCGATATCGTCACGCTCGTATGCTTTGGATGACCGACACGCTTACGATTTCGAACAGCTTTGTGTGAATCGCTTGCGGCGACGACAGGCGGGAGAACGTGCGGTATGAACGAGGCTCAGAAGTGGTCGTAATTTGGGAAATGTGTGGGAAAATTGTACTGTTCGCATGCAACGGCCACTTGGATTGAATTCGTTTGACATTATGCTTTGGTTACATCTTGTTCGGAACGTATGTAAGAAAGGGCTAATGATGGTTGTCGTTGATGTAACCTTTCCTCGCTCCTCCATTGTAACCAGGTCGCAGAATCTGGGCTTCTACTTAGCTACTCATCGTTGTCATCTGACACGAATGCATAATCCTGAAGGCTCTTAAAAGCCAACCAATGGTCTGTATTTGAGCTTGCGTTCGACGTGACGCCTACCAGGAACGTGAGTCGATGAAGGACGAAAGCAGTCGTCCAGCTGTAAGTCTGTGTCGGCACATGCCATGAGCCTAGATTGAGTTTTACAGCCGTTAAAGACTCCGTGGTGTCTATGGAGTCGGGGAATATGACTTCCCAACGAATTGCCGTATGCAAATATATCTTCTCTTCGGCGTGCCTAGTAAGGCATCGGTAGATGTCAAAGTCCAGAACCAGCCAATCGAATCCAAGAAATTCGCGGTTGCTCGATGTTGACGTAATATCGATACTGTACGCTGTAATTGAGGAACTCATGTGGAAAGGTCTTGCGTGCGTCTCTCATCTCAGAAATATATGGCTTGGGACGAAAAATGTGTCTTCAATTCCTTACGCGATTCTGATCAGCGTCTGCTGCGTACAAACAGGAGGTAACACCCTTGACCAGTTGATGCTTGTTGTAATATCGGTGCGTACTTGTGCCTGTGCTAGGTGCACTCACGATGGCTTGCGAACCATGTGGGTAATTATTGCGGGTCCGTATTGTGACAACAACGTCTCCATTAATGTCGAATCGCCTGTCTTTTTGTTATTTTAGGATCTGTACATGTATGCAACGGTCTTTTTGTCGAGTGAAAGAGCAAGCACATGACCTGATGTGGGTCGGCGAGGCTATTTTAGTGCCGGCTTGGCCGGCTTGGACCGCTTGGACCCTGAATTCCAAGCGCAGGGATGTGACAAGCGATGATGAAACTCGGCACGCGCCAGATATTCACGCCCGGCGCATCGCATAGACTACCCCACAAACTGTCTTTATTCTTTGCCTTCAACAATCACTACAACTCTCGAAGAACGCAGTAATCGACATAACCTGCTATTCTGAAAACATGGCAGCAAGTCTTGAACCGCCGCTGCCGGCGCCATCGATACACAACAAACAAAGCGCACAACATATACAGAGCTGCCCATCATGCGGTACAAGCTTCGAGATCGACGCAGCAGACGTAGCGACTGCAAGGAAGCAGGTGGTGGAGCTCGAAGCACAAATGGAGCTTCTGAAGATGAGGACAACAACTGCCGGTACGTCAACACGGGCACATGTCGCTAATGTGGTACTTGGTACATTCTAACACACGACAGTGGACCGATGCGCCGACTACGAGGACCAAATACGAGACCTCAAGATGGCACAACACCGTAACAAACCACTACCACCCACTGGCAGTGAAGATACCGACCCATCACGATCCTCAGACGAGAACCCACGCCCCGCCACCGCCGGCGCAACAGCCTCGAGACCCTCACGCTTCTCGTTCCTGACCGGCCGACGCCTCTCACCCAACAACTCAACTTCTGCACCTCCTCCAATAACATCGCCCACATCCATCGACGTGGAACTTCTGAACGAACTAGAGCGCGAACGATCACTACGAGCCAAAGCCGAGGCGAGAGTTCAGACAGTGGACTCGGAGATAGAAGAACTGAGCGTACAGCTGTTCTCGCAGGCGAATGAGATGGTGGCGACGGAGAGACGGGAACGTGCGAAGCTTGAGGAAAGGATTCAGCTGTTGGAGAAGAAGGATAAGGATAAGATGGCGAGGTTGGAGAGGCTGGAGAACGCTATAAGTAGGCTGGATCGTGTCAAAGCGATGCTGAATCAGCCGCCGCATACGACTATGGCTGTTGGAGGTGGAATGCTTTCACCGCCGCCGAAGCGCTGAGATCGCCACATTGGCGTCACATCGGCTGGCTCATCATCACTTTCCTTACACTCCATGATACCCCAATTCGCGTCACTTAGCGTCTCCAGCATTTAGCATAGTTTTGGGCGCATGTAGGTTTTTGTATTTAGTATTGGTTGCTTTGGCTTTCCCTCGCTCTCCTCTACAGTTCATGATGTTGCACTGAGATTACTAAAGTCGGACTTAGGTTGCTGGTCTCGTAGCGCTAGCCGTGGAAACGATCAAAATCGACTGTCAGCCTCGAGCCACAATCAGTGAGTAAGCAACGATAAGTACGGTTATCACCAAACATTAATTCCAGACAGACACTCCATGAGGCTCAAGACCTTTTTCCATCACGCAGAGTCACGCTGAACATCGAGGCGCATACATCCAAACAACATAACACATCAAATTATCAGCCTTTCCACCCCCCTACTTCCGTTTCCGAATAATATCCGCCGCCTTCTCGCCCACACCATACATCGTACTCTGAATATGCTGACTCGGAATCAGCGGCAAAATACTCGCATCAACAACACTCAACCCTTCCACACCATAAAACAGCAGATCAGCACCCACACAGCCCCCCAGCTTCTCAGGCATCATCGCACAGCTACCGCTCGGGTGCGACAGCGTTGGCGTAATACCGTTCGCCGCGTTCAAGCGCTGGATCAGCGCTTCCGTCTCGGTGTATTGCGCACCGGGAGACGTTTCGGTGAGGTTAAATTGGGAGAGCTCCGGGCGCGCCCATACGGTGCGGATGTAGCGTACGCATGCGGCAAGCACGGTGCGGTCGAGGGGGTTGGACAGCGCGTTGTAAAGGATTTTAGGTGGGCCGCGAGGGTTAGACGGGTTCAGTGTGATTTGGCCACGAGACAAGGGTTTCTGCGCTGCGACGAGCACGAAGCCGCCGGATGCTGGGATCGGGTATTCGACGATAGCGGCTTTGTCGTTTGCGTACAGGGACGAGAGGATTTTGCGCTGGGCGGCGACGCCGGCTTGGAGCTTGGGGGAGTTGGCGTATAAGCTGGGTAGGAAGGATGTGGTGGATTGAGACAGGACGGACTTGGAAATCTCCTTGTATTGGGTTGGCGCGACTTCGGTGAGTTGTATGAAGGCGAGTGAGTTTCCGCGTGCTTGTGTCAACGGGCCGGTTTTATTGGCTTTGTACTGTGCCCATGCTGATGCGTTGAACGCAGGGTCTGTAACGAGGGATTGTGGGTTTGGTACGGAGGCGTTGGACGAGCTGAACATTACGGATGCGTATGGGTGGTCCTGGAAGTTTGCTCCCACGCCGTCGTGCGCGAGTTTGACTGGAATACCGGCTGCCTTGAGGACAGACGCTGGTCCGATACCACTGAGTTGCAGAAGCTTTGGGGTGTTGATAGAGCCAGCAGCGAGGACGACTTCCTTCTTCGCGTACACGATGGAGCCCTGTCCGGTGATGCGGGAGGTGATCTTCACGCCCTTGGCGACGAGGCTGCCCTTCTTGGTCTTCTCGAGCACGAGCTCAGTGGCCTCGGTGTCGAGCATGACTTTGAGGTTGGAGCGCGAGGAGACGGGGTCGTAGTAGGAGTTGCGGGCGTGCGAGCGCTCGCCTGTCTTAGGGTTCATGGTGTTGGGCCACCATGAGGCACCGTACGCTTCGCCGTTGTTGCCATCGACGGGCATGTTCGCACCGGCGCCGCGGAAGGCAGAGAAAAAGGCCTTTAGGTCGGGGTATTGGAAGTCGGAGATACCGAGTTTGAGTGGGCCATTGCCGTAGCTGTTGGGTGTGTTAGGGCAGTTCATGGATGTTTGGATGTCTAGAGGGAATTACGCCTTGGGGTCGTATGTGATTCCATACTTCTGGACGCTGGCCTTGGGAGGAGGAATGAGTTCGACACCTTTCTTGAGGAAAGGGTACATTCCGTCCCATCCCCATCCTTTGTTGCCCAGCTTCTCCCACGCATCGTAGTCTGCCTCCGAGCCCCGATCGTAGACCATGCCATTGACGACCGAACCGCCACCCAGGACCTCTGCTACACGAACATTCGAAGTCCTGTTGTTGAGGAATGGCTCAGGGTCTGAGACATAATTTTCCCACAGGAGCGTCAAGTTGAGCGCGTTGTTGGCGGCGTATGGAAGACGAATGTTCGGGTTGTCGTAGGCAGCACCCGCCTCGATCACGAGGACTTTGTTCTTCTTCTCCTCAGTCAAGCGATTGGCAACAATGAGGCCGGTGATTCCGCCGCCAACGATTACATAGTCGTATGCATCGTCGCGCGTTTCGACAGCCGCAGCGGAGCTCACGCCCAGCACTGCAGTGCAGACGGCTAAGTTCTTGCAGATATGCATGGTGTTGAAACGAGGGAAGAAACGAAGGGTCACACCGAAGGCAGTAATGAGCGACGACAGCGACGACGAAGAAGAACGAGCAATGTCCTGCGCGTTCTTTTATCACCCCTCTGGCATCCAGAATTGGCCACCACAAATCACGAGATTTGCCCCTAAAGTTCCCTTTACACCAAACTACCGTGCATGAGTCGCGGCAGTTGATGCCTTAAGAATCTCCCAGGCTTCGGCTTGAATGCTCCGCTATGGTAATCAGCCAGACGAACTGGGCGCTGATTGCCTGGAAGGATGACTTGGCGCATAGGAGGTGCTGGGGTTAGGAGATTGCACGCGGCTCGGCGGGTGTTTTTATGTTGCACGCAGGGTTCCGTCCCGTCTCGGCCCATTCCTTAGACGAGTGGATGTAAAAATGGCTATCGCCCGGCATCTCGTTATATCGCTTGCTCAGATCCGACGATTCAAGACTTGTGTGAATTTCGATGGCAAACAGGAGATTCGAGCAATTGATAACACAGGCCGTGTTTAAGTCATGGCTGCATGTGCGTTGCTGATCTCATGGTTTATCGGGATAGGTGCCCCGCATCCTACGCACCGGCAACCTCAATCACTTCCCCGGTACGTTCGCCGTCTACACGGACATCGAGTCATACAACCAGGGTCAGTGGGGGCGTTCGAATACGGCCCGCTGCCGTCGTACACATGTCAGGGACATCATCGGTGAGAAGGGCCTTACAACATTGTACCTACCTGTATGTGAGGCATACAGTTGAATGTCATCAGCAACAAACTCAAGCAATTCAGACTGCCTCTCAAAGAATCGAAGGAAGGAAGTGGTCAAGGCAAATGCAAGGACTGCAGTTGCCAAGAACAGCCAGAAAAATAATTATTTTCCGCTCCACCCCACGCCAAGCCTCCAATTGCAGACGCCATGCCGTTCCAGCGCGAGCATCACACAAAATCACAAAACCATTGGCTGACTCGAATCGACTAGGAGAATTTAGTCTACATCGCTTTTGGGAGCGAGCCCGCGAGAATGGCCTCGAAAGCCACCCCGTTGCTCGTAGCGTAACCTTGAACCTCTGGATGCGACTGTTCCAGGGATCCGGATGGGTTCCTGACTCGATATTAACCTACCATGCTATCGGCGCTCGATGGGCCAAAGAGGATTCAGGAAAAGTTGTTCTAGTTCCTTGGTAATTCTCCTTTCACGTGGAAGTGGTGAAGGTGGGTGCTTGCTGCCTGTGATGGACTTCAGCTGATGTGAGTGTTTGAACAAAACCCTGCCGTTGTACAGTATCGTTAGTCGCTGACTTTATTCAATGGCTGGTATGAACTTGGAAGACATGGTTCACTGCTCCTTCCCAGTACCAATCGCTGCTTGTCCACGACCACCAACTGCTCGACTTGCATGTTTGCGCCCGCATATGCACGTAGCATGGGCTCGGCTCCCCGGGGTATGTTGGAATCCATATACGCGGCATCGGGTAAGTTTCATGCAGGGCTTGCAACGTTCTCTGGCGAATGAGATGTAGGCAAGCGCCATGGCGGAAGAAATGTCCGTGGTCTGTTCGAGAAGGACCATGCACATGCCTCCAGTCAAGGTCTACCGAATAGTATAATGGTCGAAGCAAGAGGAGGCTCCTGCACGGTTCAACCCAAAAGAAAGAAGAGCGCATGGAAAACTTACGAGCTTTGACCGTCAGCGACCATTCACATGCTTGCACTCGTTGCCTCCAAGATCTAAGCCGTGAACCTAAAATGACGGTTTACGGGACATTCTTGAACCAGGAAGATCGACAGCTCAGAAAGGCCGAATGCACCGAGATGTCAAAGATCGATGCAAGAAAGTGACTGCGAAGCGAGCAGTACCTTGCAGGTCTCGATAATTGTAGGAAGGTGTCCTTGCGTCTAGCTTCGATGCGAAACGCATTGTCGTTGGCACATTGCTTGGCTACTGGGAGAGCTGCGACGGCTTATAGGGATCATCAGAGGGCATCGACGAGATGGGACCTCTTTCGAAGCTGCGATCATCCGATCAGCCTGCACTGGCTACTCACACACATTCTCTCCACAGCTGAACCTGGCCTTTGTGAGCGTTCACGATGTCGCAAGACTGGCCGAATCGTAAGGCGGACATCCTTGGGTCGACGGTCCCACTGTGCGTTCTCAGCACCGGGGTTCTCGTATGGAGAGTTGCGTACGGAATCCACAGCAAGCGAAAGCTTTTCCTTGCAGATTACCTACTCATACTCGCAGCAGTAGGTCTCCAGTCGCACTGATTCTGGAAATGACTTTGCTGACAATGCTTCTACAGGCCATGAACATTGGGACAACAGTCGTCCGATTCTACACTGTTGAGTACGGCCTAGGAAGACACTTCTTGGATCCCACAATCCAAATACGCAACTTCAGCTACTACCTTTGGATAGGCCAGATTGTGAACGTTCTCGCGGTCGCGGTACTGAAGTACGCAATCTGCGCCTATCTTCTGGCACTCAAATTCTCCAAAATTTACTTGATTATCATATGGGCTTCGGTACTCATGGTAACGGCATTTAACTTGCTTATTCCCGGCATTTCATTTTTCACATGCACGCCATTCGAGGCAAACTGGAACAAAGGAATGAAGGGCAAGTGTATCATGACTAGCACCTCCCCGCTTGTATATACTCAGGTAAGCTCCTTGAGGTTCTAGCTGGATCACGCAGTCTGACATACTGATACAGGGAATCTCAAACATCGTCACGGATATTGTGTATGTCGTAGCGCCCATCATCTATCTTTCCACCATAAAACTCCAGCGTCGCACACAATGGGGTTTACGAGTAGTCTTCTGCCTCGGTCTACTGTTAGTCCTTCTGCTTGAGGGCATCAACACAACGCTAACATCATCCGACAGCGCCACCATATGCTCCATCATGAAAACCACAGAATTCAGCGCCCTCAAAAAGACCCGAGACCCCACTTGGGACGGCGTAAATCTCTCCATCTGGAGCGCAACTGAACTCTCCGTCGGCATCCTCATCGCCGCACTCCCGCCCCTGCGCAAACAATTCGACAAGTTCTTTCGCTCTATTCTACCGAACACCCTAGGAGGCACGCGCTCAAAGTCGAAGCAAACGAGTGGCATACAGATGTACAACGTCAGCAAGCACGCGAGCATGAAACCTACTATGAAGTCACGAGTACGGGATGCAGATGACGACAGCGAGAGGGGTATCTTGCCGGATGTGGATGGGAGAGATGGTATCACGAAAACGATTGTGCATGAGGTTGTAAGTGAGCGCGCTCCTTCGAGGGATAGGGTACAGGTGCCTACTCGCACGTACAGTACGTACGGGAAGATAGACTCGTGAGACTAAGTTGTTCGGAGTTACAAGTATGTGAATGTAATGAGCATTATAATGATCGACTACGTGGATGTAGTCCGTGGATCGAATTCCCGAACACCTACGGAACCTCATGAGTGGATCCTGTGCTCTCTAGCGCCCCTTAGTTCCTCACTTCTCCTTCTTCTTTGCCGCCTTCGCGCGTCCCAACCTCTTCAGTATCTTCGGCCCTTCTGGCTTCCTCTTGTACAGCTCATCTCGCTTGTCCTGCAACATCATCTTCTTCTGTACAAGAACTTCCTTGAGCCGCTCCGTCTCTTCGTCGAACTGCTTTGTCTCTAATTTCAGGCTCTCGATGTGGTCTTCCTTGAGCTGTCGGTCGTCCCGTAGATCGGGCGCGGCTTTTGCGAGGAGAAGTGCCATATCTGAACAGTCTTTACACTCTTGGTAGCCCTTGAGGTTGCGGCAGCAGGTGAGGACGCGGCCGATGTTGGAACAGACTGCGCAGATACTTGCAGACGCAGGACCCCGGTCTGCTTGAGGTATTTCGGGAGCGTATGTCGCGTTCGGCCTACGCGAACTTGGCATCTGATCTTTCTTGTTGTGGCTCGCGTCTTTATTCAATATGCTCGTCTTTGTTTCTTTGGATTCTGTAGGGTTGCGACTAGTCTTAGTCGCTGGCACCTTTCTTGCTGAGATTTCATCCGGTATCGAGGCAACGCTCTTGCTGGTAAGGCCGTTCTGTTTGTTTATCATGCTCGGCATGAGAGGCAAAAGTGCATCCAATTTGCTGCTGATCGTCAGGTTGATAGGTTGCGTGTTGGTCGTGCGCTAGCTCACAGGTTGAGTAGCCACGGTAAATCAGTGTTGAAGAAGGCGCGATCATGAAGAAGTAGGTAGGGAGTGTAGTGACTGAGTTACAGCGCTGGCAAACGCTTGAGTGCGGCGAATGGCGAACGCTTGCAGTTGTGCACATGTTTGCGCGGCGGTTGCTATGGTGCCTGGTCGCCACACGTCAGAAGCTTCCGCTGCTCGATATAAACATCGACCGGGAAATTCACGACCAGATGAGACCATGAACGCCCTGAGCACCAAGTTCCAGGATAGCTTGCATGTCTCCGGCGCCGAGCGCGATGAGACTGGAAACAACCGGAGTCAGCATGTCTCGCCGCAGTTAAAGATGTTCGAACAGCAACACCGGCCCATTTCGGGAAATCTTTTCGCTCGATCTAATTTACTATCAGAGGGCACCGGAGTACCAGCCAGCGACTTCTCATTTGGGTTTCCAGCACCAAGGAATCCTCCAGTAGCTTCAGAGAGCCAGATCTTTGGTTGTAAAGTGGAACAGAGCGAACAGGTAAAGGCTGATACTACGGACTCCAACCTCTTCGCCCGGACTTCACGCTCATATCTCAAGCGGGTAATGCTGCCACGTGGTCACGGTCCACCTCCTCTGTTCTCCAAAATCCCAGATATGGCTCCCGAATTGCCCACTGATCAAGTTCCGGATGTCGTCAATGGAGCTCAACCATCTGCGAAACGACAGGCTCCCTATTATCTGCAGGTGCCCAAGGAGGACGATGACTACGCAACGTCGCCTACGAAACGTATGTTCGGCCATCCGAAGGCCCCGCTCTTTGCTCCTGAGACAACGCTCGATTCGGATGAACTTAAACACGATGGACGTCCGGCCTCAGTCACCAGCGAGAAGTTGTTCGGCACTCCCAGAATCAACCCAGGAGCTAATCAGCCTACTCTGTCATCCATCCAGTCACTGGTAAGCCTTTTGAATCTAGACGATGAGGACGACAAAAGCCTCCATGTCAAGCTCCTGGAAGGCCTGTTCGAGTTTCTTCCCAGTTTCACGGCTCAGGTTATCGAAAACACTGAGTTAGCTGTCAAACAAAAGAAGATCTGGACAGAGTGCGATGGCGATATAGCGAGCCTAGAGAGAACCCGATCTTCATGCAGGGCTTGGGCAGAGCTCAGCAAGATCAGCAAGGAACTCGCGAGGCTGAATGTAGAGCGAGACGAGCCGGTACGGGGTATAGCCAAGACGCAAGCCATGGCGAGGACACTCCAGGTCCGGCTCATAACGCAACTGACGGATACACTCAAAACTCTTCTGGAGCACTACCGGATAAGGTACGATGCTGGCACCTACACGAAGATGGATGTGGACGCGAAGAACGAGCTCATCAACAAGCTCCGCCTCGACACCATCAACTTCGAAGAAGAGTTGAAAGCAGCTAAGAGTAGCTCGAAAGTCGCCAACGAGACCGTCGAACAGCTTCAAATTCAGCTACAAGTCGATGCATCGAAAGCCGCCAACAATGCCAAAAGTGTGCATGCCTCGCACCGGCAAAGGATCGACCAGTTGGTGGCAGATCACAAGACAGACAAGAAAGAAGCTTTGAACACTTTAAAAGATCAATACACTGCTCAGATCGAAGAGGCGGAGTCCAAATTTCGGATGTACAGGAAGGGCAATGCTCAGATAGAGAGCTTGAAGACCTCAGTTGCGCGCCTAGAGCGTGAGAAGGCCGACGTCTTGTTAGCAAAAGCAGCGCGCGAGAAGGAGCTGGAAGACCTCGAAACGCAAGCGGCGCAGTGGAAGACGTTCGAGGACGCCTACAGGCAAGTCAAGGTCGAGCTGGATCAACAAACCGGCGAGTTCAACGGCGTTGTCGCTGAGCGCAATGATCTTCGCACGGCGAATGAAGCGCTTCGCAATGCGCCCGGCGCTCAGAATACGTCCGTAAGATCGACGGAGACGTCTCGTCCCATGAAGGGTGTTGGCGCCTTGAAGTCGTGTGACCAAGATTTGGCACTCCTCGAGACGTACTGGCGTCGTCAGCAGCGCTTTGCGGAGATGGCGAAGCGCGAGATGCAGGCGCAGGTCAATGAGGTGGACCAGGACATTGAGGACATCGAGCGCGAACTTGCGGCTCTCGACGCGCCAGAGGAGGGGGATCCGGAACCTGAAGCTGAGATTGCTGATGTCGGTGTGAAAGAAGATCCCGTGTCAGCAGAAAGCAGTGCTCCACAAGTTGCAACTGCGATCTCTCAAACACCCAACTATTGGTCACTCTACAGAGCCCTTTACTGAGCGACACCAGCAGGCCGACGCCAACTGCATTCCCAGCTCTAGGGTCTTTGTACCGAGCGAAAGTGCCCCAGATCAACCCAGATCCATCTCAACGCCCCTCAAAGAAGCCATTCTCGTATGCTGATAGGGTTGCAGGGCGTATTGTACCCGGTGCAGCCCACAAGACAAGCGCACATAGCTTGACCTATACGCCTTTCAGCGACACATCAAGCGATCAACGCACACTGGCGTCCACAGCGGAGAAGGTATCATCTGGGCCAGTCAACACAGCGGACGGCGTTTTCCGTTCAGAGGAGCAGCGAACTGCTACCGTCTCTTCAAGCCAGGACGGGGATCCTGTCGAAGCGCAGAAGAAGCTATGGGCAGACAAGCACGAACGTGCTCGCCTCAAGGAGCAGCAAGAGCGCGAGGCCGACCAGAAGGAAAAAATTGAGAGGAAGGAGCGGTTGATAAGGAGGCTAGCAGCCATAGGTCCCGGCAGAAGTGAGTCGCAAGAGGAGGGGTGGAGTACAGTCGGTAAACCATCGAAAAAGAAATAACGCGTAGCAATTCTACGGGCGCCACGTTTACGGGTGTAGGGCAGGCTGTATCTGACGATGGAGATAATCGAACAATGAATAATTCAGGTTGACATTATCTTTGCTGTGATGGTAGTCTTCAAAAGTGATGTCTTCGCGAAAGTGACGCGACGCGACGTGGGGCCGCCAAGACCGGCGACAGACTTCATCTCTCCAACGATCACGGCTTCACTTCTCCATCACAGTCCCCCACAATGCATCAAGTTCCGTGTCGTGGCGATGAGAAGCATCGAACTTTGATGAGTGCTCGTGCCCCATCGCATCCACTTAGCCTTTGAGATTAGTAGACCTTTCGATCTGCGCCCTCGTCCGATGTTGTCGTCAGCGCAACCCTACTACCACCTGGTCTCGCAATAATTCGTGATCGGTTAGGTAAGCAAACCAGCAGCAGCAACACCAACGCAACGTCAATGGATTTTTCTAAGAATTTACATACTAACTCTGTGCAAGCTGCTCTGCATTGTTGCGTAGAGAAAACTCGGATTATCTTGGAGTAGTGGGCAATAACGTTGTGTTCCTTGCTTACCTAACCGATCACGAATTATTGCCAGACCTGGTGCTACTTATTTCTTCCTTTCTTCTGCTTCGCTTCCTTAATGAAGAATTTTTGCCTCTCCTCAGCTTTCCTCTCCGGCTGTAGCTCCAGCAGCTCATCTTTTAGACGGTCTAAGTCTACTTTTGCCGTCTTCATCTGCGCCTTCATTCTCTGATCTTCTTTCTGTACCGCGTCCACCTCCGATTTCAGATTTTCAATCTCGGTATCCTTCTCTTTGGGAAGCCTTTTATATCGCTGCTTTGCCGTTTCGGTCTCTAACTGCGTGTTGCGGTGCTGCAGTGCTGCGACTTTGTCATTACTCTTCGCTTTATGTGTGTCGAATGCTTCGCTGATCATTGTGCAGTGCGAGCAGCTACCGGTTAATGCGCGGCAACATGGAAGGGCAAGGCCGAGTTTGACGCAGACAGAACATTCGAGCGTGGAGGTCTGGGTATGATCTTCGTTGCTAAGGGCGCTCCCAAAGTTTGTGTTCTCAACGGTCACTCTCTCTAGGTCGACGTTGCTTTTCTTTTTGTTGATGGTTTTGCGGTTCGAGTATCCCCGTGTGTTGCGGTGTGCCTGGGGTGGACTCGATTTCTCTGTGCATCGTCTTAGTACCGCTCTTGGGGTCTTTCACTTGTTCTCACCCCTTCCGCTTGCAAAATTTGGCACAAACTCAGCTGCTGTAGCGCGCAGGTCGTAGTTTGCTGTGCCACCTGTCATGCCATCACCGAGTGGTGTTAGTACGCAGCGAGAATGCTGGAAGATGAGGCGTATTCGTGGCTGTCGATTATGGCGCCAATACAGCGGTGTCTGCGTTAAGAGCAGTGCCAGCGAGGTGAGTGCAACGATTTCAGCAATCGAAACTGTGGGTGATTGCGCTCAAAGAGGTGGTGATTCGTTATCTAGTATGTTCTTGCACGGGCTAGGTGAAGTCACTTGGCGGGTGCTTCTAGCTGTCGCAACGCTGCTTCACCGCGGCTTCTAGCAACGCCTACGTCAGAGTGCAGCACGATTATCTCATCGACAAAATACCATCGAGCACTCTAACTGAACAAAACCTCGAGGCTCAACTATTTCGCACCAGCGAGAAACCCAGCGATCTACTTGTAGGTGTCAAGATCAAAAGATCCACCTGTTGCGTCGCTAACATCGGCGTGCACGCTTCAGTACTACTGGAATTCACGCAAATCAGCACCTCCTAGAACGTCATGAGTCTTCAAGCCACAGTCTCAGAGTGCGATGACATCGTGGACGGACCAGACTTGGACCGGCCCCTCCATGAGCAAAGCACTGTTCCGGATGTCCAAACACCGACCACACCTCCTCGCGCTACGACAGCCAGTAAAGAAGTCAGCTCAGGCTTGAGTAACGAAGCCCAGGATGCATCAGAAGCAGTCGGTTCGAGTCGCAGCTTTTCCGGGTTACTCAAATTCGAGGCACTGGTTAAGAATCATCTTACATATGCCGACTGTCCTCATGCGAACCCGGTAATGATCTCCAGTGATTGCGACGCAGAGCGGGGCGTGCGCTTGACGGAGCTATACAATCATTCGCCTATTAAGGTGCTGTCGCTCATCCTCCGATTCGGGCATTTGGCGTTCTCAACATCCATAACTTCCATTGATGTGAACTTCTTCCAAGACCTGCTCCTCGGCTCATTGGTAAAGCTGGGTCTGACGGAGATGACTAGTGGCTTGCTCGAGTCATCGGGCCTTGATACAAGTTTGGAAATTCTGAGGCACTTTCCAGACAAAGCAATCAGTTCGCTGGCTGCGGAATTGCTTGAGCGATGGCACCCGATGTTGATTGGCGAATTTACTCAGGATTCTGAGGTCATTGTCAATGCGATTAATCGTCTTGTCACCGAAAATCGTGCTTTCAATGCCGCCGCTTTGGAAGGAAAGCTGGCACCTGAGCCGTGCGAGTCTCATTCGAACGCTTCCGAGCCTGATCCCCATGGGCATCGATCATCACCACGACACCCATGGATCTCCTTCGCGGTGTCCTCATCATGGGCGTCCAAGACATCAAAATAGACAACTGGCTGACTCGAACAACGCTCTTCTTACTTCAACACTTCGGCGAGGACCAAAATTGCGTTGACAGAGACATTCTCGAGCTGACTAGGGTCCTGCCTGCTTTGCAAACATTCGTGACACTACGTGTATGGGACTGGTAAAGTCTTTGGATGCCCTGATAGCGAAGTGGCTGTCTATTGCGCAAGAAAAGAGGCCTCAGCAGCAGGTCTGGGCATTCAAGAAGGCTACAATTACGTCGAAAGATCCAGCGTCGACCATTGGCCATCAGTACCACGGATACAAGAAAAACTCCAGCTCTGACACTACCAAACTCGAATATTGTGGTGATGAAGATTCAACTAAATCATCAAGAGTCGACGAGCCAGCGAAGGCCGCTGATCTGTGTGATCGCGGAATAGGCCAATCATTTGTTTCTTCCGCTTGTCCTCCAGACGACAGGACTAAATACCGGAAAGACCGGGGCATCACAGCTCTGAAAGCTCTGGATTTCATCTGGACCGACCCTTGGGACCCTCTCGCAATTATGGACTTCATGAGTGAGAATGACGAGCGGCCTGCATTTGTGAAAGATCCTTCCAGTGTTGAGGTCATGCGCAACAGCCCAAACCCCATCGAATTCAGATTCACATCCAAAGACTTCCTGAAGTGGACGGCGGATTATCTGGGTGCAGCCGATTGCACTATGGACGCTATCGCAGATGACTTAAACGACTACAATGCCTCTGTCCCCAGCATCGTTCAAGATTTCCAGAACATGGCAATGTCCAAGGTCGCTCTCACTGTCCAGCAAGGCCGTAGGGCGAGCACAATGAACGAGTTGCTTGATGATCTCGATGAGATGCGTTAAGGTAGCATCGAATTCGACGACAGGTCTGAGCGCATTGAGGAGCTCAAAGCCGAATTCGCCAAAAAGAAGCAGAGCTCGACGCCAAAGAGGAAAGCACGGAGCGCCTGAGGGGTTTGCTTCTGACGAAAATGCTGCATCCCACGAGGACCATGATTCGTGTGTCATCCGAAAAGCTGCAGCGCCAGGCAATTGCCCTGAAGAAAAAGGATGCCAAGATCAACACGCTGACATCTGGTCACATGGTGCTCGCAGAAACAGCTGTCGACAATGCAGACACAATCCGCAACTTACGCCAAAAGATGGAGGGCATGGAGGAGAGGATGAAGGTAGAGAAAGCCGCAGTCCAAAAGCAGAGCAAGAAGTACTACCAAGACGTGGAGAAAGCCGTCCGTGAGGCGGTGTCAGATGGTCGAGCCCAACTCAAAGCCTCGAAAGCAGAGATCGCTGCGTGCAGGAAGTCATTGGAAGAGAAGGGCGACTTGCAGCTCAAGGTCGCCAAGTTGGAGCAAGGCAATGCTCGACTCGTCTCCGCGGTGAACGATTGGGAAGACACGTGCAATCGAGCAGAAGAAGCATCCGCGGCCATCACAACCGGCTACGAGCAAGGTCGAGAGGAGGTCCAGGAACTACAGGCCAGTCAAGTCGAGCTCCAGCTGGAAGTCGAACGACTCACCCAGGAGAACAAGCAGCTGCTAGAAGAACGCAACACTACTCCCGCTGTTCTAGCGTCCACTCCCGTCGTCGAAACACCGCCCACCCCTCAACGCGAGGATCGCCGCGACACCACCGATGCAGAGACATTCTCGCTGGCCAAGCACTTC
>Ga0265780_10000488_pt1 | contig 61686 bp, 66 predicted proteins | sample P1T30metagenome_FD_192432 | JGI IMG/M metagenome (GOLD analysis project Ga0265780, IMG submission 192432) | Plant litter microbial communities from East Loma Ridge, Irvine, California - P1 T30 | ecosystem: Environmental > Terrestrial > Plant litter > Unclassified | place: USA: California... | reverse complement strand
CCTAGTAAGGTTATAGCCTTAAAAGGGTGTTACTATAATTAGTAACAAGGAAGGTTCTAGAAGCTTCTTTAAGTTTCTACAGATTTCTCTTCTCTACATGCTTACAGATTGTACGCGTAATCTATTATAAATAGATTACGTAGACAGAGTGTTCTAGAAACAGATTGTATTTGTTATAAGAACATTCTAGAACTACTCTTTAATGTATATAAGGAGAGTCTCCCCTCTCTCTCTGTTCTGTGTCTAATCCTTAATCTTGTAACTAGTATATACACTTTATATTACTAGTATTCTTCTTTGCTCTTTACCCTACTTCCGCTACTACTATTACGTTATATCTGTACGTAATAGTATCCTCCTACTAGAAGAGGAATAGTCTAGTTTCTATTACTAGATATCCTTACCCTCTTCTTCTACAGTTAGTTATTATTACGTACTTCAAAGTTTAGTAGGCGGCACGCGACATGGACGGCACGTGCACTAACACGGTAGTTCAACCCTCACTCTTCCACTTCATCCCATCTCATCTGCACGACGCGGATCGTACCGTTCCCGCCCCAGCGTCCTCGTTGGCTAGCTCGCACTGTCTCCATCCGGTGTGTGTGTTCTCTTCGAGGCACCGAATCAGGTACATCAACGCATGATCTCTCCACCTAATCGTCCAATCAGCGCACGCCATGTTTTTTTCGCGGCCCAACCATGTCCGAGTCACCGCATTTTGGCACGTCTGCAGCGCCCTGGCCTGCTAAAGCCCAACTTATCAGTCCAGGCGCTTTAAATACCATGATGCCCTAGATGCTCGGGCTGAGCTCGAAATTGATTGATTTCGGGAACTCCGTGCAAATACGAGAAGGGACGAAACCATGGGTGGATTAGGTGCCCCATCGACGGCTCCACAACCACCGCTGGCAGCAACAGCAGCATCAACACCGCTAGTACCCCTAACTTACCGTGACCAATTAGCACAGTTTAAGATACTGGAGGAGAAAAGGTACGAGTTGATAGAGGTAGGCATCAAACGTGTCGTTCATACTCCACGTTCACAACTCATGTGAACAGGAACTGCTGGCAAAACTCGAGAGCACAGAAGCGAAGCTGGCACAGACTGAACTCGATCTGAAAAGTGAACAGAATGTCCGACGCACCTTGCAGTCAGAGGCTGCAGAAGCAAAAGGCAGGGAGGAGGCGTTGGTGCAGAAGCAGGTGTGTGACTTGTTTGGCAGGTTGGAAAACACAGACACTAACGCGCTATAGTCCAGACGGCCCTTTGCATTAGTCCTGATTGACGTGGATGCAGATGGCTTCCTTGTAAGTCTTTCCTCACACACGAAGGTGCTCGTAATTTTGAGTCCCCAACTATTCAGCGGGTCCTGAAAATTGACACGATAAATCCGAAGACCCTCTTAATACTAATAGAGACGGGCTGACAACCACTAGTTCCAAGACAAATACCTCACCAAGAAGGCCCAAGGCGGCGAAGCTCTTGCGGATGAGCTTATGGTCCGGACACGCGAACATCTGCGGCCCCTCTACGACGACGCTGATGCCCTTGACATCATAGTACGGATATACTCAAATCTCGAAGGCATGGCGAACTTCCTCGTACGGCTCGATAAGGTACGAAACCTTGGACAGCTGCGAGCTTTCTCAACTGGCTTTTGTGGGCGAATCTCGGGGTTTGATTGGATTGACACCGGTGTGGGCAAGGAGGGTAGCTCGGGAAGGAAGATCAGAGGTACGTGTATAGCGCCCACAGTTAAGAACTAGCCATGTTGACAACACCCTATAGAAAATCTAGCCTTCTACGCCTCGAACTCACACCTACGGCACGTCTTCGTCGGCTGCTCGCCAGAGAATCTTCCTACGTCACTCCTCTCCACCCTTCCATTGGAAAAGATTACCCTCATCGAGACTCTACCTTTACCACAGAGCCTCGTTTCACTTCCCCTCAGGATCAGCAAGTTCTCATCCATCTTCGTCTCACCACCACTCCTGAAGTTAGCGAAGCCCCGAGATCGAGACCGAGATCGCGGCCACAGCGGCCCACAGTTGCAGCTCAAGCAACAGGAAGATGACGCGGGCGGTAGCACGTGGCTAGTGATTCAACCAGAGAGAAATGAAAGGAGCAAGACTCAGATTCCCGCAAGGATCTCGAGAAGAGGCAACAGTGACGATGACACTTCAAGTATGAGTATATCTATTGGGCCAGATAATACCATTTCTGTCGATAGCGGCAGGAGGCGGCGTGCTATGTAGATGATGGAAACAATGAGAGAAGAACAGTGACTTTCTCAGTGTTTGGCTTGAGTGAAGCCGTATATAGCATAGCATTGAGCAATACCAGTTAGGCTGGAGTAACTAGGCTTTACGCATCCTAGATTCCCAGCGACTAACAGGCAGGGTTTGACCTGTCAAGATAACACTGTGCAAAGCATCGAACGGTGACGAGCTATGAACTTCCTGCTGTTCCGCCGATAATTGTGAAAATAGAAACATGTCCAGGTGCAGAACCTACCATCCATACTTCGGCCACTGACTTCGTTGAGGCGACTCGTCCATTACCCCAACTTCTTGGCAACCGTCATCGGCATTGTAACAACGCTCGAAGCGGTAGCGAAGGGGAGATTAGCGTCCTTGGACTGCTATCGTCGGGCTATTATAACGCGAGCAGTAATCGTGTTGCATGCGTTAGGCGTTGCTTGCTGGGAATAAGTTGGCCTACCGGGCGTGTAGACACGAAGATCGACATCTCGACCCCGCGTCCCGGCATAGATTTCGCGGAGAGAATGCACAAGCCTTGTCGGAATCTTATGGGCAGTATAAATGCATGTTAGCATTTTATGAACGCTCGCCATCTTTCGTATCGAGTAGCCAACCCAGAACATGTCGCACAAGGAGAAGGATCTTGAGGCTGAGAGAAGTGAAACGGTCAGTTCATGATGTCTACCCTCAACGCAATCTGACGGATAATCATAGGTCTCCTTCTACGGCAAGCATCATGCTGGCAGTCTCGACGTCCAAAACATCATCAACCAGCACGATGTCTCCGGCTCAGCGCTCGTCCCCGAAGAACGGGACGACAAAGAAACGCGTCGTATTATCCGCAAGATAGACCTCCGTCTGCTGCCTACCTTAGCAGTAATCTATGCCTTCGCTCTGATTGACAGGGTCAATCTGCCCAACGCGTAGGTCCCTATCACCCGAGTTACGTGTGCAACAAACACTGACTTCGCCCATCTTCTCCCAGACGCATTGCTGGCATGGACGAAGACCTTAAACTTTCTATTGGCAACCGCTATTCCATCCTCACCATGATCTTTTTCATCCCATATGTCATCTTCCAGTTCCCGGCAAATGTCGTGATCCGGAAGCTCGGCCCAGCATTGTGGCTTCCCAGCTTAGTGGTGTGTTGGGGCGGCGTGACGATTGGGCTGGGATTTACCACGCATTGGACGCAGGCTCTGGGCTGTAGGGCTATTCTAGGTGTCTTGGAAGCTGGTTACTATCCCGGCTGTATCTTTTTGCTGTCTTGTTGGTATGTCCGGTTTGAGGTGCAGAAACGCTTCAGTGGTTTCTATCTTCTTGCGCTGCTTGCAAGTGGATTCAGCAACATCTTGGCTTTTGGTCTGAGCGAAATGAAGGGTCTAGGAGGATTGAATGGATGGCAATGGATCTTTGCCATTGTACGTACCTGGAACTTGACCGAGCATCTCGACAGCGAAACTGACACGTTTTCTAGGAGGGCGCCATTACGATATTGCTGGGCTTCATGGGCTATGTCACCATCATCGACTTTCCTGACAAGTCCACCCAGCCATCTGCTATCACGAAGCGGCCTTTTCTCACCGTCGACGAAGCCAGTGTTATCCTGAATCGCATCCAAAGGGATCGGGGCGATGCCGTAGCCGACAAGCTCACATGGCCGCGGATCGGCTTCCACCTGCGAGATTGGAAGATTTGGGAATTTGCCTGGCTCTACTTCCTTAACAACGTCGTCGCGTACTCTTGGAGCTACTTTCTGCCGATCATCCTGCGAGACGATATGGGCTATTCAGTTGCTATGAGTCAAATTCTGACGTTTCCACCTTATGTCTTGGCCGCGGCTTGGATGTTTGGCACTGCCTGGGTAGCCGATCGGTACCGAAAGCGAGGTTTGATCATAATCTTCAACTGCGCTTGGGCTGTCATCGGCGTGTGCATGATGGCGTACGTTGCTAACGCGAGGGTCCGGTATGCTGGTGTCTTCTTGGGCGTGTCAGGGGCGAACGCAAATGTACCGAGCTTGTTGAGCTATATGCACAACAACATTGTTGGCCAGATGAAGAGGAGCATTGCTAGCGCGTTGCTGATTGGAGGTGGTGCTTGCGGCGGGATTGCTGCATCGAACATCTTCAGACAACAAGATGCACCTAAGTACACACCCGCCTTGGCAGTGGTAATCGCAACGCAGGTGCTGAGCATCCTACATGTCTTGAAGAACTTTTGGCTGTACTCGAGGGCGAATCGTAAAGCCGATCGAGGCGAGGTCATACTAGAGGAACAGGAGGGCTTTAGGCAAACATTATAGTGACGATAAAGAGACGTTCGGGACACCCGAGTAAACTGCGTGTGAGTGAAGAATGCGCATTTCTAGCACACCATATAATCAGCTGTGTTTTATTACGCCTTCAAATGTAGAAGTGGACAAGAAGAACCTCCAGTCAGTGTGGTAGGTGTGCTGCATGCTTATTGGGCTACCTTGGCACGCTCTACCCTGCGCTTCTGCAAACGCTGATTGCGATTTGTCCCGTAGTTTTCTTTGTCCTTCCTCCGATCCGAGTTTACGAAGCTGTCTTCGTACGGTTCCTTCGATGCAAGACCTTCCTCTTGCAGCCGAGATAGGAGTGTCCCGTCAGTTTTTCCTACTTGGTACGCTCTCCACGGCGCAAGCACTGCCGGCCTAAGCCATGTCTTGCGTCCTCGGATATTGGTGTCGTGAACGTCTTCCATGGCTTGATCAGCTCCACTCTTGGTCTTGAAGTCTAGAAAGCACAGCATGCGTGGGATCTCCTGTTTGTCGCCATGAAACGGTTGCAGGCCACTGACAGTCTCGATTCCATGTTTGCCAAACGTTTCTTCGATCACTTGGGCCGCAGTCGGGTTTTGGCCGACCGATGTGTTTGGTTTGCCCCAGCCAGGCGTCTGCACACTGAGTAACATCCGGCGACCTTCCAGGACGGGCTTCATTGCCTCTGAAGCACTCGTTTCATGCTCATCGAAGAAGCGTAGCCCATAACCTCTGTCGTGTTGAGGCGCCAAACCCCATACAAAGTCCTCCTTCAAAGGCGCGGCGACGAGTTCATGATGCATGAACTCTGCGCGGTTCAGCTCCCGGACAGCCTTTTGGGCTTGCTCTTCGCTAGCGAACTCGACGAAACATCTGCCATCGTTTTGAAAAGTAAATCGGTCTAGGCGGAATTGCATGTGTGTGCTGATGCGCGTCAGACTAGACTACACATATTCCCACGAACCATCTCGGGCTATCTGTGCCAGATGTTTATGTGACTCACACGTCGAACCCTTTGCTTCGGATAAACTCTTCTATCTCTTTTCGCGCAGCGCGCTTGTTCACCTTCAAGAAAGCCACGGAACGTGCATGGCTTCCCTTGGGCTCGTTGGTGAATGATGTAAGGGGGACTTCAGGACCTCTCGAGGGGGTTTCGACGGTTTCTTGCCATAGCTTGATGGTGGTCACGAATTGTCGGCGCTGTGTGGGAAGCCTAGTCTTGACAGCAAGAGTTGTTGATCGTGTCGAGCTCGTCAGGCAGCTGCCGCGCAGGAACGCCGCCATTGCGAGCGAGTGCGTGCGGTAGTGTATGAATCGTAAAGTCTGGCAGATACACACAACCCGACGCTGCTCTTGGATGGATGTTGTGTTGAAATGGGAAAAGTTCTGTCTATTGGCGGCCGGCCCACGCGGCGACCTTGACTTAGGTACCTCCCTATCGATAGTGCACCTGTGCTTTGTCGCATCACCGAGTTTTCTAGCCACCCACTCCCCCGTGCCCAATTCATCTACCCGTCATCTCAAGCTATTTCTCCCACGCTTTGAATTTCCCGTACGAGGTCATCGTCAACGAGTCAGCATCAATCATGCCAGGGTTCCTTGTAGTGAGCATCTCGCATCACATGACAGAACTCCCTTAGAATCCAACTGGAATGCAGGTGAGGAGCGCAATGCCCGGTCTTGACTTGGGCGATGAGTAAATCGATCAAGCGGGACAAGAGAGCGGTAAGAGCTGGACAACATAACATACCACATTTGGTAGATTGCATTTAATAGGCTACGTAGCGGAGGCATGTACACCAGACATATCGCTTAGTCGATGTCGTTCCCCACCGCCGCACAGTTCACTGCGAAAGACTGCCGGTATCGTGGTATCGTTAGCGACCATCAAGCCTTGGCCTCCGCGGACTGCTCCTCAAGGATGAATTTCCACATCACGTCCGCCGCGGTCGTAGCACCGTCCATGGAATTTAGCGTGTCCGCCAAAATTCGTGCCTTTGCAGCATATGTCGGATCTTTTAGGACGGTCAACACCGTCGAGCGGATATTCTTTGCCTTCCAGTGTTGCTTCTGTACTCGGATGCCTGCGCCGGCATTCATCGCATTGTCCAGATTTGTCTGCTGCTCGACTTGCAAAGCCACACCGACCAAAGGCTTTCCAGCAGCCAATGCGCACTGCACGGTGCCCTGACCTCCATGCGTTATTATAACATCCGCGAGTGCGTTCGCAGCTGGCGCTGGGATGAATCGATCTGTCACGAGGAGACGTGGATCTCCCCCTGCGATCTCGTTGGCCTTTTCGAGCGAACAGATGGATTTCGACGCGAGAACCACAGCATTCCAATCGTCCTCGGCATTCATCCTGAGTGCTTTTATGGCTTCGAATAAGAACTCCTCCGTGCCCGAGCTACCCATTGTGACCAGAACGGAAGCACCAGGCCCCTTTGTCAGATGAGTGGCAATGTCGTCGTCAAGCTTCACATCGCTACGGGCAAACAATGGACCAGTCAAGACAATGTTCTTCGGGATGAGATGCAGATACTCTTTGTGGAAGATTGGATGGTCGTTGACTAGGTTGAGATCCGCCATGTTCATGTCGAACAGTGAGATGGGACCCGAGATGGGCCACCCACAAGCCGCTGCTGCCGCACCCACACGCTTCTGTGTGAAAATCGGCGCCTTGATCATGAGTCCGCTAGCTAGCCAGGCCAACCTCTGTCTAAATGGCCGGGGTAACCGTGTGAAGAGCGGCATCATGTCGGGTAAATCCCGCACGAGACCGTTCGCAAAGGCTCCAGGGTGAAGAGGAACGGGCAAGAAGTTGATAGTTCGAATACCGAGTAGGCGTGCGGCAATCGAGGCTGGTGCCCACATGCCGTGAAAGACGATATCAGGTTGCAATTTTCGGAAAGCAGCTAATTGGCCCTCGATGAAGGTCTTCGCGATTTCTTCGGACCCAAAGAACTCGGGCCAATCCCATCCCAGGTCGTGAGCTACCGAAATTCCCTTGACTCGCGGCTGAGCCGGTACGATGTTGAATCCAGCATCCATTATTTGGTACTCGAATCGCGAGCCGCACGATAGGAAGTCGATATTGAGGTCAATACCATCTGGACACATATCGCGCAAAGCAATTGCCATGGCGATGGCCCGCGTGGTATCACCTGCATCCTGCCAAGCAACGCTGAGCACTATGTGAATCGAATTGGGTGCCATACTAGAAGATCGTAGTTGCTCGAAATAACTGGTGTAGGAAGGGAGGATGAAAAGACACTTTCTTCTATACCCGGGAGTACTGCAGGTGGCTGCTACATATCATGGCTGCGTAAAGAGACTCTCACATGACATGCCTGACCAATTCTCAGCATTGTTGTATCACCCTCAGCTCGCTACTCGTATTCGGTACAACAGTGGATTACCCCCTCCATTTCCGAAGCCGATATCCCTCATTTCAGACGACACAAGCTCTGTTCCTCAACCCCACCCTATGAGACATTTGCCCTGATCCATGTGGGTCAGTTGCTTCGAATGAAGTGACGATCACGACAACTATTCTTAGTTGCAGATATAACGCACGTTCAATAAGCAGCACCCTCCCGTCATATGTGTTTGCGGGGACCCGCAGACAAGCTCCTGTACAACCTCATAGGGGCACAATACTTATGTCGGTGGTTGGAGATCTACAGGCAATATGTTGTATCACTTCATCCAGATTGTAGCACAGAAGCTCTAGATTGTCATCAAGTTTGTCGCTCTGCTTTCGAGTAGACATGTCGACGAATAATACAAGCGCCGCACGTGCTCTGAACCGGCAATTCATCCACTTCAGTCCATACTCGACAGCGAATGTACCAATCAGTAGGAGAACCGCACTTTATAAGGCGCCGATGGCAATGAGTTCATCGCTCTATGCTATAGATATAACTGTTCGGATGCATCTTCTTAAGTTTGTGGGTCTTTCTTCAAAGCTTGTAACTCAGCACGAAGGTCCGGATTCACCTTGATCGTAAGCTGCGACCAGAAGCGGGACGTATTTGTCCGAGCAGATGGAGGAAGAGCCATTACAGCATCCTCGACATCAAGACCTTGCGAACAAGTAGGCGGCCTCGCAGATGTGCCCCGAGACGCTGTGCCACCATTGATAGGCCGCATCTTCTCTTCATTCCCTGCCGGGCCGGTGCCTGTAGCTTCCTGCTTTTGCTTGACACTCCGCCATTCCATCCCGAGCGCCGCTGGCACGGCCAAGCAAGCAACAATAAGCGCCGCGAAGAACGTTCCTTTCGTCAAAGAGCTGTTGTAGGCAGCAAGCACTTCGGGCCGTAGCGCCGCCGGGACTTTGTTCGACAAGTCCGTCGCGCCTCCCTCGAGGAAGTTTTCAGCACCCAGACCTCCAATGCGCTGTAAACCCGCCGCAAACTTGTCAATGTACAAGTTCTGCCCAACAGCCGCGAAGACGGCGCCACCTAGAGTCTGGCACAATGATAGCATGGCAGTGCCGGTAGGCACGTCTTGCCTCGGAAGAACGATTTGAATTGCCAGGTTTGGATGCTGCATTGTGCATCCGACTCCATACCCCAATATGACCTGGTATCCGATCCATTTCGCGGTGCTGGTATGCATGTCCCATGTAGTGATGAGGCCAGTTCCCACGGCCATCAAGCTAGACCCAACGACCATGAAAGGCGTGTAGTATCCAATCTTCTGAGTCAGACCACCTGACATGATAGATCCGAGGACAACCGAAAGTACCAGCGGAATTGTGTTGATTCCAGATTGCATGGCCGAGACTTCCTTGATCGCTTGGAACCACAGTGGGATGTAGATGGATACAGTGAGCATGGTGGCTCCGACGCAGAACTGGGAAGCGCCGCCGAATGCTACGCTTCGCTGGAAGAGAATGCGAGCCGGAACTGTGGCGGTCGTGTGGCGGGTGTAGTATTGCCAGCCGATGAAGGCTATGAAGAGGACTGCGAACACGACTAGAAGTGCGAGGAGTTGGGGCGAGCTCCAAAGAAAGTCTGCTGCGCCCCATTCTAAGGCCAGGAGCAGACATGTAATCGCAGGAAGAAAGAGAATCGTTCCAAGTGGATCCAAGGTCTTGACCACTTCTTTCCAGTTCGCCAATTTGGGCTTCTGTTCTTCGAGCTTCAGTAGAAAAACAACCACCAGTATCGTGAGTCCTCCCAGGGGTAAGTTAAAGTAAAAGCACCATCGCCAATTGCTGCCAGTAAACGCACCGCCCAGCAACGGCCCAGCCACGCTAGCGACTCCAAAGCACGCGCCAAACAAGCCTTGCAACAACGGACGTCGATGAAGCGGTACAGTGTTAAGCATAATCAGAATGGCGCCCGTAAAAATGCCACTGCTTCCAATACCAGCAATCGCGCGCCCCACAATCAGCATCGTACTCGTCTGTGCCGCACCGCATACTGCGCTCCCAACTTCGAAGAGGAAGATGCCGGACAAGAACACGTTTTTCGTGGGGAAGAACGTGTATATGCGGCCATAGAGCAGTATAAAGCCAGCGGACGTCAGCATGTAGGAGCTCCCGTACCAGCCGATGTCGCCGATGCTGTTGAATTGATTCGTGATGGCAGGTATGGCGGGACCGATGATGGTTCTGTCGAGCGCGACTAGGAAGATCGAGATGTAGAGGGACACCATTATCACCGCCGTCTTTGCTGCCGATGGATACGTAAGTGGGGTTTCCATCTCGTCGTCGGTCTCCTGAGGAAGATTCGCTGGCTCTTTGGTGTTTCGAAGGTGACTTCTCTCACCGATGCGCTTGTCTTTGGCTCGGATCAGGCTAATTGCGGAATCCGTGATACCATCGCGCTGCGGATGCGAGAAGCTGGAGCGCTTGGATGTGCGGTATGAGTCTGGCATTTCAGGAACGTAGTCGTCAATATCAAGGTTCACGGATCGTGTTCTTCCCCGCATCCTGCTTTCTTCATCGTCCAATTCCAGAGTCGCCCGCGAAGTCATCCTGTGTCTCTGTGGCCTGACTTGATCAAGATCTTCTTGTCGCAACGATCTTGACGAGTATGTGTCGTTTGAGCTTCGATATGTCGAGTATGGTCGCGAGAAGGCTTCTTCACAACTCTCTGCGAGGTCCGCAATGATCTCAGCGATTAGATCAACTCCTTGTTGACGCTCTTCTAATGGCGCTCCTGTCTCCGGCACTAAGGAAGCCGTATTAGATGCAATCACCATCTTGGGCGCTTCCGTTTCGGATGTCTATATTCGTACGCAAGATTTGTTTAATAACTGGCCGTTTGTTGTCACAAGAAGGGAATCAATCAGAATGAAATATATTAATGCCGTCAATGTGCATTGAATATCAGGATAAGTAGGCATCATAATATCACGATCCAGTCGGGGTGAAGCTGAGAAAGCGCAGGTAAGACGGTCGATGGCCTTCCGGACCCCATGTCTTCGCGATCTGGAACGACAGTGAGTCGGCACGCGCATGTTGAACGCCCGAAATTGGCTATTAGCAGGCAGGCTGTCAAAACGCCAAAGCAGGCTCTTCCAGGTCGCCTAAATCGCGCACTCAAGAGGCGTAGCGTAGAAAGGCGTGCCTGCCGATTCTCGTGTTGTGCTGTGCGAGATGCAGTCAGCCGGGTCGTCTTGGGGACCCGGTGCCATGCCAAACACAAACGACCGGAACCTGATAGTTGATGCCACGATAATGCGATACGTGCATGGTGTAGAGCAAGCGAAATTATGCAGATTATGCACAGGTCGGTGCTGTATAAAAGGAGGTCCGACTTGTGATGAGGTGTTATATTGTTAGCATGCGATGATGCTCGTACCTCTGGTGTCAAACTCCAGGACACCTTGAACGCCAAAACTGTCGGCCCGGTGTATCTCAGCCAATGGCAGTACCATCGATGAATGATAATAGGTAACGTTATTACAGTTTGGTACGTGAAGAGATAGTGCGCGACGTCCCAGCACTTGGCAACGTCTAGTGAAGCTTCCCGAGACGCTTGGCCAGCAAGCAGGTATATCATCGGGACGGGGTATATGACATTACAAGAGTGAGTGCGGTATCTGTCATGTACGCGCGTTGCGACAGTAACTTTCAGAAACGACAAAAACGAAACGGGTAATGACTCGACGCCTGTAAATGCTTGAAACAGAGAATATGAGAAAAAGCTTAGATGGCATTCATCTTACCCATCTCCAGTCCAACGTCCTCAGTCTTGACACGCTCACCATCAGGACCTCTCCTGCCGCCACCTACGAGGCTCCACACAGCGATGCCAGTAACGAGCCATGCAAAGGTGACAAGAGGGATCATGATGGCGCGACCAGAGACTTCGATGGCGCATTGCTTGGTGTAATCATCGCGTACCATGCCCACGCCACGCGCGGCTTTGAGTTCGCAGGACCAGGCCTCAAGATCGAAAGTTCCAATGTTGTACTGGAAGAAGCTGTCCGACGAGGTCAGGTTGTTGCCGTTCATGCGAGAGGCGCGAAAGTTGACGTAGCCATCGATGAAGTGGGAAGTGGACTTGCGCGTTACGTAAATTGAAACGAGGGCGAAGAGGATGAGAATGGCGTTGGTGATGTGTAGAAACATGATGTTGCGGCGGAAGGCCCACGACTGTGTCTAACTCATGTTATTATGGGTGCAGGTAGAGGTCTGCAGGTTTACGTGCTTGCTTAGGCTTCCTCCAGTCTACACCCACAAAGCCCAGATGGGCGGTACCAAGGCAGATGCTGAGCACAGCTGCAACGAGTGATAGCTTGGCCGGTGCATGGTAAAGCATTTTTGGCAGTGCAGCTAGGACGAGTGTCTGGCCGGTTTCTCCATCCCATTCGGTTGTGTCGAACATGAAGCCAGTGTCGCGGTTATCCTCGATGAAGCTATAGGTCATAGATTTGAGGACGACGACTGGTACCGAAAGCATGATGAGGAGGGGCAAAAAGACGGCGTAAAGCATGCGTGAGAGCCTGTGATGAGGACATGCATTTGCCATTGGCTTATTGAACATTGGCGGTGTAGTCTTGCGGAAGTGGAAAAGCGATGTGACCCTGTCAGCGATGGGTGGAAGCTTGAAGTCGACTGTCTTCATGTTGGTGACCTTGTTGCTCTCTCTTGTTATGGTACGTTTGCCAGCCTCGGGCGCCCCCAGTGACTGTCGTCCCTGACCAGATCAAGGCTCGAGCTGCAAAAGTCCCCGGTAAGAAGAAGAGGAAGACGAAGACGGAGACGGAGACGAAGAAGAAGAAAAGAAAGGCAATTCGCAGAGATTTAAAATTAGGTACTGAGGGTGAAAGTGACAGCTCTGGCAGAGCGACATGACAGAGATAGATATGATGGGTGGATATTTGCTGGTTTCGAGTACCTTCTAACGCTCATGCTAGACGAAGACGTCTGTCAATGCTGATGTACTGGCATAGGGCTGCCATCGGGGACTCGACAAGGATTCGCCTGAACGGTTCCCTAGCATGCCGACTTGTTCAGTTGGGTGCCAAGCTGTTCTCGCGTGTCAAACGGTGGCTGGATGGAAGATTGGCGGTTGCAGAGGTGTGAGACGAGACGCGTTTGAGATGCGCAACAGCATGCTCCTAAGCGTCATGCAAAGATACACGTTGAAGTAGGAGGAAGAGGAATCAGTAGTCAGTAGTCAGTGAAGTGTGAGGGTTGTTTGTGGAGTGATGTCACAGGTGGGTCGAGGCGCTAAAGTGGAAGTCGCGACCCAGCAACGCGTCTCCGACCGTCAACCACGCGAAGATAGGTAGCATCACCACCACCACCGCCAGAATGGCCTTCACGTCGCTCAACAGCCAGGTCCGCGTGCCCCAGCCGCCTGCAGTCCCCGCCGCCGTCATCAACCCTACCGTCGTGGCGCCGGCCGGCCCGCACCCCAAGGAGATCGAGGCCGCCTTTGCCAGCAATCATGCGCTGCGGAAACGCGTGCACGCCGCCATAGACGAGCACCCTACACAGGCAGACCTCTTCCGCGATATATCGACCTTTATCCTCAGCCAAGCCTCGCAGCCGTCTGCGGAGCCCGCGGCGAAGAAGCGCAAGCTCGAGGACAACAACAGCAACAGCAACAGCAACAGCAGCAGCCACAGTGCGGCCACCAAGGCATGGCGGACATACCCCGGCGTCAGCTTCTCGATACCGCAGCGCAAGAAGTTCGCTCTCGAGCTGGTCGACGGCAAGGATGGCGGCATCCGCGCGGTGGGCGCCAGCGGCAGCGTCGAGTTCAGTATCGCGTGCAGGGATGTCGACCGCGTCTTCTGCCTGCCCGTGCCCGAGAAGGCGAAGAAGCAGCACAACTTCGTCGTCATCCCCGTGCATGGCGACGGCGTGAACCCCCTGCCCGACCACCTGCAGGGGACGGGGACCGCGCCTGAGCCCATGGTGTGGACCTTCGAGGAGGCCACGGGCAAGAACATTGTCGAGGGCGAGGACCCGGGGCCCGCGCCAATGGCCGAGGCGATACACCACTGCCTCATCCAGGCGGGCACAGCCAAGGACGTCGTCTTCCCAGATGCCGCCGACTTTTCCAGCGCAGTGCCCGAGAGCCACCGCAAGGGCGAGACGGCCTTTCACGTCAAGGCACACAGAGGGAGCAAAGATGGTGAGCCGTCCCCCTATTACTACCACTACCACTACCACCACCATCACCAGGTCTACATACTAACAACACCAGGCTACCTCTTCTTCACTTCGGTCGGCATCCTCTACGGCTTCAAAAAGCCCCTCGCCTACTTCGACTTCGCCTCCATCAACAGCATCGCCTACGCCGCCGTCCTGCGCAACACCTTCAATCTCGTCATCACCACGCAAACACAGGAGATCGAGTTTGGCATGCTCGAGCAGGCAGACTACGCCGGCATCAACGACTACGTCCAGAAGCACGGCCTGCAGGATGCCAGCTTAGCCGCCGCCCGCCGTGCCAAGAAGCTGAACGTGAACAAGACGAAAGGGAAAGAGGGCCCGGCCAATGGCGCGTCAGTGCCCGAGGCAGAGGCCGGCGAAGAGGAGGAGAGCGAGCTGCAAAAGGCGGAGCGAGAGCTGGAAGACCAGGAAGACGAGGAGGAGGAAGACTACGATCCGGGCAGCGAGGGCGAAAGTGAGGGCTCAGGCTCAGACAGCGAAGACGAAGATGGAGGCGGCGGAGGCGGCTACGACGACGAGGGTGTCGAAGACGAGGACGTCGATGGCGACGAAATGGAGCAATAACTATCCCGTAAGACGATCAAAACAGGTTCCGTACTTCTCGCAACTGTTGTATGTGCTCGCGTGCCGTGGCGCACTCTCCCGTCTTCCGCCAAGTCCTCCATCTATGTACTCATCGGTCCTGCTTAAATATGCGAGGGTCGTGCATGCCAGACGTGATTGTTTGGGCTAGGTCGAGGATTTGAGGTAGTCGCTACTTGAGAGTAATGGGACCACGACATGGCCAGCACGTTCATCGTATCACTACCACGATACCCTGCCACCTACGACCCGTCTTTTTGGACTTGCAGATCATCTACGGGAGTCTCGAATATACATCCGAACCTTCCTGACGCCGCTCCCTACGAGCCATCACTAGCGACCCTACGACAGTCACACCACAAGCTTAGGCTGCCAGCGTATGAACGCAACGCTCATATCGATCCTCGCCCTCGCCTCACTCCTCGTCCTCGTGCCAATCGTGAGCGTTCAACTGCCACGCTTCCGCGCCATCAAGGCGCGCGAAGCGGAGAGGGCGCAAGCAAAGACAGGGGAGAGCGTACAAGCAAAGACGGAACCGAAGGCGCAAGCAAAGACAGAGGAAAAGAACGCAGAAGCCGAAACTAGGCGCAGCTACACCAGGATCTTGTGGACCAGTCTTGCTGCTGTAGGCGGTCTGTTACTGCTCTCCGCCTACGCCATCCTCATTGCGTATTGCCTCGCTTGGTTCATCGTGTACCAGACAGAAGCCCGCCTCCACGAAACACGTCGCGGCCTGATACAAGGAGGAGACATGCGACTCTGTCTCTGTTCACGCGGCTGAAATTGACTACACTACATCCTCAGCGAACGGTTGCTCGTCGTCTTCGTCTTCAACAAGCTAGTACTCCTCGACCTCGTCCGCTCCATCATTTCACTCTCTTGCGCCTGCTTCGGCTCCTCGCCATTTCCCAACCGATCATCAATATTATTAAATTCCGCCGCATCATCTCTCCAGGTCCCAATGTCCGTCCCCGCGTTCGAGCTCGCTTGGTTCGCAGCACGTACCGCCTCTTCCACCGCCATTGCTGCTACATTTGGCCTCTCCACTTGTTCCGCAATCTCGGCATTCTCTGGAGGTCGGAAGGCCGCGGCTTCGTGGTCATCGAAATCCTGGCCAGGATTCACAGTCTCGTACTCGACAATCTTTACGATGCGATACATTGCGAAAGCAAGCAGAGTGCCCATGAGCGGGCCAAACCAGTAGATGTAATGATACGTGGTAAAATTGCGCGTCACGACATCAGGCCCGAAGCTCCTAGCGGGATTTAGTGAGCCGCCGGTGAAGAAGACGCCGACCATTTCCGCAACGAAGAGCGCGAGCCCGATGCCAACCGGGGCGAGAAAGGTAGCCTTGTGCTTCTCTGCCGCGAGCATGAAGATGGCAAAGACGAGTAGGCTGGTCAGGAACATTTCGAGAAAGACGCCCATGGTGGGGGTGACGCCGTTTCCAAGTCTAGTTGACACGTTGAGGGGGCCGGGCAGGATGGCAGATACGACGCCTGCAGCTGCCATGCCGCCCAGCATTTGTGATAGGAAGCAGAAGGCCGCGCGAATGGGCTTGATGGCGCCGATGAGGAATAGGCCCAGCGTTACCTACAAGTAAAGTCAGTTTGAAAGTTTTTTCGCTTGTGCGCGCAGCCTGAGAGTGAGGAGAGGTATATATTACCGCAGGATTGAAGAGCCCGCCACTAACGCGGAAGAAAATCCACACATTTACCATCAGGCTGAATCCGAAAATGAGACTGATGTATAGAAGTACACTGGTATTGGGTGCCTGGGTCAATCCATCGTTAGTTTGCCCCGCGGTTGCTTCGTCGCTGTAAAGAGCTGCGGTGTTGGCGACTTGTGTGCCACCAAATGCGAAGACTGGATTGCATTGTTAGTATTTTCCTTGCACGAGCGAACAGCACGGTGTTCAAGAAGAACAATTGGAAGCAATTTCATGGGTGGCTCCAGGCGCCACGGAATTAGGTGCGTGAAGGGGAAATGACAATCGAATCGTGGTGATCACGATACGTTGAAAGCGTAGGAAGAGCGCTTTTTGACGTAGGTTTGTTGCCTACTCAAGGAGATCAGTAACTTACACAGAAACATGAAGGTACCCGCAAACTCCGCGAGCGCAGCAACAATTTCATTGCGCCAGAAGTTGTTGACGTATTTATGCATAGCATTTTTGCGATGCGGACGATGTATATGATGTGGAAGATGATGTGGAAGATGATGTGGAAGATGATGCGGAACGTGTGGGTGGTGGTGATGTTTGTGCTCGCGCGACGGTGAGGGCGTCACATCTGGCATAGCTGTTGATGGGGCGCGGGACGGCGGCGTATCCGCTATGTCCCGCTTATGAAAAGGGAGTATGTTGAGTCCCATCGTGGGAGCCTTTTTCGAGAAGCAGTAGAGCGTGGGATGATATGGTTCGAAAATGGAGAAGCAAGGAACAAGGTTAAGAGGTCGAACTCCAGACGCTGAAGGTCAAAACAGTCAAAGGCGAAACGGACTACAAAGGCTACCCCGGGGCGGTGGTTGGTATTATCTCCAGCTTAAACTCTGACGTCTTACGCCGTCGAACACGGTTCAATAGTACCACGCCATCACCGCGGCCGGCGTCCTTTGATCAGTCAATTCACGCGCTAGTACAACAGCGGCCTCGTTATGCACCCAAATTTCATCGGATGATCGTATGGCGGCTGCAACTACACAGACTTCGAGGATGTGGTCCTATCATGATGCAGCTGGGACGCCTCGATCATGACACGTGCCGTCAACGCAACGGAATGACAAGACGCCATGCAAGACGCAGCTTTTGCAACAGTTGTAAGTGGGCGCCGTATTATCTCGATGATGCTTCAAGCTTCAGAAGGGTTCGCGATCAGCGCAGGGTGCAGCCTTGGCTCCGCACTAACGCGCTGATGTCACTACCCGGAGAAGGGTCCGCGGGTAGGATCTCTACTTTTGAGGCTCCCTTTGAGAACCACGGCTTGGTCCGCTTGGATATGTAAACTCGACATAATTCAAGCATCATCAACATTCCTGCACCACCATCGTCTGCAGACAGTCAGTACCGTCCTGCATTTTGGAGACTTGCTACTCAGGTCCAGATCGAGCCCCGACGGAGATCTGTCGATCGCGAACCGAGGATAACTTGCCAATTCGAGACCGTTGGTGAGAAATTCGGTAAGGTGGTGCGTGCTCGGACGCGGAGTACATCCCGATCGTGAGACCTCGTATGTGCTAAGTAACAAAGTGGGCGAATGGCCTAATGCAACGTCACTCACGACTTACGATAACGCTGCCGAGTATGACACCAAAACAGGATACGGGATTGCGCAGCATGAGCTGATCGAGGTGTACCAACATACACACCAATAGTCTACTAATAATGACGACTGACGGAGTCCGAATTCGAGCCTGTACCTCGCACTCTTGCTGACTATCTGTTCAGCACCGAGGACACGACAGCATACTACCCTGAGACCTTTTCCGCGTGCGCGTCCGACCTTCAGCACGTTTTCCATCAATGGCCATCAGCTTCCTGCGCCTCGACAATCTCCCATCCTTTGCTGTCGGCGCTGCGTCTCCGCCTCAGCCCTTGTTCGAACCGCTGCTTCGTATCATCACTCACACCTCCTGGCGCGGTCGTCCCATAATCAGGATTCCCTATCCTCCTCCCTGGCCTAGCATCATCTTTCAGTTGCTCATCATTCCAAACTCTCTCCTCGACCTCGATTCAATCCGAGTCGCTGAGCTCACTGTCTGTGGGTTCAACACTCGAAGCGTCGTCAAAGTAAGTGCCGCCGAATTCGAAATCCTCACAACAAAGAGGTGGTGCAACATGGTAAGTACTTGGTGGCATTGGAGTAAAAGTTGTAAATTGGGCTTTTTTGATGAGCAGGGAAGTGGCTCCAAAAGCAAGAAACCCCTTATATATCTGGTAAGAAGCCGCTGTGAATTACTCGTCTTGCTCACTGCATTGACTGTGTATGTTCACCATACTCTTTGACCTCATAGTATCAAAGCGGCGATTTACTGCATCACTCAGGCGTAAAAGTGAATTAGGGAATTCAAACACCTGATAACTATTCCTTGAAGAGATCCAGAATGCACATCACACACACAGATGTGCTCATGCCTATCATGTCGGCCTTCACTCCACACCAAACTCGTCATGTGTCGCATCTGGCCGCCGCATTCGTTGAATCTCACCCGTCGACATCAAGGTTCAAATATACACTGATTTGCGTGGCGGATCGTGTCAAAGCCTGCCAGGTATCAGCGCAGCCGTGAAGCATGACAGACTGCAATGCAAGTAAGAGAAAGTGAATTGCCAAAGTATCAGAAAATAATCGTATACCCACCCTGTCTGCCCTTCATGCTACGAGCTGAAATCGGCGCACTTCCGTCTTGCCTCCGCCAATGCTGGAGCGGCTGAAGAAAATGTCCAGTTCTCATCGTCCCCATCAACAGAAACGGAACAAATGCATCCTTCCTGGGGAAGACTGTCAAAGAACGACCAGTCGTAAGTAATGTCTGTGACGACGTCTCTACCCCACCGGAAAGGCGTCGGTGTGATTATGAGTTCAAGCGATCGACAGTCATGAGGCTTGTAGTCAAGCAGCGACAACAGCCGGGTAAAATCGCAGTCTGCAGGTGGTGTGATCGCGGCTTTCATGCCCCGTTCACAGCAGGACTCAAAGCATGACACAGCATATGGACGCGCACACTTTTCTCTGTCCACGTCCAAGGTGAGTTCCAGTCCCAACACTTTCATGTGCTTTGCATACCTCAAGTCGAGCAGGTCAGAACATATCCTCTTGATCGTGAAGACCGTCACGGGCCCGCTCTTTCGAGACCACCGGGTGTCGATGTAAGCGGACACGACGGATGTCCAAGCCTTGGAAGTTGTTGAAAAGAATCGATGGCCGTAGGCCGGGAGACAGTCCGTTTCACCAACCGAGAACAATGCAGTTGCATAGAAGCGCTCACCGCTCTCGCTGCGCATCTGTCCAGAAACATGCAGCCATCTGGGAAACTCGTAAGACGGCAGGTCGATGTCCTGGCTTTTGTAGCGAGCGAGGACTATGAAGTTCTCTTGCCGAAAGCCTAGAATGACATTCTGCCACAAGATGTCGTAGATCTGATCGCATAGCTCTCGTGGTAATTTATGGTAGAAGAGCGGAGGATCTTGGGAAGAGACAACCGCAGGATGATCCCCAAGATCGAACAACATGCGCTTCGTGGATAACAGAGCAGGGTCGTTCCGGTTGCTTGCGGGCTTGCGTTTCAAGGGATTTGTGGTAGTTGTGAACCAATTGCGGTCTGAAGGACACTCAGAGGGGTAAAGGCTCTTTGGCAGCATAATGGAGATCCTATTATCAAGTCTGTTCAGATCAGAAGCTTTAAGTGCAGTAAATGGTGTTGCTACGAACCTTAAAGGCAGACGTGGAACGTTGGAAGGCTGCAGCCGTCACGCTAGCGCAAGCACGTGACAACTGCCAATGTGTGCCGCTGATCGTTGAACTTGCTGTCTAATCTACCACAGTTGATTAGCCAGATGACTTGCCATAGGCTGGGAAAATGGCTATGCAAAAGTTTATGGCGGTTCCCTTGTCCTCGCGTTGACCTGTTGCATTGGGCAAAATAGCACGATCTCAATATGTAAAAGTACTTCGTAGATCAACTATTGAGAGACTATTGAGAAATAGGAGAATGACGTGATGAGATTGTAGACGATTATAAGAGTCGGCGATTCCCACATTCATCCACCAGAAGATTTCACTCGAGGAAGCAAAAAGAATAAATGTGTGCTGCTGGATAGATCCAGATAATCGATTACCGAAGGTAGGTTTCGATCCTACGACCTACGGGTACACATGAGACCCATTACAAGTCATTTATGAGCCCGTCGCGCTTCCGCTGCGCCACTTCGATGGAGTTGCTTTAATAAAGTGATTGCAAATTAGATAGTTCTTCACGTAACAGAAATTGTCGGCCAGAATATGACTGAGGTCACTCGGAGAGCAAGGTACGTAACGGCAATACTGACAAGTAAGATGAGAGGAGCGGTGCAGATTTTTTCTTTTGTATTGGGTGAGTCACAGGGTACGTGTAGCACCAAGATACTGCACTACCTAGGTAACACCAACACACGCTTCTCAAAAGTAAAGTGACAGTGCACAACATACAAGTTCGAGCGTGTGTTAATGCACGTGGTGTTAGATAGTGTGAATGTGTACTCAATAATGGTCTTGATTCAACTCCAATAAGTCGCGATCTACGAGCGACGACAATGTGGTATCCGAACAGCAATAACGCCAGCCCAATCCATCACGCCAATCCAGGTCTTGAACCGCGTCCACCTCTCGTCAAGGCACCTCGACACTCTCTCTACAACAGGCGGAGTCTACACGCCTCGCGCCTCACACAGATGCCCGCTCTTACTCAACACTGTCCCCAGCCCCTTGTGCACCTCGACCTGAAAGCCCTCAAATGGCACCCTTTCGCCATCAATGCTAATGTATCCGTCCTTCTGATTCCTGGGTATAATGCGGTAAGCGCTGATTTTCTGGTAATCGACATGCGGCAGGTCAAAGAAAGTGTGCTTCTCGATCGATAGGAGCGTTTGCACAGCGGTCATGCGCGAGATGTCGCCTCGGATGCGGACCAGGTCGAGACAGCCATCCGAGGGGAGTGAGGCGGGAAAAAAGTTCGCGTTGGCTGACATGTATGCGATGTTACCGGCGTAGAAGTTGCCCAGGTGGTCGTGGGGTATCAGCTCCCAACCAGCAGGTAACGGATCATTGAAAGTGCCATGTATGAGGGCGGGCAGACCGGCGTCTGCTGGGGGTAGCGGTCGGTCGTCGACGCTGCGCGGCGGCTTCGAGGCCTCGGTCTCATACGCCTCTCTCACAGCAGCCTTGGTCTCGTGCTCGACCTTGACGGCGATGTCGGCGGGGTACACCGTCTTGCCTATAAGACGCATCAAGACGCCGACGTCGAAGCGCATGCTGCCCATCCAGCGCATGTGCTCTGTGGCAAGGTCAGACTCGGCCACGATGCCCAGGGACTGCGATAGGAACGACAGGAGGCGGGTGTTGCCTTGGGTCACGGAACAAAGGTCCAGCGGTGTGCGCAGGCCCTTGACGACGGCGAGGGCGGCCAGGCTCGGGTTGTCGGTCCCGTTGAAGTTGAGACTCGCGGCGTTGCCGGTGCCACACGGCAGCTGTGCGACGGCGATGTTGAGCAACGCGCGGGCGGCGTCTTCGCGCCTGCCCAGTCCATTCCATACCTCGTGCGGGATGCCGTCTCCCGAGCAGCAGGCGACGACGTCGTACGCGTCAATGTCGAGGCTCTGCGCGATCTCGACGCCGTGGCCCTGGTGCTCCGTCTTCTGCACGTCCAGCTCGCACCTGGCTGCAGCGAGTATCGGCGCAATCAGCTTATGATATGTCTTGAGGGCGCCCTTGACGCCCCCAAACGGGTTGATGAGCACCTTGATGCGCTTCCGGCGCTGCGAGGCGCCGTATGCGCGGTCGAGGAGCCCTGCGATCCACGCCTCTGCGAGGCGGCTGTCTGGCTTGTCCAGCGTGTAGCTAATAATGGAGGGCCGGACCGACTTCTTCTCGGCGGGCTGCGCATACTGGATCGTCACGTTGCCGTCCTCGGAGTGCTCGGCCCACAGGACGTTGTAGAAGGGGATGGAGCGGGTGGACTTGTTCTCTGCTGCTGTGAGCGACGGGCGTACTGAGTGGAGCGGCTCTTCAGCGCTTACTGCCTCCCAGAGAGATGCCGCAGCAGGCCGCGCCTTTGCTGTCTCGTAGGTCCTCGTCTCCCCATCGTCAGCACGCGCTCTCCGCGACAGCGACGGCGATAGAGCCCCTTTCGCTTACCCAGCACTATCAGAGAGTCGGTCCCCAGCGTCAGCGACGCGTTGCGCCCCACCGCGAGCGTGTTTGGCACGTCGATGTTCTGCGGCGCGGACGGCCGAGGCTGCGGCGCGGCGGAAGCGAGCGAAGGGTCTCTGAACGGATCGTCCTCTCCAGAGATGGAGGCCATGGTTAACGCGAGGTGTGTGAAGGTGCCGCACGCATCGTTGTGAAGTACGTCTAGGTAGACCACGAAGCAGGCACCACGCGTACCGGCTGCTGACGCATCCAAGCATGTCCTAGAAATGGAAACAACGCCGTTGCCAACCCTGCATCACAACGGCGAGCCGAGGCCCAGTCGCAACACATCACATCACCGTGCACAACAGACACCCAGATGAGAGAACGACATCAGATGCCAGACTTGATTATGCATGATTCCATGGACAAAGTACCTTCCCCGTGCCTCATGACTTCTCGTCCCTACCGGCAGAACACAGACCGTGCAACATGCCCCCCTCGAGCAGAACGGCAATGTAGCCTTTGAGCCATCATCTTGCGTACGCTATTCTAAGAACTGCTACCCTTGCGAAAAGGCCAAACCACGACATCAATACCCCGCTCATGCTACCCCGACCTTGTTCAGACCTTTGAGAGACCCCAGACTTAATGCCAATCCTTGTGACCGACTTCGGATACGAACAAAACCGGTGATGGGACCGTTGTCACCTTCCTTCTCGATGCTCAGGTTGGCAAGAGCATCCTCACCTACACGTCGTCAGCATGGCCGAATGAAGCAGACACATCGAAACTTACCGAACACGCTCCGAGCATACAGGTTGGCCGACAAGAACTGACAGTCGCCCTTCATTGACGCCTCCGGTGTGAGGCAGCTCATGTTGGTGGATGCCATGAGCTGCTTCAAGAACTCACGCAGAGTCTTCGCCTTCGAGTTGATGTTGACCTTGTTTTCCCATTCAAATTCGGTCCACATTGTCCTGAATTGCGTCTCGGTGCATTGCGCCGGCTTGATGTAATCCATAATGTCAACATGCACGTCATTGAGGATGACCACGTTGGAGTCAATGCCCTTCTCACCCTCGTACAGGATGTTGCCAAATATGACGCCTGTGTCGGTAGATGACACCTTGATGGTGGCTTGGATATTGATGAAGTCGTGTGGGCCGACGTTTTGTGTCGGTGGCCGCTCAACAACTTTGAGGTCTCCAAGGGTCGCGAACTCGACCGTGAGATTTTGCAGTGTTTCTGTTGTTTGGTTGACGAGCAACACATCTAGGACGATGTCGAATTGATGCACCTTGACATAGGCTTCTGCGTAGACCGAGTCCGAGAAACCAGTAAGCTGTACAACACGACTCAGCTTGGAGTTCAGATCTTCAGTCGCAGTATCGCCGCCAGTAGCCCGTTCGAGATCCAGCTCTATCTCATCGCTGCCATCCGCATCCTTCTTCTTGAGCTGTCGAATGTTGAAAGAGTCATCGACATTGACAGCCGATTTTGCCCTTTCCGACGCTTCTTTCGCTGCTCGCTTCTTCTCCTCGGTTTGAACCATTGCAGCAAAGGACTTGCGTGTGTCCTCCAGAAATACAGTCTCGAGCTCCTTCCTTTGTGCAAACTCTGATAAAGACCGAACACAAGACATGATACGGTCGATGGAATCTTCGTCGATGAAGGTTTTCACAAATTGAGACTGGCCAACACGGATGACCGAGATCATGATGAGCATTGCCTCAGCGCGCAGAGCATTTGTGCGTGCTTCATCTTTCGAAATTTCCGAGTGTCGCATGACAAGCTTGGTCAGGGTGCTGGAAAGTACGGTCGCAAGGTAATAGTCGCCATCGAGGACGAGCTGACGTAGCGGCGGCTTTTGTGAGTTCTTGACTGCCTCCAGCTTGGCCTTGGCTGCCGCAGAAGATGTGAACGCACTCTCTGTTGCGTAGGTACCATCGGCCAGAACTTTTCTTGACCCTGTAGGAGCAGCTGTTGATTTCGCGTGCCCATTGACTTGATCAGTGTCCTCTTTGCCTTCGGATGCGTCGTCCAGTAACCTTTGCTCTGATGCCAAGATGGGAATCTCACCGAGAGATGATCGGATACCCTTCCAGGCATCACGGATATCCTTTGCTTCCAACGAAAACTCGCCAATGATCCACAGGACGCCACGGTATACCTTTCCAGCGCGAACTTCTCCCAATGTGGAGACCAGGCGCTCGATGATGGATTGGCGCAGGTCCGGGAACCGCTCGACAACTTCCTTCACGAAAGTTATGACGTCGACCGCGGAGGCGTTACTACTGACATCCGAGATAAAGTCCATCAATGAGCCGACCACGCTGGCGGCGACCTCGGGGAACTTGATGGCAGCTGAGTGTATCGAGGAGATGAGTAGAGACCTGTATTCAGTGTTCTTCTCATATTGCTCGTCAACCGTCTTCATGAGCTCCTTCTTCAGGAGAAGAACAACCTCTTCGACGTTCCTGCTCGAGACCATTTCCATTGCGATGTTCAAAGATTTCTTGCGCACATCCAGATCCGTACTAGAAAGCACACGAAGCACTTCCATAGTCAAGTCGTCAAGAACGCCCTCATGCTTGTGTCGTAGTTGGTCGACACGTTCTAGAACGATGAGCTTAACATTGTTGTCTGGCTCCTTGATCGCCAGTTCGACGAACTTGCCGGCAGCAGCCTTCACAGCAACTGGGTTGCTCGTGAGGGTCGTAAGGGCGTGTGCTGATTCGTAGATGACCGTGGAGACTTGTGACTCAAGCAGATCGAAGATCAATCGCAGGTATTTTGCCTTGTTTTGTGGGTTGACCATGGCATCCTTGCGGATAAACTCGAGCTCGGCAAGCAGCAGGAGCTCTTCGTGGTTGGGTATCGAATCGAAGACAGTGCTGAGGTATTCAAGCGCCTTCTCGTGGCTGACAGAAACAAGAGCAGCAAAGGCGTTGCGCTTGCAAGTAGGATCGTTCTCGTCGTCGAGGAAAGTCGTCAACATATCGGGAGCATCGGGCATGAGCTCTGGAAGGTGGGTGAAGATGGCAGCAACGGCAAAGGTTGCGTTTTTCCGGACGTATGCGTGACGGTGTGTGAGGCATTGGCGCACCGGTTCTGAGGCTACAGTTAGCACAGACAGATTACAGCAGCTACGTCCGGCTTACGTAGCAAGGGCTCTACAAGTTCAGCGTCTCGTAGTTTTGTTCTGTGGCTGCATCAGTGCTATCCCATTCCACTTCTTGGTGTATGCCTACACAAATCGCAATGTGTTTCCTCGGACATATTCGTTCGGCGCTTGTAAGTCGAAGCGGATCGCATTGCTTCCCAAGAGTCAGCACGAATTCCCACCACCAGTTCCAGCGTATCCACGCACCAGACCAAGATCCACTCCTGTCGCAGCTTGCCTTGGGCGTCGTGCTTCGGGCAGACTTCGAAGAAGAAGTACATGAGCTTCTTCAGCGGTTTCGACTTGCTCGGCATTACGAATCGGATGATGTGCATCAGAAGGCCCGTCTGGGGATCGCCATTGAGCATGATGGAGAGAATCTTCTTCTGCGAGGTTGTCAGACCGCCAGCTTCGGCATGGAGGGGCAGTCGCAATGGCATGAGCGCACCATGGTCTCAATCTTCTGCTCATCATTGCCCTTTTCTAGAGCTTGCTTGAATTCATTCTGCGATGGTATGTCGGCTGCATTGTCCTGGTGGACCTATTGTGCGCTGTCAGCCATCTGAGCGCGCCCTTGAGCTCCCACATCTTGCTCACCAGACTGTAGGCATTTTCCAGAAATGTCGCCATGGTGAACGACTAAGAGAGTACAAGAAAGGCCTAAGCAAAGCCCCTGTAGCAAATGTGAAGACCGCGTTCCGCCCGTGGCTCTCGGCCAGGTATTGCTCGGACCTCCAGTGCAGGTGGGATGCTACGTGTACGGTTCGGAAACTCGGCGGGAGAACGGAGGCGCGTGTGGTTTGAGTGGCAGCGAGGACGAGAGCGGGTGAGTGATGCAATTGCCCAGCGCCGAATAGGTGGCTTCTTCGAGTCGCAGTTATGGTCGTCTCTCGGAGGTGCTCGTTGTTTAGGTAGGTGTTCGAATCTCAGGCTGTGCTTGGCGTCGAAGCTCGCTAAAAGTGGACCCCTGCGCTCCGCCGAAGATCGTGAGAAGTGAACCTCACCCAGCGGGAGCGCCTCAACACCAGGCTGAATACGACAAACATCTACATAGCCTACCGCAATCACCTCTCGATATTCGCCTGCCACGATTCATCATGAGCGGAAACGAGCCATTCTACCTGAGATACTAGTACGGCTTCTGTCGATTTCTGCACGTGTTGTCGTCCAAGCTAACTATGCCCAGCTCAGGTCACCAAGGACGTTTCGGGCACGAGTTTCTGGGTCAGTTCGTGCCACTGATAGCATGCAATGGACACTCATCTCTGGCCAGAATTCGATTTCCGGGTGCTAGGTGATGGTCGCAGCGCCTCAGCACGATACGCGAACAACTCCAACTACCGAAACGATTCCCTGATCCGAAAAGAGAGTAAGAACTAGCCGTCCGTCACGCCTCTGGTGCTCTGCTGACCTTGCAGTGTGCGTGAGCGATGCGTTGGTAGCAGAGATCAAGCGCATTGTCAAGGAGAGCGAGATCCTCAAGTAGGCCAGCCACTGAGCTCGGCGAGATGCTGTCACTGACTTGCCCACAGAGAAGATGACACAAAGTGGCCGCAGAAAAACAAAGACGGCCGTCAAGAGCTGGAGATCCGCTTAGGCAGCGAGCACATCTCTTTCGAGGTACGCACACCTATCTCTCTTTTATCGTCAGATGCTCACAACTATAGACCGCCAAAATCGGCTCGCTACAGGATGTACAAGACTCATCGGACCCTGAGGGTCTCCGTGTCTTCTATTACCTCGTCCAGGATCTCAAGGCGCTGGTCTTCTCGTTGATCTCGCTACACTTCAAGGTAGGATGTCCCTTGTTCGTCGTGTGAACGTTTCTGACTCTCTCACAGATCAAGCCGATCTAGGCTTCAACGATGTGTTGACATTTGGTATTCTTTCTTTGGTGGTGTGCGGCTCGGCCAGCTCAAGGCCGCGAGGTGGATGGACCATGATGGTGGAGCAAGGAGTTTGGCGTCTACTATAGAGTGCATGGCTGCAAATGCAGATCTACCTCAAGGAAGACAGCATGGCGCTGGAGAGCATTGTGGGTATCCGCGTAGAACCCCACAACACCTGTCGCCGCGTGTACGATTGTCAGGTCACAGCGATAGTTCGATGCAATGTCAATGTACCTAATCACATGCGACAGAGATTCGCTCGAAAATCAAAGTGCTGAGGGACTACAAGTGTAGAGAGTCAAAATCAATAATTACTTTCTGCTTTCATGGAGCGGGCTTCATATGTTGAAGCATAGCAAGGAAGGGCCGACGCCTTCAAGATCCGTCAGTAATCAGCTTGCTAGATTGTGGTGGAGTGAAGGTCCAGTACTCCAGGCTGAGCGTTCATATGACAGGAAACATTGACAGGACAGGCTGACATCTGGAGTTTGGGGGTGGGACTCGGGCTGATCCTTGTTCGCCGCCAATCCCACATCATCCTTCCCCGCGTCAAGCCTCAGACCCACCCTCGATGCCCAGGCGTTCCGCGGCGACCTCCACTACCACTTATGCTACCCGCCCACTGCGCCCATCGCCAGTCCCCTGACCTCCTCGAACAACCTGCATCGTAATCGCCGTCGCATCTGCCCTTCATCCCATGTGTTATCGAACCGCTCCTCCGTCGTGATCGCCGTATCTCGCACCACCTGTCATGCCGACGCCGTCTGACGTCTTGCCGGTGGAGCACGAGAGCATCGCCAATCGCGCGACTTGTCCGCCAGATGAATCGCGCATCACCAGCGCACACGAATTGAATACGCCGAGCCATGAAGAGCCTGCCATTGATGCTCCAATGCAATTGCCAACACCACCCCCACAAGAGTCTCCTGCAGGCGCGCAACCGCCCCCAGAGTCGCACAGCAAGCCCACAGGCGCACATATAGAAGCCCCAAGCAGAGACATCCCTACGCCCATGACTGCAACAGACGACGGGTCAGAGGACCAGCGCACATCTCACGCCTCGGCACATCCCGCGAGTGCGTCGGTGCCCGCATCACTATTAGCCAGCCACTTATCGTCGCCATTTCCGACTCACAGGGTGCGCTACGTTCTCCAGCATGTTGATTTCTCATGCGAGGTTTTCTGACTTCTCTCAGTTCCTGCCGAACAGTTCCTCGTCTCTCCTACGCCCAGGCAGTCGGTTTAAAGGCAGCCAAACATCAGACCGTCAGCAATACGAAGTTGAAGTGGAGGTTAAACATGTCGATATGCGCGAATCTTTCATGTGCGGATACTTGCGCATCAAAGGTGTGATTCACAGTGTCGCGAAGGCATGCCAGGAAGATTACTAACACGACCACAGGGTTGACAGAAGACCATCCTAGCTTGACCACATACTTCGAGAGCGAAATCATCGGAAATAAATACACCTTCATAACACAGCATCCGGAGTGGGGCTCCAACGAGAAGGTTGATCGGCAACATTGGGCACGCTTCCAAGCATACAAACCCCTCTCGAAACACTCGTCGAGACCTGAGCTCGTGGCTAGGGACTGGGTGCAGAAGGAGCATTTGTTTATGCGCTGGAAAGAATACTTCCTGGTGCCGGATCATCGGGTGCGCACGATAAGCGGCGCGAGTTTCGAGGGATTCTATTACATCTGCTTCAATCAGGTGTCCGGCGGCATCGAAGGCATTTATTTTCACGCTAAGAGCGAGAAGTAAGTTCACACATGCTAAAAGGCTGCACAGTAACTTACGATTCATCCAGATTCCAGAAGCTACAGCTGGAACACGTGCCAGACCGTGGCTGTCAAGGCGCAATCGAATTCCGATGATCATGATTGAACGAACTGGCATACGAAGCAAGCATTTGGCGTAAAACTGACAGTTACTTTCTTGTATCCTACTTTATACCCACGGTCTTTCACGCAGCGTGCAATGAAGGCCGTAGGATTTCTGCAACTTATACACTGCATGTGAGACATTACGTCATCTGTGGTGATTTGTCGATTGTGGATCGTGTGATTTGTGTCGCCGACACTCCACGTGTGAGACCCGACCCTCGAGCTAACGAAAAGCTTGACTCCACCTGCACTTCCACTCCCGTCCCAGCGGCTCACGCCAACGATACGATCGACTGCACGCGCTTACTCTAAATCAAGAAGCAATGCCACACGCTCCAGCAAAGCGCCAGAAGCGCGAGGAGTACAAAAACTCACTGCACACCGACGACCAAAATTCTGCGTTGCCGAAGAAAAGATTCTACCGGCAACGCGCACACGCCAACCCGTTTTCGGACCACTCATTGACATAGTAAGAGCCACTTGGTCACAATGCGAAGACATTACTGAGAAATGATAGTCCGAAGAGTCCGGCTGACATGGATTGGGCGACGTTGTATCCTGCACACGCCATCCACCCTCATCTAGCCAGTGAACCAGTAGAAAACTCAACTCCCGCAGACGAGGAAGAGCTGCGCAGACAAAAAGCGATACTCAAGAATGTCGAGATTGCAGACATCGGGTGCGGCTTTGGCGGCCTGCTATTTGCGCTTGCGCCCACATTCCCAGAAACGCTGATATTAGGTACGGCCATATTGAAGAATCGCCACTCACCTCTTCTACTGACCTAACTTATCTATAGGGATGGAGATTCGCACCTCAGTAACGGAATACGTGCAAGAGAAAGTGCGCGCCCTTCGCGTCCAAAATACCTCAACAAACGGCTTCCAGAATGTCTCCTGCATTCGCGCAAACACCATGAAGTTTCTACCAAACTTTTTCCAAAAGGCACAGCTATCCAAGATCTTTCTTTGCTTCCCGGATCCGCACTTCAAGCAGCGCAAACACAAGGCGCGCATCGTGTCCTATACGCTCAACTCAGAGTATGCGTACGTGGTCCGACCAGGTGGCGTTGTGTACACCATCACGGACGTTGAGGACTTGCATGAGTGGATGAAGGAGCACTTTGAGAAGCATCCGAGTTTTGAAAGAGTGGAGAAGGTTTTTGAAGATGGTGAGGGTGTGGACGGCGAGGGCATGGACGAGTGTGTCAAAATCATGCGCACGGAGACGGAGGAGGGAAAGAAGGTGGAGAGAAACAAGGGGATGAAGTTTGTGGCGTGTTTCCGTAGGGTGGAAGAGCCGGCCTGGCCCTGAGTGAGTATTCAAAGACGGGGTGCATGTCATGAAATCTGTCTTATTGCAGCATGTCTTTGTAATGTGGAGGAAGCATAGTTCTCTGATCGGCTATGAGCGAATCACGAAGAGTGTTTTGCTGCTGGTGAAGAGTTGCAATCATCAGGGTTGGTACATCACGAATGGCTGCCCCAAGGAAGGTGACATTCATTGTGTTCCTGTGTACGGAACTAGCACAAGCTGGTCAAGCTGTCGTCGCCGATCGAGAGTTGGCACCAATGATGATAGTATTGTACTACGCCCTGGAGGATACGAGCAAAAGTAAAGTGCGGGCATATATTTCAAACAGAAGCAGCCGTCGATGGTCACGATGGGTCAAATCAATGCGGTTCTCTACGTGATGATACTACATAGCATGCACATAGCTTGGAAGGCGGTAGAGCCTTCACCTCTAGTGCTCGACTATATTCGAGATTCCGGGGCACTTCTCAAGCTTTTGAGTTTGTCTTGTTCTACTCTTAAAGAGCTGCTATCGAGCAGTGAGTTGGAGACAGTATGCAACGCCTATCCCAATCTTCGCCAATTTGGTCATCACATCGATGAAGAGATGATCTTGCGTGCTAAAGGATTCGGAGACTTTATGGTAATGCCAAAAGTCCAGCAATTTCAATAGGCCCTCGAATGACCAATCCCAGGGAGGCATCGGTCGAATTAGCCATTTCCCCCTACTTCACCTTCGTTTCATTGATTACCGTCAACTTGTTTCTGCACCTGCAACCAGTGAATCACGTCCATATGGCGAAGACACATGCAGATGCAACAGTTTGCAAACAAATTGTTCGAGTAGCTGCGAAAACAACAACGCTACCCTCATCTCAACGCACTAGGCATCTTGAACTTCGACCTTGGAGCTGGGGCATGGTTTTGGGATTGGGCAAGTTCAGAAATAGAAGTTTAGTCATGGCGTTGAGGGGCAAAGTACAAGAGTTCAGGTTCAAGTCTTTCTTGTACAACAGGCATCGCACTCTATAGCTTCGGAAATCGGACTCGCAAGAATTGGTTCGGCCAAGCAACATCCACACCTAATTGCCACGCCACACGCAGAACCCACTCCGGCTCACGCATGAACTGCCTGGCAACCAGAATGACATCTGCCATAGGTTCGCTCCCATCCCTTGCTTCTGTCATACCCACCGCAGCAATCGCTTCCTTCTCGAGCTCTGCATCCGCCCTCGTCGCAGCAACAGCACCACCCTCCTCAATGATATCCCTTGCCTGCTCAGCTTCCGTGATCAGACCTACAGCACCAAGCAACAGCTTCAGTCCCTCCTTCTTCACCTCCTGACGAATGCGCGAAGCAATCCGCGTTTGGTAGTCCTTTGAATCGAATGGGTTCAGGCGCTGCTGCGGGAGGTTACCGCCACTGCTCGCATCCAGCAGATCGATACCGAGACCAGGCAGGAGTTTGGCGAGGCGAATCGAACTCTCGACGTCCCAACTTCCATATTCCTTACCTAGCTCGGAGTCTTCCATCCACTCCGTCGAGCTGATGCGCAGATACAAGGGCATTGATTCAGGAATCACCTTGCGGACAGCTTGTATGATTTCAACAAGCAGGCGCGTTCTGTTCTCGAAAGATCCACCGTACTTGTCTGTGCGGCGATTGGTGATGGGCGAGAGAAACTGGTGTATCAAATAGCCATGTGCTGCGTGAATCTCAATCACGTCGATGCCGGCTTTGACGGAGCGTTCCGCTGCTCGCGACCAGTCCTGCACCATCTCACCGATCTCTTGCTCATTCAATGCGCGGGGAGGCCAGTACCCGCTTCCGTCCTCACTAACCTTCTTCCCGTCCCAGGCCCACTCTTCGCCGCCCATGGGGCCCACAACATCCTCTGGCCATCCGCCAACGTCGGCTCCAGCTCTGACGCTGACTTTACGCTTCCCGCCTTGGGTCTTTTGCGCTCCTGCAATCCAGGGCGCGCATGTGCTTGACTTGCGTCCGGCGTGCGCGAGTTGAATGCCACTGAGCGCGCCCTGGCTCTTGATGAAGTCTGACACACGCCTGAGCGCTGGGATCTGCGAGTCTGACCATATTCCTGGGCAGTTTGGGGAGATGCGGCCGTTTGGCTGAACTCCTGATGCTTCAACAAAGACGAGGCCGGCGCCTTTGAGGGCATAATGACCCAGTGTTGCGATGTGGTAGTCTGTCAAGGCGCCGATGGAGGGGCCGTGGGATGACGTACTGTATTGGCACATTGGGCCGACCAGGAAGCGATTTTTGAGGGTTGTGCCTCGTATCGTGAGGGGCTTGAAAAGGGTTGGGATTGACGTCGAGGGCTGTTGTGCATCTTGGTTGATGGTTCCTGGGGAGGTTAGGTGTTGGGGCGTGAAGTACTCGATGCCGTCGACGCCGCGGTTGTAGTCTTGGGGTGCCATGCTGATACCGCTGAGTATGAGGTCTGTCGATCCCAATTTTTGATTCGATCTTCCAATGAGGCAGAAATCAGAACGTGAGAAGCTTGAAGTAGTCGCGAGGGGATTGATTTGTAAGGCACATAAAATGTCTCCGTTTTATTGCCGAGGTACAACGCTCTATGTGGAAGGTACGAGAGGAGATGGCCAGCAAGGTGAGCAGCATAACTGATGACAAGCGAAATGTTGAGGCAACATCCAATGATCCATGTGGCTTCTGCTTACTCACTAGAAAGGAGAGTGAGTGCAATTACACCTGTACTTGGTGCACAGGCTCGATTGACCGTCGCTAACGAATCGAAGGTTCCGACTACCGTACGAAATGTGATGTTCTCATCCGTAGCTGGCATACAGTTTACCACTTTCCATTGGAAGCCTTCGACTGGGGCAAAGGCACGCTACGGTCATCGCGTGTTCACATGATGACTTGATTCCAGTGACGTCATGTCGTCATTGACATAACCCATATATGATGTATGCGCGTCGTCGGCCGGCTTCTAGCATTACACGATTGCCAGTCGACCTACGCATACTTCAGACTTCAATACTTCACAGATCACAAACCTTCGAATCATTACAATGTCTGCTCCAGACCAGAACCAGCCCGGACTCGTGGCAAGTCATGCGCAGTACGTCAAGGGCGCTGCAGAGGTATGCATGACATGACTCAGTATTTTCACATTCCGTGTGCACTCGTGGCTGACGTAGCAAGGAAACCGTTGGCAATGTCACTGGCAACGAAGCTTGGAAGGCGTCGGGCGTGCAAGATAAGGAGCAGGCGGTCGACGCGATGAAGGCAGCGAGCGCGAACCGCGACACGTCTCAGGGCTACGGAGGCATCGAGGAGAAGGCCGGAAGCCTGGTGGGGTGCGAGGGAATGGAGAAGGAAGGCGCCGAGTCGAAGAAGCAGTAGACTCACTGCTGATAGTGTTGTGAGATGAGATACCACGAATGAACAAATGTGACAAACAAACAACGTGTGGGTGGATGAAGCAAAAGTCCAGATTTGTGCATTCATTGCTTGTACTGTTATGTAGCAAGGTGATTACTCAATAGATGTGGCGCTAGCGACTGATGCCGCACCTCAGATGCAGGTACCCATAGCCCTTTCATTCCGAGACAAGCACCAACGCCCACGACAACGAGACATGGGACCGCCACAACGCGCCGCGTCGCTCTCCAAGACTGCCTTCCCGCCCGTGTTCGCGCGACAGAAGACGTCCGTCTACCAGGACAACGTCCGCCCCGGCTCGACGGTGCCGAGTGCACACTTCATCCGGTCGATATCGTGGAACGCGTCGGGCACCTTCATCGCGACAGGCGCGGCCGACCGGACGCTGCGCATATGGAACCCCGACAAGCCCAACGTCAAGAACTCGACGGAGCTGCGGACGCCCGGGGCCACGGCGCAGCTTGAGCGCATCGCATTCCACCCCGTCAACGAGCACGAGCTGGCCAGCTGCAGCTCCGACGGCATGGTGCGCTTCTGGGACATCCGCTCCAAGGCCAGCGTGGGGGAGGTGAAGGTCGGCCACGTGCCCTTTACGCTGGCGTGGACCCCGGACGGCAGCGAGATTGTGGCCGGGCGGAAAGACAACCTCCTCGTCTCCATCGACCGCGCCGCCCTCCGCGTCGTCGCCGAGCACAAGCAGCCACTGCAGACCAACCAGTGCGTCTTCGACTGGACGGGCAGCCACCTCTTCATGACGGGCGGCGACGGCAGCGTCAGGATCGTGCACTACCCCTCCTTCGAGCCCGCCCTCACGCTCAACGCCCACACCTCGTCGTGCTACGCCATCACCATGTCGCCCAGCGGGGAGCACATGGCAGCGGGCGGCGGCGACGCCCTCGTCTCGCTGTGGGACACGCAGGAATGGATATGCGTGCGCACCTTCGACTTCACCAAGGAGCTGGTCAAGAGCATCGACTTCTCGTTTGACGGCAGCTTCATCACCGCCGGCTCCGAGGACCGCGAGGAGAAGAAAAAGCTGCGCATCGCCCACGTCGAGTCTGGCGAGATTGTGCACACCATCGACCTGACCGCGCCGGCCTCGCACGTCGCCTGGCATCCGTGCCGCTACATACTGGCGCACTCGGCGGACCAGCAGGGGCTCAAGATTGTCGGGTCGCTAGAGAAGGATAGACGGTGAGGAGACAGACAGCATTCACGAATACCACGACTACACCAAGTGCATGTGCCGCGGCTTGCTTCCGCCTGTGACGCAGCTCCCCCTTCATACTCGGACCATCTGGCCCCGATGTCGACATTTCTCTTCAATGGCGACAACTTTGTCTTTCTGTCCTTCGCGACGCATCGGTTCCAACACTCTACAATACCGCTACAATGGACGTTCAAGCGCCTCTGAATCCAGCACATCTCTTCTCAGCTAACGGCTTAGTCGTCGTCATAACTGGCGGTGGCAGTGGTGCGTCGGAGAGCTACCCCTCCATGCCCCTCACCACTAACAGCTGCAGGTATCGGCCTTGCCATTGCTTCTGCGCTCTACCAGAATGGCGCCGCGAAAGTCTACATCCTCGGCCGCCGCCTAAACGTCCTCCAAGATGCCATCAGGATACTCGAATCGTCACCCTCGGCACCCAAGTCCTCCCCGTCCGTACTCTCCGCTATATCCTGCGATGTGACCGACCTAGAATCCATCAAGGCAGCTGTGTCACAAATCGAGAAAGAGACTGGCTACGTCGATGTCCTGGTCAACAACGCAGGCGTCATAGGCCCGAAGAACGGGAAGGACATCTACAGTGTCGATTCCATCGAAGCACTCCGCGATGCCATGACCACGGACTTCGACGGCTGGGCCAGCACCTTTGCCATCAACACCCAAGCCATCATCGGCGTATCCGCAACCTTTCTCCCTTTGCTCGAAGCAGCCAACACGCGTCGTGGCTACGCACCTGGTAGAGTCACCGGCACCGGCAACGCGCGCGAACATGACAAGTCGAAGCTCTCGCAGGTCGGTACATCAGAGGACGACGATCGCATGGCACACATTATCACCGTCGCAAGCGTGGCGTCCTACATGCGCTGGGTGTCCGCCGGCCTTGCATACAACGCATCCAAGTCCGCTGCGGCTCATCTGGGGAAGATGATGGCTACATTCCTGGCTGATTGGGGCATCAGGAGCAATATCATCTGTCCCGGTCCGTTTCCCAGCGAGATGACCGCTTCGCAACCGCTAAAATGGGGCACAAACCAGATTCCACAGGGACGCATGGGCAGCGCCAACGATATCGCGGGGCTGACGCTATTCCTTGTGGGCAAAGGAGGGGCGTATGTCAACGGGACTGTGCAGTTGACGGATGGTGGGCGGCTGGGCATGTTCCCCGCCGTGTATTGAGGTTGGAGTATGGCTCTCCATAGCGTACCATAGTTTGTGCAAACCCATCTCGTCTTCGAATATTTATATACACCTCGGACCCGTCTTCCACTCCCGCTATTTTTTTCCTTTCACAGTTTTGATCGACGACATAAACTCAATCACAAACACACATTCCATCCCACCAAACAAGACATGAAATTGTCAACCCTAAACCCCCTCCTCCCTCTCCTCATTCTCCTTCCCCCCGCATCCGCAGCAGCAGCCAACAAGCCCGTCCGCGACCCAGCAATCGACCTCATCCCCTCCCGCGCATGGTCCATGATCGACCTCGAAGGCGAGTGCGCGGAACAAGCCTGTTCGTCACCTTTCCTCGCCACCTTCCCTCCTACCACCACCATTAACCCTCCACTCCACGGGCCTCGAAACCCATCCTGACGACGAAGAAATCTGCAATCCCGCCCTGATCTCCACATTCCGACCCAAATGTGCAGACGTGATGCGCCGCGCGGGCATGAAGAAGCACGAGGACGTCGAACTACCAGAGGAGTATGAGGGTCTGATTGGCATGAAAATCGCCGAGGGCATGGGTGCGGCCAGGGGCGTCGTTACGGAAGAGATGGTGGAGGGGCTTGTGGGAGAGTACAAGGAGGGGAAGGCGCTACATGTAGACAGGATGATGGAGTGGGTGGACGGGGTGGTGGGTGGTCTGGTGGGTGAGAAACAGGGTGGGCACGAGGAACTGTGAGAGAGGATATGATGGGATGTGATTGAAGATTGCTTCATATGGTTTGTGTGTCATATGTCATGGTATCGTAAATGCTTTTCCTGTTCCGCGTCAATCAAGACCGTCTATAGAACGCCGTCAATGTCGCCTACTACCAGACATGCTAATCACATGCCCCATGCTCAATGCGTGCGCATCGCTTCCGCCATCTGCACCAACTGCACGCCACACTTCTCTTTTACCCCAAAGTGCGACTTCGCCTTCACCTTGCTAGAGCGTCTCGTCTGGATCTCCTACATCCGTCCAAGAACACCGCGTACACTCCCATCGAGCGTAACACTGCCCTTGACCGCCAACTCTCCAATCCCCGTCTGCCCACCCGAGCCCTCATTCAGCCAGCGCTGCAACAGATCGTTGCTCTCCTTGGGCTTGATGCTCTGATCCGCCGTACCAACCGTAACATGCGCCACCGGATTCACAGACTCGAAGACCAACTCCTCAGTCTCGCTGCCGGTCCGGAGCGTGCTCGACCCGTTGAGCCGGATGACGAAGCACATGATGCGGTCGTCCCAGACCAGGCGCTCGACATGGACACCGCACTTTCCGAGCTCAGGCTCCCACGATCCGGTCGTAGTAGTGGCCTGCTGGGTCGCTTCGTGCAGCTTGATGAGCTTGTCCCAGTAGAGCTGGTTCTCTGCGGCGGAGGCGCGGTGCATGAGCGTGACGTGGAACTCGTTCTGGATGCGGCGCGTCTGCTTGAGATGGTTGTACATCTTCGCAGTTGCGGCGTTTTGGTCCCGGAACAGCGCGTGCAGGATGGAGGTGACGCGGGATGTGTCTAGGCGGACGGAGAAGTACTCCATGCGAGGTGCCTTCTTGGGCTTTGGCTCTTGCTGGTGCTGTTTCCTCCCATTGTTGTTCTCGTGGCGCTGCATGTTTTGGCGAATCTGGTTGTCGTTCAAGTTCTGCATGCCTTTGTTGCTGCCTCCACCTCCGCGAGACAGATCCATCTTGAAGTCTGGGGTGTAGTCGTTCATTGCCCACTGAATGGCAGCATCCATGTCTGTGTCTGTCGGCATCTCCTGGCCCTCGAACAGTGCGGGGTACGTGTCGAACATTTTGCCAATGATAACTTCTAGGTTCTCGCGGCTGTCGACGGTGGGGTCGAGGTTGATGACCAGGTCGAACAGGTCGTCTGGGCTATCTGAGGTGTCTACGGGCTGGAAGCGGTGCATGAAGCCCTCCATGATCTCGATGATCTCACTGGGGCCCTTGGACCCCGCCTGGATGGTTTGGTGGTTATCGCCGCGGTCGAGCACTCGCTTCCGAGTGGCGTCGCGAATGCTGTCGTAGTTTGAGCGGTCGTGGACGTAATGCAGGGCCACGAAGCGGGCGTCTGGAACCGCGCGCGAGATGTCGTTGATGATCTGGTTCCGCTCGCGCTTCTGGTGGTTGTTGCGGTCTGCAATGACGACGGGGTTTGTGACGAGCAGCGAGGAGATGGTGTCGGCGAAGATCTGCCCACGGCCCTTTTTCGCCTTGACGTTATCGTTCTGGTAGTGTCCCCATCCGAACAGCTTCACCAGCGCGAGCCCCAGCGTCGTCTTCCCGCAGCCGATGGTAGCCACGGGGACCAAGACGATGTTGCGCGATGCCTTCTTGCTCTCGACGGGGCCCAGCTCCAGCTCCTGGCGGATGATGTCGGCGCCCGTGGTTCCGCGCAGCTTCAGGAACTCGTCGCGCAGCTGGATGATGCCGTGATTCGCGCTGTACTGCTTTGCGAGGCCCGGGTTTTGGACAAACTTCTTGCGGGCGAAGACGAGGTACTCGTTGGTGATGGCCTCGTGCTTCTTGTAGCGCGGCGGCTTGCCTGCGATCAGGGCCTTTGTGCACTCGCGCCACTGGCGGTACATCAGGTACGGCTCCTCGAACTTGTACTTGAAGAACCAGTCCGTGTAGGGCGCATCGTCGCTCTCGCGCGCCTGGCAGCGGATGACAAAGCCCTCGGTGTCGCGGCCGTCGTAGTTGCCCGTCTCGGCGACCTTGTCGAGGAACTTTTTCACCTCGTGGATGTCGTTCTCCATGACGTAGACGACCTTCTTCATGCCCCAGTCGTCGGCGAACCGGTCGACCAGGTGCCCCGGGTAGGTCGCAAACTCGGGGAGGTTGAGGTTGAGGCCGTGGACGTAGAGGCCGGCCTGGTCGGGGGCGTAGGCGAGGACGTGCTCCTCGAAGGCGTCGTCGCACAGCTCGGCCACCAGCGTCGCGTTCATGGAGCGCAGCGTGCGCGCGAGGTCCGCCTTGGTCCTGCCGACGGTCGCAATGTGGCGCTCGACCCAGCGCTCGCCGGCGCAGGCATGGCTCAGCTCCGTGTCGCCGCGCGCGCCCGTCGAGTGCTTGCTGCAGACCAGCAGCGTGTCATCGTCCAGGCCCGACACGAAGATGATGCAGCCGTTCTCCTTGACGCTCAGCTCGTAGGGCCCCCGCGTGTCGCGCTCGACGTTGCGCCACTCGGTCCTGCGCACCTCGCCGTGGTTGAAGAACTTGTCGTAGCCGCGCGTGGCAATCTCCGCGTGGCCGTCGCGGGTCTGGTACGTGAAGAGGCCGCGCGCGTACGTGGGCAGGTTGGCCTTCTTGTAGTCCCACTCGTTCATTTTCCACGAGTCGACGCTCCGGCCATTGGGCAGCTCGAACGTGTGCTTCTTGACCGAGAACCCGCCGGCGCCCTTCTTGCCCTTGTGTGCCTCGAGCGACTGCACCAGTGCCGCGATCTCCTTCGGGTCCTGGGGCACATACGGCGCCGTGTCGCGCTGCGCCATGTCTGCGGGTGCCGTGTGGTGCGCGGGAGATGAGGTTACAGGGCGAGTTATGTAGCAGGGCGAGCAACTGGGGTGTCTGGGGGGGAGACCGAGCGAGTTCCCGAGTGTTGCGGGCAGGGTTGCGCGTGCACGGTAGAGGTGAGAGAGTGGTGGAGAAATATATTTCACTGCAAAGGCCATGCAGAGTACAAAATTTAAACCATCTACAAGGCAGCAACGAAGGAGTGACTGTGACTGTGACTGTGACTGTGACTGTGCAGATACAAGGGCGCACCTGTCAGCCCTCAGCGCACAGGAGCAGGAGCTGCTGAACTCAATCAAGAGTCATCATTACTGCATTTGTTTGCGCTCGTCAAACGTCAAACATGAGATCACAGAGGGGCTGGTGCTGTGGCGCAGCGCGGGGTCACCAGCCTCACTGCTCAACTGCCATTGAGACCGACCTTCTTCACGCCCTCCGCCAAGATCTTGTCCACCTCGTCCTTGTGCTTCGAGAAATTGTCCACAAGATTGTCCCTAGCATTGTTAGCTTTCCACATCCACGTCAATCACATCAGCGTCCACATACCACATCTTCGGATCGTGCTCGTGCTTCTTCTTGCTCTCCCACGCCCAGTTGGTGATGGTAAACATCCGCGAGCTCTCCATCATGAACGCAACCGCGCCCTTTGAGATCTGCATCTCCGGTGGCGGCTGTGCGCTGGCAGCCGTGAACTACGGCAATGTTAGTTGGATATCCTCATAGCAAAGACGGAGACTCACCTCTTCGTATGACACACCATGAGGCACAAAACCGCATTCGAATGATACCCCTCCAGGCTGGAACTCGTCTGAGCGGCCGGCATACTCGCCGTAAATTAGACCCATCAGTTCGGACGCGCCGTTTCGGTGGTAGTACGGAGGGCGGTATGCTGAATATACATCAGTACTCTCTCCAAGTTACACCCATTGACGTACATACTGTGAGATGCAACATCCCATCTCGGACTGAAGATCAAAAAGTCCGCAAGCGGTGCTGCTGGATCCCGCGATGGTGCAGTCATAACGCAGAAGATCGACGGATCAATGTGATCCACAGAGATAGACCCGACGTTGACAAACTTTGTCAGATCGTACTTGTACGGAACATAGTTCCCATGCCATGCCACAACATCAAACGGCGAGTGCTGCTGCGAGCATTTGAAAAACCTGCCGCCGAGCTTGTACAAAATCTCCCAAGCTTCTTGCTCGATTTCGTATCTGGCAGTTGGGTGCAAGAAGTCGCGGGCATTTGCGAGACCGTTGGCTCCGAGGGGACCAAGTCCAGGCAGCTCGAAACTTGAGCCCCAGACCTCTGTACGACGTCAGTGGTGGCACATTTTTTGGTAGCCAGGCGAAATACCTAGGATGTATCCGCGGGTCGGTCCATCGACCTTGACCTTGAACCTCTGCCCGCGCTGAATAACACAGATTTCTCCTGGCTGCACATATAGCATGCCAAACTCAGTCTGAATGTCAAGAGCACCCTCCTGTGGCACAATCAAGAAGTCACCATCTGAGTTCACCACAGCCTTCTTGCTCATGCTAGCGTTGGCCAAGAATGTATGGATGGCCAATCCCTCCCGGAGAGTGGGGTCTCCAGAGCCTGCAATGGTCTTGAGGCCCGTGATGAAGTCAACCTCGCCATCTGTCGGAATGTCGAACGGGAGCCACGCAAGCTGTGTAGGCGAGAGATGCACGCGTTTGTTCGAAGGCAAAAAGTTTGACTCGGTGTCTTCGTTATCCGGAAGGTCTGTCTGAGAGTGCGTCAGCTTATGACGTACCCAGCTTGGAGGTGGTGTGCTGAGGTACGAAGCAAAGATTATCCCATGTCTTGCACGGCGGCCAAGATGGGACTCCGTCTTGTATGGGGATATCGGCAAATGTGGTCACCTCCAACGAACGGTCTAAGAGAGGAGGCCTTACGAATCCCTGATGCGCAACGGCGGGTCTTGCCCTATACAGCCAGGCCTAATCGAAAATCAGCTTGAACAACCTCACATGGTAAGTTGTAGACCCACATTCTTGTTCAAGTGTCTTGGTGCGACAAATGCGGATCCGGTCATCTGCTCAGCGTACAGTCCGAATCTGACGCATCTCGGACTATTCTGGCCTCTTGGGATAGTTCCTGTATTGCCACGCGACGTGGGTCAGTCTTGTCTTGACGCTTAGGATCGAGTGCGTTTTCACCTGGCACTGCCTCAGACTCAAAGCTATTTCCGAAGCCTGATTGATACTGGGAAGGCGTTCGTCAGCGCCCAATTAGTATTGTGATTGCAACAAGCTCACATCATATGGGTCATTTTTGCGCGTGCCGAACGATGGAATGGAGCCATCTTTTTGCGTTTCTACCCAGTGGAAGATGTCCTGGTACTCTTTGGGGTTGTCGAGTTTGGTAACCATGGCGTGCGATTGGTGCGTGTATGCAGTTGGTGCTGGATTACAAGTCCCTCTGCCGGTAGTAATAACCTTTGGACAGCTTTGAGCTTCAAAAGTTTGGCAATGTGATGATGAAAGGAGGATGGAGTGAGCATGTCCAATGTTGAAGTGCGTCGTACCCCACACTATGACCCCACAATCTCTACAATCTCTCCTGCATCCTCTATACAATCTCTCCTGCATCCTCTCTACACACCTGCATGTTCTCCTGGGCCCGTTCAGCCACTCTTTGATTGACAGCCTTGTATTATCCAATCACAAGGCACGATTGTCACAGGCCTGGACAGCGAGCTCAATCGCGTTCATCGCGACATGCGCACTGTTCGATTGATGCAACTGCCGAAGGAGGGGTAGCTCCACGGACCTAGCATTCTGGAAGACTGCGGAGATTTGGGGACGCCGATTCGCTACATATTGCGGTTGTTATGACGGGCCGAGTAATAGGAATCATGGATCGAAGTATTGGTCAGTGAGTAGTCAGGCGTTGGTGGAGCTTCCTGACAATTGATGAAGTCGTCAGGCTTTGGAAAAGAAGGACCGGCCACAACACCGTAACAACAACTGCAACAACAGTTTGACCGATACAAGTCACATTGCTCCCATCAGTCTTTCGGACATTCAGAGAAGATTAGAGTTGGCTAAAGCAGGCGAGATTCGCCACCCTCAGGCCTGGCTATCCTCACACATCAGCTCGCACCTTATCCCCAACTTGAGCCTGTGAACCGACATCGTTTAGCAAGATTCGTCGGGCCATGAGTAACATTTCTTCGTCATTTTCATAAGTATGTCTGGAACTTCGCCCTCTAATATTCGTTCCACCCGAGAGCTCTCCTCAAGCGGTCTCGATGTCTCTCGTGTGTCGCAGACTGCATTGAATCGTCAACCGGCCGCGAGTAGACTTACAAGACATGCATATCGGAACGTCGTCCACAAAATGTTCTATACCACCTAGGGCTATTCATGTACACTGTCTGCAAGACTATGGTGTAATAGCATCACTCTACTCGTAGCCGGTCGAGAATCTAGTTCAATTCTTTTCCTCACATCGCTTTCATCGTTCTTCATTAAATCTACGCCCAGTCTCGACACCAAAACTTGACTACTCAGACTGATCAAACAACCAAATTAGGCGTCCAAAATGAACCAGCCACTACCAACACCGGTCAAGATATCCCTTCAGCCCTATGAGATCTCACCCAGTCTCACGCACTGTGTGACATGACCGGACCTCGCCTATGTGCGACAGTAAGGACGCCTAGCGACGCGTGCGTTGCACACATCTCATCTCATCTCGCGTGTCGAAAGTGCCTGCATGAGATCTCAAGTCGCACAGCTGCAGGACAAGCAAGATCAAGCGTTCGCATCGCCTATGCGTTCATACATGACTCTTGCAATCAGTAATGTCCACTCTGGGACGCGATAAAGTGCTGATGTACTATACATGGCGCTTGGGAATATCGAGAACGCGTGCTCTAGCTTACTCACTCAACCTCTAGATCCTGAATCCTGCAAGGCGAGCAGTAAGTCTAGACGGCGTCGGTCTTTTTCGTCGGGATTATTGATAGACGCGAGGATGATGTTGTTGCTGGAGCGATCTCCCGTTGCACCAAGTATCCTGCCCAAAACTTGAGTTCATTCCAAGGTCGAGTTCAGACGCGCACCCAATATCTAATCAAGCTACATGCTTTGTCAGTATGCCAACATCGGCTCCAAAGATCCGCACTCTCACCCTACACCATGCTCAATATCCAATAATTCCCAAGAATAAACTCATGTCGTCACCACGAACCTTCTTCCACCTGCAGATAACACCCCCTCCGCTCCGCGCTCGACAAACCTCCCACCCAATAACCTTCACCGCTCCCTCCGACCAACCAAAAAGAGGGTGTCGCGATTCTTGACAAGCCACAAGTTACGATCTAGACGTAAAGCATGCGTACTAACAAAAGTATCGGAACTACCGTATCTTGACCGCTTCGCGCGCGATTCAACCAGACACGGAGATCAAATGCACGAAACATTATCGCGGTTTTCCCCGCACTGCGCGCTTACGCACGCCACAACGTGTTAGGGATGGTGTGCAGCTCGACAAACCTGCACCATCCCTGCTCGCGATCCACCACACCCACACCCAACGACTGCGAACTGGACCGGGCCCAGGATAGATCATGGGGTCGGTTCGGCGCCCTCCACACCGTTCAATAATTCATGAATGAAAGTGACTATGCACTAGTCTACCAAGCTGCTGAAACTGTCGGTGAATGGTAATTACATGCTGGAAGCGCGCTTTGCGACGAGTAATGAGAGAACGTGCGAGCTAGGCCGCTGCCCGAAAGTCTATGTTGCGCCATGGAGGTGGCCGTCCTGTAGTGTCGGGAGCCTGCCGAGGATTGCTTCGACCCTGCGTTGCCCTGCGCTGATCGGTGGCAGCATCACATTCACTATGATCGACGCTTGCCAATCGGGTGTGCTCGAGCAAGCCAGCTGCACAAAGGCGTCCGAGCAGCCACGAGGGTGAGAAAAATGAAGGCAAGCTCTGTGAATTTAGTATGGAGCAGAAGGGTGCCGATCTAGATGTAAGACACTGCAGTGCGGGTGAGAGTTATTACAAGTGCATTGTGAGCATGTGTAGGTCTCTGAAAACCGGACATATGAACGTAGCCCACTACCGTTACGTCCCTCGGCACTTTCTGCCGATTGGGCCTATATCAAGCTTGTTAATGAGGAGGTTAGGAATAACGCACTAGCCTCGAGTCGATTACAAAGGACCGACTGGGATGCCAAATAAGCCGTGTGGCTTGTGTGTGGCAGATCTTCTGATACTACACCTACAAGTGAAGCTATACCGGTCAATCAAGGAAGAGGGAGATATCGTACAAGGGGAGGATGGGCGTGACCTTGTATCGTGACGACTAGAATGAGCCTATTCCAGATCCTTGTCGAGCACTGTGTGCTGCGAGAAGAGATTTGAAGAAAACCTATCCTGATCCTAATATTTGTCTCGACGCGCGTCGCGTCTACCTATCCAAATATATCTGTGCCACGGCTACAAATGTTTTGCCTTGTTGCCTGGTTTCAATCGTTCATCCAGGCTGTGACTCGACTGCCTCCAAAACGTGCTGCGAATCGCAAACCCGTCGAGCCCATGGGAAAGTATGAGACAATGTACCAGAGCAAACAGACTAGTTGAGCAATGGCTGCGATGAAAGTGAGAATGGTGCTGTGCAACTAGTGGTCACGCGGACAAGGTCAGTAAACACGAGCAATCGATAAGGGAGGGCTGCGTGGGGGAGGGACGACAAGGGTTCGGGTGGGATAGGCAGGGCTGATGCCTGCAGGACCGGGAACGACTTACCCCGAGTGAGAAGAAGAGGGTTAGAGCAATGCTGCCAAAATACGCGGCCGTGAACGGAAGCCTCGGACCAGAAATCAGGTGTTGGACTGCATGGATTGTCAGCAACAATAAGACGGAAGTAGGTGTGCGCCGACAAGAACGAGGCTGGCTTACAATATTGGATGGGACCCATCAAGACGCCCCAAGCTGCCAGAAACAGAACACTCCCCATAGACCATCTGTAATGAGACCATTTTCGTTAGCGCTAGCGTCCTTCAGGTCAGATATGGGTAAGGCCATCTGCACCCTGCAACGCGCCGAACCTTGGGCCCGCATGATCGCTGAGGAGGGTCCAATGCCGATCTGATGGTGGCTAGAGAGGTCAAGTGGCATGTCGTCCCCATCCGCCGCAGCTGATAGTCCAGCTCCAGTGAGTGGAGGCATACCGAGAGACCGCAGGGTTGCATGAGTTCGCATAGCCGTTCCGACGGCGAAGGACAGATGCGGTATGTGCCACTGCACATCTGCCTACAGTGACCTCAGGACAGCGAGGAGGCTGTGCGCAGGGTATTCTTGACTGGCTCAAGGGAAGGAAAGCTAGCTGGACTCACAGAATGGCAAACTTGCGTGGTTTAACAATGAAGATGGGGGTGAACATGAGCCCAATGCAGGTAGCAAACATGGCCAAGGCTGCGATGAGCAGCCCACCAAATACGAGTAATCGGTCCCACCGACTCACTACATTATATGTTAGCAAATGCAGTTTTGGTGATCGGCAAGCCGAGTAGCGTCTTCTGCATGCAGGACTACTTTGCGCAGGAACTCCCTTGAGTCACATCAACCGTCGTGCGCAGCCGGCGCAGTGTGCGGGACCAGATGACAGCCTCAGGTTTCGGAGCATTCAAGCCTCGCGAAACAGTGGATGCTATTTGGAAATTCCCAGTATTGTGAAACTCCATGTGGGCAAGCGGGTGAAACAAGACGCAGCACGAAGAGCTCCCGCGTGATCACGAGCCCATGACGACCCACGACTCACAGCGGCTCTCAAATAGCATTTGATCGGAAGATCAGGCTCCGCAGTGAACAGGATGGGGGTTGCGTAGAGGGCCCTCGACGCGCAAAGAGTGTGCGACTACTTTGCCACACAGCGAAGATGAAGACGAGTACTTACGCGCAAACCACCCTTCTTCCTCCTCCCTCCGTGTTGGCGCGGGGAGCGGCGCCCCAGGGTTCGTCTCTGTGATGGGAAGCCTGACATAGCCACCGTCCCCAAAGGGATTCAGGTTTTGGATCCTGCCCAGCAGTGAGGGCGACGAAGTGTTCACGGGTTCAGGCTCTCTCCTGCTCCAGCCCAGCGAGCCCATCGAGTCGCGGAACGAGGCGGAAGCCATGTCGGAAGTATAGACAGTCAAGGACCACGAGGCTCAGGCGCCTCTTGCGACTTCGCAGAGGGTGTTTGGAAGTCGTGGAAAGCGGTCTGGGCCGGACTGCGGTAGAGTACCAGAGAGAAGCTCTCGAAAGCCGCAGCAGGCGACGCAGATATGCGAGCCTTGGTATCGCTAGGTAGCTGCCACTACTCCTACTCCTCAGCTGTCAGGCTGGTGCCGGCCGCTGTGTGGCTTGGGCGCCGTGGGTGTGGGCACAGCGACGGACTCCCGCGGCGGTTGTCGATTGCGGTGCAACGACGGACTGGTGCGCGGAGGATTTCGTGCAGATGATCGGCCTGGGGGGGTGCTAGAGGAGAGGCCCAATGACAGATGTCAGACAGGCGTCTCACACTGGCGGGAGTATTGGGGGTGCTTGTGACGAGGGCGAGGGCGTGGGCGCCGACAAGGAGAAAGCTGCGAGCCTGGCCGGGCTGGAGGGCGTGGCGCAAACGATTGGCTGGCGCGGGTGCTTGGGTCGGTGGGTAGTTAGGTAGGTAGGTAGGTTGGTAGAGCTGGTAGAGTGTGGTGGAGGGTGGTAACTAGTATCAGTCTGATTGTCCATGGCCAAGGTTCAGTCGTCGCGGGATCCCTGCACGCATCGCATCCAGCATACATGCGATGCCGGTAGACACGAGCATGGGTGGGCCGAACATGGACAGTGAACTACTGAATAGGACTACCTATTCCTCCACACCACAACCATCCCGGCTCGTGAATGACGCTCGATTATCGAGCAGAAACGATGCCCGCGCTCGCTAGTGAGTCACAATGCATCTGCGAAGCTGAGACACTACGCTACATGGTGACCATCTGAGGCACACCCTGCCTGCTCGGAAGTGGACGCCTGCGAGGAGGTGGGCAAGTGTTCGGACAGAGCCACAGCCATGGTGGATACTGGCAGGTAAGGTAAGGCGAGTGATGTATATTATGCTGCCATGCCGCGTCCTCTACGCTGGTCCTGGTTCAGTAATACCTCTCGCCTGCCATTCGCCGTCTGTTTCGCTGCATCTGCATCTGCATCTGCATCCCCATACTGCTGTGGACAAGTACCTACCCCATACTCGTACAATATATGTGCCGACGTCGACGGGCCGGCCTTCCTCCATACGTCACCCAGACACCGCCCAACGCTGCTGCACGGCATCGGTCCTCTGCTTTCTTTTGCCGTGTCCCTTGTGTTCGCCTCGCGCGCCCCGCTCAACTTGGTTCAAACTCACCACCTATTGCGAGCCGCGTCAAACAGCTTGGCGCACCGTCTAGCGACACGTCCTCGCTGACCGCCCTTCCCACTTCCATTCAGACGCCGGACTGGGGTCCATCCCACCCTTGAGCCTCCCCGCCATATATCCACCACCTACTCTACATCCCACATCCACTACTCTACCCACCCGTCGCACCACCTCACCACCTCATCACCTCGCACCCCGCCAGGGAATTGCGACTGAGTGCCAGACGGCGCCTTCCCCACCGAGCCTCGCCCACCACGCCCGGCTCGAGTGAGAACAAACCTGTGCCACTAAACGCCGCCCACACGCCGCCCACACGCCGCCCTCCCTCGACGCCCGGCCAGTTTGCTGTCATTGAGCGCAGCAAGTAGCCGACGCGCGAACTCCCGCCTCAGTCCTCGAACCCAGTCCTTCCGCCGAGTGTTGCAAGCCCGGTTGCCACTGCGTTGTCCTTGTTAGCAAAAGGTGAGTCAACGCCCGTCCGCTCCTTCCTTTCGATCCTTCCTTCTTCTCCACCACCACTCCAGACGCTTCAGCCTGGCCGCGTATAATACCCCGAACGGACGTTGCGGTACTGTGCGACTGTTTCGCTGCTTTGGTCGCTTGTACCACGCTCTCCACAGCGCCGGGCTGCTGCTTCGCTGCTGTCCGCCGTCGCTCGCCTCAGGTTACCTACCTATGCGCCACACGCATGCAACCAACCTCCAAACCGCTCAACATTTTGCTTCTGGGACGACGCGCTGACCTAACCAACTCCAGACCCGATCTAAACCGCCAGCCACGAGCCTCCACCAGACCTCACCGCAAGAGTCCCGAAATAGGCGCTTTGTGACTGACCTCTTCCTTTCGCTCCTGTCGAGAACCAGCCACCTGGGTCTACTGTCTTTGCTAGGCTTAGCATAGTCAAAGAGCGAACAGACCATCAAAGAACCGAGTCCGGTGAGCATATCGCCGAGAAGGGCTTTCTCTGCATAAAGCATCCGATCTAACCTCTCTCTCGCAGACAAACACCAACCAGTTTTTCTCATCACGGGAAGCTTGCTTGCCAGACTGCGCATCACAAGTCAAATTCTAGCTTGCTTAAAGTGTCCTTGTGGGCACCAGATAGCAATCGTCTGTTCAAATCCTTATAGGGACACAGACCGTCTCGTGCTGCAATCATCCTGCAGGCCTGCAAGTGCATTCCTTGCTCACTTACCGGGGTCAAGACAGATCGTTTCAGATCCGACATTCGGGGACATCGGCCCTCGGACTCATCCTTCCACATTCCTGGGTCACTGCAACCTTCAGTAATGCCCACACCTAGTAAGTACGCCTCTTGTCACATCACCCCGCCCCGGCACTGTCATGAGAACATGCATCAGTGCCCCTTCTCTTGTGTATAATAGCCCTCTTTCTCTTCCCCTACACAGGCCCTCTCCCCTCATTCCAAGCGTCATTTCCAATATGCACTATGAGACCATACTGACTGTCCCTCAAGCGGACGCTCTCTTCACTCCTCCGTCTTCTTACTCTCCTCAGAAGACCATCGCAAGGCTGGACCTTGGGTTGGACTCACCCTCTGACGACGTTCTAGACGCTGATATTTTCAACATGACTGGGACAGGATCACCTCAACCATACATCAAAGAAGAGGTCGACGACATCAACTTCAACTCAAACCAGTTCATGAGCCACAACGGTTTCAACATGAACCAACAATACGGCCACCAACAGTTCAGCCCCACCCATGACAGCCATGTCGGTAGCATCAATCCCTCCGACCTCAACAACATGAATGGGAGCGTGAGCATGAACAACCAATTCGGCTCCGGTGCTAGCTACATCCAAGGTGCTGCCAACATCGCAGATGATGAGCTTGCCGACTCGTTGGGCAACTTCGACCAGCCATCAGGCTTCGGCGCCTTCGGTCAGGAGACCATGCATCAGCATGACATGTTCCGCGGAGGTTCCAACAATCCAAACATCAACAACATGTACTCAAATACTCCGGACGACCTTCCGATCCACAGCCCCTTTGTTCATCCTTCAAACTTCGATTTCAACCAGTACCAGTCGGGACCACCACGAATGGGCTTTCCAGGTAGCGTTCCGGCAGGCTCCATGCGCCAGCGCATCGTCATGAGCAGGACAGGATCTGACAGCCGCACGCCCATGTCACCCAAGACTCCTGCGATGGGCAATCTGCATCTTGGCACACCAGACTCTGGTAACTTTGCGACCCAACCTATCATGACCAATATGCATCGCCATCAGAAGAGCGTGTCGGGTCAGTGGGATGGCACTCCAGGCAGCGCCCACTCCTGGATCGAATCCCCTACGCAGTCGCCCCGCACCGCTTCAATGCATCACCAGCAGATTTCCGAAGTTATTCACTCCGGCAAACATGCTTCCCTGCCTACCAAGGTCGACATCGGCCAGACACAAGATGCCAAGAAACGTCGTCGACGTGAGTCTCACAATCTGGTAGAGCGCCGGCGTCGAGACAACATCAACGAACGCATTCATGACCTGTCTCGTCTCGTACCCTCACACCGACTTGAGGACGAGAAGATCCGTAAGCACATCAATCAGAATGGACCGATGTCACCTACCATGTCCAGCGGCATGTCGCCTCCACAAGCAACGTCGTTGCTGGCCGGTGGAAGTGGCCGACGAGCTGCAGGCAGCATCACCCAAGGATTACCCATCGAGGAAAAAGACAAGGGCCCAAATAAGGGCGATATTCTCAATGGTGCTGTCAGTTGGACTCGTGATCTCATGTGGATGCTCTACAAGAAGATCCAGGAGTGCGATGAAATGGCTGCCCGCCTTCAACAGACCACCGGCGAGGAGTGGTCGTCTGAGCTCACCGAAGACGAGAAGCGCATGAAGACCGAGATCATTGACGCCATCGAGAAGAATGGCACCGGCACCTTCAGATACTCTCGTGGCCCGGGCTCTGGCCTGAGAGTACCGAAGCACACCAACCTTGCTGGTGAGCCACTCAACGGTCTCTCACCACAGAGTCTGAGCCCTGGCATGCAGAGCCCGGGCAGCGGTTCTGGCTCCAACCAGCAATACTGGTCGAACCAGAGTCTGAAAGAAGAAGATGAATACGGTATGGACATGGGTTGAGGCCTCCCTGTTCATTACCTGTGTTCCCCAGCGCTTCTCATAGTCGATTTTTCTACTCCCATGATACCCCGCGATACCCCGCACCTTTTTGCATCTTACAACTGTATGCTCGAGCATGGCGAAGCACCACAGATGATCGAGCTTCGACTGTCGTCATCACAGACGTTGGAGATGGCCATCTTCCAGTCTCCATCAACAGCTCGACACGATACATACTGCCTTTGCTGGTCATAGGTGTATGCGTCCTGCACGCATCTCATCACCGCCTACTTCATTGCCTAACACCAAACATCTCATTGCGACATAACATCGTTCCTGGCGTCTTTGGGATCTACTGCCAAGCACAGGTCCCGCGCGAGTGCGATGGGCTTCGCCTCGCCTGGATGGCGCACTGGCCAATCATATCTCACCTCGAATCTGCTACTCGATCTTCTCTCGTTACAAGGCAATGTACGGCTTTCACTTGCACGTTCTTGCGCATCACCACTCCACTTTCGTAGTACTTGTTTATCTTTCGCGCACATGGGTAGGAGGCACCTGCACTGCGTTGAATTACGGCGTTAGGAGTCCGACGCGTTGTTGTATTCAGCAATGCTAGATGGTGGTATGGGTATGGGCATATGAGTTACAGGTCGGCGAACCTTGTTTCAATCCCTTTCATGCTCTGATAGTTCCCAGGATACTGTGTTCACATAATTTTCAATAGCTCATCATCTTTCAACACATACCTTTCTCAGAATGCAACTCATTTCCATACGTGACGTTTTGAGGTTTGGTAACCCACATGTGCGGCTCGCCTGACACCCTCCTCCCTCCTGTAGGCAAAAGTATAGCAACCTTTGGACTCAGCCACAGCCATCACAGGGCGGGCCGCGCGGCATGTCGCTATCTCCACACCAAGACATTGCTGCCTCGTTCGATTCATTCTCGTAGCCTAGAAGTATTTGTCTTCCTTTTCCCGTTCAAGACACCGCAGTCCACCTTGACGCGTCTGCACAAAACATCGCTTTGACAACCAGGCCTCAAGTGCGCCACCTTTTCCTCCGTGTCAGCCTCAAGAATGCGCCCCGAACCACATTTTTACCACACCATCTTCAATAGAGTAAGACTATAACTGCCTAATCTGCGTCTCATAGCTGTCCGATCCAGGCCCCAATTTCGTGCGACCACTTCAAACAAAGGCATAGCGCCGTAGTCTGAGCGTGTGGAGGCACGAATGCGGCGACCAACCGAGCGTTAGAACTAGTGCCGTGCCTGGCCTTTGTGTTGCTATTTGTATACCTCGCCGCGAGATGCAAATTCTCCGATAAAGATGTTGTGTCAGTGCGTAGACCGAAATGAACGCGTAGTTCAACAGCAGTGGTCATGCACCTCGCAATCAAGATGGAAGTGACGGGCTGCAGATACCTGGTCTGGTTTTGCGTGCCTCATGGGGAGCTAGGATGTCTCACGCTGTGAGGATACAGATTGCAGATTGTAGTATGCGGGTCATGGGGAGTGGGGCTTGAGTACGTCTGCTGTGCTTCCTCACATGTTGGGTTCGGGAGTGGTGGAAGGAGGCATACACTGTGCGCGGTATGCTTCGCCACATTTCTGACATCACGCCATGCTCTCTCTACGATGGCGCGCGAACAAGTCGCTATCAATCATACATCCGGGCGCAAATACGTCGCCTAGACAATGTCACTGCGTTTTCGGTACCATGATGCATACTACACACAGCATGGCTACTTCAGATGTTTCGGCCACCTGCATAAGCAGTTACATGAAACGCTCAACAACAAAGGAACATGCTCGACCCCTCGCTGCTGTGCCTGTACTAGCTCATCGCTCGTAATCGCAGTCTCACAGCGCCGGATAGGCAGAACGCCAATAGCGTACGGACCGAAAAGGTTCTGACATCTGCAGTGGAAAGAGTTACACGCCCTTGAATGGCTCATTTACATCGAGGATCATGGGCGGAAGGCGTCTGTGTGAGATGGCTTTGTTTGAGTGCTAGTATCATGCTCGAGCTCTCCGACACAAGCCGGACTCACGACATCGCGCCTTGCCCGGTACCATCATCGGCACCTTCGCGCAACACACCATTGTATCTCAAATCGATTGACGTCACCCCTTTTCTACGATCAGATGGACCCCAATTGTTTCAAGCATGTAGTGCATGACTGTATGCAGTACTGCCAATGCGCCATTAAACGCTCGGACTTTGCGAGTGGCAGTGTTGAGGGTCATCGGTAATGTCTAGTGAGCGCTGTGCGACGTTGCACCCATTCGATGTGGTGATCGGCACTTGGACTGCCGGATACAGGCGGCGCGGGATGATAGCTTGTCTTAGGCGTTGGTGCGGTCTGATCGCTTGATGATGGCTGTGATCTGATGGTTCTGGGGTGGCGAGTATAGCACGGTGGCTGGAGTTGGAATGATACTGGCGGATGGTATTCGTGGTTCGACGTATCTTGCTATGGAGGGGTGGTTGTGGCTCAAAACGAATGTCGTGTTACTTGCACAACCGCGGTATCCAGCTGCAGTGGCGAGACAGACTCGTCGCTACAACATCTGGCAGCTGTCACTGCTGTATGTCTTGCCTTGTTCTGCCTTCTGCATACTTTTCCCTCGTTGCTTCCGAATCCTCGTCTAGCCCTTGTCTTGCCTCATGGGCCCAAAATTGCAGGACATGCTAGATGTAGCCTGCCAAACCTGTAGGCTCTCGAAGGAATTGCAATCGTGCCGCCGAACCCAACTCCCCGGCTGTCTCATACTGTTACTTCGATTCAAGTCAGAACATGACCGCGATAGCTCGGTAACTCGGTCGGTGCCGGACCGCTGACCAGGAGAGATAGAGCCACTCATTCCAGATGCCTCGACCTATTTTAGGATCCGCGAGATTCATCTTGATCCTGAGGTTGCGACTGCTGAGCCGACGTTGCAGTTGCAGCAGCAGGTTCATCACTATCGTCACCGAAGCCAAGGTTCTTGAATGAGTCAGGGGCCATCAGATTCCTATCGAAGAGTCAGCATTGGCCATAACAAGGCTACGCCTTAACAGTGGGGTTTCGCTCGGCTGCTGCCGAGGTGGTGTAACAGAAGGAGTGGAGATGTGGATAGGTATGCTGTGCGATGCCGACGTCTTGAGGGGGCTGGAAGTATGCCGATTCGATGGCACCATCGTTCCAGATCTGGTAAGAAGCCAGGAATGCAGGGCGCAGCATCTCTCCCTTGCGCCCATTTCCCGTTCTTCTTCTTCAATCTACCAGCTACCTGGTCCGATATCTTTGACAAGTCGGTATCACAAGGTGCTATCCTCCCTTGCTTTGCGTATGCGCTGCAGCAAAGTGATTTTGAAGGGGGCGGTGAGTTAAAGGAGACGGCCATGGTGTGACAAAAGGATGAACAATACATACCGATCCATGCGGCAGGAAAGATACGACTTTGAGAGGTTGCGGCACTCCGGGTCATTAGACCCTCGATGCGATCTGATGCATCTCAAGTAAGATAGCATAATATCTTTACATTCACCTAAGATGCTACGTCAATCTTTGTACACGCCGAGGATGATCGAAATCAGGCAGTGGTATTTAGAGAGTCGGTCAAAGCGATCGTACGTACCATCATGATCGAGAGGGAAAGATCCGCGCTCAGGCCTAATTGAGAGCAGTCAGCAAACACTCTTTTAAGATATAAGCGCGAAAGCAGTGGTCACACTCTTGAGGCGTAGGACCATCCGACAGAAGAACAACGAATTGCGGCAGTGTGGAGGGATAACGCACGGATTTGGCTTCTGGATCTTCTGGCCCAGACCTGCGCCACCGAATGTGCTCATTTTGGAATACTGATTGAGTTCTTGAAACAGCGTGGGCCTCTGCGCAGACAGACGTTGAGGTTGTAATGAGCGTGGCGGCGATGATCTGGAGTGAGCTTCGGATTGAACTTAGCGTGATCGGGTCCGTGCTTCCCCGCTCATCTGAACCCTGCCGTTTTGGGAACGACGTGCGTTTAGGCGTTGAGCCGCATCGTCACCTTCTAGCTTGTGTCATTTCGAGGCTCGGCACAACATATAACACAACGTGTTGAGATAAGTAACGACTTCCGACAGATTTAGGCCCTTTGCTGCTGGCCTGGGATACGAAGTACATTGCTACCAGTGTCTAACAATAGTCAACCACCCTCGTTCCTTGACTGCATTGAACAACAGCGCAACTCTCTTCCTTTTCATGCCCTCCCTTGGTGCCAGGTCTTCAATCGCATGCCTCCCGTCCAGATACTTCAATAGTGTCGGCCAGCTTTCCCTGAGCTCTTTCCCCGTCAATCCCAGTATGCCCCCGTCGTTGTGTTTGGGTGGACTCGGGTTGGCTGTTGATATGGTGCCCGCTCCTTCAAAAGTTTGGCCAATCTTTTCGAGCCATCGCGCTTCTAGCGAGGTCGCCTTCTGTGGGTTATAAACTACGGACTGCTTGAAGTCTGCGGGAGATGGTGCAGGCGGCGCCCCTGTTGGTGAGGTGGGAGACACGACCGAGCCACGCGAGGGCGAAGTCGGATGCAGATGAAGTGGGCTGGGTCGATGTGGCTTGATATCGCGAATTGCCAGACGAGATGGCGATTCCGGACGTTGAGACGAGCCAAGTGCAATAGCAGTGCGCTGGCTACTTGTGCTACCAGCATCAGACGGGGCTCGGGCGGGCGACCCTCGTGCCACTCGTGGACTAAGAATGGTGCTGTGATGCATGTCTTCGTCGTGTGGCCCTTCTGTGCTCCTATCTCGACGTCCCAGTCGTAATGGTGTTGTTGACCTTGCGGAAAGTAGACTACTACGCTTTTCTGAGACGATCGACTCGTTCACTGAATCATTATCGCTCAACAGCTCTCTCCTCGTCTCTTCTGCCTTCTTCATGCGCTCCTCACGCTCTATATCGCCTGCAACTTGCGCTTTAATCTCGGGCGAAACACGCACCCACGCAAAGGTGCGCAACTGCGTCACCCAACCACCCCGCATTAACCATGCTAGTATTTCCATGTATGCATCGCGGTGTTCGGTAGTGGGAATGAAGTTCCTGAAAGGACGAGGTGTGCCAGATAGCATGCTGAGCACCTTGGGTAGAGTGGGTAAGGTAGGGAAGCGCTGCGCGTATGCCGTGACAGCACTTGACAGCGAGGAGAAATCGGCATTTGGAGAGACAACGTATGTATCTCGTGGCGAGAGAGGCGCTATGAGGCGGGCACGCCGCCAGTCCACCAGGTGCGAAGCTATATACTCCATATCGTGCGCGGATATGTTATGCCGCTTCGAGATCTTCAACAAAGACTTTGTGGGGGTGATGTTTCGTATACAAAAAGCGATGGCGGCTGCCATGCCGGCCGAGTCGCCACCGAGCTGTTTGATCATTGTCTCTGAATCGTCTAGCAGCAGTAATGCAGCATGTTGTGTCATGGGCGATTCGTCTGCATCCAACACGACATTGGAAGTAGTCAACCACAGACCCGGCATCTGTGGTTCGAGTGCGTTAGGTAGGTAAGGTGTTGAGTCAGCTTGTGGTATCTGAAAAGATGTGTTGAATGTGGCATCAAAGTGTACGTTCGCAATCTTGTCGTTTGATATCGAATCAAACGTGATTGCAATCGACTTTGCTAATGGCGAGGCGGCAATGATCTTCCGCCACGTCGAAGACAGCGATTCATTACTGTCTTTGGCACGCTGCTTTATGTCGATGATTCGTTTCGACTCTTTCCAGACATACTGGAAACGGGCCTCTTCGTACTTCAGGGCTTTTGCATACTTGCGCGTCACATGGTCGTACATTTCTTTTACGCGTTGCTGATGCTCCAATGCAGGCGGGTTGAGCACAAACACGACGTTGAACATGGTCATATCGGGACTATTGTCTTGGCTGGTCGAGTTGCTTCGCGCATCGGACCCAGCTTCCGAGGGTGCTCCAGAAGGGCCACTGGACACTGATCCATGACCGTATCCTGGCTCGAAACCCTCAGGATACACGAAAGGCTCGGGCTTCGGTGGCTTGGTTTGGACTTCCTCGGGTATGTCGCCTTCCTCATCTTCATCGGTGGTCGCGAAATGCCTGGTCAAGTTTCCATCCTCGAGCTGCTCTTTATTCAATCGCTTCTTCTTCTTCCGCCGCTTGGGTTTTTTCCACAAGCCATCGTCCCTCACGAACATTGGAGCACCGACGAAGACGATGCTCTCCACACCTAGCTCGAATCGTCTCTTATTGAACTCTTTGCTAGGGCTGAGGATCTTTTCTAATGCATCTGTTTTGAAGCCGAGCACAGTGTCCCAGTCATGGTCACCGCCTTTCTGCTTATTGCGGGTATCACCGTCAACACCCTCATCGTCAGGGTCATCCTCGCCGATGGTTTCCTGCCTATTCCATATGTCTATGCCAAGCTTGCTCCTATCGCGCTCGCGAAAGTTCGCGCATGTGACCGTCCGGCCTGACCCACGTCCACCGCTAGTGCGGCTGCCAATCTCAATATCGTTGTCGTCGTCTGTCACGGTGCTACTTTCCCAATCGCTATCGGAGCTGCCTGATCCGACGCTTGCAGTGGAGGTATCATGATTGAACCAAGCTGGGTCTCTTGCGCCTGCAAGAGCTGCAGCCGAAGGTGAAAGTGGCGGGTAGTGGAAGACGAGCCGCGGGCCCAAAGATCGCGACTTGGTGACGAGGAGGATGGAATGGAGGTTGGACGCCGGTGGTAGCGGTAGGGCCATTGAAAGGAAGGTCAACGCAGGTGCAAGGCGCGTGTCAGGCATGAAGAAGCGAATTGCGGATTGAATGCCGGTTTTAACCTGAATGGGCCAAGTCAAGTAACGCGAATCACCATCACTCACCATCTCATCGAAATCGACTCTCTCCGACACCGCATCTTCAAAGGCATTGTCTGTACACCACATGGTGCTCGGATTGCACAGCGATTTCACTGCTTCTGCGCACGCGAGCGCGCGAGTGCCACGTTCCCTAAGCATTCACAATGCAGCCAACGCCAATTCACACAACGTCCAGGCCTGATAAATACACTTCGATCCTTCCGATGATTTTTCTTCCGGCTAACCCGCCAGGAGCCCAAAACCCACTGACAACTCAACACGCCAGCTAACTATGGTCCCCGTAACAGCGCCCACGTCGACTGCCACCGACGGAGCCCAGTCCACTACTCCACTGACGCAGCAGCCCGCCAGCTTCCTTGCCCGCCTCGCAACTTCCATTTTGCACATTCGCTGGCCTATCTTGGAACGCATCTTTGATAACACTTCACCGTGTGACATTCGCACTCTCGCCCTCGACCCAGATTCCCCCAAGCCTGATGAGCTAACCACAAAGACGTGTCATTACCTTGCTTACATTCTGAAGTCTAACCCCGCAAGCCCGAGCCCTGACACGATTCCGTACGCCTTGTGCCTGCTGCTGAGATTTCGGTTGATCCCGAATGCTGTGGGTGAATCACTTGTCTCTCGTGATGTTCCCGACGAGATGTGGATCGTGATGGCTGTGTATCTTGCCCACAAGTTTCTTGTTGACTGGAGCGAGAGGTGGAATGCTCCATTCCGGCTGGACAACCGTGGTTTTGTCCGAGCTGAGATGGAGTTTCTGGCCGTCTTGGGCTATCGCGTTTGGATCAAGGACGAGGAATATGCATTCATTAATGGTAGGTTGAATGAATTGTGGACAGAAGTCTACAGGGAGGCAGCGAAACCTGCTTTACCAGCTTTCATGGTGAAGAGATTTGGCAGGCTTAGTTAGATACACTGTTCTGGTGTTGTCGGTGTAACAACGGCACATTGCGCTACGAGCAAATACGACAAGGGTTGAGAAAATGAGAACTCGCCACGAAAAAGCAATCTAAAGCTATGTCGCATGTGCTCTCAACATTTCAGATAGATTTTCGTGCTTTTTCATGTAGATTTCGCTCTCAGGTGGTAAAACTAGGCATCTCGTCAGTTATGTACTGCATGTTACCACATACGAGCCAGACATATTTCGATTTCGCTCGAATTACAACGCTTGGATCTACTTGATAAAGGTATCAATTATTAGCTACTTCTATCAGACAGATATCCCGGCATTTCCGCTCGTATGCTCCAGCCTGCGGTAAGCTTCGTTGCCCCGCTGGTGCCGCTCGGTCTCAAATTGGCCCCCACAACCCCCCCACGGCTGTTCAAGACAGCATCTTCGCAACATACTACCAAAATCAAGGCAATTTCTCACCGGTCGCGCTGCTTGTTACTACCGATATTCGGTACTGTAGGCACCAACATTAGTGCTCATCAGCTACATACCGCTACCTGTATCTCACCACAGGTAGCTGCCAGCTTGATTGGCAATATATTCCAATTGACGCGCTTCTCCATGCATTCTTCCTTCCTCTACGTATCTTCACGACTCTCCTCTACCAGCCACAGGGATTCTGACACGCTTCAATCTTCTATACTTCATCTGATGGTCAATTGCCAACCTCATCATGCCAGAGATACTCCCACCTCACAAGATCGAGACATTTGCCTACGAACCGGGCCTGTCGCTTTCTATACAGCCTCCTAAGTCGAGACACAAGAACTGGCTGACTGACTACGAATATTAAGATCAGCTTGGAAGGGACCCATTGCAAGTTCGGCGCGTTCGGGGCATCGCGGATCCCGAAGCTCGCATCGAGAAGCTCATAGAAGTGCTTGAAGACTACCCAAAGCACATACACCGACGCAGAATTCTTCTCAAAGCTACCAGACGTGGGGACGAGGCTATTGTCAGGGATCTCGTAAGCACGGGCATGAATGTCCACTTCGATGCCGAAAAAGCAAAAGAGGAGGAGGAGGAGGAGGAGGAGGAGGAGGAAGAATCGAGAGCCGACGATGAGAAGAAGGGGGACGGCGATGTGTCTGGTATTCCAGAGAAGGAAGATAAATCCAACGCCGCGGTGCATCTGGCTTGTGTCAAAGGTCACCTTGGGTGTCTCCAAATCTTCCTCGAGAGCGGCGTCGACGTCGAGTTGCGAGATGAGTTTGGTCGCACGCTTTTGATTGCAGCTTTTGGTGGCGACCATTATGAGGTTGTCAAGTACCTACTCGACAAGGGCGCAGATCCCACAGCACGATGCAATGATGACAAGCTATGTCGGCAGTGGTTGAACGCATTCGCGGGAGGTACTTGCGTTGATTTTGCGGCACATTACGGCAACAACTTGGAGATGCTCGAACACTGCTTGAGTAAACCTGACGTTGAAGTAACCTTGCGGACTCTTAAGCCGGCTATGAGTGGTGGGCATCAGAGCTACAAAGCGCTGGAATTGCTACTGAAGCGGGGAGGGTTTGCTAAAAAAGGAGTCAATGGCCTGGGTCTTGACGAATCGAATAAAGAATTGAGAGCAACGAAAATGGATGCAGCCCAGCAAGTCGTACAGGAAGCCGACTTGAAGTCGACGAGGATGGTCCTGAGCTACCTTTACCCTGGCTTTAGAAGTGGGGGTACTTCTCGACTCAAGATACCCGAAGAGCTTCATAAGCCCTTCGTGTACGGCGCATATACTGCCATCGGAAAGGGCTGGACCAACAAATTCGAATGGATTTATGGCTTGGACATCATGGAGCACGATACAATGTCACTCGATGAACTGCCTGAAGGTCAGCGCCTCAACATTCAGCATCTTCTCGACACAGCCGCGGAAAACGGGTCACTTGACAGTGCGCGGTTCTTGATCGAAAGATGTGGCGCAGACCCACACAAGTACCGCTTGCCGTCTGGATTGCCACCATTGTATTATGCCACAGGAAACGATAAGCACGAGATGGTTCGCTATCTCCTCGAAAAAACATCACGTGAATACACACTTGGGGAACGGTCGGTTCTCGGCGGGCCCGACTGCATTATGGGTTG
>Ga0265780_10000487_pt1 | contig 61721 bp, 75 predicted proteins | sample P1T30metagenome_FD_192432 | JGI IMG/M metagenome (GOLD analysis project Ga0265780, IMG submission 192432) | Plant litter microbial communities from East Loma Ridge, Irvine, California - P1 T30 | ecosystem: Environmental > Terrestrial > Plant litter > Unclassified | place: USA: California... | reverse complement strand
CTTCCGCGAAATCGGCCTGGTACTGCGTGTCGCCCGAGTTGAGCTTCTGCGATGCGGTCAGCCAAGCATTCAAGGCGTTGAACACGCTGTCCTGTGCCTTGGTGTCGCCGGCCATCGCCGCGGCCTTCGTCTTCTCGTACTGGTCGTGAAGCTCGGCGTATTGAGCCTCCGGCGTCAGCACCGACAGGTTCCCGGTCAACAGGCTGTCGTTCATCGACTTTGCTGCATCGCGAAACTTGTCCATGTTGGTCGCCGTGTCGGCCAGCTTCTGGGCCGTCTGGACCAGATCGAACAATGGACGATTGACTTCGGCCAGCGCGTTACGCTGCTTTTGCAGCAGCTGCACCTGGGTCATCGTCAACTGGTCGAGCTGGTCTTGCCAGTCCTTCCGCTCGTCGGCGATTTCCTGCTCGGTCTTGCTCAGGTCGACGGCTGCCGCGTGGGTTGCTGCGAACGCCTCCTGCAGCGCCATGAGGCCGGCATACTGCTTTTGGCCAGCTGCGGTGGTCAGGTCCAGGCTGAGCACCAAGCCTTTGAACTGGTCCCGCGTCGTGATGCTGGCGTAGCCCAGGGCCGCCATTTGCTGGTCGACGTACTTGGCCACCGGCGCCAACTGCTCGCCCTTCGTGAGGAAGTTGGACGCGAAGCCGGCAGTCTGGCTCTGGAACTCGTCGATGCCGCCCATCATGGCAATCAGGCTTTCACGTGCACCGATCGACGCCACGCCAACCGATCGGAAGGTCATCCCGATCGACTGTAGCGAAGCGTCCACCTTGGCGTAGTCGGAAGCGACCCGCACCAGGGTTTCGAGGTAGCCCTCGCCGACCTTCTGGAACTGCTGCAGGCCGCCCACGGCGTACGCCGCCATCTGGTCGCCCAACTTCGAAAACACCGATTCGAGCGCCTTCTGCAAGTCGTCCCCGCTCAGCCCCTTCAGGCTGACCTTGCCGATGTCGACCACGAAGCTGTTGAGCTGCGCATTGAAGCCTGCGCCCGACACGCCCAGCAGCTCGCCGGCTGCCTTGATCCCGTCAGCCATGCTGGCGATGATCCCGGTGAACTGGCGGTTCGCCTCGGCATCCAAGTCCGTACTCTGGGTCTTGGTCTTATCGCCATGGAACCAGCCGCCATCGGTTTTCACGTCGGCATAGGTCTTGGCGTTCGCGCCGGTGGCCAACAGCGAAGCCAGGGACTCCTTGTCCATCATGAACCCGGAGTCCTGAAGGCTTTGCTTGCCGCCGAAGACGCTGGACAGCGCATTGCTGACCAGAGGGATCTTACTGATAATGCCCCCGACCAGCGCGCCGGCAATCGCCCCCAGCGGCCCGGCAGCGGCGCCGAGCGATCCGAGTGCCGATGCGGCGATGCCACTGCCGGCCGCCGCCGTCCACGCCGCGCCGGTGGCGCCCAACACTGCGCCGGCGCCAGTCAGTCCCACACTGGTCGCCGTGCTGAGCATGCCGTTGTTGGTGTTCAGATTGACGTTCGGGTTGGTGACATCCGTCGATTGCAGCAGATGGCTGGCGAAGCTGCCGATCCCCGACTCGATTGCGCGCAGCGACGTCAGCATGCCAGATAGGTAGTCGATCTGCGTGCTGGAGTTGGCCGCGGCGAGCTGAACGGCCCGGGAGATCGATTCCGACTTGGCGGTGCTACTGCCAAGCACGGTGCCCGTGCCTTGCGCTGCCTGGCGATCCTTGGCCGTGGTGTCACTGCCACCGCCGATTCCGCCGATCGCCACGCCCAGGCCAGCCACGATGGCGGCCATCGCTGCCATTCGACCAAATGCCGTGTACGGATCGCCAGAGCCCTGGGTCAGCACTGCGCTGATCGCCTTCGGCACCAGCTCAGCCATCGTCATCGCCAGCTCGGCCGCATGGAACACCTGCGACACGGCCATCAGGGTCTGGTAGCCGCGGCTGTGCTCGTCGAAGAAGCCAGCTGCAGCGCTGGCCATGTCGCCATAGCCGCCCAGCTGGTTTTGCACGTTGCGGCGATTGAGCTGATCGACATCGGCCAGGTACTCGGCCTCCGTCTTCTGGTTGTTCAGGTAGGCCAGCGCCGCGTTGCCGCGCTGCTTTTCAATCTCGGCCTGCTTGATTCCATAGTTCTGCAAGGCCCCAGTCATCTTGCCGATTGAATCTCCCACCGATCCGAACGCCGTGCGCAGCGCGTCGCCGAACGACAGGGCCTTGGATGGATCCAGGAATTTGTCGAGATCGTCAGCCGCTTTTTTCGCCTCGCCTAGGTCATCCAACTGGGACAGCGCGCCAATACTCCTCTTCTTGGCGGCGATGAGCATTTCGAGCTGAGAAATCTCGACCGTGTAGCCTTTGGAGGTGTCCGCCTGAGCGAGCTTCTCTTCGAGGCGCGCCAGGGTCAGTTGCTCGATTGCAGTTTTCGATAGCCCGAACGTGCGAACCAGCTCCTCGTTTTTGTCGGCCTCATCCTCCGCCGCCTTGATGGCGGCGCCGCCGGTTTGCAGCTGCTGATTCAGCTGGTCGAGGTAGAACTTGCTCTCTTCCTTCAGCTGCTCTTGGACGCCTAGCTTTGTGAGTAGATCCTGTGTTTCCTTCTTGTGAGCATCCGACAGTTTAAGCTTGCCGCTCAGTAGCTCCTGGTCGAACTTGATCTGCAGCTTCTGCGCCTCGTTCGCATCTTTGCCGACCAAGGCCTCAAGGTTGTTTTGCTCGACCTTTTCTTTGATGGCCGCCGTTAAAGTGGCGTAGGCCTCTGCCTCCTTTTTGATGGCAGCTTCGGCCTTCTTGGCGTCGGGGTCGTTGCCGGTGGTGTAGTCGATTTTTGGCTTCGGCGTACTCCCTGTCGAATCTGACTCCCCTTTGCCACGCGCAGCCACGCGCGCCAGATATGCTTGTTCGAATTGCCCGATCGGGCGATTCAGCATCTCCTCGAGCGCCACGTTTGCATCTTCAACGATCTTATTTCGCTCGGCCATCGCCTTTTTGATGTCGGCGTTCGGCGAGCCGCCGTTGAGGACCTTTAGTCCAGCCTTGAGAGGATTGGCGTTTTCGTACACGGTCGACATCAGGCTGATGTCCGCCCTGACCGCCTTCATACTGTTCCAGATTGTCGCCAAGCTACGGCCGAGAATCACTGCGGCGTCGGATGCCTGCGCAATACCCAGACCAAGGTCGTCGGCCCATTTTTTCGTGTCCGGCTTGGAAAGGTCACTTTGGCCGTTGTATACGTCCAGGAATGCGCCGGCCAAGTCGCTGAGCGCCGGCAGTGCGTCTATGGCGATAGTGGTGAATAGCTCTTTGAAGCGAAGCTTCATCCAGCCCAACTGGTCTTGGAAGCCAGCTGCCCCCGACGTCGCATCCTCCGACACACCTCCGACCTTGTCGAAGTTCTCGGCTAGGTCGTTGAGGAGCGGCAGCAGCTCTGCGCCAGACCCCTTGATCATGTCATTCATGAGCGCAGTCTTGCCCGCGCTGTCACTGTAGTCCTGAAGCTTTTTCGCGGCGTCAACCAGCACCAACGTAGGGTCGCGCAGGTTTCCGGATGAATCCTTCCAGGAGACGCCAAGGGCTCGCAATGCCTTCTGCGTCTTATTGGTTTCGTCATCGACAGTGGCCATGCCCTTCGACAGCTTGATGAGCGCACCATCGATCGCACTCATGTCGGGCCCGAATACGACCACCAGCTTTTGAATTTTCGACAGATTTTCGATGCTTGCGCCGGTCTTCTGAGCCATGTCGTCCAACTGGGCGAGATCATCAATCGCGTTGTTGACCAGTGCGCCGCCAGCCACCGCTGCCGCAGCGAGACCAGCCGCCACGCCTAGCACCGCGCCCTTAAGCTTGCCGGCCATATCGCCGAGCTTACCGAAGGCACCCTCACCCGCCTTCTCGGCCTCTTTCAACTTGGCGATCATCGGGCCGGCGGCGTCAGCAACGCCAAGTTGCGCGGCGCGCATTTCAGCCAGTTCAGATGCGGTCTTGCCAATGCCCTCGGAACGCGATTTCAAGTCAGCCAGGAACTTTGTCGACTCGTCGAGCCGGCGCTGCGCATCCGCAGCCAGTTCAGCTTTTTGCTTTGCTGCATCAAGCTGGTCGAGCAGAGGCTTCAAGGCGCTGGTATCGATCCCGCGCACGCGCGCCAGTGCGGCGTAATTCTCAGCGGTACCCTTGGCGCCGGCCGCCAGTGCGGTCTGCGACTGGATGGCGCGCTGGATCGAGTCCGACATGTTCCTGGTGGCGCGGTCGACCTTCCCGGCCGCGGCGCCGGCGCTTTCGCCTACCGGGTCCAGCCCCGGGCCCCGCCCGATGTCATCGATGACCTTGCCGGTCGACTTGGCGGTGGCGCCGAGGTTTTCCAGGTTTTTGCCAGTCTTGGCGACAGCATCATCGACTGGGCGCAGGCCGGCTTCGACGCCGGTAGCATCTGCCACCACCTTGATAGTTGCAGTGTTGACAATATCACTCATGTGGCGCCCATAAAAAAAGCCACCCGAAGGTGGCTTGGCTCAGCAGGTTGAATCTAATCCAGACCCGGATCGGGCTTGGGCTTGTGCTCGTGACAGACGTCATACACAAAATCTCTGACGTGTCGCTTTTCGGGAATCTGGCGCATAAATACAACGCCGCGCCTGTCGCGCAGTTCAAGGTATTTCACGCGGCAGTTGACGACGCCGAGGTATGGCGACTTATCAACCCCTTTTGGTCCGCCGGTAGCGATTGTGAACGAACGAAGATCGCCATTCCCCTTCAGGGTTCCTGGCTCATAGCACATGGCGGCCTTCGTATCCGGGTCCATTCTGCAAGACAGCTTTCCTGCGAAGGCCTGATCGGCAACCATCATTGCAAGCACGAAAAAGACGTATCGCATTATTGCTCTCCAGTATGTGGGAAAGCAATGTTACACCAGCGCAAATAAACGCTCAGAGCTTTTACTTCAACAGCGGCGCAAGCGAGCCAACTGCTGCTGCGACCTTGTCGAAGGCGGCTGCCAACACGTAGACCCCGATCGCGAACATGACCCATCTGCTGTGTGGGATATCCATCTTCAGACCCTTTAACCAGTTGATGGCCAGCTTGATGCCTGGCCGTTTAGTGCTATCATTCATCTATGTTCTTTCGTAGTTCTGGTACGGAGGAAATAAAAAACCCCTGAACGTTTGCGCGTCAGGGGTTTTTGCTTTGTGATCGTTCTTCGATCTGCTCGTGCATGACCTGCAGCGCAGTTGCCTCCATAATTTGCAGGTCCTGGTCAAGCTGGTCGTACTCGACCGGCGAGAGATCCATGCGGTCCATTCGGTGGTACGCCACCAGATAGTCCAGCCCTGTCGGGCCACCCATGCCAACTCGCCACTGCGTGCGCAGTCCTTGAAACAGGTTCAGGACCCGCACATGCTCAGGCCACACTTCGATCGACGTTGCGACGTCATCCCGCGTCAGTCCCGCCACCGCCAGCTCGGCATCGGTTGGCTCTGACGTATAGATGGCCGTCGCAACGTCGATCAGTTTTTTGCGCGCGCCGCCGTCAACTCGGCCATGTAGGTCTGCAGTACGGCCTGGCCGGCGCCCATGTAGTTGTCGACCAGTTGCTGCAGGGTCTTTTCACCGAACGCGTCTTCGAGCTCCCAGCCGCTGGCGATGTCCAGCAGAATCTCGACGTCCTTGCGTCCCTCCACGCCGTCCACGAATTCCTTGAATTCCTCGCGGCTGCGATGCTTGAACACGAACTCGATCTGAGCGGATTTGCCGCCCGGGACTTGGATGGTGACGGGCGCCTTGAAGGTCGGGGCCGGAACGAGGGAGAATTTTTTCGCCATGATTTTGTCTTTCAGGAAGGTAAAAAGACCTGCGAGGAGCTACCCCGCAGGCGGGGAAAGGCCAGCGCCAGCGCGCGGTGCTGGCTGGCAAAACAGCGGTGAATCAGCTGTAGCGAACGACCTTGTTCAGCAGCGTGTGGGTGGACTTCACCGACATCACACTGCCTTTGGCCAGGGACGGGTTTTCATTGAACGAGCAGTAGCCGCTGTACAGCAGCAGGCCGCCGCTCGGCAGCGTGCCGATCAGCGCCGCGATCTTCGTGCCGTCCGAAATGGCTTTCAGCGCTGCGTGGTGCGGCTTGGATGGCTCGTCGGCGATGGTCATCGTGACGGTCGTCGCGGTGAAGCCATCCGGCAGAACGACCTCGACGTTGTTGTCGAGCAGCGAGACGGTCTGGGTCTTGCCGTCGCCGCCCGAGATGTCGGCGCTGACCACCTGGACGATCGGCACGCGGGTGGTGATCTTGCGCACCGAGCCCACGCCGGCGCCGGCCGGGAACAGCGACGTGTCAGTGGTATCCAGGCCTTCGAACGTGAACGAGGTGCCGGACGGCGCTTTGACGCGGAACACGCGGTTGTTCGCTTGCCCCCAGCCGCCGGTGTACTCGATCAGGTCGCCGGCGGCGAGGGTGTTGGTGGCGGTCGCGACAGCCTCGGATGCGTTCGACACGGCGGTGAGCGTCACTGCGGTGGCGTATGCGGTGGCGATGGCGAACGAGATGTTGTTGGGCAGTTGCATGTGGGCCTTTCAGGTGTAAAAAAGCCCGGAAGCCGGGCATGAAAAAAGCCACCCGGATCACTCGGGGCGGCTCGGTTTGAATTGTCGCGATCAGCAGAACAGGTAGAAGTCCTGCATCGTCCCGCGGTATTTCGTGGCTTCGTCGAACGTGTCGATCGGCACCGTCAGGACTTCAGACTGCAGCGCGACAGCGGCGCGCAGCGCATCCTCGACCTGCTCCGCGATCTGCGCGGCCTCGATGGTAGACTGAGACCAGACCTTGACCTGCACTCGGCGCTGCTTTTTCTCAGGCTTCTCGCCGCTCAGGTACTCCTGCACGTCGCCGCCGACAACTTGGTAGACGATGTACGGTGTGGCTGTGCCCTCGTCAGCCATCAACGGGAACACTCGGTCGCCGGCCAGACCGCGTAGCGCCTCGCGCACTTCGATTTGGACGCTCATCGGGTTGCATTCCTTATCAGCTGCTGTTTCAGCGTCAGCGACATGGCGTTCATCGCCTCGCTTTTCTTGCTGTCGTATGCTGGCCGCATGAACGGGTACGCGGGCGCGCTGGCCGTGCCGTACTCGAGCTCGGCGGCGCGGCGGTGCGCAGCCCAGCCGATCTTGTTGCCCTTCTTGCCGATCTTGGTATTCTTCGGCACGAACTTGTGCCCTTCCTCGACGAATCGCCAGTAGAAGGCGTCGCTGCCGCCGTAGCCGCCCTTCCGGACGGTGACCAAGTAGGCCTGCCGCAGGGCTCCGTCCGAGTCCTCAGGCAGGTGCTTCATAATGATGTTTTTGTGGATCGTCCATGTCTTGGCGTGCGAAGCGGCGTTGTGCTTCGCCTCTTCGCGAAAGATATCGGCGCCGGCGACGCCCATGGTGCGGAGCACGCTCTCGTCCGGCGTAACCTGCCCGATGGTTTCCTGCACTGCGCGCAGCAGGTCCATGGTGTCGAACGCGATCACTTGACGCTCTCGCAGACCAGAAACATCTTCCGGCGATCCTTTGAATCCGGCACGGCCGACTTGATCTCGTACTCGACGCCCAGGTACCGCGCGCGCCAGGACTCATTGACAGCCCGGTCGTAGTTGGCCCGGATCGAGCATCGCTTGATCACCACCTCGGTGTTGGCGCGCATCGTCTCGGCGCCAGTTTGGAACAACACATCGCCCCAGCGCTCGGGCAGCGCTTGGAAGCCGCCCACCGGCTGGCCGGCGGCGTCGCGGTCGGCGTTCGGCCGCAACAGAGTGATTCGATGGTTCATCGTCATGCGTAGTAGACCTCCGACCAAAGCCCGCGCTTAACAAATTCATTTTTCGGCTGACCGCCAGTCTCGAAGTGCTCGGACACGCGCGCCAGGATGAAGCCCGAGATACCGTCCGGCACTGCGGCCGGGTCTGATCCATAACCGCAACGGAAGCGGATTTCGACGGCGCCGACCATGTTCGCCGTCGCCGGCCAGGTGCGGCCGGGCTTGAGCACGACATAACCCGGATCCGTCTTGAGGTCAGCCTGGTAGTCGGCCGGGTCAAGCGTCTGCTGCTCGCCGTCGGCGTCGTAGAACTTGACGTGCTCTACCGCCAGCAGCGGCGGCTTGTACAGCTTGATCGACCGGGATTGCGGAAACGTGTCGAGCGTCAGCGTCCAGGTTTGCTCCATGATCAACCGGTTCGTTTCCATCTCGGCTTCTGCGGTATAGGTCCGGATTGCCCGCACAATGTCCGCATCCAGCGCCGAAGTGCCGTCTGCGGCGACGTCGGCGCGCGCGCTCGACTGCGCCTCGCTCATCGGCACGGCCAGCGCGGTCGGGCGAACAGCGATTTTGAAGGTCATCGGGCGCTCCTCTGGGTTGCTGGCGGTCGGTCTCCGATGGGCGGCGATCCGGCTGCCGCCGGCGCGCGAGCGTATTCGACGACCGGCGCCTGGTCGACCGCTTGCGGGGTGATCTTTGTCCCGCCCTCGGTCCGGACATGCGCAGCCAGGAGTTCTGCGGCGTTGATCATCAGTGGTCCTCCCTGCTGAAGTAGATCGAGCGATAGATTTTTTCGCCATTGGCAAAGGTCACCGGCAGGCTGCACGAATTGGCCGCGCCGGCGCCTGTCCCCAGGCCGCCGAACTTGATGACGACCTGCATGCCCTGGATGCTCGGCGCGGACAGCATGCTCACGCCGACAGGAACTGGCGTACCCACCGATGCCAGCGTGGTGTTCGCGCTCAGCGCCAGGTCGGCGGCGAAGTCGAATGCGTAGAAGCGCTGGTCGTCCGGATCCTTGCCGAATACCCAGGTCCAATCATCCACGGCCGTCAGGGTGATGGTTCGGTCGAACACTTCGCCGTTTGCACAGGTGACGCGGAACGTGAAGTAGCTCGTTCCTGATGCATCCAGTGCGCCCAGCTTGACGACGCCGAGCGCGCCCTGGAGCTCCGGGCCTTCCAGAACGGCCACGCCGGCCGAGACCGGGACAACCGACGCCGCCGTCGTTCCGCTGTCCGCCAGGTCCTTGTTGAAGTCGCCGACGAACCACAGCTCGTCCAGTGCACCCTTGGTCAGCGCAACCGGCCGCGCCGTATTGAAGATGGCTACACGCGGATTGGCAGCAAACTTTGCGATCCTGGACGCAGGCACGGTGACCGGCCGGGGAATCGATCCATCAGACGATCCGCCAGTAGCCGCGCCAGGCGCCATCGCGCTCGATGCAACCAGTGCCGCACCGCTGGCAAAGGCCGACCTGACTCCCGATGCCGCCCCTGGCGACATGCTGCTGATGGCAACCAGTTGCGCGCCACTCGCAACGCCGGCCGACGAACCCGATGCCGACCCGCCGACCATGCTACTGGCAGCCAACAAACTTGCGCCCGGCGCCGCTGCGGCCCCAGTTGTCGCCGACGGCGACGTCACCCCGATCGGCGCAACTCCAATTGGCGAGAGTCCGATCATGGTTTATGGCGCCGCAGCGATTGCGATATTGGTGAACGCGATCGATGCGCCTGAACTTGCTTCGTTGTACGCATAAACGCCCCACTCGCCAGATGCCGCCGCAATCGATGTGTCCGAGGTGCTAATCGCTGCTGCGGCAGTGCTGGACCATGAGCCGCTGCCCTGCAAATACAGACCGTCCGACACGCGCCGCACCGTAATCGAAATGGTTGTTGCCCCGCTGACGGTTTTCGTTGTCAGCGTCAGGTCGTAATCGGTGTTGCTCGCAAACGGCACGGTCATTGCCGTGCCTATCGTAGGCTGCGAGCCGCCGGATATCTTGAACAGCTTGATGCCGCCGCCGCTTTCGAGATACATGTCGACCGCATAGCCCGAAGTAACGCCGGACCAGGGCACCATATTTGCGCCACGCAGGATCAATGCCGCGTGCAGCCCGCCAGGCCCCGAGTAATTGTTGAACCGCACCCTGGCCGAAAGCCCGGCATTCCCACTGAGAGCATCGGAGGCGATTTTTTTCGCCGATGCCACCACGCCCGATTTCGACGTGGTGTAGGTAAGCGAACCTGGAACAGAGGTATCTTCGGCCCACGGCGTACCGGTTTGCAGCATCCAGGTGCTCGCGACACCGTTTGACCCGCCGTCCATGAAGTTCGCGGCTGCCGGCGCGTGCATGTTCGTTACGGTACCGTTGTTCAGAACGAAATCCGTAAAGCGCCGACCGACGTTGTTCAGTAGGACAAGCTGATCGATAGTCGCGCCGGAGTCAATTTCGATCGGATAGCCAGCGACCGCCGAAGACGCATTGAAGATGCTGTTGACGATCAAAGCCTGGCCGACGTGCGCGCCGCTGCGGAATTTGAATTGGCCAGTAAGGTAAGTCCCGCCTTTGTACGCCGACGATTTATAGCCGTCGATGAGCAATTGCCCGATATTGCAGCCACTGGCGAACTCGACCGCCGAATAAATGCTGCTGTCGAATCTGGAGCGGTTGTAATTCCTGATCGCCACCTGTTCGACATAACAGCCGAAGCTCATCATCGCTGTGATGTTGGTGTAGTGACCATTGATCGACTGAACATCCCAGGCTTCAACGGAGACGGAGCCGATGTTCCCGCTGCCCGACGTCACCATTACGGCTGGGTCGAAATTATTCACTACGAGACCATACGAGCCGGACGTGCCTTTGACGTTGCGAATATCCACCTGGTCGATGCGCGAACCACCCGACAGCAGGCGGATACCCGTTTCTTTGGCCTCAAGCCAGATGTCGCGCACCGTGACGCCGATGATGTCGCCCCGCGGCTGGTAGGGGCCGTAATTGCCACCGCCACCATAGGCATCGTCCGCGTTGAACGCGATGCAGTCGTCGAAGCAGTTCCGAATCGTGCCGCGCGACACCGTGACATCCCGGCACGGGCCGTTGAAGTGGACGCCGTCGGTGTTGGCCCAAGCGGCAGCGCCGGGATCGATCAGGAAGTCATCGATGGTGGCGCGGATGACATTGGCGGCGTGCCAAGCGAATGCTTTGCTTTGCAGGATTTGCATCCCGGCGCCGCAGAACAGATCGTTGACGCCGACGAAGTCGAGCGTGAAGATGCCGCCGTTTGCGGCAGTTTCCTTATTCGACTGGTTGTAGCCATTCGCGTTCCAGATGCCGCCCTCGATCCGGATATTGCGGTCGACCACGTTGCCCGGGGTGACAGTCGGGTTGTAATTGCGCAGCATCGGAACGAGCTGCTCCGCGCGCATGATAAACCCGCACCCGGGCAAGCAGCGAATCGTGGTGTTGCTGCGCACGCGGAGCGCTGTGGTCGAGGATGTCGCGCCGATACCATAGGCGCCATCAACGATCAGGAGCAGCGGCCCATTCTGAGCCAGGTCGAGCAGCGCATTGATTTTTGCGGTCTGGTCGACGCCAAAAGTCGTCGACCCCAGCGACAGATCCGCATCGCTGACGCAGACGGACGACGTGAAAACTACGCGCGCCGAGGTGCCATTGTCCCACTTCCCCAGCGTCGCGCCGGCCGGCGTGCACACCACTTCCTTGGTGCCGGCGCTGAAGTTGACCAGCGCATTGCTGTTCGAACTAGACGTCGGCGTGCGCGAGAAGGTGACCGCACCGGAACTGATTGCCGTGATCGTGCCAAGCCCCTCTTCCCACTCAGCAGAACCAGCGATGCCGATTGCATACGGGAACACGTCACCCATGGCGCCGCCGGCGGTGGCCAGCGTGCGCAGCTCGGCCGAAACCGCGCTCGCGCTGCAGGTAACCGCGCCAGTGCCGGCCGTCGTCGTGATGGTCTTTACGCGGTCGAAGAATTTCATACCGGGGCCGGGGTATTGATGGTGATGGCGGTTGCGCTCAGCGTGAACGTGCCCGCGCTGGTGGCGACATCGGCGCCGAAGTCGTCGACGCAGACCAGCTCATCGGCAGATGCCGCACCACCGCGGCGCTTGTAGTACACGGCCTTGCGCGCGGTGATGGTCGAATTGGGCCAGGCGACCTGCGGGAACGTGACGACAACCCGGTGGTTGGTCGTGTCCTTGGCGAAGGTCGGCACGATGGCCTGGCCGCCGGCGCTGTAGCCGGTACCACTCACCTCGCTGGTGATGTCCGAACGCTTGGTGTGTGCGCCTTTGTTCTCGGTGTAGCCCGAGCCGACCAGCATCACGTAATACGTGTCGCCCTTGGTGATGTTGCCGGCCAGGACGTCGTCGAGGTAGCTGTCGTATGCAGTCGATGCCATGGCGGCCTTTCAGAATTCGGTTGGCTGGTCGGCATCGGCCGGGCCCAGCGTGATGGTTTTGATTTTCTTGTGCCGCTCGAGCATCACCGCGGTGAAGCCCTTCTCGCGCAGCAGAACGAGCAGCGCACCCCAGGTCTCGCGATCGACCGTGCCTATCGCGCCGCCCAGGTGGGCGACTTTTCCGTCGAGGCTCTTCACCTGCACGATGGCCCGGTACGGCAGCCGCTTTTCGTAGCCGTCAGCCCGGTCATATGCGCGGACGCTGAATGTCTCGGGGGTCATCGTCAGGTGGATCATGTCGATCTCCGACAGGGTGTTCGAACGAGCGGAAGCCGCCGGCCGGCGCGCACGCGGGCGAGCCAGGCGGCGGTCGCGGGCTTCATGGGGTTACTTCGCGAGCGATTCCGCGTAGGCGACCGCTTCCGGATCGGTATCGACCACACCGGCCAGCGATTTCGCCTGGGCCGGATCGATCTCGATCACGTCGTTGCACTTTCCGAGCGCGCCGTCGACCAAGACGCGCGCTTTCACTTTTTTGGCTTCTGCCATGTTGGTATCTCCGGTGATGGCGGCCGACGCGCGGTCGGCCGCCGATTACGATCAGGTTGCGCTGTTCTGGTAGACCTTGATGGCCGCCGGCTCGAGCAGGTTGCCGCCGGAGCGCATCCAGCCGCAGAAGCCGGCCTGACCCTTCAGCGCGAACGGCGAGTCGTCGAAGCGACGCATGATCGTGCTGTTCTTGACGTCGCGGATGGTGTACTGCGAGAAGTCGCCGAACGCGATCGATTTGGCGTTGGCTGCCATCGCCGGCACGTCGTCGTTGATCGCGACCGAGTGGCCATTCAGCATGTCCGGCGCGCCTTCGGTAATGGCCGGGATCCAGATCGGACGACCGACGGTGTCCTTGATCTTCGAGACGCCAGCGACGGTCGTGTCGTTCATCATGTACTTCGCGCCCTTGCGGTACGCGCGGTTGACCGAGTGCTTCAGGTCGACCAGGTCGTCGTAGGTAACGATCAGCGTTTGACCGGTGGGAGCGGCTTTGCCGACGCCGGCAACGGTCAGCATGCCGAGCGGCTGGCCGGTGCCAGTACCGGTGGTGTAGTGGCGATTCTGGATGCGAGCGATCCGCACGGCCAGGCGATTCACGACGAAGGCAACGACATCGACGGCGCTGTCGTTGATCAGCTGCAGCGGCAGTGCCACGGCCTTCGAAGAGTAGTTGTAGACCGGCAGCGCGACGGTGCCAAACGAGACGTCTAAGACGTTGGTCTGGGCGTTTTCCGAGACGATCTCGCCCTCTTCACCGGTGCCGTCCGAAGTCGGCCAGTTCATTTGGTCGCCGGTGTTGGTCGGCATGATGGTTGCGACTTCGCGCATGCCACCGTAGGCCTTCAGGCGATCGATCACCATCGAGGCGACTTCGGCGGGCACGGTGAAGCCACCTTCGCTGCCAGTAGTCGTCGACATGGCGTTGCGCACCTGGGTGGCCTGCTCGGCAGTCAGGTTGGTACCGTTGCGCAGGTAGAGCGCGCACGCGACGAGAGCCGTCACTTCGACACCGTCGTCCTTTTTCGGGCCGGCATTCTGGAAGAACTTGTCGGCTTCCAGCTCGCGCATGCGCTCGAGATTGGAGATCATCTGGCGCGCAGCGTTGATCTCGTTGGTAAAGCCATCGAACTTGGCTTGCTCCTCCGGGGACCAGGCTTGGTCGCCTTTTTCGCCGATCAGGTGGTTTGCCTGCGTTGCGAAGTTTGAGATCTTCTCGCGCAGGGCTTGGATGGTCACGGACATGTGGTTCCTTAAATAGAAAAGGGAGCCGCTTGGGCTCCCAGGATGGCGAGGCGTCCGGCCTCGGCGGGTGTAGCGCGAGAAGCGTTACGAAGTTGCTTGCAGAAGTGCGAGGCGGTTGGCGTTCGCCCGGGTCATGCGAGGGCCGGTGGGCGCCGCGTCGACCGGATCCGGCTCGACCACTGGCGGCGCGGCGGCAGGCGGGGCTGGCGGAGTCACCACCGGCGCCGCAGGGGCGGCGACGTTGGCCGGTGCGCGCGAGTAGGCAGCAAGGTTCCAGACGTTGCTAGCCTTCGCCTTGCCGGCCGGCGCTTCGGTAACGCGGTCGACAAAGCCGTTTTCGAGCGCCTCGGCGGCCGAGAACCAGGTTTCCGCATCCATCCAGGCGACGACTTCCGCCTCGCCCTTGCCCGTCTTGGCGATATAGTCAGCGACGATCGCGCCCTCGATTTTTTCGAGCACGTTCGCCTGTTCGCGCAGCGCGCCCTTGTCGCCCCATGCGATACAACTGGCGTTGTGGATCATGAAGAACGCGCCGTCCGACATCTCGACCTCGTTGCAGGCCAGCGCGATGCTGGTCGCCGCGCTCGCGCACAGGCTGTCGATGTGCGCGATGGTCTTACCCTGGAAGCGCGCCAGCGCCGCCATGATGGCGCGGCCCTCGAACACATCGCCGCCCGGGCTGTTGATGTAGACGTGCAGGACCTCAGCGTCACCGGCCTGCGTGACGGCATCGATCACGTTGACGGCACTGACGCCCCAGTACGAGTCGATGACATCGTAGATGTAGAGCGAGGCCTCGCCGGCATTGCGCACCAGGTTGACCGGCTGCGGCGAGCGCTTGGCGTTGTCGCGGTACAGTTGGAGAATTTTGCTCATTCGGCTGGCTCGCCCTTCGGTTGCGGTTGGTCGGGCTTTTTGCCCGGGTCACGCGGTGCGCGGTAGATTTCGTCGCCACCAGGAATTGGCGCCAGGCGGCGTGCGCGGCGCACTTCGTTCATCGTCTTCCAGCCGTCGCCAGCACCAGGCCCGCCCAGCGCAGCGCGATCTGCTTCGGCTTGCGCCTTGATGTCACCTTCGTAAAGCGCCTCGCGCTGGAACTCGAGGAAGCGGCCGTTGTTCCGCGGGTAGAGCTTGCGATTCAACTCCTGCTCGATCTTGCGAAGCCAGGGGTTCAGCGTGTACTGGACGAAAGCGCGACCGATCGACTCCAGGCCGGTGCCCCAGCTGGTGGATCCGGTCGATTCGTTGATCATGAAACCCGGCACGCCGAACGCCCGGGCGATGTCCATCACCTGAAACTTGCGCGCTTCGAGCAGCTGCGCATCTTCGGCCGATAGACTCAGCTCTTTGGCCGAGATGCCCTCGGTGAGAACCAGCGGCAGGCGATGGGCATTTGCCAAGCCGGCGTAACGACTCGCAAATGCGGCCTGCATTGCCCGGACCTGCCCCTCGTCCATCTTCTTTTCGGAGGACAGGATGATCGACGGGTGCGCACCGCCCTCGAAGAACTTGCCGCTGTATTCATCCATCGCCAGCGCGTTACCGATCGCGGCGCGGGCGCCGAACTGAATCACCGACATCGACCGCATGGTCGAATCGTCGAAGCCCAGGCCTGGAAAATGCAGGATATCGGAGGGCTCAACCCAGGTGCAGATACCATGGGCGGGAGAGTTCACGTAATAGCGAACACCCTCACTAGGCGTGCGAATCGGTGATACACACCCCCACGGCAGTGGCAGGATCTCGCGCAGCGAGCCATTCATGCGCCAGCGCAGCAGTCCAAACGCATCGCCGCGCAGCAGCTGCGCCATACTGACGCCCTCCCACATCGACGCTGCAGTGTACTGAGGGCTGGGCTGCTCATTCAGTAGATACCAGGTTTCGCTGCGGGGCAGCATGGCCGGAATCGCGCCGCCATCGAGCGAGAACTCGTTGACTGGCATGCTGATCATCGCGCCGGCGATTTTTGCGACGCACGCCGCAGCTGCCGACACGCGCATCGCCGAGGTCGCCGATACCGTTGTTCCGGCGGGCGAGACGCCAAACGCCTCCATCACCTCCGGCGAGTATTGCGTCTGATTGGAGATTTCCGCATCTTCGCGACGCGCAGGCTCCTGCCGCCAGTGCTGGGTGGCGACCAGCGCATCGAATATTTCCATGTGATTCCTTACAGGACGACGAAGCCCTGGGTAATTTCGCCGGACGACGCGACGGGATTTAGCGACATGAGATAGACCGCATTCAGCATCGCCATCAGCGGGTCGATCTTCCCGGTACCGGAGGCTTGTTTCGTGATCAACACCGCGTTCGCGCTCGGCACGATCTTGGCGTTGCTGACGCACCAGGCCATGAGCGGCTGGCCGCCGTGCACCAGCACGCCCTCGGCGAGCTTTCGCTCAGCAGTTTTGATCGGGCTGGTCAGTTTCCAGCCTTGCGTGATACCGATGATCTTGTCAGCCGGCACGCCACCCATCTCAAGTGCATCGAGAATGGCGCCGATTCCTTGCGGGTCGAGGCCCAGCTTGTCCAGCACGCCAGCCTCGTAGACTATGGCGACGTTGGCGGCGAACTGGTCGATGTCCTGGCCGATGTGCTCGACCAGGGTCAGGTGGCCGTCGCGTGCGAAGTCCTGCAGCCGCGGTGCGATCTCCTTCCGGCGTTCCAGCACGGACGGGTGAGCCCAGGCATGAGCCCAGCCGAGCCAGCGGCGAGTCGTCTTGCAGCGGCCGATGGCGTACTGGCCCAGCAGGTCGTCCAGGCCGCCACCGTCGCCACCCATCGTGACCACTTCGGAGCGCTCGATCAGGTCTTGCAATGAGAAGGTCTTTCCCAGCACGCCCTGCTGCGCCCACCAATCGGCGCCGGCCCAGCGATCGGAGCGCAGATTCATACCGATCTCGACGTTCGCGTGCTTCGCCATGAATCCGCGGAACGATTCGGGCCCGGCCTGCTCTGCCTTCGTGAATTCGCGCTCCAGGAACGCACGGTCGACAGAGAAGCCGATGTTCGGGTTGACCATCGCCATGTTTTCGAGCAGCAGGCACTCGCCCGACGCCACCATTTCCGGCGGATGCTCGAAGATGATCGGCACAAACGACGGGTCGATAATCTCGCCGTCGCGCACCTTGCGGGCATATTCGAGCTTCTGCTTGAACACCCCTGCCGGCGGCTCATCGGACTGGGTGGTCAGCCAGATAACGAAGCCTTCCGGCCGCGATGCCAAGCCGCCCAGGGCCTCGCGGAACATGTTCTCCGCGCTCGACATCTTGCCAAACAGGTGCAGCTCGTCGACCAGCGTGCCGACCGACTTCTTGCCACCCACCGTGTTCTGGTCGGCGGCCAGCACCTTGAGGATCGAGTTGCTTTCGCGGTGCGTGATCTTTTTTTCGTGCGACTGCACATGCATCAGCGCGTCGAGCTCCTCGTCCTTTTGGACCATGTCGCGCGCTGGCGTGTATGCGTTGTTTGCCACCTCAACCGTCGGCGCCAGCACCGAGAACTCGGCAGACTGGCGCCAGTTCAGGATCAGCGCCGTCAGCATGATTCCGGCCGCTACCGTCGACTTCGAGTTCTTTTTTGGCAGAAGCACAAAAAATTCAACGATAAGGCGGCGTCCGCTCTCGGCGTCGTACGCGCCGAAAATGCAGCGCACCAGGTCAAACACCCACTCGGCACAGGACTCACCGAAGGTCGGGCTGCCAGGCGCGTCAACAATCTTGAGTTCCTTGAAGATTGCGAGCGCCTGCTCGGCCTGTTCAGGAAAGATAGGCGAAGGAATGATTGTTTCGCCCGCGAGCAGGCGAGCCGCCCAGTCAGGGCAGGCAGTTGTCCAGTCCGGCATTTAAACCTTCTTTCCGCCGGCAGCGACGAGTTTCGGCGGCGCCGCGGCGGCGAATTTACCGGCGCCGACCTTCTTGGCCGCATCCTGCTTCTGGTCTTTTTTACCGCCCTCACCCAGCTTCTGATGCTTGAATGGCAGCATGGCCTTGGCGGCATCGATCCGAAAACGAAGGTCGGCCGCCGGCTCGTTCATGATCGTGGTGAGGAATTCGATCGGGTCGGCAGTTGGAGGGATGTCAATTAAGTCATCGCCTGGCGGCGCTGATGGAGGCGGCGCCTTGCCGGTGGCGGCTGTCTTTTCGGCAACGGCCGCACGGTGCTTTTCGAGGTAGGCTTTAACATCCGGGTCTTTAACATTTCGGGACCCGGCGGCCGACGCAGTTTTTTCACTGAAGCCGGCGCGAATCGCCGCTTCCTTATTCGAGAACCCGGCCAAAACGGCATCGGCGAAGGCTCGCTTTTTGCCTGTTAAAGCCATTAACAAATTCCTCCAAGGGAGATTTTTTCCGCGAATGAGAGACAGTGCGGTGTCGGTCGCGAAAGGGTTGCAAGCTTTACACTACCCCCTGCCCCTTCGGCCTACAGGCCGCGGCGCGCCCGATCCTTCGCCTCGCGCGCCGTCTTGGCATCGTGGCAGGGCTGGCAGAGCAGCTCCTTGTTCGAATCGTCGTCGGTCCCCTGGTCCCACAGCGGTTTGATGTGGTCGACCGCCACGCCGATGGATGTGCGGCTCTGCCGCAAGCACTCCTGGCACAGACCGCAGTCACGCTCGCGGATGCGGTCCCGGTCCTTGACGCCTCGCCAGCCGCGCACGCGCTCGACCGTGTCGGGCCGCGCTGGCGTCAGCACCTGCAAGCGACTGCCAGCAGCCTGCAGGCGAGGCTTGAGGGTATGCAGCTTGGGCATCAGTACTCGCGATCGCCGAAGTAGCGCTTGAGCTTCTCGGCCAGCGACTCGCGCCCATCGCATCGCGGCAGGTTCGCAGTGCGCTCCATGAACTCGCGGTGCGCAAGCTCGGTGCAGTCGCGCATCCAGGTGTCGAAGTGCTGCGACGCCGGATCGGGCGCCGGCGACGACTGCTGCGCTGGGCGCTCGATCAGGTCATAGACGGCCAGTGCCGGCACGATGCCGCCATCTTCAGGGTAATACTCGCAGGACACTGTGACGATCTCGCCCGCGGCAACGCGCAGCGTGAAGCTCGTCGTCATCTTCGGCAGGCCGAGAGCTTTGACCAGGTCGGCGCCGATTCTTTGCGTGGGGATAGGCTTGTTCATCATGCGCTCCAGTTATTGATTCAGCCGCGGCGCATCCGATGCAAGCGCCGCACATAGCGGCGGCGATCCAGCTGCGACAGGACGAAGGCCAGCGCGCCGATGAAGGCCAGGCTAGGCGCAGCCATGAAGCCGAGCGCAGCGGCCAGTGCAAACCAGGTCGGGCCAGTCATGGCTTGCGGCGCTGGGCCGGGACCGGGTAGTGGGTTGGCGTGCGCGGTGCGAACATCTTGGCCAGCAAGGCAGGCGAGTTGTCCGGCACCTCGCGCGTCAGCTCAATGAACGTCCGGCCGCCGCGGCCGTAGCCTTTGGCCTGGAGCGCCTCCTTCGCAGCTTCCGCTTCAGCCAGGATCCCGGCGATGCGATTCAGGTGCGCGATGTCGTGCGCCTTGAGCTCGCTGTAGCGCGGGCCAAACGCGGCGCGCAGGATCTCGGCGCGGTAGATGTCAGCGATATTCATGCATCCCGCCGCATGCGTTCGACCACGCCGTCTTCCAGCAACATCTGCATCACGAAGCGCAGCCAGGCCAGTTCGGATTCAACGCTCATGCGCATGGCGATTCCTTGTTGACTTAGACCTGCAGCGCGTCGAGCGCTTCGATCACTTCTTTTGTGAGGGCCGCAATACTCGCGCCGCGGTCTTCGATGGCAGCAGCCAGCGGAGCCTTGCCCGGCGACAGCGAAAGAACCGCTGCGACCTGCGCACCTCCGAAGCCGCAGGCATTGATCGTTCCGGTGATGATCGCCGGCTTCGCCAGCAGCGGATCGATTCGACGCAGCAGCGCGCGGACCACATCAGCATTGGCTGCGATTGCATCGCCCAGGTCGAGCATGGCCTGATCGACGTGCAGCGCCGTGGGCGCACTCGGCGATGCCTGGCGCAAGTCTTGTTGGTTCATGGATAACTCCAATTGGTGGCCGGCCGCACTAAAGCGCGCCTCAAATAAAAAAAGCCGCCGGCGCATTGCTGCGACAGGCGGCGAAATCCAGCTTTCAACTGGAAGAGACAGGGTTGTGGCGGCCGGTGCTATTGATCCAGCAACGCTCCTCACACTGAGCGCGCACTCCATCGTGCGGGCAGCGTCTTAAGTTACAGCGCGCATCAGCTAATGCGCATTCACCACACTGCCGCCTCTTTCTTGGCTATCCCAGATGGGGCCGAACGCGCACGGCGAAATCGGCGGTAGTGTGGTCGCTGGTTACGCCAGCGAGGCGTCGAAGCTCCCATGAGGCAGGGTTTCTCTCAAAGAAATTCCCAAACTGGTGCAAAGCAGCGGGGCCAGGCCGCTGCGCTTCGAGGGTGCCGGTGACAGCGTCCGGCTGCGTTAGCGCGCAAGGGTAGCGCTCGCCTGTTCTGGCCGATGCCAGGTCGCGTGTTCTATATACAGCCGGCCTTACGGCCGATTGGAGTGCATTACGAGCCCCAGAGCCATCCGCAAAGTGGGCCGTAAACGCAAAAAGCCCGAACGTTTAACGGTTCGAGCTTTTCTTTAGACGTGCGAGTACACGCATGGGCACAGTTTACGCAAAGTACAGCCGCGTTGCAACGTGTTTGCGCAACTTTTTTTCAAGCTCGTCGCGAGCCTCAAGCAGGACCGTTTCGTAGTTGGCATTCGGGAATCGCCAGACGCTGCTAATACCCTGGCTTTTATAGATGGCCCAGCGGTGAATCGCCGCCAAGCTGTCGACCATTGCATTGACGGACTCCCCCATCTTCAGGTCCGCAATGTACTGCGCCTCACCTACCGTCGCATCCGGAGGAGCATCACTAATCAGCCGCATGCCGCCACCGCTCAGATGGAGATCAGGCACTCGCATGTAGTCGACCCAGCACGCCAACAGAAGGGCATATGGATCGACCTGATGGAATGCATGATTCGCCGCCGGCTTTTCCTTGGGGGCGCGACGAAAGGTTGTTGCGGAAGGCAGGCCGAGGGCGATGGCGAAGGACATGGTGGGCTCCAGTGGTATAGCTGAGTTCCAGCTGCCAGAAGTTTACCACTCACAACAAAAAAGATTGCCCTGCACGAAGTTTTCTAAATCGCAACCTGTAGTGCCGATGCGACGCGCATGCACTAGATGCGGTATCTGTGCATGCGCGTCGGCAGCCTCAATCCGACGAACAACTTGAGCTGCTGTCGCTCGAACTGGACGAGCACGAATCGCTGGACGACGACCAGTCCCCGGAGGCGCCGCCGCCATCGAACGAGCCGCCGCCACCGCCGCTGAACGCGTAGTGCGAACCATGATCTGCATTGCCGTGGGAGCTGGAGTGCGAACGCGGCAGGTCGTAGTCGTACGAAGGCGCCGGCATTGTCCAAGTCGACTCATCCCGCGCTTGCGTACTCGACGTCGTCTGACGCGCCGCCGGAGCTGGCCGGGCCGTTGGGCGTCGAGCGTCATTCACATAGCGGGTCGGCGGTGGCGGTGGCGGCGCTGGACGATGCGCCGCCGGGCGTAGACGCGGACCGCGCGCTAGATCACCCTTAATCCGCTCGCGCATTTCGTCGTACTCAGCCTCGCGCTCGCGGAACCGCTTTACGCGCTGCGCATACTCGCGCAGAACGACCGCGCCGATGACCAGCGCGGCCGCAACAGCTATCAATCCGAAGACTGCATCCATGGCATCCCTTTATAAATGTGCCGCGCAGGTCGGCGCGCGGCTTGCCGCCGGCTTATGCCGCTTTCGCTTGCTGGTCGACTGGGGTGCCGATCTCGATGCGCACCGCGCCCGGCTTCGGCCCGTATTCCCTGCGGATCGTCACAGGGTCGAACTGTGCGTCGTTAATTTCCAGGGCCTCGGCAACGCCGTCCAGCGCCGGCTTGCAGGCGGCCAGCAGGTTGTCGCGGTCCCGGTGGCGCCGGTCCGGCTGGATGAAGGTGATCACCAGCGGTACCGTGTCGCTCTTGCGCCGCTCGACGCAGTACCAGGGCGTGCCGAGCGCCGTCACTCGGGTCACGGTGTAGGCGGCCGTGCGCGCCGACTTGCGCAGTGCCGATGTTGCAGCCCAGTGCACGCCCTTGGAGCGGTTCGGGTTCAGCTTCGGGTTCGGGAAAGGCAGGTCGATGACGATCAACGGCGCGCCTCCACCGTTGCCGCGACTGCTGCGGCCAGGCGATGCAGCCGGGCGTTGAACCAGCGGCGGATCGCGTACGAGCGCACCACGCTGATCACCGTGTAGATGCAACCCATGGCGAAGTTGGCGCCCGGCGTGATGTGGAAGCCGAACAGCGGGAAGATCAGCATGTTCGCGCAGTAGTTGATCGCGAAGCCGATGATCACGTTGATGATGGCCTCGATAAACGAGCCGAGTCGGGTTTGGGTCATGGCTGCAGCTCCTTGACCGGGCGATCATCGCCCTGCGGGAAGGTCTTCGAGTACAGCGTCAGCATGCGCAAGTTGCACATCGCGTGCGCCAGGTGCGGCAGGCCGGATTCGGGGTCGCACTCTTCGCCGCGCTGCCAGGCAGCCATGTGGCGCATCGCGCAGGCGAACGGCACCGACCAGGCCATGCCCTTGGTCCAGTTCCAGGCAGCGTACTTCTGACGGCCGTACATCCAGACGCGCGCCTCATCTTCGAGCGTGCCCATCGGGATCAGGGAGAAGTCCGGCTTGCCAGCGTTGAAGCGGGCGCCGCTGCCCTTCGCGTCGCTATTGATGTCGCCGATGCCGCCGGCGGATGCTGCTTTCATATCGCCCATATCATCCTTTCGTTTCGGGTTGTGCTGCGTTGTTGTTTTGCGCCTTCGTGCGCTGTTTTTCGACCCATGCCGTGCGATCTGCGGTGCCGGCCCAGTCCTGCGCATACCTTGCGCATTTCTTCGTGCCCCACGGTGTGAACGGGTTTTTGATCTTTACGGCCGGGTCGTTGTCGTATCCGTGACATCGGCCGAGGCCAACCTTGGCGTGCTCTGGATGCGCTTTCATCTTGAAGTGCTTGCACAGGGCGCAGATGTCCTTGATCTCGTCGGTCATGCGGCTGATTTCTCCTGTGCCTGCTTCAGCATCTGCTTCAGGAAGCCGCGTTCTTTCGCCGGGCGGATCTGGTCCTGGATCGGGATCGGCTCAGCGGCCGGCGTCGTCGGGCGGACGAACACCTGCGGCGCCGGCGGCTTCCCGCCGTTGTCGATCGCGGCGCGGATGCGCGCATCCCAACTCTGCGTCGACTCGCCGTAGTGCGCGGCGCCGACGCCGACTTCGTTGGCTTTGGCCAGCCGGGTAGCGTCGCTCAGCCACCAGGCGCCGCCGCCGGCCGGCTTCTTGGCCACCTCGGGTGGCGTCCAGTCCAGGTCATAGTGCTCACCGGGTCCGAAGAAGGTCTCGGGCGACTTGATGTACTGGCCGGTCGCCTGAATATAGGTCGCATATGCGCGCGTGCCGATGAGCATCGCCTCGACCGTAGTGCCGGCCTTGATGCGCGCCGACCACGCCTTGAACGTGAGGCGCTTGTTCGCTCCCGGTCGCTGCGGGTAGGCCTGCCACACTTCCTCGAATGCGGACGGGTAGTCGTTGCGCTTCATCTTTCCCGGCGCCGCGGCGGCGCGCAGCGCCTCCAGCTCGTCGAGGATCTCGGCCACCGTCGACGACTTCATGTGCACCGTTTCGCGGTTGGCGATCAGTTCGCGCAGAGGGGAGTAGTCACGCATGACCGCCCTCCCCGATGTTCGCGTAGCGCTTCGCCAGGAACACCTGGCCGGCGCCCGTCACCATCGTCGTGAAGGTCGGATGCTTTACGCCGTCCTTGTCCGTGTAGGGCGCCTGCTCGACCACGCTGAAGTAGCCGCGGTCCAGATACTTCTGATACGGCAGATTGTTGTCGAGCAGGATGCCGTCGGCCTTCAGGCGTTTGAAGAACCGGTTTTGCCCGAAGCCGAGCGCCTTGGCGATTTTCCCGATGTGGCACGTGCCCTCGATCTTCCGCACAGCCTCCGCGAACGCCACCTTCGGCGCGTCAGCAGCGACCTTGCCCTCGAGGGCGAGGCGCTCGGTTTCGGTCTGCAAGAGCAACTGGATCACCTCGAGCCGGGACATCTCGACAACCGGGCGCGGCGCGGCGAACTCCAGCTCCATCCAGCGGTCGATGATCCGGGCGCGCAGCACCGGGTTGTATCCGGACGCGACGATCAGGCAGTCGCGCTTCTCCAGGTCGTAGACCATCGTCGGTCGACCGCCACCTTCCGGAAAGTGTTGCCGTGCAGTATTACGACCAAGTCGTAAAACCCCTTCATTCATCAGGCGCTCGATTGAGGCGATCACGTCGTTGTGGCGCGCCTCGCAGATGTCGGCGATTTCACGGCTCGACATCGTCTGCGCCGCGGCGGCGTTTTGCAAATTCACCATGCTTCCCATGTCGTTTCCTTTCTATTACATCAGCGCCGAGAACCAGGTCTGTGGCGCGATTCGTGTTTGCGCGGCCGTCATGCCCGCCCGGGCGATGCCGATGTATCGGGTGTAGCGCACATCCTCGGCACCGCCGGCCAGCGCCTTCTCAACTGCCTTGCGGACGCGGTGCCGATACCTGCGATTGCCCTCGGCGCCGGTCCGCCGGTGCAGCGTGCACGGTGCGTCCTCGCCGTGGCCGGCAACGATCACCGGCTGGTAGGCGCCGCTCCCGCGAGCGTGCCGCCACTTCCCGATGTGGCACAACTGCGACTTCATCACCGAGAGGCGGTACCGGACCTGCTGCAGCGTCATGCTTGTGCGCTCGACGATCTGGTCCATGGTCGCCGGCAGGACGGCCAGGATCCGGTGAGCCTCGAGGTCGCCGTAGCTCGGGTTGCAGTCCGGGCAGCGGGCGGCGCCGCGCTTGATCGTCGGCGCGTCCGCCTGCAGCATGTGACCGCAGGTGCAGGCCAGGCGCCAGACCGCACTGCCATGCTTGGTGACGCCGGCGCGCTCGACCGCCGCCAGATTGGCATAGGGCGAGGCTGGCGGCTTCGCGGTGCGCTGGCCGGGCATCGTCATGCCGCCTCCCGCTCCGGCTGCGCCGCATCCATCGCCTCCATGTCGAACAGCGATGGCATGCTGACCTCGCGCTCCATCGCCCGGCAGTAGTGCACCTGGTCGGCGAAGTAGGCAGGATTCAGCTCCGAGCCGGCGCCGCGGCGGCCCAGCTTCATCGCGCGCACCGGCACCGTGCCCAGGCCGCAGAACGGGTCGTAGACCACGTCGCCCGGGTTGCTGTAGCGCTGGATGATGCGGTCGACGATGTCGATCTGGAACGGGCAGACGTGGTTTTCGACGGCGCGCGCCGACTGCTCGCCGTTCAGGGTGCGCATGCGCACGATGTCGTGCCAGACCATCGGATCGGCGCTGCCGGGCGCCAGGCTCATGTAGGTGGCCGGCAGCGCCTTGTTGGCCAGCATCTGCTCGCCGACCGCGACGTGGTACTCGTAGTTGTAGACGTTGGCCAGCGACAGGTCGGTGAACATCTTCGCCAGCTTGGCCGGGCCGTAGCTGGCCAGCTCCTGGGCGCTCAGCAGCCGGTCGCCGCTCGAGCGCCAGAACGCGTGCGCATCGACCTGCCAGCGCGCGACGCTGTAGCCGGTACCGGGCACCGGCGGCAGCCGGCGGTCGAACGGCACTTCGGTACCGTCCTCGCCCAGGCACAGCGGCTTGGCCTTCGTCACCGGCTCGTCGGCGTAGCCGCGGCTGCGGTCGGTCTGCGGTTTGTGGAACAGCAGGATGTATTCCGGGCTGCCTACACCCATCTTCGTGCCGTCCTTGCACACCTCGCTGTAGCCCAGGCGGTAGGTCTGGTTGTTCTCGCGCACCACGTCGGTCACCACCGTGATCATGCCCAGGTAGTCGAAGCCGTGCTTCATACCGTGGAACAGCGCCTCGGCGTGGAATGGGCTGACGGTCGGCACGCCGGCGCCGGTGACGTTGCCGAAGTTGATCCGGTCCTTGACGTGGCAGGCGTAGATGCGGCCGGGCTTCAGGATCCGGCGCAGCTGCGGCGTCAGGAAGTCCATCTGCGCCCAGAAGTGGCCGTTGTCCTGGGTGTGGCCGAAGTCGTTGTAGCTCGGGGTGTACTCGTAATGGTTGGCGAACGGGATGCTGGTCGCGATCAGGTCGACCGAGTTGTCCGGCTGCTCGATCGCTTCCAGCACGCAGTCGTTGTTGGCCACCATGAAGCGCTCGCCTTTGACGACATGCCGCTCGACGCCGATCGTGCGCGCGAGCGAATCCTTCATCGACAGCTGGTCCAGTCCGTACGAGCGGATGATCTCGCCCATCTTCTCCTGCATTTCGTCGTGCCGGCGCCATTTCTCCTGCAGCTCGGCCAGCACCGCGCGCTCGACCTCGGTGTGGATGATGTCGATGCGCACCGGGTGTGACTGCTGGAAGCGCTGGATGCGGTGAATCGCCTGGATGAAGTCGTTGAACTTGAACCCGATGCCGGCGAAGATCGCGCGGTGGCAGTGCACCTGGAAGTTGCAGCCGGATCCGGCGATGATCGGCTTGGTCGATAGGATCCGGAACTCGCCATCGCTGAAACCGGCGATGCGCTGCTCCCGCTGGTCCAGGTCCTGCGTACCCCACACACTCACCGCCTCGGGTAGCGCTGCCTGGATGGCGTGCCGCTCGTCCTCGAGGTCGTGCCAGATCACGAAGTGGTCCGCTGGCGCCGCGGTCACGATCTCGGTCACCTTGGCGACGCGCGCGGCCAGGCTCTGCCGCTTCTCGCCGGCGGCGGCCGAGAGGCCCATGGCGACGTTCGGGATGAGCAGGCCCTGGCCGTTCTTCTCGGCGCCGGCCGCATCGTAGTCGCTCGGCACCTCGTGGTAGTGCACCTCGAGCGGCGGCAGGTCGTAGCCGGCGTCCGAATGGCCCAGGTCGCTCGGCCGGCGGATGAAGCACGCCCAGCTGGCGACCCACAGCCAGAATTCCTGTTCCTTGTGCGGGTACAGGGTCAGGTTGCCGGCCTTCTCGCTGTCGCGCTGGAAGAAGCGGGTCAAGGCCTGCCCGGTGTCCATCACACCCAGGAAGCCGGCGTAGTGGATCAGCTCCTTGAAGCGGTTTGGGCTCGGCGTAGCCGTGAACACGAACTTGAATTCGACCTGGTCGAACATCGGCAAGAATTCCTGGTAGGTCTTGCTGCCGAAGCTGCGCAGGATGCTCGCCTCGTCCAGCGCGGTGGCACCGAAGCGGCCGACCGTGATCTTGCCCTCGCGCACCGATTCGTAGTTCGTCATGTAGACGGTACCGGGTCCGCCGATTTCCTCATTCGAGCGAATGAATTTCAGGTCGACGGCATAGTCGCCGGTGAAGCGCTTCGCGACCTCGCGCGCGAACTCCTGGCGCACGCCGAGCGGCAACACGATCAGGCGGTACATTTCGGGGAAGCGGATGCCGATCTGGCGCATTACCTCGAGGTTCGTGCTGGTCTTGTGCAGGCCGAACGAGGCGAAGACCGCGCGCTGCCCGCCCTGCAGTGCCCACCGCACGATGTCGCGGGTGTGCGGCTTCAGGCCCGGGTTGATCTGCTCGAGCGGAACGTCGAAGCCCTTGGCGGCGGCCAGTTTGATCTTGGCGCGAAGGAAGGCGTTGTATTCTTGTAAAATATTGCCAGACATAATTACTCCACGGTGATTTGTTCAGAGGCCGCGCCGGCTGCAACCGTCGTGGTCTCGCTATTTCTGATCATGGATATGCACTCGGCCAGCAGCTCCCGCTCGGTGCCGTAGCGCGCCTGGAAGGTCGCCTTGCGGCCGTGCAGGCTGATCCGGCCGCGCGGGTCGGTGTCGTCCTGCTGGTGGTGCGGGCCGCACAGCGGCAGGACCAGGAAGTGCGCGCCCGGCTTCGTGCGGCCGTCGATGTGGTGCAGGCTGATCGTGCGGTTCGTCCAGCCGTCCTTCAGGCAGGCGATGCACGGCAGCTTGCCCATCTTGTCCATGAAGCGCGCCTCCTCGGCGGTCGGTGGGCGGCCTTTCATCCCACGCGACTTCATCGGCTTGGCAAGCTTCGCCGGCTTCGATTCCCGGTTTCGCGGGAACGCAGGGGCGGCGGGCGGCATTGCCTTGCGCAGCTTCGCGACCGCCTGAGCCTCTTTGCGATCCGCCCGGGCAAAGCCGTTGGACTTCATCGGCGTCTTGCGCTCGAGCGGCTTGCCGGGCTTGAGTGTCGAGTTGCGCATCATGGCTGCACCTGTTCGACCCCGATGCGCCGGTGCTCTTTCGCGTGACACCTGGCGCACAGCCAGCGAACCTGCAGCGGCTTCGAGTAGTCATCATGGTGGCCATGCACGCGGCTCGGCTGGTTGCAATCAGAGCAAGCGGATGGGCGAATCATCGCGCCAGATCTCACGGCCTCATTCAGCAGTTGCCGCGCGCGGACCTTCTCGTCCACTGGCCGTCGGCGAGCCGCCAGGCGTTCGCGCTCCCTGAACTTTTCAGGGTCTTTCACTCGCGCGCGCGCCATGTGCGCGGCGTTCGACTCCCTGGCCTGATCCTTATCCCTCGATGCGATATTTGTCGCACCGTGACATGCCTTGCACTCACTTTTGATGCCGACGGCCGTGCGGGCGCTCTTGTAAAACCCCTCTTTCGGGAAGAACGACCCGCAGCGCCCGCAGCGGAATCTGACTTGCCCATCGACCTCCCGTGTTTCGCGCTGCTTCCAGGGCGCCGGCTTGCCCAGGCGCGCGGCGCGCATCTTGGCCTTTGCCTCTTCGGTATGTGGTACGCAGTGATTAGCCGACATTCGACCTCCGGAATTCGACTACCCAAACGAATGGGTTGGCCTCCCAACTGCCGGCGCCGTTGATGCTCTCCCACAGGTCTCGGTAGGCGCGAATCGACGGGGGCAGCAACTCGCCGGCGCAGTAGCCTCGCATGTGCCGGTCTTCGATGGTCACGCCCTCGGCGCGCGCATCCGCCTCGCTGATGCCTTGCAGCCGCTCGACGCGCACCGACGCGATCTCCAGCAGGATGCGGCTGGCCCAGCGCGGCATGTGGATGCTCGGGCGCCAGACCAGGTCGTGGCCGTCCCAGCCCTCGCGGTAGATGCAGTGCTCCGGCTTCTGGAACTTGCGCGGGATGTCCGACAGCGGCGAGCCTTTGCATCCCATGTACTGGGTGTAGTGCCACGTGCCATCGTCCTCTGGGTCTTCCAACCAGGTCTCGCGCACCCACAGGAGGTCGCCGGGTTGTCCGTAGGGACAAGCGATCGGCGCGCCGACGCTATCGACAAACCCGCCCTGCACATTCAGGATTGCTCCGATCGGCGCCCAGAGTTCCGGCTGCGGCTTGACGATGCGCCGCGTCTGCGTCTTGCTGCCGCCCAGGATGGCGCGGACCATCGGGCCGGTGAAGAGGATTGGGCGCTCTTTCATGCCTCACCCCCACCGATGGTCTTGATCGTCACCGCCTCGCGCACCGACCAGGCCGGCACGTCCGCGCGCGGGCCGCGGCGGTTCGGGATGTGCTTTGCGCTCAGCGAGCCGGTGCGCCAGTCGCCGCGGTACTGGGGCGCCGTCGGCTCCCTGGCCGGCTCGTCGCCCGGCGCCGGCTGCAGGCTGTCGTAGTAGATACGCGCATCGGTAGTGCACGTGATCTTCCCGTCGTCGGTCGCCACCAGCCAGCCGACCTGGATCGCGCGGTCGAGCACGCCCTGGCGTTTGGATTGCTGGCCGCCGAACGAAACCGCGGTGAACAGCTCCTCCTTGGTCTTCGGGCCGTGCTTGTGCAGGTACTCGCCGGCGATATAAGGGATCGTGCCGCGCGCTACGCAGCGGCTTTGTTGTCGCGTAGTCATGCGGCCCTCCGGATATTGAGTTTTGTCGAGCAGCCGCCGGCGTGCGGCAGGCCAGGTAATGCGCCGCAGGCGGTGCAGCGCGTCTCGGATTGGTGGATGTAGGTCATGCGGCGTACTCCTGCTCTGCCAGCTCGCAGAAAAACGAACAGCTCGGGAGCTTGTCGTTGCGGCGCGCCGGGCCGGACGGGATGTCGCGCAGCGAGTAGCGCTCGTTGGTCTGACGGTTGCGGAAGATGTAGGCGCCTGGTCCGATCTCTTCCTGCACGCGCGCCAGCTCTTCGAACTGCTCAGGGAAGTCCTGGCGAATCGCGCGCCAGTAGCCCTCGCCGCCCTTCACGCATCCAATGCAGTTCGCGTTTTCGTAGCCCATCAGGTACATCAAGGGCAGTTCGATCCCGGCGCGCTGGACCATCGCCTTGCAGTCCTCTTTGCCGAGGCCGGCCTCGATCAGCGGAGCGATCACCGGGCGATCGGGGTTGCGCTCGCGGAAGTCGTCGAGGCGATCCGCCTCCTCGGCCGTGAAGCCGAACACGATCACATCACCCGGCTGCTTCCAGGTGTCCAGCAGTTTTCGCTTAAGCTGGGTGGTGCAAGGCGCGCCGTTCGGGCCCTTCATGAACTGCCTGCGCTTGAACACCTCGACCGTTGATGCGCCGTACTTCTCGTCTCGCAGCACGGTGATCGGGCGCCCGAACCACTTTTCGCAGTCAGCCAGGAAGCGGCGATTGTCCTCGTGCTCCTGCTTGATGAAGGCGTTGATGATCTGGACATCGTGGGTCGCGCCGTACTGCGCAAGCGCGAGCTTGGTGACAACCGCAGAGGCTGCGCCGCAGCTGAACTGGCAAACGATTCGACCGTTCATGCCCGCGCCTCCATTCTGGCCGGGCCGGCGCCGAAGAGCGCAGCAACCATCGGATCGCGCGCTGGCGCCGCGCGGCTGACGCGAACTGCGATGCGTTCGTCATCCCCGAGGATGTGGAAATGCCGGTTCGGGTCACGTGCGGCGATTTCCACACTCGATGGCCGAACTGGGCGCGCAGGGGCGGCGTCCATACTTTCGAGGTAGGCGGCAATCTCTTCCTCGCTCGCTGTGAGCCGGTAGATGCCAGGCATCAGCGGCCATGTAATGGGCGCTGCGCAGTGAAGGACCGTCAGGTGCTCTCGCAGGTCTGCGATGTACGTGCGCGCAGCGGATTCGCCGATGCCCAGCAGCTTGGCGACCTCGCTGCGCGTCATCTGGCGGGATGCCAGGGCATTTACCAGCTTGCGGAGGCTCGCCAAGCGGGCGGCGGTGTGGCTGTTGGTGTTGGAGGTGGGGCGAGTCATGCTGGGACCTCGGCGCTTTCTGCTGGCGCGGCCGCGGCTGCCGCTGCAGGGCGCCCCATGCTCGCCAAGTCGTCCACCGCCGGCAAGCTGTTGACCCAGGCGGGCGCCGCGGGCAGATGCCAGTCGTCACGCATCGGCATCAAAACACCCACAAATTCAGGCGCTGCAGGCACGCGGAACACGACGCTTGCATCGGAAGCACCCTTCACGCTGAAGAATTGCATTCCGCTGTAGCCGCGCGACTTCTCCCCAACCTTTCCGGCGATGATGGCGGCTTTCTCAGCGAGGGCGATCAGCGGTGCGCCGAACATGCCGACCAGCCCAGGCTGCAGCGTCTCCGCCTTGGGGATCACGCGCTCATACCGCGGGTACTGGCACTCGACATCGGGCCGGCCAGCCTGGATGTAGACCTCGGCGCCGCCCTTCTCCACAACCGCCAGGCGGTCGCCGAGCATCACGACCTCGCGCTCGTTTTGCACGCCGGCGGCGCATGCCTGCTGCATTCGCAGATCGAAGCGCAGCGTCACCTCTTCGTCGCACACGGCGTGGCGATCGTGGATCGCGCCCAGAGCATGGCCGTTGGTCGCGCAAATCACAGCGCCTCCGTCCTTGTGCGGCCGGACGTTGATGGCGTTCAGGTAGTAGCGGATGTCGTTCTTGGCGATGAACGGCGCGATGATCGGCAGCAGCTTGGCCGTCAAGCGCAGGTTGGCGTGCTTGCTCATTGCTCACCGCCGATCACGGCGCGTGCGGCCGCATTCAGGTCCATATCGGTCAGCTTGTGAGGCTGGATGTTCTCGACGCCGAAGAACTCGGGCGGGCAGCACAGGGCGATCCATGCGCGCAGGGCAGCGTTGATGAGGACCTTGTTCGATTCGCTGATATCGGGATAGTTGGCCGCCAGCTCGGCGCCGACCAGTGCGCGGGCTCGCGCCGCCATGATGGCGATGATGTCGTCCGCCGTGATCAGGTCGGCGAGCTTGATCTCCTTCGTGTCGGCCGAGTAGACGATGTCTTCCGGGCGCAGCCAGTCGTTCAGGATGATCAGGTTCGACAGCATCTGGGCGTCGAAATCCTCTGGCGTGGTCGACCAGCCCTTGCGCGTGACGATCGCGGTGCGGACTTTTTCCCAATGGGCGGCGCGTGCTGCCAGCACGGCCGAAGACTGATCTTCACCAGCGTGCGACGCCAGCGTGAATTTTTCTGATAACATTCGTTTCTCCAGTTTTGCTGTTGTTTTAAGAAGCCCAGTTCCCGCTGGGCTTTTTCATTGCTGCGGTACTGCCATTTCTGCCTTCAGGCGCTCCCAGCGCGCAACGCTCATCACGCTCGGCGGCGTCAGGCCCAGGTCGCCGATGCACCCAGGCTCACCGGCCGGCAGCGACCACTTGCCCTTGCTGCGCTTGGCGCCGATCTGGGTCAGCGCCGGGACAACTGCCGAGCCGCGACCGAAGCCGTTCCAGCTGCACCACTCCTCGCCGATCTTTGCCGCGATCTCGCCCGGGCCGAGCGGCGTGCCGGCTGCGAGCAGCACCTGGCGCACCTTCTCGTTGCGCTCGGCCGCCGTCGGCTTCATCGGTTTGCTCGTTTGATTCAAGTGCCCTCCTTTCATGACGGCGCGCAGATTCAAGGACGCGCGCCGGGTTATCGTGGTATTGGTGGGGAGCGGTCTACGCTTCCGCCGCTTCGGCTTTTTCCGGCATGCGGAAATGCTTGCGCCGGTCACCCATCAGGCGGCGCAGCTCCCGGATCTCGATGTCGCTCACCTCGTGCATCTTGATCAGCATCGTCGGACCCACCGGCAGCCGGCCGTGACGCAGCCTGCTCACCACCGGCGGCTGGACTTCCAGTAGGCGCGCCAGGGCCGCGTCGTTCTTGAGGTTCAGGTGCTTGTGCAGGTGATCCAGCAGCGCGCCGGGATCCGGGTTGAACTCTTCGGCCTGGCCGGCCGTTGCTGCAGCTGCTGCGGTCATTGCTCTCTCCCTGGTGGTGTTGGTATTGGTGGCGACATTCCCGCCGCCTGGGCTGCTGCTCACTTCGAAACCGGTTCAGTGCCCTGCTCCACCTGCGCCAGCGCCGCTTCGAGCGAACGCTTTGCCGCGGTATCCGCCTCGATCGATTCGCCGACCTCCTTGATCGCGTTACGCAGGGTGTCGGGCGTTGGCTGGGTGGCGGCGGTCACCAGGGCGGCCTTGGCCTCGGCGCCCTCCTTGATCATTTCCTGCAGGTGGCGCATGCCGTCGAAGCGTGCCGGCGTCACCGGGGCCATGCTGTGCGACTCGACGCCCAGCGGGCGGTACATCTGGTTCAGGCAGTGCAGCTTCACGTCCAGCGGCAGCGCGGCCAGGATGCTTGGCACGATGTCGGCCGGCAGCGGGCAGCCACCGTCCAGCCAGCGGAAGAGCTTCTGCGCGGCTTTCTTGGCCTGGGTGTAGGTGTCGCCCGAAAAGGTGAAGTCGACGCCGGTCGCAGCCTCGCCGCCCAGCGCCTGGTGCGCCGTCATGACTTCAATGGCGACCGCTTCGCGGCTGGCATTGACGGCGCGGCGCCATGCCTCGATCTCGGTACGAAGAATTCCGGCGACGCTACTTGCATGAGTATTCATATTCATGACTGTTTCCTTTTATTCACTTATTCTGGGAACACTGAATTTCGACAACATTCGAGGCCTAAAAAATGCCCGTCTCCCAAGCATTCGTACTGATGAACCTTGATCTGGTTGCCGTGCCGCTGTATGCCGGTGCGGCCGGAATGGTTACGATCTACTGCGGCCAGCGCCGTGCCGCTCAGCTGCTGGGCGGCGAGTGCTCCCGGATGTACGCCCAGTCGACGTCGGGCCGCAGCGACTCGCAGCGAACCTTGCCTCCGGTCAAGCGCTCGATGGCTGGGCAGTGCTCAGCAGGCACGCGGCGCCCGCCGAGCTTCCACTGCCCGACCGCCCCCTTCGTTACCCCAAGGCTTTCGCCCAAGGCCTGCATCGACCCAAGCTCTGCTGCGGCTTGATCTAGCGCTTCGTTTGGAGTCATGTTTTTTATGAAGATGGTGTGTTGATGCCTAAGTATAGTTTTCCTATACATTCAAAGTCAAGCATTTCTATACCAAGTGGGTTTAGATTTACTATACGATTCGGGCGATGGAAGATTTGAAACAGTTAATCGCCGCTTGGGCGCGGGAAGCGCGCAAGTCTGCCGGGCTCTCGCAAGGAGAGCTGGGGGCAAAACTTGCGCTTGATCTTGGTGGCGAGCGGGGCCATACCAAAGCGAATGTCTCCCATTGGGAAACAGGGAAGCACCAGCCCAGCATCCAACAACTACTGGCGATTGCGAGGGTCACGGGGCACTTGCTGCCGCCGTCTCTTAGGACATCTTTTGGTCAGTCCGAGCTGGACGACTTAGCCAATCAAGGCGGCCTGAATGGAAGTGCTCAAGTCCACATCGTAAAGCAGACTCCGACGACAACTCTTCAATGGGTTACAGATCGGGAAGCAGAGCTATTGAGTGAGTTCCGAGCGTGTACTGAGCCGCAGAAAAATCGTTTATTGTCGTCAGCGCGCGGGCTTCCCAAGTCTGCCGCCATCACCAGCACTCGCGACAAGGCGCAGTCCCGCTGACGCTCGCCTTGGGGAACATTCTGCAATCGCCTGCAGCATAGCAAGCGCATCGATTTGAGCGTCGTCGCTCATGCTATCGAAAGCTTCAAGAGCCGCGGCACGTCGGCCCGGCTGTTCTACGTATTGCTGTCCCACTGTTCCTCCGCCTGGAGATTCCTGCTGTTGTGTTGTGCCGCCAATGGCGCCCAGGTGCTGTCGGGCTCCAAGCTCGGCTGTCTCGTTTTTCTTGAACAACTGTACATCCATACAGTATGGGTCAAAGTTTAGCGCACTTTACTGACAAAGTGCCATGTCCAATAAAATATTTCCGTGCGGTTCTGGGATGTGGGAATTGGTGAGCTTTTTGCAATGCTTCAGCGCTATACTCGCGCGAGCGATACGGCACGCTTAGATGCCGTCACCAGGGGTACGCATCATGAAAAGAGCGCTGATCATTATCCTAATGGCTGTCGCGTGCGCGGCACAGTCTGCGCCAAAAGCGAAGCTGAAGGCAGCCGCGAAGCCGGACCCAGTCGCAGCCGCGCACGAGCGGGTCAAGGACGCGCTGAAGGACCCGGATTCCGCCAAGTTTCGCAACGAGTTCGTTGCGCGCGACGGCGCCGTCTGCGGCTTCGTGAACGCCAAGAACAGCTATGGCGGCTATGGCGGCTTCAGGCGCTACATCGTCGAGCCCGACCGTGTGATGCTGGACGGTGATGGTGACGACTCATGGAAGATGGATTCGCACTGGTATGACGTGTGTTCGGAGTTCGAGCCAGCGGCCAAGCAAGCGGCATCGCAGTGATAATTGGAGAGTCTTTTGCCAATTTGACAGCGTATGATTTGTGGTCGACCTTGGCACTTCCAGATGGAGACCCGATTGACCCTTCATTTCAACCCCGAGCAAGGCTCCGTCCTGATTTGCGACTTCAAGGGGAGTCAGGATCCCGAGATGAACAAGCGCCGACCTGTGGTAGTGATATCGCCACGTATGCGTAATCGACAACGCTTATGTACGATTGTCCCGCTCAGTACTACGCCACCGCGGCCGATTGAACTCTTTCACCATCGACTCGTTATCGACCCGGTCTTGCCTTCGCCAAATGACGCCCCATATCACTGGGTAAAGGCTGACATGGTGTACACCGTTTCTTTTTCCCGACTCTCATTGCCGTTCGCCGGCAAGGACACCTCAGGCGCCAGGCTTTACGACAACCGAGTTTTGCCTGAAGAGGACATTGTTGCAATACAGAAATGTGTGTTGCACGGAATTGGACTTGGACCGTTGACCTCACATCTTTTTTGATGTATTCTTTGCATGTACCCGCTCTGCTTTGGCATCGGGCTTAAGTCCTCTTCGGAGGCCGCTGCAGACAGGAGATTGCAATCCACTGTAGTGTCTACTGGGCCACCTTCGGGTGGCCCTTGCTTTTGCTCATCCCCGGAATCGCGGGGACGAGTAAATCGGCCCTCGGCCACGTTTTTACGCCCAGGTCGCTGACTCGCTCTTGCTGTCGCGCCGGGCCGGGCCTACTTCGAGCGGCGCTTCCTTGGCTTGCGCGCGCCACGCGGCACCTTCATGTCGAACTTCGGCAGCCAGCGCTCGAACGTCGTGAGCATCACGCCAGCTGGCACGTACCAGGTCTTCCGCTCCCCATCCCACCTGGCGCCCAGGCGACGCGCCTCGTCTTTTTCCGCGTACGGCACATTCAGTTTGGTCATCGCCTCCAGCCTTCCTGCGCCCTCGCGCGTATTAGATAACTCATGCTCAGAATTTAGATAACGCATCTGTTACCTAATCAATCACGCTTCTACTGCCTCCGCTTCGCTGCGCGCTTCGCTTGCGGCCGCATTACTTCGTAATGCTGGCAAGCTTGCGCTTGCCGGTTTTTATTTCCTGCTTGTTAGCTTTTCTTTTTCTCTAGCCCCCAGCCCCCAAGCTTTAACTAATACGCGTGCGAACGCGAGCGCGTGCGTGGTCGCTTCCTTCAGGTGTTAGCTCGACAAGCGCGTGCGCGCCCGAGGCACCATCCGACAGACTTTCGGGTACAGGGCTCTCTCTTCGCCACCCTGTGTGAGTCTCACCCTTGCCCCCCCGTTTCTTTCACCAGGTCGCAGTCTCACCTTTCCCCCTACCCCTGTGTGTTTTCTGCAGGTAAGGCGGTCAACCGAACTCGGCTGACAAAACGAATTCTAAACACGCACAAATATTTTGTATAGTTTTTCTTTACTTTTTTTGTATAGGTATTATATACTTGATCCAACGCAGCGAACTCAACCAGGACCCAGCGATGCCGCAAACCAGCAAGCCCGACCGACAAGTGGTGCGCAGCTGGATGCACCAGCGCCAGGAAGAGAACAGGCCGCCGCCGAGCCTGGAAGAAATTCGGCGCCAGTTGGGCTGGAAATTGGTTGAGGCAGAGCGCGAGGCGAAACAGCCTCGGTAACGAAAGCAGGCGGCGCATTGGACGCGGCGCAAACAGGAGATCGGAATGGGAACTCGTGCAGATTTTTACGTGGGCAAAGGCAAGGATGCCGAATGGCTCGGCAGCATCGGCTGGGACGGCTACCCGTGCGGGATCAGTGAGGCGGTGCGAGCAGCGGCCGACGAAGCGTCGTACCGCGCGGCGGTTAGCAGCTTCTTCGCCACTCGTAACGACGTCACCCTGCCGGAGCATGGCTGGCCGTGGCCCTGGAACGACAGTGGCACGACCGACTACTCGTATTGGCACTTCGACGGCAAAACGATGGGCTCCTGCTTCGGCGGTGAGTACTTTGCTTGCGACAACGAGCCCGAGGATGCTGTCGAGCACCAGGTGATCGAGATGCCCGATATGAGCGCAGCGAAAAAAGTCGCAGTTGCCGGCGGCAACCGATCTGGCGTGATCGCCGTTGGGGTGTAACACAACCCCCGCGCCCACTCCACCGGGCGCACAAGAGAAGCAACTTGCAGGACCGCAGGAAGAACACCTCGCGCAACAAGACGCGAAACCGCTGCACCGCCGCTGACTGGTTTGTCGGCATCTGGGCCGCAGCCAGCCTGGCAGTTGGGGCGATCGGGATGTGGAACTTGATTTGGAGCTTTTGACATGAACAAGCAGCAATTGCGTGAGGCGATCGCGAATGCCATCCAGTACGCCGACGAGCAGGACGTGGTGGACCAGCAGCGGCCGCGTAAGCGCGGGTACTACGAGCGCAAGTGGGATCGCCTGAATGCCTTCCTGACCGGGCTCCAGGTCAAGCTGGGCACTCACGATTCGGAGGTGCAGACGCTGATCAACGACTTCCAGTCGCGAGTGATCCACGAAGAAAACCCGCTGCTCGACGCAGCAGACAGCAACAAGGAAAAGCCGGAATGAACGCAGCACCGAAACCCTGGACCGACGCCTACCTGCGCGCCGCCATCAAGGACGAGATCGAGCTGGCCAAGGCCAAGATGCGCCGCCGCGTCTCGATGCCGAGCCTGATCACGATGATGACCGACCTGTACCCGGACCCGCCGCGCGGCCAGGGCCTGGTCAGCGCCGGTGCCGCACGCCACACGCTGGGCGCCACTCCCCTGCCGCGCTGGCGGCGCAGCTGGGCGGCAGCCGGCCCGCTGATCGGCGAGCTGGGCCTGGAGATCCGCCACGACACCGATGAGGGCTCCGTCTCGGTTGCTGTCGCCGGCGAGCGCCGCGGTGTCGCCGAGGCCTACCACGATCACCCGAGCGTCGACGCTGCCGTGATGGCTGCCCTGGTGCGCGCTGCGACCAAGGCATTTACCGAAGCGCGCGACCAGTAACCCCTATCGCTCGATATCGAGCCGCCGGCACGGCGCCAGTGCAAGGGAACCGCGGCCCCGATTAAAGACCGCGATCATAAAAGGCAAACAACTATGAGTAACGAAAACGCAATCGCGCAACTGTCCGAGTTCGACTTCATCGTGGTCGTCGACGCCTCCGGCTCCATGGGCGAGACCGACATGCCCGGCGGCCGCTCGCGCTGGGATTACATGCAGGAGACGGCAACCGCATTCGCTCGCGATCTCAGCAAGCTCGACAGCGACGGCATCGACGTGGTCACCTTCGGCGGCCAGACCGTCTCGACCTACGAAGGCGTCACTGCCGACAAGGTCAAGGAAGTGTTCGCGACTCGCTCGCCGCGCGGCAGCACGCCCCTGACCGAAGCTCTGCAGGCTGCGTTCAAGCTGGCCGGCAAGTCGGACAAGAAGGACTTCATCATCGTCTTCACGGACGGCGTCCCGGACGACAAGGCATCGGCCGCGAAAGCCATCATCGACCAGTCGCACCTGCAGGAAACCGACGATGCGCTGACCATCCTGTTCGTCCAGGTCGGGCGCGATTCCGCCGCCACGTCGTACCTGCGCGAGCTGGACGACAACCTGAAGTCGGCCAAGTTCGACATCGTCGACGCAAAGACCATGGACGAAGCCGAGCAGTTCGCGACGACGGCCGACCTGATCGTCGCAGCCATCAACGACTAATCCACTTACTCGTGAATGCCAGGGCCTGCGGGCCTTGGCGTATCGGAGACCACATGCTCGACCTCATTTTGTTCATTTTCTTCATCGTCGTCTTCGTCGGCGGCTTCTGGTGCGGCAAGACCTACGGCACCGGCGCAGCAATGCTGGATGCGGCTCGGCGCCATGTCGCCAGCTGGTTTGGCTCGACCTGAACGCCGCAGCCTCCACCTTACACGCCCGGCATGACCGGGCTTTGGCACTGAAGCGGTACCCGACAACCACACGTCCAGGAGAACAGCATGGCCTTCCGCATCACCGTGATCGACAGCGCCGGCGCCAAGCCGCGCACCTATACCGCCATCGGCAACCGCGACGCGCTGATGGATGCCGAGTATGACGCCGGGGCCCTGGGCGTCACCGCGATCTCCGCCGGCCGGGAGAAGCTGCTGTGACCCGCGTAACCGAGCGGGAAATCGCGGTCGCCAAGGTCAAGCTGGCCGGCCTGATGATCCTGGGCGTGGTGGAGGCGATCATCCTGGTGGCCACCCGGTGGGCGCAATGATCCGCCGGACCATCGCCGCGCTGCTGGGCGCCGTCCTGTTCCTGGGCCTGCTGGCAGAAGTGCAGCGCCTGGACGAATACACGCTCGAGCATGCAGAGCTGCAGCTCGACGCGCGCCAATAACGACAACACAAGGAATCCAAGAGATGTGGTTCAAGAACCTTCAGATTTATCGCCTGCCCCGCGGCTGGGCCATCACGGCCGACGAACTGGCTGCCGCCCTCGCCTCCCAGGCCTTCACGCCGGCGTCGAGCAGCGAACTGCTGCGCCAGGGTTGGGCCGCGCCGCGCGGCGACGGTGCGCCGCTCGTGCACACGGTCAACGGCCAGTTCCTGCTGCAGCTGGTGACCGAGAAAAAGCTGCTGCCGAGCTCGGTCATCAACCAGGTCGCCAAGGCCAAGGCTGCCGAGCTGGAAGAGCAGCAGGGCTTCCCGCCGGGCAAAAAGGCGATGAAAGAACTGAAGGAGCGCGTGGCCGACGAACTGCTGCCGCGCGCATTCTCGATCCGCGGCAACACCTGGGCCTGGATCGACCCGGTCAACGGCTGGCTGGTGGTCGACGCGGCGAGCCCGAACAAGGCCGACGACGTCATCAAGCTGCTGCTGAAGGCAGTCGACAAGATGCCGCTGGAATCGGTGCAGCTGCAAAGTTCGCCGGTGGCCATGATGACCGGCTGGCTGGAACTGGACGAGGCCCCGCACAATTTCACGATCGACCAGGACACGGAGCTCCGCGCACGCGGTGAGGGCAAGGCGGCGGTCCGCTACGTGAAGCACTCGCTGGATCCGGAAGACGTCGGCCGCCACATCGCGGGCGGCAAGCAGTGCACCCGCCTGGCCATGACCTGGAACAGCCGGATCTCGTTCGTCCTGACCGAACAGCTGGCGATCAAGTCGGTGCGCCCGCTCGACGTCATCAAGGAAGGCGAAACCATCACCTACAGCGACGACGAGCGTTTCGACAACGACATCATGCTGATGACTGGCGAGCTGGCCAAGATGCTGGCCGACCTGGTCGAAGCCCTGGGCGGCGAGGCCAAAGCATGAAGCGCCGCGCCTACAACCCCTTCCCCGCCGCGCCGGTTTCGCGCCGCAGCCGCATCGACGACGCGATCGAGCGCGACATCGCGGCCGCAACCCGGCGCGCAGGCAACATCGAAGCCCAGGATCGGAAAGAGGCAGCCCTCGCGGCAGCCAAGGAAGCGGCCACCCAGCCGGCTGCAAACGACGACCAGACGGAGAAAACGCAAAATGGATAACGCACAGAACCGCCGGGCTGACGATAAGCGGGCGCCGGGCCAGCTGCAGTGGGGCGAGTCGGGCTACGCTATCCCGGCCGGCGCTGCACTTGTCGGCACCATCGCCGCCGCTCCCGTCCTCACACCCGAAATCGTGATGCACGGCCTGCTCATTACCAAGGACGGCATCACCTACAACGGCGAGACGGTCAAGGATGCCGGCACTGTCCATGCCGCCCTGCTGGCAGTCCTGATCGGCGAGCGCAAACTCGCCGCCCCTGCATCGGCAGATAACCCGAGCACGGCGGGTGCCGATGGAAAGCACGCATGGTTCGCCATCGACATTCTCGGCAACCCGATGCGCGAATACCAACCGGGCAAATGGGAAAACTGCATTTGGCCCTCAACGTGTGTCGCCGCTCCAGTGGCGCAGAGCACGGCGGATGCCGCGAAGGGCGGCATCACGGAAATCGAACGTCGGGGCCTTGAAGCCTTATGCGACCGAATCGAGGATGAAAACGAAGGCTTGATGCTGGTGTCTGTGAATGCAGCAGCCGCAATCCGCAAACTTCTCACCGCTCCAGCACTCAATCCATCCGAGGTGCCGCAGTGGATCAGCTTCGAGGATCGCCTGCCAGAAGCTGAAGTTGATGTCATCGTGCACGCCTTAGTGCCGGGATTCGGTGACCACTTCGCTGTTGCCGGACTCTTCCATGGCGACTGGATGTCGAACGACACCGAAGACGATCTGCGCTTCACGCCGACGCACTGGATGCCGCTGCCCGCAGCCCCGGCCGCCAGCAAGGAAGGCGATCAGGCCGCCACTGATGGGGCGAGCCATGGCTGACCTCTTCTACCTGCAAGACAGCCGCAGCTACGTCGGCAACGACATGCTGTTCTGGGCGAAGGACGGCGGGGGCTACACGACTGACATGCGCCGCGCCGAAGTCTTCACCAAGGAAGGCGCAATCACGCGGCACAGGTCCCGCGAGACCGACATCCCGTGGCCGAAGGACTACATCGATGCGCACGCGCGGCCGGCGGTCGACATGCAGTATGTGAAGCGGGCCGAGGCGCTGGCCGGCACCGGCATCGAACTCACGAAACCGAAGCCGAAGCGGCCCGACGTCATCAACTGCGTAGGCTGCGGGCAGTTCATGGGTGGCACCCAGCGCTACCTCGACAATTGCCCGAACTGCGGCACCGATAACCGGTCATAAGGACTGAACCATGACCAACACCACCAACACCCCAGCCATCGCCCCGCTATCAGCGGTTGAACTGGACAAGCTGGAGGCACTGGCGCGCGCGGCGACGGACGGCCCGTGGGACACGGAAACCGTCCGCTCCGAAGGCGAATACGGCACCGACGAAGATGGCGGGCATGGCTTCGACGCCTATGCCGTTGTCGATAGCAAGGGACGCCCGATGTTCGACAGCCTGAACCGCGACGACAGCATGATCGCAACTGACACCGACGGCGATGTGTTCTATGCATGGGACGAGCTGGCGAAGCGCGACGCGCAATTTATTGCGGCTGCCAACCCCGCCGCCATTCTCGCCCTGATCGCTCAGGCTCGCCTCGCTGCGCAGCCTGTAGTTGCGAAGACCATCTACGAGCAATGTACGAATGCCGACTGCGGTCGGTTCAAAGACGGCGCGGGCTGGTCTTGCCGCGCCCGGCGTGACGGAGCTTGCCAGGCCGAGCATGAGGACCGCGACCTTCGGTTAGACGAATTGGAAGCCCGACGCGCCGCTCTCGCTGCGCCTGTAGCTGCACAGGCGGATACCACCGAGCCATCGGCGGGCGAACTGACTGACTTGATGACCTATCCGAGCCCGCACGGCACGCTGGTGCGCTTGGCGGATGTGAAATGCTGGGTAATGAAAACGACCAGAACACCCACCACCAGCGCGGGCGAGGCGGATACCACGGCAAGCGTGAGCCCAGCAGCGCCGGCCGAATTCGTGCTTGTGCCGGTGATGCCCACCACAGAAATGATTCTATGCTTCAACCTGTACAGCGATGCCGATGATGTGCGAGCCGCATGGTCCTCTGCACTTGCAGCCGCAGCAGCGCCAGTATCGCAGGCAGTCGAGCAGCCAGCCGATGATGCGGAGGATGCGCGCTGGCTGCCTCAAATCAACGAAGACCTCGTGACCATTCTGGGCCGCCCGAACTTCACCTGCATCCGAATTGCTGAGCGCTTGCGCCAGATGGGTGACGACATTCCGCGCAAAGCCGAGTACGAACAGGCGCACGTCATATACCTGCTGCTCTCGATGTACCTGGAGCATGGGAAGTCGTGGGTAGCCAAGGCCAATGACTTCTTGAAGCCGGATGAGGACGTAGAGCGCGCAGCTATCCCTACCGCCAAACCGGAGGGCGCATGATGTCGACCCAACCATGCCCTGATAAGGGCGCTGAAGCCGAGCGCGCAGCGTTTGAAGCATGGCACCGCAGCAAGTTCGCGACGAAGCATTGCACGGGCCAGCCCACGAGGGATATGCACAACGGCATCTATGCCGAGAAGTATGGGCCGGAAAACCAGCAGCTGATGTGGGAAGCATGGCGCGCCGCCATCGCAGCAGATCGCAAAGCGCAAGCGGCAGCCGTACAGCAGCCGGTGGCTCCGATCTATCAGGTTCAGTATTACAGCGAGAAAGGCACCAGCGTTTGGCACGACGCATCGGAAGCGGCGTATCACACCTTCATGCCCGAGCGCCGCCGAATCGTCTATGCCGCTCCTGCTCCTGGCAATACCGCGCAGCCGGCTCCCCATGCTCTGGATGACGACAAGAAGGGAGGCGCGAAGTGATCCCGGCATTCCCACTGCAGTGGCCCGCCGGCTGGCCGCGCACGGACTACCGCAACCTCAAGCCCGGCAAGTTCGGCACCGTGAAGCGGCGCAACGGACAGGCATGGGAGAGCCGCGCCGACATCACGATAGCCGAGGCGACATCGCGCGTGCTGGCCGAGCTGGGTCGCATGGGCGTCGACCGCCAGGACGTGGTTATCTCGACCAACCTGACGTTGCGCCTCGACGGGCTGCCGCGCTCCGGCCAGGCCGCGCCGCGCGACGCCGGCGCTGCCGTCTACTGGCAGACCCGGAAAGGCGATCGGCGGGTAATGGCGATCGACCAGTACCACAAGGCCGAGGAGAACCTGGCGGCGATCGCGGCGACGCTGGACGCGATGCGCGCGATCGAGCGACACGGCGGTGCGCAGATTCTGGACCGGGCATTTACCGGCTTCACGGCGCTGCCGGCGCCAACAGGACGGCGCACATGGCGCGACGTGCTGGAGATCCCGGCAGGGTGGAGTGTGTGCCTGGACGACGTGAAGGACCGCTATCGCCGGTTGGCGCGTGAGCGTCACCCAGACCGCGCTAACGGCAGCGACGCCGCGATGTCGGAATTGAACGTGGCCATGGCCCAAGCTGAGCAAGAACTCAAATCGTGAGTCCCCTCGCCTTTGCACAGATCACATGGTGGATGTGGCTGCAGATGTGGCAGCCGGCCCCAGGCAATAATTACCGCAAGGAAAATAATCAATGAGCGCGATGTTCGAATTGGCTCTGCCCTCGGAAACCCTTGAGCCGGACGAGGTCAGCAAAATTGCCGGCTGCAGCCGGATCGGCGATCAGATAGAGTGGCTCAAGAAGAACGGCTGGGTGTTCTTCCAGAACCGCGCCGGCGCGCCAGTCATTGGCCGGCTGTATGCGCGGCTGAAGCTGGCCGGCATCAACCCGGCGACGCTGGCGGCTCCCGACGCCGGCGGCTGGCAGCCCGACTTTTCCAAAGTCCGATAAGTAGGTAATCGATGCGCCCAAAAACAACCGGCAAGAAATTGCCGCCGCGCATGCTCGCGCGGAAAAGAAAATTGAAGTCGGGCGAGACCTGGACCGGCTACTACTACAACGGCCGGGACGAGAAGGGGAAGCGCCAGGAGATCCCGCTCGGCACCGATCTGCATGCCGCAATCCGGAAGTGGGCCGAGCTCGAGTGCAGGGAAGTACCGCCGGACGCGTCGCTCATGAAATATGCCTTCGACCAGTACGAGCGCGACATCCTGCCGAAGAAGAAGCCGTCGACCCAGCGGGAAAACCGGCTCTGCCTGTCGCAGCTGCGACCCGTGTTCGACAGCGTCGCGATCAATGCCATCACGCCGCAACATATCGCCCGCTACCGCGACGCCAGGTCGGCGCCGGTGCGCGCGAACCGCGAGATCGCCCTCTTCTCCCACGTCTTCAACATGGCGCGCGAGTGGGGCTTTACCAAGCAAGACAACCCTTGCCGAGGCGTGCGGAAGAACAAGGAAAAGCCCAGGGATTATTATGCCGAGGCCGACGTCTGGGATGCGGTGCTTGAGGCGGGCAGCGAGGCGCTGCGGGACGCAATGAACCTTGCCTACCTGTCGGGCCAGCGGCCAGCGGACGTGCTCAAGATGAACAAGGGCGACATCCGCAACGACGAGTTGCACGTGAGGCAGAACAAGACCCAGCACACGCTGCGGATCCGGCTGCACGTGGATGGCTTGCCGACGGAGCTCGGTTCATGTGTCGACCAGCTCCTTGCGCGCCAGGTGAAGTCGATGAGCGGCGAGTTGATCTGCACGGAAGATGGGCGACCGCTCACCGCGAAGATGCTGCGCGACCGCTTCGATGCGGCCCGAAAGGCAGCGGCGGCGCTCGCCAAAAAGAAGGGGAAGGCCGACCTGGAGAAGCGCATCAAGGCGTTCCAGTTCCGCGACATCCGGCCGAAAGCAGCCAGCGAAATGGCAAGTCTGGCCGACGCAAGCAGCCTGCTCGGGCACACCGATACGCAGATCACGAAGAAGGTTTATCGCCGCGCGGGCGAGTCCGTGAAGCCGACGAAGTGACGGAGGTTGCGGAAATCGTTTCCGCAACTGCTCAAAGAGTAAGCAAAATCCAGCGCGACGCAGGCCTAAATTCGGTTGCCAAGAAAATAAAAAAGCCCTTGAAAAACAAGGGCCTTTCGATGAATTCTGGCGGAAGCGGTGAGATTCGAACTCACGAACGGGTTCCCCCGTCGGCAGTTTTCAAGACTGCTGCCTTCAACCACTCGGCCACGCTTCCTGATGAACCGGCATTATACATAAACAACGGGCCACAAGGCCAGCCACACGGCTGAGCAGCGCAGACAACAGCAATCACCCCGCCGTCAGCAACCAGTTCTCGCGCAACCCGGTCTCGAACTCGTAAGCCGGCAGCGGCTTCGCATACAGATATCCCTGCACCTCGTCACAGCCTGCCTGGCTCAGGAACGCCAGCTGCTCCACCGTCTCCACCCCCTCCGCAATCACCCGGTGCCCCAGCTTGCGCCCCATGCTGATGATGGTGCCGGCGATCGCGCAGTCGCTGGCGTCGGCCGGCAGGCCGTTGGTGAAGGAGCGGTCGATTTTGAGGGTATCGATCGGGAAGCGCTTCAGGTAGCTCAGCGACGAGTAGCCGGTGCCGAAATCGTCCAGCGACAGCGCCACGCCGAGCGCGTTGATGCGGTCCATGATGGCGATCACGTCGTCGATGTCGTGCATCAGCGTGCTCTCGGTGATCTCGAGTTCCAGCCACGACGGATCGAGGCAGTAGCGCTCCAGCGTGTCGGCCACGCGGCCCGGCAGCGAGGCGGTGAATTCGCGCGCCGAGACGTTGACGGCCAGGCGGAACGGCGGCAGGCCGGCGCCCTGCCACACCGCGGCCTGGGCGCAGGCCTGCTCCAGCACCCACTCTCCTACCTGCACGATCAGACCGGTGGTTTCGGCCAGCGGGATGAAGTCGCCGGGCGGCACCATGCCGCGCTGCGGGTGGCGCCAGCGCACCAGCGCTTCGGCACCGACCAGGCGGCTGCTGCCGATTTCGAATTTCGGCTGGTAGTGCAGCACCAGTTCGCCATGGCCGAGGGCGTGGCGCAGGCCGGACTCGATCAGCATGCGCTGCTGCATGCCTTCGTTCATGTCCATGCGATAGAAGGCGACGCTGCGGTCGGGGTTCTCGGCCTTTTCCTTTGCCCGCTGCATCGCGATGTCGGCCATGCGCAGCAGGGTTTCGGCGTCCTGGCCGTCCTGCGGGTAGACCGCGATGCCGACGCTGGCGCCGACGCGCAGGTCGTGGCCCTTGACGTCGAAGGGCGCCGCCAGGCAGGCCTGCAGCTTTTGCGCGACCGTGGTGGCTTCGAAGTGCTGGCGCACGTCGAACAGGCCGACCGCGAATTCGTCGCCGGACAGGTGGGCCACCACGTCCTCGTCGCGCAGCACGGCGCGGAAGCGCTCGGCCACCTGGCGCAGCAGTTCGTCGCCGACGCCGCGGCCGAGGGTGCCGTTGATCAGCTTGAAGCGGTTGAGGTCGATGTACAGCACGCAGGCGATGGCCTCGTTGCGCTGGGTGACGGCCAGGGCCTGCTCGACCAGGCGGCCGAACAGGGTGCGGTTGGGCAGGCCGGTGAGTTCCTGGTAGTAGGCCAGGTGGTGCAGGCGTTCTTCGGCGCGCTTGCGCTCGGTGATGTCGGTGAGGTAGGCGATCAGGCCGATCGGGCGGTCTTCGAGGTCGCACAGCGGCGACAGCGACAGGCTGGCCCAGAACACTTCGCCGGACTTCTTGCGGCGTCGGACTTCCATCATGCGCCCGCCCTGCTCGGCAAAGGCGTCGGGCAGGTCCTCTTGTTCATCGGCGTACAGGAACAGGATGTGACGCCCGACCGCTTCCAGCGCGCTGTAGCCGAACAACTGCTCGGCGCCGCGGTTCCAGCTGGTGATGTAGCCCATGCGGTCGGTGGTCAGCACCGACTCGTGGATCTGGTCCAGGATCTGCGACTGGTGCGCCAGCTGGGCTTCGACCTGGGCGTAGGCGTGGGTGGTGCGCTGGGCCAGCGCGTGCACCTGCAGCAGCGTGGCGGTGAGGCCGGCCAGGCCGTCGAGCTGACGCCCGTCGTCGGCGCCGTATGCGCGGCCGGCCACCCGGTAGCGGCCGAAGCAGTCGCTTGCGCTGCGCACCTCGCGCACCAGCACCACTTCGTCCGGATCGGATGCGGCGGCCGCCGCACCCGCTGCCGGCGGTCCCGGTTCGAAGCGGCCCTCGGGGCTGGCCAGCAGCGCCGCGGCGATTTGGCCGAGTGCCGCGTACAGGGCATCGCCGCGCAGCCTGAGCACGGCATCGCAGGCGGCGGCGCTGCTGGCCGCCAGGTCAGCTGGTGCAAATTCGGCCGGCGCAAATTCAGCCGCTGCCAGTTCGGATACGGGCAGCCTAGACATTGCGCACCACCTGGATCGCCCAGTGACAGGCATGGAGCTGGGCCTGCCACCAGCCGGCCGCATCGACGCCGGCGGCAGCCAGCAGCGCCGGGTCCGGGCGCCCGCCTGCCGCCAGTTGCAGGCGCTGTCCCAGCTGTCCCTCGCGCCGCAGCAGCGCGGCGTCGACGCCGGACGGCAGCGGCAGCTCGGCCAGGATCGCGGCCATCGGCATGTGGAACAGCCGGTCCAGCAGCGAGAACACGCCGGTCATGAAGGCCAGGTCTTGCGCGTCGCGGTCGCCGCCCTCGCGCTTGCACAGCGCTTCCAGCAGCGCGCCGCGCAGGGCCGCCAGCGGCAGCAGCAAATTGGGCGGGCCGTCCGGATGGGTGCGCGCGTACAGCAGCAGTTGCAGCCAGCGCTGCAGCTGGCGCCGGCCGATGCGCTGGATGGCCTGGCCGAAGCTGGTGATCTCGCTGCCGCACGAGAAGGCGGCCGAATTCACCAGTTTCAACAGATGGTAAGACAGGGCAGGATCCTGCTTCAGCTGGTCTTCCAGCTCGTGCGAATCGGCGTCGCGCGCCAGCAGGGCCAGCAAGGTGAGCAGGCGCTTGCGCGAGCTGCCCTCGTCGTTGCCATTGCTGCTGCCGCTGTTGTTACCAGCTCCGGCCTCGGCCTGCGGCTGGTCGAGCGGATAATCGCCCTGGAACCAGCCGAAGCCGGCCTGCTCGCACGCCAGGAAGCGCGTCCAGCTGTCGACCTTCCTGGCCAGGTGCGGACCGAACAGGCCGGACAGCGAATACGGCGGCGGCGCGCCGTCCGAGCAATCGCGCGACACCGTGCGCAGGCCGTTCTCCACAGCCGGCGCATGGCCCGCCCCGGGGGCGCCGTCCAGCAGGATACGGTAGCCGGCTCCCTGCAGCCTGGCCAGGCGGGTGGCCACGCCCTCCTCCGACAGCACGGCGGCGCGTACCGCCAGCAGCACCCGGTCGGGCGCCAGCAGGTCGAGGATGGCAGGCGTCAGGACGGCCGGGGAATCCACCAGCGCGATGCAGTCGAGCGGGGCGACGGCGGTCAGCAGGTCCGGGGTGCCGAACAGCGCCTGCAAGGCAGCGCTGTCCAGGGCCTCAGCGGAGCTCCGGCCACCGGAACTGCCAAGCAGCAGCGCAACCCACTCGTTCCGGGCGTTGGCGACGGGGCGTACTTCTACCAACGGGGCTGGGCTTGGGGCCATGAGTCGAACAACTTAAGTATTTATTTACTTTAATATAGAGCACCCGTTATCAGAAGGCAACTAATTAGATGCCACTGAGCTATTTTCGTGGCATATACGTTTTCAGACGCTGCCGCTGCCGAAATGGACGTGCTGCACTGCAAACTTGATCAGCTCGGCCTGCCCTTCGATGCCCAGCTTGCGCTTGATGTTGAGGCGGTGGGTTTCGACCGTGCGCACCGACAGGTCGAGTTCGCGTGCGATCTGCTTGTTGGATTCGCCGTTGGCGATGTGCTGCAGCACTTCCTGTTCGCGCGTGGTGAGCTGGTGATCGCCACCCAGGGCCTGGTCGCGCGACTGCGCCGCCGTCCGCGCCAGCTGGCGCGCCAGCGCCGCGCTGTAGTAGATGCCGCCCGCCATGACGGTGTCGATCGCCAGCACGATGTCCTTGCCGGGCGCATCCTTCAGCACGTAGCCGCGCGCGCCGGCCTGCATCGCCTGGGTCACGTATTCGAGCTTGTCGTGCATCGACAGCATCAGCACCGCGATGCCGGGATGGCGCGCGCTCAGGCGCGCGGTGGCGTCGATGCCGCTGCCCGCGCGCATGGTGATGTCCATCAGGATCAGGTCCACCTCAACAGCTTCGACCAGCGCCAGGGCGTCCTCGCTGGAATCGGCCTCGGCCACCACGCGGAAATGCGGCACCGCTTCCAGGCGTGCGCGCAGGCCGTCGCGCACCAGCGGGTGGTCGTCGACCAGCATGATGTTCACCAGCGCATGTGTCATGCATCCCCCAATTCGACGCTGGCGCACAGCGTCGTCCCCGCCGCCGTCGACGAAATGCCGAGGGTGCCGCCGACCGCATCCAGGCGCTCGGCCATGTTGCGCAGGCCGATGCCGCGCTGCGGGTGGGTTTCCACGTCCTGGGCGTCGAAACCGGCGCCGTCGTCGGCGACGGTCAAGCGCACCTGGTCGGGCGCATACCACCTCGCACTGCGGCCGCGCGTGCGCTCCAGGGTCAGGTCGATGCGGCGCGCGCCGGCGTGGCGTTCGATATTGGTCAGCGCTTCCTGGGCGATGCGGAACAGGACCGTCGACACCGCCGTCGGCAAGCCATCCAGCGCGCCGCGGGCGCTAAAGGCGACCGGCATGCCGCTGTGCTCCGCGAATTCCCCGGCCAGGTGATCGAGCGCCGCCGCCAGCCCGAGGTCGTCCAGCAGCGCCGGGCGCAAGCCGTGCGAGATGCGCCGCACTTCGCCCAGCACCTTGTTCAATTCGTCGGCGGTGCGCTCGAAGCTGGCATGCGCCTTGTGCTGCTGCTCGGCGTTGCCCTTCATGCGGATGATGCCGGCCTCGATCTGCAGCTTGATCGACACCAGCCACTGGCTGATGCCGTCGTGCAGGTCGCGCGACAGGCGCGCCCGCTCCTGCTCCTGGCTGTCGACCACGCGCTGCGCCAGCGCCTTGAGCTTGGCGTCGGCCACGCGCGAGGCGCTGACGTTCAGCGCCAGCCCGCCGCAGCCGACCGCCAGCGCCGACATGATCGCCACGCCAGCGATCCACCACAGCGTGGTCTCGATATTGCGCGACTGGCGCGCGTCGACCTTATCCAGCGCGGCCTGCACGTCGTCCAGGTACAGGCCGCTGCCCATGACCCAGCCCCAGCCCGCGATCGGCACCACGTAGCCGAGCTTGGGCACGGACTTTCCGGTGGTGGGCTTGACCCAGTTGTAGCGCACCAGGCCGCCGCCCTGCTGCGCCACTTTCACCAGGTTCTGGATCGTCGGGGCGCCGTACTGGTCGCGCAGGTTCCAGAGGTCGCGCCCGACCAGTTCCGGCTGGCGCGGGTGCATCAGGTTGCGGCCCTGCAGGTCGTAGACGAAGAAATAGCCGTCGTCGCCGAAGCCGAGCGATTGCAGCGTGCGCTTGGCCTGGTCCAGCGTGGCCGGGTCGCTGCGGCCGGACGCGGTCAGGTGGGCGATCGCGTGCGAGGCCAGTTCCACGTAGTGCCTGAGTTCGGCCTCGCGGCTGGCCAGGTAGGCTTGCTGGATGGTGGCGTGCTGTTCGTGCGCCAGCGTGACCGCCTGCTGGCGCACGAACAGGGCGATCGCACACAGGGCCACGATCAGCGGGGCGATCGCCAGGAAAATGACCTTCTGTCTTAACTTCATGCGATGGTGTTTTCGTCGTAACATGAAATTGTACGACCGATCGGTCAGGCGTGCTCGGCAGTTTTATGGCGCGGGCTTTACGTAGCCCTACGTAATCCTACGTAAGCAGCTCAGTAATCATGCGCTTGCCGCTCGCCGTTAGGTGCAAGATACTGACCGTCATGCTGCAAAATAATACAGAAAAATCTACGGAGGAGTCAGAATGAACAATCTCAAGAGCCAGCTCGGTTGGGCTGCGCTTTCGATCGCGGGCGCCGGGTCGCTCGCATTCGTCGCGCTGAATCGCGGCGAATCCATCAACGCGGTCTGGATCGTGGTCGCCGCGGTCTGCGTCTACCTGATCGCTTACCGCTTCTACAGCCTGTACATCGCCGATAAGGTCTTCGGCCTCGATGCGCGGCGCCAGACCCCGGCCTACAAATACAACGATGGCCTCGACTACGTGCCGACCAACCGCTTCGTGCTGTTCGGCCACCACTTCGCGGCCATCGCAGGGGCGGGACCGCTCGTCGGACCGGTCCTCGCTGCGCAGATGGGCTACCTGCCCGGTATGTTGTGGATCCTGGCCGGCGTCGTGTTCGCCGGCGCGGTGCAGGACTTCATCGTGCTGTTCATGTCGATGCGCCGCGACGGCCGCTCGCTCGGCGACCTGATCAAGTCCGAGATGGGCGAGATCCCCGGTGTGATCGCCCTGTTCGGCACCTTCATGATCATGGTGATCATCCTGGCCGTGCTGGCGCTGATCGTCGTGAAGGCGCTCACCGGTTCGCCGTGGGGCTCGTTCACCGTGATGGCGACGATTCCGATTGCGCTGTTCATGGGCGTGTACTCGCGCTTCATCCGCGTCGGCCGCATCGGTGAAGTCTCGCTGATCGGTTTCGTGCTGCTGATGGGCGCCATCATCGGCGGCCAGTTCGTGCACGATTCGCCGACCTGGGCGCCGATGTTCACCTTCACCGGCACCCAGCTGACCTGGATGCTGATCGGCTACGGCTTCGTCGCTTCCGTGATTCCGGTGTGGCTGCTGCTGGCGCCGCGCGACTACCTGTCGACCTTCCTCAAAATCGGCACCATCCTGGCGCTGGCGCTGGGCATCGTGTTCGTCGCGCCGCACCTGCAGATGCCGGCCGTGACCAGGTTCATCGACGGTACCGGCCCGGCCTGGTCCGGCTCGCTGTTCCCCTTCCTGTTCATCACCATCGCCTGCGGCGCCGTGTCCGGTTTCCACGCGCTGATCTCGTCGGGCACCACGCCCAAGATGATCGAAAACGAACAGCACGCCCGCTTCATCGGCTACGGCGGCATGCTGATGGAGTCCTTTGTCGCCATCATGGCGCTGGTGGCCGCGTCGACCATCGACCCGGGCGTCTACTTCGCCATGAACAGCCCGGCCGCCCTGCTCGGCACCACCGCCCAGAGCGCGGCCGCGGCGGTCTCCAACATGGGCTTCGTGATCACGCCCGAGATGCTGACGCAGATGGCCAAGGACGTCGGCGAGAACACCATCATCTCGCGCGCCGGCGGCGCCCCGACGCTGGCCGTGGGCATGGCCCACATCCTGTCGAACGTGGTCGGCGGCAAGGCCATGATGGCCTTCTGGTACCACTTCGCGATTTTGTTCGAGGCGCTGTTCATCCTGACCGCGGTGGATGCGGGCACCCGCGCCGGCCGCTTCATGCTGCAGGACCTGCTGGGCGCCTTTGTCCCCTCGTTCAAGCGCACCGACTCGCTGCCGGCCAACCTGATCGCCACCGCGCTGTGCGTGGCGGCCTGGGGCTACTTCCTGTACCAGGGCGTGGTCGATCCGCTGGGCGGCATCAACACGCTGTGGCCGCTGTTCGGCATCGCCAACCAGATGCTGGCCGGTATCGCGCTGACCCTGGGCACCGTCGTACTGTTCAAGATGAAGCGCGGCAAATACGCCTGGGTGACGGTGTTCCCGACCATCTGGCTGCTGATCTGCACCCTCACCGCCGGCTGGCAAAAGATCTTCCACGAAAACGTGAAGGTCGGCTTCGTCGCGCACGCCCGGAAATTCCAGGCCGCACTCGATCAGGGCCAGGTGTTGGCCCCGGCCAAGTCGCCCGAGCAGATGAGCCGCATCATCTTCAACGACTACCTCGATGCGGCGCTGTGCGGCTTCTTCATGCTGGTGGTGCTGGCGGTGCTGGTGTATGGCATCCGCACGATCCAGGCGGCGCGCAAGGACGCCCGGCCGAGCACCAGGGAAACCCCGTACGTGCCGGCCCCGGCCGCGGCGTCGGTGGCCGAGGTGCAGTGATGTTCAGCACGCTCGCACAGGCCGGCCGCTACCTCGGGCAAAGCATGCGCCTGATGGTCGGCCTGCCGGAGTACGACACCTACGTGGCACACATGGAAAAGACCCATCCGGGCCAGCCCATGATGAGTTACGAGGAATTCTTCCGCGAGCGGCAGGAGGCGCGGTACGGCAGCGGCCGCAGCGGTGGTTGTTGTTAAGCTCATCGCGCAGCGCCGCTGAGCCTCGCGCTTCGGACATTTGAATAGAGGGACGCGCACGCGCGTCCCTTTCCTTTTGCATTTGCGATAACGCAAACGCCCTTGCATAGCCCTCACCTATAGTCATTTCTTGCGAGACATTGCCTTCTCGCATGGTGAGCCCGTGGCCGACGGACTCGTATTGCAGCCGAACAGCGCAGCCGAAGTCGATCCGTGCGAGCCATGCCGAAACTCGAGCGTTCCAGCCTCAACCAGAAGTTGACGAACATGTGCCTGCTGGCTGCGGCCAGCGCGCTGCTGGTCGCCTATCTCGCGTTTGCCGTGACCTCGGTGCTGGCGCACCGCCGCGCCGAATCGATGCAGCTGTCGGCGCTGGCCGGCGTGGTCGCCGCCAACAGCGTCGACGCCCTCTCCTTCAACGACCGCCGCCTGGCCGGCCAGGTGCTGGCGGCGCTGCAGGTACAGGGCAACGTCGGCGCGGCGGTGCTGTACGACCGCAAGGGCCAGGTGTTCGCGGCCTGGCGCGCGCCGCAGCGCGACGGTGCCCCGGCCTCGGTTGTCAACTACCTGACCAAGGAGCCGCCGGCATTTAGCGGCCTCGATCCGGCCGAGCTGGAACAGGCCAACGACCAGGGCAGCCTGCCGTGGCTGCGCGCGATGCGCACCTACCGTGCGGTCGGCGGGACGGCCGGTGCTGCGGACGGTGCTGCGGACACGCCCCAGACTGCGCCGGCTGGCGTGGTGATGATCGAGGCCGACCAGCTGCCGATGTGGCTCGACCTGCTGCGCGCGCTCGGCGTGATGGCGCTGGCGATGGGCGCGGCCCTGCTCACCGCGCTGATGCAGGCGCGGCGCGTGCGGCGCGGCATCGCCGACCCGATCGGCAAATTGATCAACACCGCGCAGAAGGTCGCGGCCAGCCAGAACTACACGCTGCGCATCGCCCACGCCCGCAGCGACGAACTGGGCGCCCTGATCGACAGCTTCAACAACATGCTGGCCCAGGTCGAGGGCCGCGGTGCGGCGCTGACCCACCACCGCGACGAGCTGGAACGGCAAGTGTCGGTACGCACCGAACAGCTGGAAAAGGCCAAGAACGCGGCCGAAGCGGCCAGCCGCGCCAAAAGCGCCTTTCTCGCCACCATGAGCCACGAAATCCGCACCCCGATGAATGGCGTGCTGGGCATGACGGAAATGCTGCTCGGGACCGAGCTGACCGAGACCCAGCGCAACTACACGCGCCTGGTGAAGCAGTCGGGCGAGCACCTGCTGGTGATCATCAACGACATCCTCGACTTTTCCAAGATCGAGGCCGGCAAGCTCACCGTCGAGTACATCAATTTCAACCTGTGGGACCTGCTCGACGATATCCACACCGTCTATACCCCGCAGGCCGAAGCCAAGGGCATCAGCCTGCACTTCGACATCGCCAACGACATCCCGGTGGCCATCTGCGGCGATCCGAACCGGCTGCGCCAGATCATGGCCAACCTGGTCGGCAATGCGATCAAGTTCACCAACGACGGCCGCATCCTGGCAAAGATCCGCATCGCCAGCGAAGACAACCAGGCCGTGATGCTGCGTTTCGAAGTGCACGACACCGGCATCGGCATCTCGCGCGAGGCGCGCGGCCGCATCTTCGAAGCCTTTTCGCAGGCCGACGATTCGACCACCCGCAAGTACGGCGGCACCGGCCTTGGCCTGGCGATCTCGAAGCAGCTGGTGGAACTGATGGGCGGCGCGATCGGCGTCGAGAACGCCCTTGCCCACGGCCTGGAAAGCCGCGGCTCGGTGTTCTGGTTCACGGTGGCCTTCGACAAGCGCCGCGTCGATCCGGATGCCGCCGGCGACCACCAGCACACCATCGAAGGCTTGCGCGTGCTGGTGGTCGACGAACGCGAGACCAGCCGCATCGGCCTGGAGCGCCACCTGGCCGCCTGGCGCGTCGACGGCGACGGCGCCGCCGGCAGCGACGATGCGGTCGAGCGCCTGCACGAAGCGGCGCGCGCCGGCCGTCCCTACGATGCCGCGATCCTCGACATGGAACTGGAACACAGCAGCGGCCTGCTGCTAGCGGCCGCCGTCAAGGCGGATCCGGCCACGCGCGCCACCCGCCTGATCCTGCTGTCGCCGGAAAAGCTGGCCGCCGATCCGGTGCAGCGGCGCGAGGCCGGCGTGGCCTACCAGCTGATCAAGCCGGCGCGCGCGGCCGATCTGTTTGCCTGCCTGGCGACCCGTCCCCGTGGCCAGGTGGCGCCGGCGCTGCGCTTCACGCCATCGGCACCGCTTGGCCGCGACGGCGGCACGCCTGCCAGACGCGCGCGCCATGTCCTGCTGGCCGAGGACAACCCGGTGAATATCGAAGTGGCCAAGGCGATGCTGGAAAGCCTGGACCTGCGCGTCGATTGCGTCGGCAACGGCGCCGAGGCCGTGCATGCGCTGCAGGCGATGCGCGCCCGTGCCGGCACCGAGGAAGGCGGCGAATATGACGCTGTACTGATGGATTGCCAGATGCCGGTGATGGACGGTTTCGCCGCCACCGCCGCGATCCGGCGCGAAGAGCGCGAGCTTGGGCGCGGACGCGTGCTGCCGATCATCGCGATCACCGCCAACGCCTTGCAGGGCGACCGCGAAGCCTGCCTCGCCGCCGGCATGGACGATTACCTGTCGAAGCCCTTCACGCAGCAGGAACTGGCCGCCGTGATCGGGCGCTGGATCGCGCTGCCGCTGGCGGCCACGGTCCACCATGGCGACGCGCCGCCGCGCCTGCCGCCGGCATCGGTCGAGGTGATCCAGAGGGAAGTCGTCAACCGCGGCGCCCTCGACAAGATCCGCATGCTGTCGCGCGAGCGCGGCGACGCGCTGGTGCAGAAGGTGATCGCGGCCTACGTCGACGACACCCCGCAGCAACTCTCCACCCTGCGCCACGCCATCGACGGCTTCGACACCGGCAACGTGCGCCGCATCGCGCACACCTTGAAGTCGGCCAGCGCCAACGTCGGCGCCGAAGCGCTGGCCGCGCTGTGCAAGGCGATGGAACAACTCGGCCGCACCGACACCACCGAAGGTGCCGACGCGATCATGACCGACATGGAGCACGAGTTCCAGGCCGTCCGCAACTCCCTCACCGCGATGCTTGAGAAGGAAACCTGACATGCCAGCCCAGAATGCCACCCAACGCGCCAGCCAGGCCGCTGTTGTGCTGGTCGCCGACGACGACCCGGTGATGCGCCTGCTGATGGTCGAGATGCTCGACAGCGTGGGCCTCGACGCCATCGAAGCCGAAGACGGCGCCCAGGCGGTCCGGCTGGCGCGCGAGCGCTCGCCCGACCTGATCCTGATGGACGTCGAGATGCCGCACATGGACGGCTTCGCGGCCTGCCGCGCGATCCGCGACGCGGCCAACGGCGCCAGCGTGCCGATCGTGATGGTCACCGGCGGCGACGACCTGGAAGCCGTCACCAACGCCTACGAAGCCGGCGCCACCGACTTCGTGTCGAAGCCGATCAACTGGCCGATCCTCGGCCACCGCGTGCTGTACGTGCTGCGCGCCAGCGACGCCATCGTGCGCCTGCGCATCGCCGACGCCCAGAACCGCGCAGTGCTGGCGGCGATTCCCGACACCTTCTTCCGCATGTCGCGCGACGGCATCTACCTCGACTACGAGCCGGGCCGCGAAGGCAATACGCGCAACCGTTCGGGCCGTGGCGAGCACGCGCTGAACGCGCAGGCGTATCTGCAGGCCTATGCGGCCGACGACTGCGTCGGCAAGCACGTCGCCGAGGTGCTGCCGCCCGAGATCGCCGAGCGCATGCTGGAACAGGTCGAACTCGCGCTGCGGGTGCAGCAGGTGCGTTCGGTCGAGTATGAGCTGATCCGCTTTGGCGAAGCCCAGCACTTCGAGGCGCGCCTGGTGGCGACCGGCTCCTCGGAAGTCCTGGGCCTGGTGCGCGACATCAGCGAGCGCAAACGCGCCGAAGAACAGATCCGCCGACTGGCCTATTGCGACAGCTTGACCGGCATCCCCAACCGCCAGGCCTTCCTCGAAATGCTGGAACGCGAGCTGCAGCGCTCCAAGATCGGCAACAAGAAGTTCGCCGTGCTGTTCATGGACCTGGACGCCTTCAAGCGCATCAACGACACGCTCGGCCACAACGTCGGCGACCAGTTGCTGCAGCAGGTGTCGGAGCGCCTGCGCGAGACCATCCGCCCGAGCGATTTGCTGTCGCGCGCCGAGCTGGTGACCCGCAGCGGCAGCAGCGAAGGCACCAATCTGGCACGCCTGGGCGGCGACGAATTCACCATCCTGATCCCGGACCTGGAACGCGTCGAGCATGCGCTGAACGTGGCCCACCGCGTGAAGGATGCGATGCGGCGGCCCTTCCTTATCGAGGGCAACGAGATCTTCGTCACCGCCAGCATCGGCATCTCGCTGTTCCCGGAAGACGGCGACGATTGCACCTCGCTGCTGAAGTTCGCCGACACCGCGATGTACCACGCCAAGAACTGCGGCAAGAACAACGCCAAGCTGTACTCGTCGTCGCTGACGATGCAGATCATGAGTCACGTGAAGCTGGAAGTCGGCCTGCGCCGCGCACTGCAGAACGACGAACTGTACCTGCTGTACCAGCCGCAGCTCGACGTGCGTACCAACGAGATCGTCGGCGTCGAGGCGCTGGTGCGCTGGCGCCACGCCGAACGCGGCATCGTCTCGCCCACCGAGTTCATCCCGCTGGCCGAGGAGACCGGTTTGATCGTGCCGATCGGCGAATGGGTGCTGCGCACCGCCTGCATCCAGGCGCGCCACTGGCAAAAGCTGGCGCGCCGGCCGGTGCGCATGGCGGTGAATCTGTCGGCCAAGCAGTTCAAGGACGAGAACCTGAGCCAGATCGTGCTCTCGGCCCTGCAGGATACCGGCCTCGATCCGCGCCTGCTCGAACTCGAGCTGACCGAGGGCACGCTGATGGACGACGCCAAGGCGACCCTTTCCACGCTCGAGCAGCTGCGCGGCATCGGCGTCTACCTGTCGATCGACGACTTCGGCACCGGCTATTCGTCGATGAACTATCTAAAACGTTTCGACGTGCGCGCGCTGAAGATCGACCGCAGCTTCATCAGCGGTTTGCCGCAGGATTCCGAGAACGCCGCGATCACGCGCGCGATCATCGCCATGGCGCACGGGCTGAAGATGGTGGTGGTGGCGGAAGGCGTCGAGACCGGGGAACAGCTCGGGATGCTGGAAGAGTATGGCTGCGATCTGGTGCAGGGTTTTTACCTGGGCCGGCCGGCGCCGGCGGAGACGGTGAGCGGGATGCTGCAGAAGCTTTGGGTGCCGTTGGGGGCGAAGTAGTCACACGTCCACCGTCCTTGAACAACGTCGTTCCCGCGAAGGCGGGAACCCAATTTTGCCAGCGTTACCCGTAACGCACGCAGAACTTGGGTCCCCGCCTTCGCGGGGACGACGAGCTAACGATAACTACCTCGACAACGTCAGCGTGTACACCGCCTTCCCCGGCAACAAAGGCCGCGCCCTGCCCGCCACCCAGTCGGCGTGTCCCTTCAAGAAGAACGGCGACAAAGGATGCCCGCTCTGCCCCCCGGGCATATCGAACAAGCCTTCCTCCTCCCTGCCCGGCGACACCGTCAGCCGCTCCGACTGTCCGAACCGCGGCCCGGCCACGCGCGGCATGTTGGCGTCGCCCGGCAGCGCATCCGGCGGCGCGCCCAGCCAGCGTGCCAAAAACGGCATCGCCATCGTGAACGGGTGCGCGATCGCCGCCGTGTTCTTGCGGCCCCAGCTTGCCTGCGCCAGGGGCACGCCATCGTGCGTGACCTCGGCGATGCTGCGGTCGACCGCGGCCAGTTCCAGGTCTTGCCAGCTGGCGTAACCGGCCGGCAGCCAGGCCGCCGGGCGTTCGTCCAGCAGGCGCGCCACCACGTCGGACCAGCGCGTGGTCGCCGCCAGCATGGTCGCCCGGGGATCGAGCGTCTTCATCTCGGCATTCACGCCGGCGAACAGCAGATCGTGCAGCGACCAGCGGAACTGCTGCGCCAGGCGGTAGCCGACCGAACCAATGCTGGCATGGCCGTCCCAGCCCGTCTGCAGCAGGCGGCGGAATTCGCGCCGCTGCGGGTGGCCGGCGACGGCCGCATCGTCGAGCGCCGCCAGCGCCCGCTCTCGCCAGCCGGCCATGTACAGGGCGCGGTCGTCGAGGGCGGCGCCGAACACCGCGGCAACGTCGGCCTTCGGCCCCAGCTGTGCCAGCCTGTCGCGCAACTGGCGCGTGCGCGCGCCGAGATCGAAGCCGGCGTCGCCCAGCACGTCAGCCTCGGGCCCGGCCAGCTGGCGGCTGTTGGCCGTCACCAGCTGACCGCCGGCCGGATTCACCACACGCGGATGTTCGCCAGGGGCCAGGAAGCCGTCCCAGGTCGGCGGCGTGCCTTCCGCCGCCAGCGGGAACGAGACCGCGCTGCCGCCCTGCGCACGCCGCGGCAGCGCGCCGGCCACGGTCCAGCCGATATTGCCGCGCGCATCGCCGATGACGATGTTCTGGGCCGGGATGCCGTCCGCCGCCGCGGCGGCCAGCGCATCGTCCAACGTGACCGCGCTCTCCAGCTTCAGGTGGTTCAGGTTCAGCGCCTCCGGAGAATGCGCGACCCAGTGCACCGCATACAGTTCGGCGCCGGCGGTGCGGATCGGGCCCAGGCTGGTCTCGCGCACCACCAGGCGCTCCGCGGCCCCGCCCTTGACCAGGATGGTTTCCGGATGCGCGGCCGGCGTTTCCCAGCCGCCGGGCAGGCGCAGCTGGCCGGCGTGCGCGCGGTCGTCAGGTGTCGGCCCCTGCAGGCGCACCAGGTCCAGCGTGTCGGCATAGCTGTTGGTGAAGGCCCAGGCCACATGACCGTTGCTGCCGACGATGACCAGCGGCGGCGCCCCCGGCAGGCTGACCCCGACCACGCGCCGCCCCTGCCCGCGCCCGTCCGGAAAGCGCAGCGCCAGCCGGTACCAGATGTTGGGCAGCTGCAGGCCGAGGTGCATGTCGTCGGACACGATGGCCGCGCCGCTGGCGGTGCGCGTGCCGGCCAGCGCATAGTTGTTGCTGCCGACCGCATCCGTGAAGCCGATGCCGGCCAGCTGGCGCGCCGGTACCACGTCCTTGCGGCCCCACCAGGCCGGTGCCGTGTCCGGGATCGGGTCCGCTGCCAGCGCCAGCGCCGGTGCGTCCAGCGGCGCATCCCAGCGGCTGCCCTCGGGCAGCAGGAAGGCGCGCTGGGCCGGATCGAGGTGCTGCGCCAGCCAGCCGCGCGCCAGTTCGCGCGGTTCCTGGTTGCCCTGCAAATCGAAGTACATCGCCCACACCACCAGCAGCGAGTCGGCCGCCGTCCACCGCCGGGGCGCAGTGCCGTTCAGGAGATATTCGAAGGGCCGCAAAGGGAGTGCATCCATGCCGTCGTTGACGCCGGCCGCATAGCGTTCGATGAAGCTGCGCTCGCCTGGCGTCATGCGGTTCAACACCGCGGCCGCGCGGGCCCGGAAGCGGTGCAGACGGTGCGCACGGTCGAGCGGCAGCGCG
>Ga0265780_10000486_pt1 | contig 61790 bp, 46 predicted proteins | sample P1T30metagenome_FD_192432 | JGI IMG/M metagenome (GOLD analysis project Ga0265780, IMG submission 192432) | Plant litter microbial communities from East Loma Ridge, Irvine, California - P1 T30 | ecosystem: Environmental > Terrestrial > Plant litter > Unclassified | place: USA: California... | reverse complement strand
CTGTCGGTACGACTGAGTGATCGACAGCCTCTGCATGCTGACGTGGAGCGATCTAAAAGCCAATTAGAGGTCTGCCTGGCGTCCAAGAGAGAGTGCGTTGGCACTTCTTGTCCACTTACCATGGAATCCGTCATTTCTTGCACCAGAGACGCTTGTATCCACTCCAGCATGAAGCTCCATACTCATCGCAACAACTGCTCGATACAGAGTTGCCGAAGTTGTGCGGTCGGTCAGCTTGAGGATCGCAGAAGGTTGCCCAGTCGTTGTCTTTTGTCGACTGCCAAAGCACATCGCCTAACGTGCCGGTATCGCCGACGTTGAAACTGGTAGAACCGCAGGATGGTGACGTCCCATCCCAGGAGCAATCCATGGAATTGCCCTGGTTATCGTACTGCGTGCAAGAGAATGCCGTCGAAGCGAAAGCCAGGCACGAGAGGAGTTGGAGCGGGCGCATGTTGGGAGTCAAAAGCGAATCTTCCAGGTTGCGTTTGAGGTGTTCCGGCGAGATGAGTGTGGAAAGAACCTGAACGAGTTCTGAAGTCGCAAAGGAGCTTTATAGCTGGTCAGAGTTGACTTCGGAACCTATGCCGAGACAAGCTCGACGAGTCGAATCTCATTCTATTAGCGGGATGAGAAGCTTGGTGATGAAGCTGGCATTCGCGCTTGCGGTTGATAGCAAATATCATAACACAACGTCTATAATGCATTGTGTGAGGTCAGGTGGATTCAGATCGATGCTAGATGAACTCCAATACCAAGCAAGTAGTATCGGATATCGGTGGAAGCCAACCCGGGAAGACCCCTGTTCATTAGATTATTACATGTATAGACAGTATCGACTCATAGAACCGACCATAGTGCACACACCGCTGATACATTGATCTCTCCACGATGTATTGCCGACCAAGCAACATCAATCCGGCCATGATACTCATTGGTGTTAAGCATTTGCCGGAAGCGTAATAGCGTTATGGGGATCTGTAAATGTTAAGGAAGCATTGCCCGAATTATTACATGCTCAAGATGTATCGAAAGGCGGTGACTCTGATCCAGGTCATCCACTTCCTAGGCGCATGCGGCTTTCGTCCAGTCACGCGGATTAATGACCCTGCTGGGTGCATTTGTGTCTTATTATTCACATCCATAGAGGGCTTCGACGGATGCCGTGCGGCCCATAAGCACACAGCATGCTAGGCAGATTACTGCTGTTTTTTCCGTGGACGTTGTAAGAATGACCACAGGTGATGGCGGAGGTGCAGTAGTCGGAGTCGAAGTCGGAGACGGGTTGCTCGTGGCACTGTTCGCTCGCGCGTGGACATATGCTATCGAACCACGATTTCCTCGAGGCGAAATTGGCAAGGGTAGGTAGGATGCTTTCTTCGCTTTCGAGGAGTTTTTGCTTGCTGACGTTGCTGGCGCTTGGTCTGCTTCGCTACGGCAACTTCTCTGACAGGTTCACCTCCAAAGGCGAACTTGATTGGATACTAGGACTTCGGGCGACGACATTGCTACTGCAATAACACGGCAAGTAGCCTAGCTGACATAGCGTTATGCCATGGTGGCGAAGGAGTAGGGAAAGCTGATGAGTACCCGAGTCTATGAGATTATCCAGCTTGAGTGCAAGGTTTTCCATGAAGATACCACAGTAAACATACTTGCGAGTCATGAAGATGGCTAGCACGCGCGCGATGGCCGATAGTAACCGAGCCGTCTGTGCTGGAGCTGCGGGTCAAGGTCAGTGGCTTTCCAAACGACTCCATTGGTGATGAGTATGCCGAGGATCTACAACTCCAGATTCCTTAGAACGCCCCTTCTCCGCGCCCAGACTGTCGTTTGTGGAGAGATGTATCTGTGTATGAGGCACATGCTACAGTACCTGTACTTACAATAGTTGTAGCAATGGATGTCTTGATGAAGATTGGAGCGAGCGTGGTATACACGAGTATTTGCATGAGGAAAAGCATATTTCTGCTATAGCCGCTCATGATTTGTCTTTGCATGGCCAATGGCAGTTGTTTCGAAGCTTGTATAGAGACTTGATCATCGCAAGTCAAGTTGAAGAAATGACGACCGATCAGCTCTTACCTCATATCATGCATGCTAAGTTAGATGGTGTCATGATTTCTTTGGCATCGTCCATTCCGCTCATCCTTACTGCTAACATCTCGGCAGACTACCGATTTTACCTCATCTGCCTCTTTTCACGATCAACAGTGACGTCCATGTGAACTAATTGCCCGCATCTCCCTCTCTGGCGCTCGAATGGAGAGACGGCCTCGGTCATGCTTTGGGAGGCGGCACCGCTGAGCAGTCTGAGCCTGAGCAGACTTCCTTTGCCCCGCACGAGCGATCATACAAGCAGGCGATATTGCGTGTCCTCTGCCATTAAATTACTGCGAGTCGAAACCGCTTTCCGTAATCCTCTCAAACATCGTCTTGAATCTCTTAGCCCGCCTGCCTCTCCCGGTATCCATTCGAGAGCTCGTTCGACCCGACCGTACCCGACGCCTACTCGCCTCGCCCAGCCTCCGTTCCATCCCGACTTTACGTCCAGCCTACCAATCACAGCCGCCCTACCCAAGCACTCTGGGCCCCCGGAATCAAGACACTGTGGGGCTATCAGCATCACATCGACCCTTCACGAGTCTGTTCCGAGACTTGGAGACAAAATGTCGCTGCCGAAGAGTGGTATTAATACTCGCCCTGCCGCTCCCATGAGAGCTTACACGCCTCCTCCACCAGACCCAGACTCTTCAAGCACTTTCCTCACAGACCAAATCGCAAAGCAACAGAGGAGCAACTTCCATTCTACTTCCCTTCATCACGTAGTCACAATGGTTTCCCAAAGCGTCAACAAGACCGCCCTTCACCCCAAGGGTGTCGAGTATGTTACTCAACATGTCGTCGAACATCCATTCAAATACTAACATCACTCCACCAGGCCCCAAGCTGAGCACACCGAGATCGAGACTGAGCTTCACGACAAGGCACACATCGACTACGACCGCGTTGCTATTGTAAGGCTACCATCTAGCAACCCTCATGGTGCTTGCGTGCTACTTTCACATGCACAAGCTAACGTCACATCTAGATCGCCAACCCTTCAGTCCCTGCTCTCTACGAAGATGCCCTCGTCTACGAGACCGGTTCCGCCATCACATCCTCGGGTGCCCTTTCGGCTTACTCTGGCGCTAAGACTGGCCGCTCGCCCTCAGACAAGCGTGTCGTAGAGGAGGACAGCTCCAAGGACAACATCTGGTGGGGCCCCGTCAACAAGCCCATGTCTCCTGAGGTGAGTTGTTGCATGATACTTCCTTTTTCTACGTCGTCACGACGGCATGCACTACACGGCTGCAGCGGACATACAAACTACTGTGGCACAACCAATCCGATGTTTTGCATCGCGTGGGCAGCGCGGGGCAATCTGCATACGTCACATGCTGCCGAGCCGAAAGCCGACCCCGCAATCTCCAGTCGATCGGGCTCTTGGACTTGAACCATCGGGAGTTGTCGGCAACGGTTCTTGGCCGGGCTCGCCTCCACTTTCACATGCACTCGAAAACGAAAGATAGTCGGATGAAACAACTGACAATCCTTTGAACAGGTCTGGCGTATCAACCGCGAGCGTGCCGTCGACTACCTCAACACCCGCAACCGTATCTACGTTATCGATGGTTTCGCCGGCTGGGACGAGCGCTACCGCATCAACGTTCGCGTTGTCTGCGCTCGCGCCTACCATGCTCTCTTCATGCGCAACATGCTCATCAGGCCTACTCGCAAGCAGCTCGAGCACTTCCACCCCGATTACACCATCTACAATGCCGGCGCTTTCCCTGCCAACCGCTTCACTACCGGCATGACCTCCGCCACCTCCGTCTCTATCAACTTCGCTGAGAAGGAGATGGTTATCCTTGGTACTGAGTACGCCGGTGAAATGAAAAAAGGTTAGCGGCTCTCCAATCATGTTTAGCATGACTTCTTTCTGGATTCGATTCGATCTCTCCGGCAGCCATGAGCTTTCCTTGCGCTGTTCGCGATTGTATTGGCACGAGTCCGGGAAGGAAGCAGAGTGTTCTACGATCAATACTAACAGTCGACCAGGTATCTTCACCGTCCTCTACTACGAGATGCCTATCAAGCACGACGTCCTCACCCTTCACTCTTCCGCCAACCAGGGCCAGAACGGTGACGTGACCGTCTTCTTCGGTCTCTCCGGTACTGGCAAGACCACCCTCTCCGCCGACCCTAAGCGTGCCCTGATCGGTGACGACGAGCACTGCTGGAGTGACACTGGTGTCTTCAACATCGAGGGCGGTTGCTACGCCAAGTGCATTGGTCTCTCCGCCGAGAAGGAGCCCGATATTTACAACGCCATCAAGTTCGGCTCCATCCTTGAGAACGTCGTCTTCGACCCTGTCACCCGTGTTGTCGACTACGATGACACCACCCTCACCGAGAACACTCGCTGCGCCTACCCCATCGAATACATCGAGAACACCAAGATCCCTTGCGTTTCCGACGGCCACCCCAAGAACATCATCCTCCTCACATGCGACGCCCGTGGTGTTCTTCCTCCCATTTCCAAGCTCACCACCGCCCAGACCATGTACCACTTCATCTCCGGTTACACCTCCAAGATGGCCGGTACCGAGGAGGGTGTAACCGAGCCCCAGGCCACCTTCTCCTCTTGCTTCGCCCAGCCCTTCCTGGCTCTCCACCCCATGAAGTACGCCACCATGCTTGCGGAGAAGATCGCCTCTCACAACGCCAACGCCTGGCTCCTCAACACCGGCTGGACCGGTGCTGGTGTCAAGGATAACGGCAAGCGTTGCCCTCTCAAGTACACTCGCGCCATCCTCGACGCCATTCACTCTGGCGAGCTCGCCAACCAGGAGTATGAGGTCTACGAGACTTTCAACCTCTCTGTTCCCAAGACTTGCCCTGGTGTGCCCGACGAGCTCCTCAACCCGGCCAAGGGCTGGACTGGTGCTTCCGACTTCAAGGGCGAGGTCACCAAGCTCGGTGAGCTCTTCAACGAGAACTTCAAGAAGTACTCCAGCGAGGCCACCCCTGAGGTCCTCGAGGCTGCACCCAAGTGCTAGACGACGAGCCGCAAATTTTCTTGTGAATATTGAAGGAACGGAGTATATACCACGTGATTACGAAGTGTTAATGGGCGTTCTTGGATTATGGCATGGTTATCAGCAGATACGCAATTTTTCTAAATTGCAATATATGTTCTACATTGCATCCTTTCCATCTTCGCTGCTCGAGACTGGTTCATGACTATGCGCGGCGCCATCGACTCGATCCGGTGTAAGTCTCAAGGTAGTACATGATGCATTTTCAACTACGATGGTGATCGATCGCAATCCAGATTGCTCTCAAGGATAGCAAAACTTGGTGCTGGCTCCAAGTTCTAAGGTAGCACGATCACGATCTCGACATTCTAGAGAGATGAATTTATCTTTAGAAGATGGACTGTGTGAAAGCTGTGGGGCTACATCACGCATCATCCGCTGACGGGCTGTTGCATGTTGCATACGAAGTGGGGCTGGTCGTTACTGCCCTATCTCCTGCGACTTCAACATGTAACCTCACTTCCATATTTACTTACGCAGCTTGAGTTGATCTATTTGACTACTTTCATGCAGTCGTCTCTGTTGGTATAAAGTATATCTACTAACGATTCAGGGCTGAACAAGATATACCACTCAAACATCTCTGATACCCGGCCCGAGTCAAAACCCGGGAACAGTTGACAGTCCCGAATACTCAGTCTCAGCTATGCCTCTCACTCCAACTCAGGACCTCAAGGCCTCACTGGAGCGTGACGGCTTCATTGTTGTCTCCTCCAACCTCAGCTCCTCCGAGATCGAAACACTCCGCACCGCCTCCCAAAACATCACAGCCCTAGCCCGTGAAGGAAGATGGCCACATATCCGCACTCTCCCACGGCAATTTCCTCCCTGGCCCTCCGATCCATCACTCGGTATCTGGGGTGTGCAACAGCTCATGAACCCCTCTCTACCGGACCACGAGCTGTTCACCAAAACTTACTTCTCTCCCACCACTCTCGCTACCGTCCGCGAACTACTTGGCCCTGATTGCCGCGATGAGCACTTGGTAATGGAACTCTACAACCTTCTCATCCGACCAGACGCGAACTTCGAATTGAGGTGGCACCGCGACGACATTCCACCCACTGCCAGCCCGGAAGAAGAACTCGCACGACTGAATAAACCCGCTTTCCACGCGCAGTGGAATATGGCCCTCTACCGCGACTCCTCCCTCATCCTGATACCCGGAAGCCACCGCAGAGCCCGCTCGCAGGTTGAGCGCGACGCGGGCCCTTACGATGAGCTTCCGGGGGAGATTCGGGTCACGCTGGAACCGGGCGAGATGGCTTTTTACAACAACAATATCTTGCATCGTGGGGCTTATGACTGCGAGGTGGAGAGGATGACTTTGCACGGGAGTATGGGTCATGTGGAGGGTGGTGCTATGAGGGCGAGGAATGTTTTGCAGCATGGACGGGAGTGGATTGAGAATGTTGATCTGGGGGGTTTGGAGGAGGGTGAGAGGGAGAGGGCGGTCGGGATGAGGGATCGATTGGTAGAGCTTGGGTCGAAGTTTGGGGAGACGGGGTTTTCGCAGGATGATTGATGATGAGGTTCAATCTCTTAGCTCGTCTCCTTCAGTTGCATGCATGGTAATGTTAAATATGGCAAGAAGACGTTGTAGTTCGAATGGGAGACGCAAACGAAAAGAAAAAACGCACTACAGGCAGGATTCTCAACCAGTCCTCCGAAGTTCAATAGCATCCATCGCCACGGAAGCCCGGCCTGCCATGAGTAGAGTGCCCTCATCATAAACACAAGGCCTTTTGTTCCACGTCCCATTAGCGACCTCATTCAGACGATCATGCCAGTGCCTCCATTCTTTCGACTTCGATCCATCGCTTGCGATTTCAGTGTAAACTGCCTCGCCGTTCAGAAGGAGCCAGTTCGATGTGGCCTTCACGTACGCGTTGCGTTCCTGCTCGGAAACCTTCTTTGCGCCATCGAGAGCATCCTGTATCGTCCAAACCGCAAGGTGGCATCCTTTGATCATCCCACGCTCATGCAGGTGAGCTGCGAAAGTCTGGAAGTTCACGTATCTTTCTGGGTCTTCAGCTGGGCTGCTACCTGCGCGAAAGTCAACATCTTCGCTGCTTGAGATTTCTCGTCCGAACAAAACGTACTGTTCCACCAGTCTCGCAATGTCTCCGCGAGCTTTTGATAAGGGGTTTCCTGCGCCTTCCCTGCAGTCTTGTCGACCTGAGACTGCCAGACAGAGTCGAGAGTTTAGTAGATTAGAGTGGACAATCTTGTCATTGATGGGTGAGAACATGGTATCTGGTCAGCCACCTCATAGCAGGTCTCGAGGAAAGTTCCCACTTCCCTCGAGTATGGCTTGCCGTCGGGTAGAAGAGCTACGGTCTCTTTACTGCAGTATCGAGAGGGAGTTCGGAGTCTGGTTGCAGGATATCGCGAATGATGTCAAAAACTTGGTCGCTGAGCGGATCGTCACCTGGCTCTTCGAGCTGCAGGTCCAGTCGCGCTGTGCAATGGTCGTTCATTTCATTTGACTTATGCCTGATGGAGGTATGAAGCAGAGCGTGACTAGAGACTTATAAAAAGTAAAAGTGATGGAGTCGACATGAAGAGAACTCCGAAGCAGCCTGACCTGGCCATCAGCTTTCTAGACCAGAAAGTGTGCGCTTCTGCTGCGCCACACGGCGGTTACAGCACCGTTTATGTCATTGCCAGTCACAAAAGAATCAGACGAACCAAATAAGAGTAAGAAGAGAGGAATTCATGGCAAAAGGCAAAAACATACAACAGGCGGGATTCCCAGATGGTCACCCACTCTAGTACTAGTCGCCCGGTTCAGTGCTTATGTATGGCAGAGCGGACGGGATGCCCAGTTCTCACTGACCTATGGTCGTATGTGTTCATATAATTTTCTGATAAAATATAAAAGCTTGTTTCAAGTGCTACTTTGCGGCTTCGACATGAGTGGCAGTCGTGTGCTTCTCAATATCAGCCGGCGCCTGAGTCTCACCCTGCATTGTTCGATCCTCCATCTGATGAACATGTTTGCCTTCTTCAGTCTCGCCGCCTTCGACTGTATCGATCTGGCCAAATATCCTGTCCATCCGCTCCAAACTGATGCCCTTGGTCTCCGGCAAGATGATCACCACGGAGATTAGAGCGACGGTGTTCAGCGAGAACAGTAACCAGTAGCTCAACCCTCCGACCTGCTCGTTGAAGCGTGGCCACGGTTGAGTGATAGCCAGGAGACAAGCTGTCTGTCCTAAGAGACTCACTCCAAAGGCCTTGTCTCTCACGTGCTGCGGGAAGATCTCCGATGCGATGGCCGGAGCGATCGGTCCATTCGACCAGCAGTACGTCAGCCCGACGATGAACAGCATGGCGACTTCCACCACTGCTGCAGCCGAGTTGTTGTTGTCTGGGAACGCAGTGGTCAAGCTCGAAAGGATCAGAAGTGCCAGTGCTTGGATTGCAAAACCGGCGATCAGCAGCTGCTTCCTCCCGAATCGATCAACCGTGAATGTGTTGACCAAAACGATCAAGAGCTGCAGAACGGCTTGGATGCCGTTGATGGCCAATGCCTGACGTCCTGAGTCCCATCCAAGAGACTGGTATATGATTGTTGCTAAGATAGATAAGTAAATTGAAATAAAGGGTAGGTATAAAGACTTAGGGCAACGAATGCAGTCCTTACCGTACATGGTGAGCGCGGCGATGCCTCCAAATTGCTGCAGAGACGTCGCGTAGAAACCGTAAGCTAGACGCTTGCGCATGGCGCTCGATTTGAGCAGGCCGAAGTATCCGGGCTCGAATCGCTTGCGGTATTCGTACGACGCGATCATTTCGTGGAATTCATCTCTAATGCGTGGCTCGTTGCGGTCGCCAGAGCGAATGCGGGCAAGGTTTGCGAGCGCTTTCTCGGAGTTGTCGGGGTTCTTTTCGAGGATCCAGCGTGGACTGATGAGATGAGTGTCCGTCAGCTAGAGCGTGCGAATGTGTCAAGGATGGGCAATTACTGACCTCTCCGGGTACCAGAAGGAAATCACAACGAACAAGAGTCCGATCGGGATCTGGATGAGATTGGAAACTCTCCAAGCCACGTTGAATGGAGACTTGTGGAAGCTCATTCCGTACCCTGCCCAGAAGGCAATGAGAGTGCCGAGCTGGTAGCCGAATTGCGATACCGTACCAACGAAACTGCCTCGGAGCATCCGCGGGGAGCACTCTGCCACGTAAAGGTTCGTGGCAATGTATACACAGCCGAAGCCCAACCCTGTGACGAGACGCCCAAAGATCAGGACACCAAAGGTGTTTGGGACGGACTGGATGACACTGTGTTATATTAGCACCCAGTCTTGACTTGGGCAATCTTTGCGAGGATATAAGGACGTACACTCCAATGCACATAAGAACGATTGATAGTCTCAGCGCCCACAGTCTTCCCACCCAGGCGGCCAATGTCCCCCCGAGAAACAATTGAGCGACACCAGTGGTCGCCCAAGGTGCGGTAGCAACGATTCCTTGCTTGTTTGCGTTCATGTCGTAGTACTCGTTGAATTGCTCATCTGCAAGAATTACGGTCATAACTCCGGCGTCGTATCCTATGATCAGTCAGGATGATGTACAGTACCCGTGTTGTCGACCATCGATCATACCGTTGAAGCATGTTGCCAGGACCATGCCATAGAGCAGCAACGCTGCGGCTCGATCCTCTTTAGGAAGAAACTTCTCCAGGAAACCCATCTTTCATCGATCGTAAGAATTTATTGATGGTAGCCTAGCTTTGATCCACAGCAGAAATGAAGGATGGATTTGACATGGACAAATTGTAGAGTGATCAGCGTAAGCCTGCACTTAGGTGGAGAAGCGTTGTAGGGATATATGTTGCTCACTCCTGCTCAAGAGTAAGCTGAGGGTAAGTGAGGGGTTTCATGGGGGAACCGGTGGGTGAAGGTTTCCCCTTCGGAGTAGAAGCGATCGGCACACGGAAGATCTCGCCAGCTACCGACGATTGGAGGGTGGACTTGCTCCTAATGCACTCGGACTACTCTGCACGTGGTTCGAGAGAACACACGCCGTTGCCAATGTCGTCTATCGTAGTGTGAAAGGACACGTGTTTATCAAAACTGCGTAATTGGAAACCTACGTGGAAAACTCGGCGAGCCGCTCAAGTAATCGCAACCATCTACCAGAAATGCCCCAGCATTTTTCACTCTGCCGCAAAAGCTTGCAAGCTTGCTTGAGGACCAGGCGTGGGCTTTGAGGTGCGTACAGGTCACCGACGCCGCTGATATGAGCTTCCATTCGGTCGCCATTCTTGATGAAGTGCTGTACGAGCTCGTCGTCTGTGGGCCGATCGAGTAGAATGATGTTGCAGGACTCCAATCCATCGTCGTCGTCATCATCGTCAGGCGAAGCCGTGTGATGGCTGCTTACTCCCACTGACGGGTTGTCCACGCTCTGTTGCACTGCGGGTGGCTGCTTTCGTGCGTATGTTCCAAACGCCCACAGCGTTAGAGCTGCGAGTGCAATCGACGGACCCTCATAGTAAGCGTCAGTCGAATATCTTCGCACATGCCAGAACACAACCCCGGCGTGTATCGCTGCAAGTCGGGCCTTGTACTGGTGATTGATCGCCCATCGGCGGATCGACAAAGCTGCCTCGGTTGAGTGACTGGCGGTGCGCAAACCACACATGTCCCCTTGAGCCTTTGACAGATGTACGCCGGTCATCGACTCCACATGGGCAACAATATCCGGGCAAGGTGCTAGCAACACGATTCTCGCCACATGAAGGTGCAGAACGGTCGGATGCTCCAGGCCACTAGACTGACCGATCGTAGCGTTCGCTTGCCAATGCAAGACGTCTAGGGCATCGCAAGCAGAGTTCTGCCACTTCGTGAAAGCTGGAATTGAAGGCAGCCATATTGTACCAGATGGCAGAACGTCGGCGCTGTCCTGTCTCTGGGCGACGGGATCCCAGTGAGAGAGGGGGTTCTTGTAGTAAGCCTCGACCTCCCATGAGCGGTGCAAAAGCGCATGGATCATGAGCACGCGAGCAAATTCGCCACGCTCTCGGGGCAACCATTTGTCAACATATAGTTGCTGCAAAGCCTCGATGAGTGTTGGGGAAGGTGACAAGAGAGCTGCTGATTGCGCGGTGACCGAGTGCCACTCATTCTCGTTTCTCACGCTCCACAGCTTCTCTTGACAGGGAAGTGGAATTGCTGCGTCCGCAAGAGTGAGCAAGGGCTTTTGCTGGAACTGATATGCTGTCATGCAATCATGTAGCCAGATGAAGTGTAGCAGGCGTGTAAAGCCTTCCCGCATCCTCCAGGCGAGAAACGAACGATTTGTGTGGTCTTGGGATGGACTGTCTTGTCGGCGATAATCACACAAGAGCTGGCGGAATGTGGTACAGAGTCTGGCACTCAAGCCCAATGCATGCCGGGACAGACGATAATCTCCGCAATATGCTGCGCCAATCGCGTGCATGACCAGAACTCTTGCATTCGCAAGATCATCTAATCCTCGAGTCGGTTGGTGCTGCTCATCAACCCAATATACGAGCCTTCGAACGAACTCGTGCATTGAGATGGTGAAATGATGTTTAGGCGATAGCTCAGCAAAGTGGCACGCCAGAGATGCCAGGGCAATGGCCTCGAGCCAGTGCAATTGGTCTCCAGCGCTGTGGGAATGCTGAAAGAATGGTAGAATCGATGTGAGATTAGTGACCGTCGCAGCAACCAAGGTCTCAAAGAATGCCTTCGAAGGAAATACGTGGTCATCGAAAGGTTCGTATACAAAGCCCGGTGTCAGACAGAGCTGCTGATACAATTGGCTGAGCGTCTCATACGAATCATTGCTGATTATAAATTCTTGGGGTGGGCTTCCCTGAGCAAGTACAGGTTCCTGCAGTGACCATTTCGTTTGTGTAATTTGGATCATGGGTGCTGCCTTGGAAGCTCTCCGCCGTTTCACTCTCGGAAGTCGCGCAGGCTGCCCGTCGACATAATACTCACCGTCTTCGGCCTGGTTGTCTTGGCTGGTTGATGTGGTTCCAGTTTTCACAGTCGCGGCTGGTGAGGCTGCTGTCCCAATAGGCCGCAGGGAACCATCTGCGACCGAACGCGGTCTACTAGGACCGGGCAGCGTGAAGGCTGCATCGAATTCCGGCAGGGTGGGATCGAAGGCATCAAGGTCGACGGAACCAAGCCAGTTCGTACTTGCAAGTATTGATGGATCCCAGAAATCATTGTCAGCCGGACCTTGCCGGGCTTCAAGGTCCAGGTACACATCATTGGCCCGAGAATCGTCGGGAGCTACGTCGAGACCTTCATCAGAAATGCGGAAGGAGGCCTGCACGCTCGTCGTGTTCCCAGTCGCACCATCAGAAGGGTAAACGCATGGCCAGCCTCGTCGTTCACAACGCTCACAGCGCTGTCCACCGGAACACTTGATCCTTGCTATCGCACAGCTAGAGCAAGCTCTGGCGCCAGTGTGCAGCAAGCTTGTGTAGTGCTCTGCATGAGTAGCCTCATGCCGTTGCAGAGCATCCCTATATCACGTTAGGTGGCTGGCTCGGAGTGCTCGAATCGCTTGAAGTCACCCCGCCAAGCCTCATACCTTCGTGTAAAGCCTCTGGAGCAGTGTTCGCATTGGAATGGCTTCTCTCGGACATGGATCAGCTCGTGACGTTTCTGATGTTCCAGCCTGCCGAATGATCGGGCGCAGAACGTGCAAATGAAAGCCTTCTCGCCCATCTGTGTGATTCTCGGTCCATCTCCTGTGGAGGTCCAAGAAGCCGGAGGAGAGCAGGTCTGAAAGACCGTGGGGATGATGGGGGGAAAAGATTCCCCCTCCCCGTCATGAGGGGTATGAGGTGCATCTTGTCTCAGTACAGTATGTTAGGTTCTTGCTACGAGGTGGCGGCATGAAAGTATCGGCTAAACGCGTCGGGGGTTTGCCTTGGCACACCGGGACTGGGGGGCTTCCACTCCAGCCACCAGGTCGCCTTGTACTCACAACCCATACCTAAGTCAATTACGTGACGCGCCTTCCTATCGGCATATGCGTATGTCGGGAGGTCCTAGGATGGAATCTGCTGTACGGGAGATGCTAACCGAGAAATGGCGTCTCGTCGGCTGAACGGTAAGGGACGCATACCATGATTGATGGCGATCTTGATCTTGGGCCAAGCAAGAGCCTCCGGTGGGGATTCTTCGAAGGATTCAAGAGGAGAGAAGGTCATCCGGTGTTGAGACTCACTTACAGCCTCGCCCATACCCAAGAGTGGCAGAACACAGCCATGTCTTATCGAGATGAAAATGGAGTGTGTCATGATCCTCATGACATTGCTCGTCAAGACAACAACAGAAACGCCGGGACTATGGCGTATCCACAAACGACTTTTGATCAATGCAAAGTGCATGACGCTGGACTGCTGGGTCGACGACGAAAAGCAGTCTCGCAGAACACCTTACTCTACCAGTTGCAGGTACTGAAGGACACTGGTCGCTACGATGCCTTCAAACTGGACTGGCATCCCTCCTACTCCGATCCGCCTGATGTGCCACCAGTGCCCAATCATCTTTTCTGGGACTCGGATATCGGAAAGTGGATTGAAGGCGCCTGCTATTTCCTTCATGACACACAATCGCCAGAGGTAGAGACGGCTGTGCACGAACTTGTCGACATGATAACATTTGCGCAACAGCCCGATGGTTATCTCAATATCCATTACACCGTGGTGGAGCCTGGACTACGTTTCACCAATCTGCGGGACATGCACGAACTGTGAGAATGCCCGTGGTTCCGTCTCATCTCTACATGCTGACCGTCCAGATACAATGCGGGCCATTTAATCGAGGCCGCTCTAGCACACAATGCGCTGTTTAAAAACGACAAGATGCTTGCTCCCATGCAGAAGTATGCGGACTTCCTTTGCCAAATGTTCGGCTCGGATGCGAACCAACTCCATGGGTATCCCGGCCATCCCGAGATCGAGCTTGCCCTGATAAGATTGTATGATCGCACTGATGTGCGGAGGTACCTCGACCTTGCCAGGTACTTCCTTACTGAGAGAGGCAACCCAACAGGCTGTCAAGGGCGCCATTTCTACGACGTGGAATTGGAGCGTCGCGGAGCAGATGTTATGAAACGTCCCCTGCCTTGGCCGGAGAACAGATCTTTGTGGTATGTCGACCTATGTGGCTGGGCCGACAGAATGCGGGCTAATCTTTACAGGTACCAACAGGCACACGTTCCCATTGAAGAACAACACACCATCGAAGGGCACTCGGTGCGTGCAATGTACTTACTCACAGCTGTCGCGGACCTGGTCCGGCTGGATGAGAGCCACGGGATTACAGACACGTTACAATTGAAAGCAGCGATGTATCGTCTGTGGGACAACATGGTCGGTCGCAAGATGTACATCACGGGAGGAGTAGGAGCCATCAAGGCATGGGAGGGATTTGGCCCTGACTACTTCCTGCCACAAGGTACTGACGATGGAGGCTGTTACGCCGAGACCTGCGCATCTATCGGCGTCATGATGCTGGCTGAACGACTTCTGAAAGTAAGTGATGGAGTGTTCAGCGACATAACACTGTCAAGTCTGACAAACACCAGCTTGGCGTCAACGCCCAGGATCTCGATGGAAAATACGGCGACATCATGGAGCTTTGCCTCTACAACTCCGTATTGACAGCAATGTCACATGACGGTAAAAAGTTCACTTATGTGAACCAGCTGGCATCCAGCAATGTCGACCTCTCTCAACGCGAAGACTGGTATACCTGCGCTTGCTGCCCTCCAAACGTGTTGCGCCTCTTTGGGCAACTGGGTGGATATATCTGGGACGAGAAACGATCGAACGAGACTGGCCCCACCGTAATTTTTGTCCATCTTTACGTGTCGAGCACGTACACCTTGAAGACTACAAAGTCGGAAATCACCGTGACCCAAGAGAGTGATTATCCGTGGAAGGGCGACATCAAGTTCACTGTGAAAGGATCATTGTGTCTGAAACTCCGTATACCCGCATACGCGAAGGCTTGGAAAGTACGTACCCTTCTCGTTGGACGTGAAGTGAAAGCTGATGAATTTAAGCTCGAGCCGGAATGTGGTTATGCGTCGATTAGCCAGGGCGGCTACCTCACCCTTCCCACAGCCTGGGTAGAACAGAATCAACAATTCACACTATCACTACCTTTGCAGCCAAGATGGATCACGCAAGGCACCAGCGCTACGACATCCGGACTATTGACCCTTGCTCGTGGTCCAATCATGTATTGTGTCGAGGATGTCGATAATTCGTGGGTCAACGATCACTTCAAGGTAAGCTTGCGCATCAAATGTTCACCAGATGTCTACAAAAAGACTGACAATTTCCCAGAAAACTTTCGTTGATCCTAAGGCTCAGGTCCAGGAGCAAGTGGTCGAGAACGAAGATCTTACCGGCGACAGCTTCGTTGCACTCGATGTACACTCCGGCGCTACCGCTTTGGTCGGAAAGGAAGTTACGTCGCCTTCCATCGGACCAGGCGTCGATGCGATCGCGCTTCAGGAGACCATTGCCCGGAGTGAGCCCTTGAACGTGCTACGCTTTGTACCATACTATTTCAGAGCGAACAGGAAAGGCAAAGGGCACATGAGAGTGGGTCTTCGACCGTGGCATAGGTGATTGACGTAGGATAGTGGTTTTGGACATCGCGGACGACATCAGACAATGGCCTCAAACACGTTCTTCAGGCGAGAGATTCCTCAAGTCACCGGCAGTTGGGTTGCGGGATTCATATGCGATACAATGACTGACTGTTCAATAACCCATGCTGTAAGACCGAGATCCACCCTATTTCAGGTCAAGCACTTCTCGCGGAGCAATACGTTTGTGCTCCCTCAATGCGACAATTCCACGTATCGGGTAAACATGGGCCTGATGATCGATGCAAGTTGTAAATACCCAGCCGACAGCTGTCGCATTAGCTTGTGTTCTCCTCTTTGCCAAACAACTTGGCATGGCATGAGGCTTCCCCACCGGTGTCTCTTTGCAAGCGACATGCATACTACACTACAATCGCGACGAACATATATAATACGGAAGGACTAACGATGCCGTGGCTCAGCACAACGCAACCAGTCACCAAAAAGCAGTCATGGCGTTCAAGACCGCAATTCGACTTCTCATGGCCGGACTCGCCGGCACCAACTTGGTCGCCGGCAAACCCACAGGATCGAAGTACTTCAACACCACCGCTTCGATCAACCCAAAGAAGCTCACCGGAACGCCAAAACATCTCGCTTCAGGAATGATCTACGGAATCCCAGACCAGCCCAACCAAATCCCAGATCACTTCTACACCGACATTGCCTTCCGATTCGGTCGTGCCGGCGGCGCTCAGCTGAACGAGCCTGCTCGTGGATGGATCTGGGGCCAAGCCGAATACGAAGCACGGCTCAATTCGACTCTCTCCAACTACGAGACGTGTCGTAAGTATGGAGCCGAGTTCCAGATCTTGCCTCACGACATCTGGGGCACCGACAGGACCAACGAATCGTCCGTCTGGCCGGGAGACAACGGGGATTGGACAGATTACGACTTGTTCCTGGATACTCTGCTGCAAGATCTGAAGACCAGAGATGCCGTCGACGGAACCTACTTCGAGATCTGGAACGAACCCGATCTTCCCGACATCTTCTGGCAGCGCAGCCAGCAGCAATGGCTGGACCTGTATATCCGCACGCACAAGAGGATTCGGTAAGTCATTCTGCCACATCACCGTTTCCACTTACGAACACCAGCGAGACTAACAAATTCCCAAAGCTCCGACCCAGACCTGGACACCATGCGCATAGATGGACCTTCTTTCGCTTATCAACCCGAACCCACCAGCACCTGGTACAGAAACTGGATGTCCGCCATCGCCAGCAACGACACGATTCCAGACCAATATGTGCTGCACCTCCTCGGTGGCCGCCTCTCGCCGGTCAACGATCTCCAAAACGCGCAACCCACGTTCCAAGCCTTGCTAGCCGAGTACGGCTTGCCGGAGCGCCAGATAAACGTCAACGAATACGCGACGACGATCGAGCAGCGGCCGGCCGGCGCCGCCTGGTGGATCTCACGTCTGGAACGTTACAATGCGATCGGTTTGCGGGCGAATTGGCTCAGTGGGACTACGCTGCATGATTTGATGGCGAATTTACTCACCAAGGAAAATGATCCGGAGGACTACCTCGCTACTGACTATGTCCCCACGGGCGAGTATCAGGTGTATAAATACTACGTCCAGAGTATGACTGGCAAGCGAGTCGCGACGCAAGGAAGCAAAGATCGATTATTCGATGTGTATGCGACATTGGATGGGAACAAGCTCAAGGTACTGGCTGGGTCGAGGGTCGAGGCTGGGGAATGGAGGATTGAGATTCCTGTTACGCGAAAGGGGAAGGGTTCGGTCAATGTCAAGCGTTGGTCGTTCCCAGGCGTGACACAATTCAGTGTCTTACACGAGCCGGTTGACGAAGGTTGGGAGAAGGTGAAGTACAAGGGCGGCAAGTTGGTGCTGGATGTTAAGACTGACAACACCACTGCCCACGCCTTTGAGTTCAAATTGCCATGATGCCACCCAGGAGAGGCGTTGCTGCAGGTTGAGGTTGGACCTTTGACCTGTGCAGATACAACAATTAGCTGCGAGTAACATGTGAAACTTTCTGAACCAGTATGCTCCCATTGACGTAGAGCATATTTGTAATCACTAAAGTTGCTGATACCACTGCTTATGAGGTCCTTTCCCAATGAGATACCAGCGTTCAGAGACTGCTCTTCTCTCTCCAGCAGGCTCGAATTTTCTTTAAGCCAAAGTCGCCGGTATCGCTTCATACGAACGATAATTCCGGCGAGAGAGTAGTGTTCATAGACTGCTCTCTCTCCAGCAGGCTCGAAGTTCTTAAACGCCAAAGTCGCCGATACCACCTCATACGAGCGATGTTGCCGGCGAGACACTGGTGTTCAGAGACAGCCATCTCAGTGGTATTAGCATAAACTCGATATACGGAAGTCGCTGATACCACTTGACACGAACGATGTTTTCGACGAGATAATGGTGTTCGGAGTCAGCTCTCTCATTGGAATGGAGATGAATCCAATACACGGAAGTCGCTGATACTACCACAAAGTAGAAGTCAATGGGGACTTGGATTTCTGCTTGGCTCGCACATTCAGCTTGCCGTCAATTCTTACGACAGAGATCTGTAATATGGTTCAATCAGTCACTAGGTAGCTGCAAGTAGCACAAGATACTCCCAACACTATTGTGTACAGCAGGAAAGTCATCACGAGTCCCTAACTCACTGGCATAAATTGTGAGTGGATGAAATCTTGGACGAGAAATATTCTATTTCCGCTGTGTGCTCTATACGAAGGTATATGAAATACGCCAGGCGCTGATGGCACACCTTTTCTGCCAGTGACCCGTTGTGTTGTCGACTCGACTTGCCGCTAGTAGTCGTCGCTTTCGTATTCCTCGTCTGGGAGCAACGCTCTGTATCTTCGGCTTGCAAGATCCTGCTCCAATCCACCGTCGGTCTCAGGGTCGGCATATTCTGGAGGTACGGCGTTAGCAAATGCATGTTAGGAGCGGTGAGCACCAGTGAGAGGCTTATGATGAGTATCTCGTTGGCTGGCTAGCGATAGACGCCTGCCCAAGGCGCTGGTAGCACCTCGTGTGGATGCGTGGCACCAACGAGATAGCTGTGCCAGCAAAAGGCTCTCTCACTGGCAACACGACTAGCTTTTCGAAGATAGAGGGGATTAACGTACCTTTTCCGCCAATGAAGCTCAATGCCACGGGGAAAAACACCAACGCATGGAGAGCGGCCCATATGACAAGCGATAGCCAGACGCGGAAGTAGTAGATCTCGAAGATCTTGCTTCTGGTGAACGCCAGTACGAACACGCCGAGAAGCTTCGTAATGGTGATGCCGGAGAACACCGACGCGCCAACATTCACAAGCGCGGCCCATGCACGAGCTGTCTTGCCGCCACGGGCAAATTGGCCATGTGCGCGCTCAAGGATCGACGGCGAAGGAACTGTGAAGGCACGTGCGATGTGAGCGCAGAACTCGACCGAGATTCCGACGCAAATGACGATATTGACGAGCGAGACGGCATTGAGGGACACGCCAACCAGGCTCATGGTGCCGACAATGTCCACAACGGTCATCATCACCGTCAGCGTGACAGTGAAGGCGGTGGCGAATGAGCCCAAGAGGATTGTAGTCAAGGCGAGAATGAAGACCAGGGCCACGCCGACCAGAGTGGTTGAGAGCTGCACGATGGAAGCGTACTGGTCGAAGAAGATGTAGAATTTGCTGTAGGGGAAGACTTCGATGTTGTTGTCACGTGAAATGTCGTCCGCGATGCGGCGTGCAGAGGCATATGCGTCAATGAAGTCCTTCTGGGACTTGAGAGGCGAGTGGGCGGTGCGGAAGTGACTCGCTGGGATCGTGTTGCGGGCGGCATCGTACACAACGGCGTCCGCATAAGGAGCCTTCCCGGCAAGAGGGCAATCCTCGACGCTGGAGTCATTCAGCCAGCGGCCGAGATAGTGGATGAACTCACTACCTTCGGGCATGCCGTCCATGGTAACGCTCCATGGTGGATTGTGGCCTTCGTAGCAGTTGGAACTACCATCCACGCAACAAGTATCAAGCTCGGGATCGAGGTACTTCAAGAAGTCGTCGATCCAGCTGGCGGTGGAGTCTGCGATGAAGGAGACGTCCTCACGCTTACGCTCCTGCTCCAGAATATTGGAGACGGAGAACTGATTGCAAGTGGAGAAGCGAGCGCACAGCTCTCGCTGGTGCTTGCGCTCAGTCACGTTGAGCTCGCGAGTGACGAAATAGACGGGTGGTCCAGCGTCGAAGTAGGCATAGAGATCGTTGAAGTAGGGGATCAGGTAGCTGTCGCTGGGGATAGCGATGCGCTGATCAAGACCAAGCTCGACTTCGGGCAACAAGGCAATGCCTGCGGCGAAGAAGCCAAGGAAGACAGTGATGATAGCAACACGCGCTTTGTTCCCAAGAATGGCAGGCGCATATGTTTTCCTAATGAAACGCGAGAGCCAGCCCTCTTCGTCAACGCCGGTGAAAGGCGCTCCGCCGAAGCCACCAGTTGAAGTGAACGCGCCAGCGCCCTGGACTTTAACACATGGGAAGCAGTCGATACGCCCAGCTTCCACACGCTTCTGGTTCAGAGTGAGGACTGCTACGAACATCGTGACTTGCAGCACTGCGTTGATGAAAACAGCACCAGCCGCGTAGGCAGCGAAATTGCGGACGGCTGGCATGCCAACTGCGGCTCCAAGGGCGAATGCCACTGTCTCGGTTGAGGCAGACAACAGGATCGAAGGACCCATGCGACCCAAAGCGCGAGCGACCCGTTCCTCCACAGGCAAATCGGCATGGCTGATGTTGGCGCGCTCAAACTCGTGCACGATCAAGAAGATGTTGTCGACGCCGACTGCCAGGACCAGGAATGGGATGACTTCCGCGATGATGAGCGTAGCCTTCACTCCGAGGGCAGCAAACAAGCCGACACTCGCCGAGACAGACATGAGGACAATGAGGATGCCCGCCACACCTAGGAGGAACTTGCTTTGCACAATGGCAGCAGATGGGTTCCGCAAGATGGTACCAAGGGTGACCGTCGTGCTGCCGAGAGCAATGGAGGCATAAATGAACATGACAATGTAGCTGATGATAACGATGCTGGCATCGGTGTTGGTGTTCTTGTTGAGCTCCTGTTCGAGCGAAATCTCGGTGTTGAAGCTGATGCGAAGGCCGCGTTCTTTGGCCTCTTTCTGAGCATCGAGCAACAAGTGCTTTAAGCTCTCTTCCCACTCCTCTGCTTTTTCTAAGCCCGGGTCGCCCGGGTTGTGTCCCTTGACAACCCATGTCGTGATCAAGGCTCTTGCTTCAGTGACAGACTCGTGTGTGCGATTGTATCCACCAAGAACTCGTTCAACAGGAATGGGCTGTCCAAAGTCTGGTCGACAGTCGACTGGCTGCTCAGCGCAGTGTTGTAAATCCTCTTTCCAGGTCTTCGGGTCAATTGCTGAGAAGCCGTCGCCCTGTGATTGAAAGTATCCGCTGACACTTTGGATCACGCAGGCATCGCCCGTCGGTTTGTAGCAGACATCCTTGAAGGTGTAGCCGTGGCCCAGACTCTTCAAATCGCGGACACGACGCTCGACGTCGTACCACCAGCCAAGTGTTTCGTAGCTGAGGACTGGGTTAGGAGCCGCTGGGTTCGTGTCATTAACCACGAACACTTGTTCAGCGCGGAAGAAAGGCCCGAAGTTTGTATCAAAGAAGTGCTTCTCTTCCGCGGCAGCAGAGTCCGGTGCAACCCACAGCTTTACGGGATCGGTTTCGAGAGCGAAGTTCAACCAGCCGAGACTCAACAGGCCAACGACAATGATGCTGGATACGATGGTGATGGCAGGGAAAGAAGCGCAGGTGCGGGCAAGGCCGCTGAACGCGCGATCGAAGTACGTGTTGAGGATGTACTGGTGGGCGGGTCGTTCTGTGTAGCCGACGTGGTGAATTAAGTCGCCTTCGTCCTCGTCGTCGCTTGCTGTTGCGTCTTGGAGAAGCTGCAAACGCTCATTCTTCGATTTTCGGTGCTTTGCGGCGGCAACGTGTCCGGTCACAGCGAGAACGAGGAGTGCTATCAGCGAAGAGTATACGATGATGATGCCGAAACTCAGACAAGGTAGGAGCCCAACGTGACACTCTTGTTGCGTCTCGAGCTCTGGTAGCTTGGGGCAGCTTCCAGGACAGTCGACACAGGCGCACTTGTATCTTTCATCGGTGCTGTTGCATGGTTTCGGGTCGCCCAGAGTCGGCTTCATCCCTTCGAAGCTCTTGTCGGGCACCGGGAAGTTGATCTGGAAAGGGCTGCCCAAGAATGGCCTCTTGTCGCCCAAGAACTTCAGAAGTTGAGTGTAGTTCTTGGCTCCGCCTCCAATGAGGTCGATCGCCTTGCCTCCTGTAGCGCCAAACTTGACATCTTTGCAGCTGTCGTAGAAGCCTGTGCCATACTCCGGGCTCACCAGCTGGTCGAGCTCGGTAACCAAGTATTTGTCACCCTTCTCTTGAGTCTGAGTAACGTTGACAAACAAGGACTGGTCCGGAGAGCATGTGAAGGTACAGAAGAGGTCGTAGAAGTTCTTCTTGCACGCCGGGCATGCAGAGATGATGTTTTGAGCACGTTGTAGGTTTCCTTGCAGCGCTTCGACCTGCTCGTCAGTGCAGCACACTTTGGTGTCCTTCCACTCATCGCCGCAGACCGAAACAAGCTTGTCTCTTAGGTCGCTCTCTGGCGTTTCTGCGAGTCCGTTGTCCGGGCAGGGAAGTTCCGATCCGAACAGTGATTGCTTGCCGCAGTGTCCTCGAATAGCGCAACGTCCAGCTTCGTGCTTCTCAGTTGTTGGGCTAGCTGCAAGAGCTGTGCCGAGCAGCCACGGCGCCCATATCGACGCCCTCATCACACGCGGCGCACGGTATTCGTCTGTCTGATAGATGCCGAAGGAAGCGTGCTGTTCTGAGGTAGGTAGGTATGGAGGTGTGGCGTGCGTGTGGCGAGTGATGTAGAATCACGAATGGAGGCAGAACTCACGCGATACCCAGCGGCGATTGCTTCCAGCCAGGCAGGCAGTCGCCGTCATCGTGGCCGAGCTACCCCAGCCATCTCCGCAACGGCAAGCACCCGCGGCCGAGCCGTTTGCCGCCGAGCCTCAGGCACACGCCATATCCAATATCAACCAACCTCAACTCTCTCGCTGGCGCTGATACGTTTATGGCACACTAGAGTTGCTGGCACTACCACTTGATGAATCCTGGTCCGGTGAAGAACAGGTTCCTGAAGACTACTCTCTCATTGGCATGGAGCGTGAGTCGGCATACGAAGATCGCTGATACTACTATGTACCTACCCTGGACAGCAACAACTTTTGCATGAACTGAGGATTGAGGTGAATACAGGCTGCCACCTTTGCAGGCGATATTCCTCCACTCAAACCCGCGAACGCATCAACTCAGCCATCAATCCACAATCTCGTCAAAGACATCCACAGTCCTCCTCATACCAGCCATCTCAAAATTCAGTATGATGCGGCACAGCATCGCTGATCCGAAGAACCGTGCGATAACCACAATAGCATCGCCGGTACTGATATACAGTGCCCCAGAAAGCGACAAAGTTCCGAGTAAGATGTTGGACATGGCGCCGACAGAGGTCAGCCAAGAAATGAAGATGAATTTCCACGATTCCTTCCGCACCTGTATCCGCGACTGATCGTGCTGCACACACGGCGTCGCCTCGCGCAAGAGCCAAGCCATTGCGCCGGTCCGCTTCTTGCTCTTTACGTCTGGCCGACCGGCACCCGGTGGCAGCAGCGCCGTCCTCGGGACTTTCTCGTAGGGCTCGCTCGTCATCTGCACGCGTGTTCGGAGCAGTGTCGATAAGTACCCGCCGATGTTGACCAGCACGGCTGTAGCAACCCACAGAGCCGGGTAAAAGACGGCACCGGGTGAGAAGCTGTTCACCGTGAGAATGCACAGTTGCCACGTGACGTGCGCGACGTTGAATGCTGATGCGCATGCGAACAAATACTGCGCACAAGCAACGAGCGCTGCGTTGAACGTAGTAAGACTCGGTATGGTTATGCGATCTTCTCCTTGGGTGAGTATCTGGGCGTGGTCGGCATGCTGGGTTGATCTGAGGGGAGATACGGCCGGGGCGCCGATGGCTAACAGGAGGGCGAGGAATGGCCTTCTCAAAGCTAGCAGGCTCGTTTCTCGGGAGTTGGATCCTAGGACTGCTAGCGTTGTTGGGAGAAGGCCCAGGAGCACGGCCGCTGCTGCCACTGCATTACTCGTCAGTCTGTTGAGACGGTGTTCGTCGAGGGACTTCCTGCGATTTCACAGTGCTTGCCTACTGTTCACTTTCCACGACTCTAGCAGCTCATCATTCAGACAGTCAATCACGCGTGAGGCTCGACATGATGGCTTTTGGCGTCCCTGCGCTTCACAGCTGGGACTGAATTCGTTGAGGTAGTAATCGTAAACTTCCCGACACTCGCCGTGCAGTCTCTCCAGAGTAGCGTTGTTGAAGTTGGGAAAGAAGCGCTGGAAGTCGAGAGGTTTTGCGGTGCTTGTTATCGTAAAGAAGAGAAGACACAGAGCTATGGAGCAGAATATAGATGGTCGATGCATCGTCGTGGATGAGTGTGTTCAGTTTGGTGGGCGGTTACACGAATATGAGCTGGATGCTTTCAAGATCTAGGGAAATGATCATCTAGCAGGCAGAGAGGTGCTTACAGTCAGACGTGAGAATTGGCCAGCCATAGACATGTTATCAGTACCGGCATGCATGTCGGCCCCCAAAAGGATTCGCTTGGGCTGCATCTAGCGAGAGCCCATGGGGTCTCTCGTCCAATCAGGCCATGGTTTACAAAGTGCCATTTGCCAGCTGAGGTGGCTACTGTGCTGGGTATCCTTCGCATACCAACAATGTAGCCCCACAGTTGTGCAGCGATCCAGCGGGACGCGCAGTACAACTCTTGATTCAAGACGTGTTGACATCGTTTGTAGGCCAGTCCTAAACCCGTCGATATGTACCTTACCGCAGACCTTTGGAGACTGAACCGATATAGTAAGCTGTTAGCCCAGTTTCACTTTTTCCCGAGTTTTGTTAGAGTGATCGACTATTTTGGCATTGTCCAGCCCCACATTTCCAAGTGAAAGTTGCGTGAACAGGACAGGACACGACAGAAACATTAATACTTGCGTGGCACCTACCTTCCATACGAGTACGCGGAGAAATATAACCACCTATTCAGCTTCTCGTAAACACTCAAGGTGGGGCTTGATCTCGCTTTAGAGGAGAGTGCTGAGCTGTCAAACTCCCAACATGGCAAGATAAGGTCACACAACTAACCACCTCACAACTTCCCAGCCTTCCCAGCCTGCTCAAACTTCCTTCCTCCCTCCTCCCAATCAACCACACTCCAAAAAGCCTTGATATAATCCGGCCTCTTGTTCCTATACTTCAAATAGTAAGCATGTTCCCAAACATCCAACCCCACAACAGGCGTTCCCCAAGCCTCGCCCACCACTCCCTCGCCCATCAACGGACTATCCTGATCCTTCGTAGTAACAACCTTCAAATCCTTCCCCTGCAAAACCAACCAACACCACCCAGACCCAAACACACTAGCAGCCTTCTTCTCGAACTCCGCCTTGAAAGCGTCCACACTCCCGAACGTCGTCTCGACAGCTTCCTTCAGCGGCCCCTGCAGTTCGGTGCCGGTCTTCAAACCGCGCCAGAAGAAGCTGTGGTTCGAGTGGCCGCCACCTTGGTTGCGCACCGTTTTGCGGACGTCTTCGGGGACGGAGTTGAGTTTTGTCACAAGGTCGTCGACTGCGAGGGTTGAGAACTCGGCGTGAGGGCCGATGGCGGCGTTGAGGTTGTTGATGTAGGTCTGATGGTGGCGCGAGTGGTGGATTTCCATTGTTTCGGCGTCGAAGTGTGGTTCGAGGGCTGAGTAGGAGTAGCCGAGGGGCGGGAGGGTGTAGGGCATTTTTGCGTGATGCTGTTGGAGTCGTTTGAGATTCGTGAGAGCCTACCCGTCGAGTGTCAGTTGGTGCATGGAGGGTTTGGTGACAATGATGTGTAGACGACTGACTTACTTTGATGTTTGGTTGGATGGAGGTCGCAGCAATTTTGTTGTGGACGATGTCACTGCCAGGCGTAGTTGTCTATGCTACTACTATCGCGGATGTGAAGGGTCGATGTAAGAGCAAGGTGGGCGGCGCTACCCATCAAGGTAGAGCACCTTTGAGCAAGTTTCCTTGAAGCTCCTCAGCTCGGCTCCTCGATTATCAGACAGGTCACCAGACGCTAATCGGATCAATGCCATTGAGAGAGTGGATCGTAATATAATGTTGCTCAAAAAAGCGCGTCTTCACAGGTAGTATATACGCTTAAAGGCTATAGGAAAGCCAACTCCCAATAGCCATAACGCCGAACCATGTTGATACCACCGTTTCCAAGTTTCCAATCCAATAAGCGCTGGCCGTTTACCGAATGCTGACGAATACTCCATCATTCTCCACTTCTACTCGGAATCGCTAACCCCCTCCCAAGGCAGTTCATCAGTCTCGTCTCCACTGTACTCCTCCTGCAGCCCCTCCGGAACATCAGGCGCACTGCGGCCAACTCTGCCCGCCGCTTCGACCGGGTCCATACCAATGGACTGGAGAGTCTCCTCAATCTCCTGGTCGGTCTGGGTATCCTGCTTAGCAGAAGATGATCCCTTGCGCTCATTGGTGGCGAAATTTTCCTTCTGACCTTCTACCACGTCGTACAGGCGATAGACCATGTCACTGCGCCTCTCGACTTCAGCGGTGATCTTCTCGATCTCTCCGTGCACACTGACGCGCCTACGGCGACCAAGAGCTGGGTCATGGGCACTGTACTCGGCTTGTTTCTTTGCGAGCTGGAGCTTGAGGTGAGCAACCTCATCTTCCAACTGCTTGAGGACATGGGCCAATGACAGATGCGGCGCCCAGGCTGGACGCAGCGTCGCATCCTCGCCCAGGTCACGGGTTGAGACGGGGATGGGCAGAGGAATATCGAGGTGTTTGCCGTTGGCTTGCGCGCAGATGGTACATTCGCCCGTCTTGTGATCCGAAATCTCCAAGGTCTTTGTTGCGGAAGCAGTAGGCGCAGCAGTGTGCATGGTGATGTCGGGGATGATGAATGCGGATGTTTCACCTTCTTCCTCGTCGTCATTAACTGTTACGGCGGCGGCACGACGGCGACGCTGAGCGACGCTCGTCAATGCCGACATGTCTGCTTCCTCAACGTTTGCGACCTGTTGGGTTCGGTTGACGATGAGGTCGGACAAGTGCGGCGACTGCACGCGAACAGTCCTGAAAACCTTTTGCGCATCGACCTCACCGCGAACGCTGAACTTTCCAGTGGCATCCAATTGCAGACCAGAGGTGATGTCCTTCATGGACGATTTGCGAAGGACCGCGGGCTTCGTAACATTCTTGTTCAAAGTTTGCTCGCGTTCTGCCTCGAGTGGCGCTGATGAGTGCCTCTTTGGGCGACTAGATCTGCGTTCCTCTTCGAGGACCCTTCTGAGTTCGCTCGTGCTGACTGAGCCCTTGCTGAGGTTTGTCAAGTCGGCTGTATCGTCCTGATGGGCCTTTGCTTGAGTGGTGGACGGCAATGTCATGTCGCGCAGAGTGCCTCTCGTCCTCGCGGTGAGTTCCGCTTCACTCTCTGATTCAGCTTCGCTCTCAGAGCTCTCTACTGGAGCAGAGACAGTGCGTCTGCCACTTGTCGTAGTAGATGCACGGCGCTCATGACCTGATGCAGACCGGCTGCCAACGCGTGATCTCGATCTTTCCTTCCTCGGGACATCAGTGGAAATGCGCTGTGAGATTGTAGCCTGAGCCCTTGCTTTCGCTGTCTCCTGGATCCTCTGGAGCTCGCGTTGGACCAGGTTTGCGATGCTATCGCGGGCTTTCTCGTCCAGCTGGTTGAAGGCGAGGTGTCCAGTCTTTGTTGCATCGGGTTGCTCCGTAATTTCGACTTTGCTGTGTTGTGTTTGCTCTTCGTGTCGTGAGCTGCGCTTCTTCTTCCTCTGCTTCTTCTCTTCCATTTGCAGCGTGAAGTCCTCGATCTCCTTGACGGGGAGCTGTTGTGGTCTTTTAGACTTGTTGGCTTTTCCCATGAGAGCCCTCAAACTGTTGTTCTCCTCACGCAACATTGACAGCTCCTCTTTCAGATCCTCATTTTCCTCGCTTATGCTCACGAAGTTCTCGCGGAAGACTTCGTTCTCTGCCTTGACTTCTTCCAGATTGTAAATTGCATCTTCAACTTGCGATACGATTTCCGCCCTCTCTTGAGTCACCCTCCTCACTGCTGCTTCGTGAACGTTGGTCTGACGCTCAGACTTTGTGAGGCGATCTTGGAGAGATTTGACCTGGTTCTGAAGCTGTGCTCGCTCTCTACGCCACTTGTCTTTGGCTCCCTCCTCCTCCGAGCCCAATCCACTGTCTGGGCGTTGCATACGTTGCTCGACGTCCAGCTGTGCACGGAGCTCGGTGATGAGAGCTTCGTAGTCGTCAGCAGCTTGGAGCGAGTCGGCCCTCTCGATTTCGAGCTGTGTGATACGCTCAAGCGCCTGCTGCAAGCCGGCATAGACCTGCTTAGCGTCTTCCGGTACAGGCACGCCGTCCAATGATAGGTGAGAAGGGCCAGTAGTGCGTGAGGGCATCCTGTAGTTTGCAGATGGGGTGAAACGAGAGCTTTTCTTTGCCGACCGAGGCATGGCGGGTGTGCCACCAATAAGCTGTGTCATGCCATCGATGTCTGGAATGAGGAAAGAACCAGTCGAGTGTACAGTGCTATTTTTCTGTGCGGATCTAAACCGTGACGGGTCCTTGGATTCCGGGTTTGACCCTTCCAGTGTTGAGCCAGATAGTATGCGCGCGCCGTTGGTGGCCGTAGGGTTTTGGAAACGCGTGAAACGCGTGTTTCTCGCAGGGATAGTCACAGTACCTTGCATGCTATCGTCGAGGGTGTGGTCCGCGTTTGTCTTCAGGGCATCTGCCAGACTGGTTTGTCTCTTTCCTCCAAGGCTGGTTGTGCGCCTGACGCTCTCATTCGCCTTGGCAACTTCGGATGCTTTTCGCACTGTCGCGTCTCGTCTCAATGTGCCGTCACTCTTGCGGACGTTTGCGTTGCGTGTTCTCGAGGGCGGCGTTCCAGTCATCTCGTATTGCTGGTCGCTACCGAAGGTGAAGATTCCGTCCTCGCTGAGCGCCTCCTCTCTTGCTGTCTGCTTAGCGCCACGGCCGACTTCGATGCTCATGTCGGCGCTGCCTTCAGTGATATCGTTAAGCGCGACTGTAGAATTAAGGGCCTCGTTCTGCGGGTCGAAGCTGGATGCTGTGTGGTACTCGCTGCTGAAGCGACCACTGGGAGAGTAGGCCATTTTGGGGGATCGCTCGGCGGATGCGCGCGACGCAATTGCAGCAGTACACGCCAGAAGGTATGCTGGGGCTAGAGCTGCTGTGTTGTCGAGGTGTTGTTATGGTGCAAGACCGAGTGGAAGGAAGTTTAACGAGTGGCCCGAGTCGGTTGCGATTTCAAGTGTTGATCGCGTCTGAAAGTTGGGAAGGCGTCAACAAACAACATTGAAACCGGGGAGGTTTCCCCGAAGCTTGGCCGATGCGCATACAAGTAGGTACTACTCTTCGATTGACTCTCGGGTCCTGTGATACCAATAGAACTCACACATCATTCATTACTACCATTGCCATTGGAATGCTATATGAGGACTACTTCCGTCGCACGTTCTGGGAATTCAACTTCGCGCGGTCTCGACGACACTATCAATGAGGGACGTATAGTACACTGGCTCAAGCACTCCGATAGGCGGCTCATGGTCAAATCGCCACGAATTGTACTTCAGAGCGCCAACAACACATACACGCAGCACACGTCTGCGATGTCCAGTTGTAGGTCGCCTACTGACCGAGATATAGAAGGGCAGAAGGCGATGCCGGAAGCCATCCCAGCGGCCAGTGTGAAGCACGAACCCCAACACTAACCCTGCAAAATACTCCCTCGAACACTCGGAACTACCAGGAGAACATGTTGACTTGTTGCGAGATCCGAGCGTTGCGGACACGTTGGGGTGGCCAAGATTGAGATGAACGGTCGGTCCTGTATGTCTGTCCACGAGAGACTTTACTACTTGATCAACCTCCTGCGATGTTGATGCTCGATTAAGTGGAAGCGATGCGATGTCGCATCAACATTCCGAGAGCATCTTCACCAACCTGCAACCTGCAAGCATCGCCTACCCGCCTACTGTACACGACTACGATCCTCGCGCAATAATAGGGGATGTTCAACTACGTAGACGTAGATCATATGCAGTGACAAAGCAAGTTGCGAGTCAGAAGATCGATAAACCCGATGGTCTTGAGTTCGGTCGAAGCGACCGCTACCGCGAATGATGGTGTCCGAATTTTGACTTTACGGCAATTCGGCGCCGTGGACAGAAGCTGATTTTTATACGAAAATCCATCAACTTCTCACGATTCAAACCAAGCAAAAGCGATGGAGAATTCAACGCATCCTAACCTGATGAATTTACGTTCGCAGAATTCGCAAGCTCGCTGGAAGAGGACCAAATGCACAAACCATGGTGCGCTAGAAAGCGTTAAGCTAGGTGTTTCGACCGACATTATTCCATGCTTCGAGCGCACGAGCGAACGGAGTAGTCGAAGTCTCTCTACTCAGGGACGGAAAGTGCAACTTTCTTCAGCCGTGACGAGAGTGTCTCATTCGCAGGCTCTGGCCGTCTAGATGCTCACCCCACAGAACAGGGTGATCGATTCACCTGTTCGTTGAACCGTGACGCCACTCAGCGGCTCAGCTCAGATACTTCATATATGGGTGCATGGCTCGTCTGTGAAGGAAGAGTCTAGTCCGGACTACACCTCATCCACAATGCGATCCTTCGACATTGTCCCTGGGCTCTTGCTACTCTCTCCTCTCCAGCTGGTTGCTGCAGAGGGTGTAGCTAACCTCATCAGTGCTGCCACCTTGTTCACAGGCCCAGCTGCACCGATCGTAGACTTGGGATACGCGAAATATCGCGGAAAGCAAGACAGCTTAACCAAGACTTCGAACTACCTCGGACTCAAATACGCAAACGCGCCGTACGGCAACTCAATCGTCACCTGAAGTGGAACGAACAACAACGCTGACAGTCTCTAGTCGCTTCGATCACTCGACCGTATACGAAGGTTCTGGAGACACGGACGGTCAAGTCATTGACGCGAGTGATTATGGCCCCGCCTGTCCACAGCATGAGGGAGTTTCTCTCGCCGCCCCGGATGACCTTGGTCTTGGAAGCACGCTGAGCTTGCTGGAAGGCACTCCACTGCTAGCAGGTGTCCTCAAGCAGTCCGAAGACTGCTTGTCAATTAATGTGCAGAGGCCGCAGAATGAAAGTCTTACAGATCTCCCTGTTGTCGTGTGGATGTAAGTCACCTCAAACCACTTTCCCGGCAAGCCTGTCTTCGTTAGCTGACCATTGTTGTTTCGTTCCAGACATGGAGGAGGCTTCGAGGCAGGCGCCTCTTCATCGGCCTTCAGCGAGTTGAGCGTCATTCAAGGATCCTTCTATCAGGGTGCGAACCTCGTCAAACGCAGCTTGGACATGGGTCAACCCATGGTCGTAGCCTCTATCAACTACCGGCTGGCTCATTTTGGGTTCACTGCATCAAAGGAGTTCGAGGACGCTGGACTACTGAATCTGGGCTTCGAAGACCAACGTAATGCTTTGCACTGGATTCAGAAGCACATTTCCAAGTTTGGCGGAGATCCCAAGAAAGTAACGATCATGGGAGAGTCTGCGGGCTCGATATCGGTCATACAACACTTGCTTGCCAGCGGCGGAGACACCGAAGGCCTCTATCATGCTGCGATCGCCATGTCCGGTGGACCGCTGAAGCTTGAGGGCCCGTCTCGTCAACAACCATTGTTCGATGATCTGGTGAGTTCTGTCATTGCACTACTTTAGCCACTAGGCTCGTCGAAAATGCAACATACTGACCTCAGTGGCGATTAGACGAAATATGTTGGCTGTGACGACGCCTCCGACAAGATCGAATGTCTGCGACAAGCTCCTTACGACAAGATCTACGCGCATCAAGGCACGGTCGGCTTCTTCGTCGGTAGCTACCGCGGCCTTTCTCTGCCCTGGATTCCTCGACCCTCTCCAAACGATAAGTACCTCCCGGAGTCACCAGATCTGCTCACTGCGAAGGGCAAGATCGCGAAAGTGCCATTATTGATGGGCGACATGAGAGATGAAGGGACCCTCTTCTCCCTGAGAGTAGGCTTGAACACCACCACCGACAACGAGTTCAAGGAATACTTCAACACGATTTGGTGGCCCAACGCCACAGACGCGCAGCTAAACCGTCTCCTCGAACTGTACCCCCGCTCAGCCGGATCCCCGTACGGCGGTGCGCTCCTCGACTCGGTCATTGGACCTCAGTACAAGCGCATCGCCGCAGTACAAGGAGACTACGTCTTCGAGGCCTGCCGCCGTCAGCTCTACGCCAACTTCCAAGGTCCCATCTGGAACTACCAGACCGAGATCACCTTGCCTCTTTCCATCTTGGACAACTCCATCGTTGGCGAGCTGCTCGGCAGCACCGGCCTGACGACGCCCCCGGTCCTCGGCTCTTTCCACGCTTTCGACGCCCTCTTCTACCTCTTCGGAACCATCCCTGGCATTGTCAGCCACAACTCTCTCAACATCATGAGCACCGTGGTGTCCTTTGTCAACCACCAAGACCCCAACCACCACAACCTCAATATCCCGAACTGGCCTCAGTATGATCTGGGTGCGAAGAAGAGCTACCAGTTCAGGGAGACTGGTCCCAAAATCATCACCGACGATTACAGACAGGCGGGGACGGATTTCTTCAATGAGAATGCAGACACTTTGAGGGTTTGAGCTAGGTCATCTCAGGACAATAGATATCCCACAATATAGACCAGGCCTCTGTATCATAGCGTAACGACCTATCATGCAATTTGTATCGCGCCATGGATTCGCGCGAAGAACTCAACATTGCGAAGCTCAGGACGCTTCTGTACCCCGACGGCCATTGGTCAGGGCAAACGCACGCTAGATCAACGAGACATCGGAAGTCATGCGGAGGCGAGATATCGTTCATTAAATCGTCTATTCACTAGCCGTCTCAGGAACGCGGCGGTTGTTGCTGGGTGACTGGAGCCTGCCAATCGCCGAATTGCGAAACCGGTCCCAAGTCGGCCGCGAAGTTGTCCCAATCCTCCAGGCCGGTCAAGCCTCCTTGGGTGAAATCATCCATGTTGTTGAGGAAAGAAAACATCGTGCCGTCGAGATCCATCTGATCATTGGTTGGCCAGTCTGTAACAGAAGCTGTCGCGACACTCGGTTGACCAGCTGCGGAAGGATTTGATTTGGCGTTGTTTGGGTCGGAGGGGGCAAAAACTTGTTCATAGCCTTCCAGACTAGACGCAGCGCCAGACTGCGGCGTGTTTGGTATGTTTATGGAGTGTGATTGTGCAAGGTTTGCTTGAGTACGTTTTCTTTGCGCGTATTCATCCGGGACAAAGGTGGCTTGAGCCTCCCCCATCCATGCTGCAGGCGTGTTCCAAGTCGGAGGCGTGTTGCCTCGGCCGCTGGAGGTGTCCGGAGATGGCTCGGTGGAAGAATTCATGGCCTCTGTGATTCTAGGGTTCTCGTTCGCGATGTGCTCTCGTGCTTTGCTGATACCTTCCGGCCAGATGTCATTTGGCGCACCCTTGTCTTCGGCTTGCTGTACCAGCTCAGGATGAGTGCACCATTGCCTTAGCTTGAAGAGAAGCGCCAGGAATAAAGAGGGCACGTGCCTTCCTTTGGGTCCGACGACAGTCTGACAGAAAAGGACAAGCTTATCGACGTAGGGCTCTGCTTTGAGGCTGTTGTGGTCGATGACACTAGCGAGCCGGCTGTGTTGACTGTACGCGCTCAGGCAGAGTTTGGCGAGTACGAATGCCGCGAACGATACTCGCACAAAGACGAATATGGGCTGGAAGCAGGCGATCTCGGGACCCATTTCTACAAACGCATCGATCAGGCTGTGCGAGCTAGCTACTAGGTCGGCTATGGCTTGCACGACCGGTTTTATGGGAAGGTCCCGGTCGCCGTAGGGGTGAATGACGCCCATTTGGTAGGGCGCCTTGAAGTCCTCTGGCGAGTGATCGATGTGGAGTACAAGCTCATGGAGGAAGAGCCGCAGAGTGAAGTACATGATCTTGACGGCGGGCGTGAAAGAGGTATCTGCGTAGCGGGCCTTCCACTCTGTAAGACGCTTTTCGAAGGCTGTCACCATCAGTTGAGTGGTGGTGTCAAAGATTGATGCCGTGTCTCCGGGGTCGTCGTAAGAGAGTGCAGTCCCGATCTCTTCGCCAATCATCCACAGGCGTATCCATGCGACGAGGATGTGATCGCAAGGTGCGGCGGAAGGCGTGTTCTCAAGATAGTCCAGACATTCTCTTGTGTAGCTCGTCACACGCATCATCGCCGGACGACGCAGACTGATCGAGACACCCACGCAAATTGCGTAACACGAAAGAAAAGTTCGCCTGCATTCGATATTTCCAGTACCTTCGCTCTCTTGCGTCGTCCGGACGGACATGCTGAGGTCTGGATTGGCGAAGTCGTCCGAGGGATGCAATGAAGGGCTTGGAGCGCCATTCCTGGCGGCAAATCTGCTGCGGTTCAACTTGGAAGGCCTTGTAGTAATGCCAATGTCTGCGGCCATCGTTGCGGCCATGTGAATGTATTCGTAGTATTTCTAGAGTCAATCGTGTCAGTAGTCTTAGTCTTTCCTGCGACTTGATCCTAAACACGCTGTTCATGTTTGCTTAAACGTACTGCGGCGGAAATCAGCATATACGCCTCACTTCTCGACGGAGATCCTTCTTACCCAGCTGTCCAAACTTATTTGGAGGAAGATACCATACGGCGCTCACCAAGAGACTCTGTACAAGCTCGACTGACTTTTCGCTGTTGACAACGCTGCGGTTGGCGTACTCCTGGAGTATTTCATGATCCAAAGCATTGGCTAGGTCCGGATCTTCACTTTCAGCTCCGGCAGTGATCACTGCAAGGAATAGTGTTGGCCTGCTCTCGCGAAGCTCGTCTGCAGTACAGGGGATATACACCTGTGGGTATTGAGGATATAGGTTGCGCTGGTAGTGCTCAACAAGTCGACGTGCAACTTCCATGGACAGTATTCCCCGATCGACAACATCTGGCTTTCCTGTACTAGTAACCGGTGTATCTTCCTGGCGATATTGACGCAGAGCGTTCTGTCCAGCGACTATGAGTTCCGACTGCGGACGAATGGTTGAGGTGGAACTCGTCTGTGAATGGGGATAGATCGTGCTTTTGTCACCTCTTCTCACCAGATCCCCTGGTGGAGCATTTCCATCTACGTCGGCAGAGCCTTCTGGTCCGTCTCCATCACTCTTCTCTTTCAACAAAGCCCTCATGGCGCGCATCTCTCGCTCCAACTCGGCGACCCGGGTATCTGTTCGCTTCCGCTGCTTTCTCTTCTGTATCGGCGTGAAAACGCACGGTCGACCGGAACGTGCGCATCGCTGGCAAACATCTGGGTTGCTCTCATCTGGTAGGCAGCGTACTTTCTGAGACCGACAGTGCGCGCATGCGCGATGGGAAGGGACTTCCATGTTGCCAAACACAGCTGAATCGCGTTTGGTCAAGCAGGAGAGAATGGTCGTGAAGGGGAAGATGAAGGAAATGCCTACCTGTGAAGGCCTACAGGAGGAGTGCCAGGTTGCTAAGACGCCTGTTGTGTCATGGAGACTCGTACCTTCTCGGCGTGCCATCCTCAGCCGCATACTGGAGCTCCAATCCTCTCCCCATTGGGAATGGTGGCTTCCTTCGCGTCGAGAGGAACCAAACTCCCAAGGTCCCGACTTCACGTACACCTATACACAACCACCGACTATCTCTCACTCTTGATACAAAATGCCATACCTCCAGGCCAGGAGTGTTACCGTGGAGCGAACGGGCACCAAAGATCGTGGAATAGATGGCATCTTCGCATCTGATCTCAGACAAGATGACTACCGCCACTTTGAGTATCCCATCCTTGCACCTATGCTCTGATCTCGCGACAGTGATTCGCTTTTCACCACGAACAGCCGGAATTTCAATGATGTGCAGTGGCAGGCTGGGGGCTCGACTGGTTTCAAGGGAACCTACTATCAGTCAAAGCGCCAATGGCTCGAGATCCGCCACATCCATCTAAATTGAGAGCATCGGATTCGAAAGTCGCTTAATACCGAAGTCAGGACCAGCGAATTTACGATCGGATTTCCCAATCAGTACCGGTCTCCACCCGATTGATACCGGTAAGCGCGCTGGGTGTAGCTTGCAAGGTAAGGAGAACTTCACTGGTCTTCTCTGGCGTCTTCCTGGTGTTCGAAGCCCGTTTCCCAGTATGAGGTATGTATGCAGTCAGATGTCGGGGATTACTGCCGGGCAAAATACTAAGCATTCAACTGTTTTGGACAAAAGCTTGTGGCTCCCAGTGTGCATTCCTTAATTCTGTCACCACTGTGTCGGGACCCTACCCCTAACATTCCGCCAGCCCGCTATCTTTTGTTATGCTGTTTGGCAAATTGCATGAAGTCTATTGGGGTTGTTGGGATACCCACGATTTTCTACCGACTTGATCGCACTCGCTGGAGCACTTTTGTCACCTTCGAATCATCGGCCATCAGGTATGCTGTCAGGGTACCCCTTGTCGACTTTGTCGGCTCTTTCTCCGTTACTTCTCATAGTTTTGGGGTGTCCTGGACCGGATTGTGTAGCAGGTTACGATACACCACCTGCGCCAGTCTACCTCACCACGACCAAACTTGCGATGGGTGCCATCATGGGGCTGTCCAAACACCCCAGCGACCTGTCAGCACAATCACTTCGCATCGATGTGCCAGCGCATCGATAGTCCCTTACATCGGCCTTTGGAGTCGTGTTCTTCCCGGATAGCCAACCAGGGGGAATGGTCAGATCAAGGCGACCATATTACTGACTTGTTCGTAGAACGGCGCAACCGTGACTCAAACCCAAGCGGCTTCAACCATCCTATATACCAGCATCCAAGCGCCTAGCTGCTATACAATCACCACTCGGGTCGATGCCATCACACTGACATCCTTGCTGCCAGCATCCACGCAAATTGTAACAGAATCGCTCTCGGGGCCGACGATCGTTCTTACTCAAACTTTACCAGCGTCGACTTAGTACCTTACAGTGACAACCAGCCTCCCCGTCTACACTGAGACCCAGGCACTCGCGGCCTCAACCGAGGTTCGCACCTCGTATGCGGCTGCCAGCTACTACACTGTTACAACCACCATCGATGCTCTGACCTTGACGTCCTTGATTCCGGGCCCGGTCCAGACCATCACCAGTACTCAGGCAGCATCCACGTTAGTTTTGACGCAGACTGAACCTGCATCGACGCAATACATAATCCGGACCGAATCTCAAGCGATTTCGACTTACTACGAAACAACTACAATCAGTGTTGAGGCAATCACACGGACACTGACGGAAACCAGCGTAGCTCTTTCGTTCACGCCCGTTGAAACAACCATGACCGGTGAGTTCTGATGTTTCTCCGCGCTCGATGCTAATCTATGGAACAAACTTGCTGAACTAAGCTTCAAGTCACATCGGACGCGGCGACATCGCTTATCTATACAACATTTACAACGACCGAAATCGCCCTTGGCTACCCATCAACATTGACTACGACTATCACAGGTAATGTTCGCAGAATTGGAGATGTTCGAGCGGACCTGACAGAGGACTTAGAAACATCTTATCTGTTCGCTGTCACTGAAACAAGTGGCTCAACTGTCTACACCACCATCGTTGAGACTGCTTCTGCTTATCCGCAAACGATAATCACAACAACTACCAGTGAGTCTCTCCAAAACACGAATGAGGTGGGCCCGAATACGCTGCTAATCTGATTAAGTCACGGCAACATCAACTGCGCCCCGCTCCAACATAATTGAGACTCGTACGGCTACCGCGACCGCGACAACTACCAGCGACAACTTCTCCACCGAGAGAATCACGGTCACTCAATTTTCTACAATCACAGAATCAGCATCGTGTAGCGAAGAAAGGCCGCCTATCTACGCTGGTTCGACTTCTTCCGCCAGTGCGTCGAGCACGAGCGAACAACGGCCACCTACCTACACTGATCCAACATCGCCCGCCCGTGCATGCGTTACGCATAGCGGCCGATTTGCCATACAACTGCAAGATACTAACCTTTATCTGACGGGCGAGAACGACGGCGCGGCTCCTGCTGGAAACAGCAATCAGGCCGGCGTAACCACCAGTGACTATCCGAACGCTGTTCTTGTCACTGCCGCCGAAGATGGCAATGGTCGACTTACCATCATCAGTGCCGATGGCGCCACTCTATTCAGCGATCAAGACCCCCTTGTGGGCGTGCCGGAGATCCCGGGACAGGATGGCGGTGCTGGCAACGGTCCTATTTATTGGGGTAAGTGGCTTTGGTACAGCTGGAAGTTGAGATTTGGCGACTAACAAACACATTACCAGACGACGCCAATACCGTTGCCACCAAGAACTACTCACCCGTCCAATTCTGCCTACAGCCCGACAACACCTTTGTAGTCCAAAACGTTCTGGGCACAGAAGATCCCGCCGATGATTCAAATATCGTCCAGATTTGCGCGGACGGCGCGCTTTCTCTCTACAACACCACAAGATCCGCCGCCACTACGTGCAACACTGTGCATCTGCAGATAGCCGATGTACCGGCCGCGTACCAGGTTCCGGCCGGTTGTCCCACCGGCACCGTTCCAATACCCCCAGATAGGAATTTCTGCGTCAATTTCGCCCAGACGGTCGGGGAAAGACTGTGGCTCCTCGCCCCCATCGACCCGCAAGGAACGCTGATAACAACGAATGCCATTGACCAAGCAACGCGCTTCTCGTCGTCGGCCGACGGCACCGGCCGGATCCAAACTTACAGCGACGGGCTCTTCTACTACAGCAATTTTGCGCCCGTCTTCAACGAGAACAGCGGGTACATTCGAATGTACCCCAGCGCATTCGCGACTCTCGCAGTCACGTTCTGCTTGCAGAGCAACAATTCTTTCGCGGTGTATTCCGCCGGCGAGGACGGGCAGGGGCTGGATGATCCGACGTCTGTTCTGACTTGTGCGACCAGAAACCAGCCGGTTTACCTTGATAATGGCAGCTTTGCGGTATCTGGGGGAGATCCTTCGTGCGCGGTAACCACTCTTTACTACGAGGAGTTGCCTTTGTAGGGGATACCGGGCGATTCTTGATCTTTTGTCGTAGTTGAAAAATGAAATACTGAGACCTGCTGCCGGTCTTCTATCCTAAGATGTAACAACTTGGACACATGCTGAAAGAGGAGACATACGTGACCTATCATCAGGCGTCAGGCTGGAATATACTGTCGAAGGGCGTAACGGCGAAAGAGCAAGATCATGTCACCATAACCAGAGTAATAACGACTAATTGATTTGAAATACGCTTGACTTACCATGGGAAGCGCAGACAACGGCAGCTGGCCAAAGGACCACATGGCGAGGCCAATGCAAGACTGTATAGCCAGTTAACCACGAATACAAAACCTCGCCAGAATGACCGGAATCACCTTGATTTCAAAAGATCCATCTCTCATGGTGTTGAGTGTGAATTTCGTCCATATGAAGCGCCCTCGTGAGGTCGCAAATGTACAAGCCAACCGTTTCCCGCATGAAACGTCGATACCATCGACACAAAAAACGCCATCGCTATGACCGAACAAAACAAAAGCATCCCAGACAAGCAGAAGTAGGCAATAGGTCCGTAGGTATGATCGTCCGAGCGATCACCTGCGACCGCCCCTCCCGCCGCCAGGAGCACCGCCAGCACCGCCGCCGCCAAACATCTCCATCATTTTGCTCATGTCGGGCATACCGCCGCCTCCAGCTCCGCCGCCACCGCCAAACATGTTCATCATTTGGCTCATGTCGGGCATTCCGCCGCCGCCTCCGCCACCGAGCATGCCCATCAGACTGCTCATGTCTGGCATGCCGCCACCTCCACGGCCGGCGCCGCCCATGCTTTGCATCTTCTTTTGCATGGCGGCCATTTGCTGCTGCTTGTTGCCACCGCCCATGGCTCCCTTTGCTTTTTGGGCGTTGCCAGCTAGACCCTTCATGTTCTTGGCCATGCCGGCCATCATTCTTTGCTGTGTGAGGAGCTCTTCGACCTCGCGGACTGAAGTGCCAGAACCGCGGGCCACGCGCGTCATGCGGGTGGGCTGATCAACGAACATCTTGCCATCTGAGTCCAGTTCTTTCATGGTCATAGAGTCGCAAATGTAGACCATACGCTTCAGCTTGGAGCTGCCTTCTTCGTCGTCCATGCCAGCCATCATTCCACTGAGTCCAGGAATCATACCTGCCATCTTCGACAGGGGACCCATCTTCATGATGTTCTGCAGTTGATCCCTCAAGTCACGTACGGTGAATTTGCCCTCGGTAATATTCTTCATCGTCTCTTTCTGGTCCAGCTTCAAACTTTGCACGTGCTCTACGAGTCCTTGCATGTCACCCATGCCCAAGAGTTTCGAGACAAAGGATTCCGGGTTGAACTTTTCCATGTCCAGAAGATGCTCGCCAGTACCGATGAAGACAATGGGCGTGTGTGTCGCTGCAACGGCAGAGATAGCACCACCACCTGCAGCCGCACCATCGGTCTTGGTGATGATGATTGCACCAAAGTCTGCGGCGTCCTTGAAAGCTCTGCTCTGCGCCTCTGCGGCCTGACCAATGGAAGCATCAAGAACCATGACGGTCTGCTGCGGCTTGACAGCCGCCTGGATATCCTGCATCTCCGAGAACAAAGCCTCCTCCTGGTGATGTCTACCGGAAGTATCGACGATGATGATCTCAAACTTCTCCTTCTTGAACTTCTCCACACCATCTCTGGCCACGACCACGGGGTCTGTTTGTGTGAGAGATCCGTAGTAAGGGATCTTCGCCTTGGTAGCGTTCTGCTTCAGCTGATCAAAGGCACCAGCTCTGAAAGTGTCCGCGCAGACCAAGCAAGTCTTGAAGCCTCTCGCTTGGTACCACCTAGCCAGCTTGGTACACGTCGTCGTCTTACCCGCACCCTGCAGACCCACAAACATGATGACATTGCTCTTGCCCTTCTTGGGAGTGTATGGTGTTTGGTGCGGGTTGACGATATCGACGAGCGCATCGAAGACGGCTTTCTGGATGATGCGCTTCTTGTTCGCGTGCGCTGGGAGCTCGTTGAATTTGACCGAGGCCTTGATCTGTTTCCGTAGCGATGCGACCAATTTGATGTTGACGTCTGCTTCCACGAGGGCGTTGCTGATCTCCTTGATCATGCCATCGAAGGCCTTCTCGTCAAGGGTGGCGGAGCGGGTGAGGTCGGTGACGGCGGAGTTGATGCGCCGCCCTAGATCGGAGAGAACCATGTTGGCGGTGGTTTTGGTATTTCCGGTGAGAGGGTTATTGTTGTCGTAAATGCAGTCACATAGAGTATGCCAAATCAAGACAGTCCCTTGGTCGCGCGCCGCAGTCAGGACAGCAAGTGAATTCACTAACCCCACAAATATCTGGCGGGGAAGGCGCAAAGGGCCGACGGAAGCCTTCCGCGCGCGGTTGCCAAACTAATTTTTGGTTTGAAGAAGTCGCGACCGAAGTGAGATAATCCACAATTTATACTATCGACAAAAAGGTCTTATACAAAGACTACAAATCACATCATGGGACCCAACAAATTGCCACTATCGAAGAGGAGAAGAGACCCGGACGAGCCGCGCCCTAAAAAGAAGAAGATTCGCGTTTCGAAGCGCCAGCCGCAATACCACAGTTCCTCCGAAGACGAGGGAAGCGACAATGCATCTTCGGCAAACGCAATCCCTCTGAAGCCCAGAGTCGCCAAAGTCGCACCTGAAACCCGCACCGAGGTTGTCGAAGAGCCTACCGAAGAGACTGCAAAGCCCAATGTTGCATCAGCCAAATCGAAAGCAGCACCCGCAAAGCCGATTCTCAAGCACACACTCCCGATCAAGACGAAGAAGCCCGCGCCTCCAAGCGATGAGGAGGAGGATGAGAACGACTCGGAGGATGAAGTCCACGACCTCGCCACAAACACAGCCCTGAACGCCGCACCTTTAGCAGAGGAGAGCGATGCGGACGAGGATCTCGAGATGGACGAGCCTGCGACAGGCGAGAGCAGTGCGGAGGACGACGATGAATACGATATCGACGAGACCGAGCTGGACTCGGACAACGAATCAGAGACATCAATGAGCTCCAGCAACGCCGCAGCAGAGAAGAAGAAGCGCAACGACCCCAACGCTTTCGCGACAAGCATGTCGAAGATTCTCGACACCAAACTCAGCACATCAAAGCGGTCCGACCCTGTTCTCAGTCGATCGAAGACTGCAGCAGAAGCAAACAAGTCTCTTGCAGACTCGAAGTTGGAATCGAAGGCTCGCGCTCAGATCAAGCACGAGAAGAGAGCGCTGCTCGAGAAGGGACGCGTGAAGGATGTCTTGGGTCTGGAGAATGAGAACGTGGCTACAGGCGCGGTGATGGAGGAGGAGAAGAGGTTGAAGAAGACGGCGCAACGAGGTGTTGTCAAGCTCTTCAACGCCGTGAGAGCAGCGCAGGTCAAGGCCGAGACTGCCATGAAGGTGGCGAAGCAGGAGGGTGTTGTTGGTCTCGGCAAGAGGGAGGAGAGGATGAACGAGATGAGCAAGCAGGGCTTCCTTGACTTGATCTCGAGCGGCGGTAAGCCCACTGCTGCTGCATGAGTGTTGAAACGTTAGAGCGATACTGTATGCATATCGAATTTTCCATTCGCAGTACTGAGTTGTCGTCTGGCCGTAAACGTCGTATTCCATACCAAGGCCGTGCCTGAATGCATGGAAATAAAAATGAAAGAGAACCCGCTATGCACGCCGTCCACGCCACACAAGTAAAACGACCGTCAATCGCAAAAGCGAAAAAAGAGCAAAGAAACGCTAAAAGACCCACGCTGCCTATCGTACAACACGAAGTCCACCCCTCCCGATAACAATCAGGTACTCTCTGGCCTCGTCCTCACAACCCCAAAGGATTCTGCCCAGTCTGCGCGTTTCCTCCAATCCTCTTACCTCCGGGCATGTCCTTATCGTCCTTCTTCTCGCTCTTCCACTTGTATTGCTCTTTGATCGAATCCTGCACGTTCTTTGCGGCCTCGCCGGATGGCTCTCCGACTTGGCTGGTGATGTGGCCCACGGTCGGCCTGAGGACTGTTTTCACGCCGCGGCCTACGGGGTCGCCGACGGGATGGAGGAGGCCTGTTTGAGGGTGGAGTTATTAGTTTGTCCGTCCACGAGGGGTGTGAACACGAGAGCCTACCTTCGCCTTGGGCAAGAGGGCCATCGGGTGCGATAGGCATGGTTGTAGTTGGGTTGTGATGTGGTCTTTGAACTTTGGACTTTGGACTTTATTCTTGCTTCGTCTGACAGCAGTAAAGATGTGTAGTAAACAGGATCGAGTAGTGAATATAGATAGTCAAGTAGGCAGAACAAGAAGACCTAAAGGGCTCGGGTATGAGTGGAAAGACGAACAAATACTACCTACCTACGTAAGTCGTTTTACAGACAGGATCGACATCAGCAGACTACCATGCCACCGCCACACAACAGGAGCCCCCTCCTCTGTCTTGTTTCTTCATATTTGCAGGTAAAATCGCGATTCGTGAGGTGTTATAGTTCGCCGTGCCACAGATGACGAAAGGTGAGTGAGCTAGAGGCGGGAAGCATTTGGCATCTCCACTCAAACTACTCCACGGAGATGCCAAGATGAAGTCATGTTGTGCTGTTTGGTTTTCGTGTTTCATGATGCTCGTCCACGTGTCGATAAGTCGAGGTAGCCTCTTGTCGGTGTTATCATCCACAGCAATGTGGCAAATATTCGTGTTCGACACCAAGGCTGTGTGTAAGACATGTTTCCAAGTTATAGGAGGAGGATTTGAGTGCATGACGGCAACGCGGCTCGGAAGACGTGTTGTTTTGTCTGACGAGACAAGGGTCTTCCTTGTAGGTTCACTTTGGTGGCCCGAAGATAGCACATGCGCTGGCGATCATGAACATCCATCCTCGGCATGTACTCTTGTACCTACCTACGCTCGTTCAGCCAAGTCTGCTCGGGACCACTGCATAAATGGTGTTTTCTCGCTGTATTGGCAGCACGACGAAGAACAAGACGGAACGAGGAAAAGGGACCTACCACTGTCCATCAGATTGACACCTGCTGTTGACCGCTCAATTATCAACCGTGCTAACCAGAACACAACATGAATCCTATCAAGGTCAATGTCCTCCATTAGCAGATGATGGTTGAATTCTTATCAGACTACCTGCCATGGGCACCAACAGAGTAGGATCGGGCGTACAGATAACTCGACTGACAGTGACAGAGCGTGAACACACGAGATCGATCTCTGATTTCATACTCTCTATGGAACCAGGTTTCACCACCAGTGAGATCGACGCGACACAACCACCACAATCTACCTCTCAGAGCTTTGCTTTTGAGGCGCTCGTTCCTTTCCTGACCAACTCTTCGACTTTGGCAAACTGGTAATAGAACTCGAGACATTCCTTGTTCGCCAGCGTGTCCGAAGGCTTGATGATCTTACCCGACACAATCTGCTTGACAGGAAGCTCCACTTTCTTGAGGTTGATAGTCGTCTGCAGACCGAACAAGTTAGCGGACTTTGCAATCGCACCCAGGGAGAAAACAGAACTTACCGGGATCTCAGGCGTCTCGAAGACATATTTCGGCACGCAGCGCCTTCCGACATCCTGCGAGATCGCGTCCTTGACCCTGCTTGCAAGTCCTTGCGTAAACTTCACTCCAGGCTTCATCAGCAAGAACAACAGAACTCGCTCGTCCTCGTCTTCGGGCCTCCTCTGCCCGACGCACACGCTGTCCTGGATCTCGTCGGGAAATCTGGCGTCGAGCACGTTGTACACTTCTGCGCTTCCGAATCGCACGCCAGAAGGGTTTAGCACGCCGTCTGCGCGCCCGTGGAGGTGGACTTGCTTTGTCGCGGGGTCAATGGAGATGAAATCTGGTCGTGAGTATTAGCCAACTGTTCTCTAGAGACTACGTTGCATTGATGGAAGCCATCATACCTCCATGAGCCCATACTGAAGGCTTTTGGAAGCGAGCGAAGTAAGCGCCGAAATACTTTGGACCGATTCTGAGTCTACCATTGGCTTCAGCCTCGTCGTTCCAGAAGCGGACAGGCATGGTCGGGAAGGCATTAGTGCAAACCAACTCGCCTGCTTCGCCCAGCGGCATGGGCTTGCCGGGCTCGCCTTCCAACACGTCCGCCGAGTATGCCTGGATGTCCATTCCGAGCGCTGCCGATTGACAACCACCGGGATATAGCGGCTTCAGCGGCGTGTCCATCACGAGGCATGATGCAGTGTCTGTGCCGCCGCTGATGTTACTCAACTGTACGTGGGCCGGGAAGGCTTGCGAGTAGAATTGGTGGAATTGCGACTCGGAGAGGACCATTCCTGTGCTTGTTACGCGGCGCAGTGCGCTCAGGTCTGCTACCTCGCGCGGGTAGATTGGTGGATGCGCTGTGGCGAGGGTCTGCATGTACCTGGGTGAACTGCCGAAGTCGGTCACGCGTTGGGTTTCCAGCAGGCGAAGAAGTGTCTTGGGTTCCGGTTGGAACGGCGACCCATCGTAGAGCACTGCGCGGCTGCCGTGGATCATGCTGCTGCAGGACACCAAGTACATGATCCAGCCGGTCGTGGTATACTGCAGAACCGTGGACGACGGGCCCATGTCGCGGTGCAGCTTTCCTTCTTTCTTGTTGTTGAGAAGCACGCCTCCAACACCATGCACGATGCATTTCGGCTGACCGGTTGTGCCAGAGCTATACACGATCAAAAAGGGGTCACCGAAAGCGACGCGCTCGAATCGCAAGGTCTTGTCGCCGCCAGCAGCTTGCAAAAAGGTGGAGAGCTGTTCTGCACGAGGGACCGAAGTGATGTCCTCTGGCTTGTCTTGCCATCGTGGCATACTCACCAGCCCTTGAAACTCGGATATACCGCTCATACCAGCGACAATCTCTTTCATCTTGGGTCGGAGATCGACGGTCTTGCCGTTGTAGACCGCCCAGTCGTCCGCAAAGACGAACTTTGGCCTGGTTTGGTGCAATCGATCGAGCACACCTTTAGTGCCCATGTCGGTGCTGGAACTGCTAAACATTCCGCCTAGAGCGGTGACAGCATAGAAGACAGTGAGTGTGTCGATGGAGTTCGAGGCTACAATGGCGACGCGATCGCCCTTACGCACGCCCCGAGCCCGCATGGCGTTGGCGAGAACCGCCGTCCTCTCGCGAATCTCTCGCCACGTGCAGTCTCGGATCTCGGTGCAGCCTTCTCGCACTTCCGTGCAAGCCACGGCGTCGTCTTCCTTGTCCATTGTAGTGGCGCGGTCGGGGTCCGAGGGATCTGGAGAGTAGAGGACATTCTCGGCGAAGTTTACTCGCACACCTTCGAACCAGAGGGGGATGGACTCGATGTTGGCGGAAGTGTCGACGACTTTCGTGTAGCTTCCGGAGTGGATCATGGGGTATCTTTTTGGTGGTTAGATCGATGGTACTTCTGGCCTGTTCTGGTTTGGGCTATGATCACATACCTTTTGAAGACTTCCTCCCAAAAGGCTGAATTCGATTTGACGGACCATCCGTGCAGATCGTCCCAGTTCTTCATATCAAGCCCATACTTGCTGTTGACATCTTGCATAAACTTCCAAGCATTGGTGCTTTTCGGGTCGGGATGTTCCCATAGTTTGGGTGGCAAGGTATGCTTTGAGGCAGCCATTGTATTATCGTTCTAGGGACCGAGGTGAGGTTTCTCTGGGCCAAAGGTAAATGTGCGGATGAGTGACAGACTAGTAGTCAAGCGATGTATGCAAACTTTGTGTCTATATCTGTATTTGTTACGTGTAGCAGTCCACAAGATGCATGTGCTTCCACCGGACTTTTGGATAGTTAAGCTGTTCGGTAATGCATCTCTTGTCGTCGGCTCTCGGTGCAAAGTGGAGCGGGGTTGATTGGTGACATGAGGCTGGGAAACGGAGATGGCAGTTCAAAATCTATCGTCGAACATTTGCTTTGATCCTAGAAAGAGAACATGCCTTGTTTTGGTGCGGCATGGTTGTCGACAACGAAATCAAAGGAAGGCTCGCCCTCATAACTGGTGCATCAGGAGGGTATGTCAGAACCACCTCTATTCAGACGCCGAATCACCACATCACCCACTCACAGCATCGATAGCATCGGAGCAGCCTGTGCCGTCGACCTTTTCGCCAACGGTGTCTCTCTAGCCCTCACATACAGCACCAACGAAACCAGTCTATCCGAGCTAGTAAACTCTCTCAACGGTCAGCAGCAAGATAGACAAATCTCGTCCCACCAATGCGATGTCTCCAAAGAAGCAGACCTCCAGCGCTTATTCGACGAGATCAAAGCATCCCATGGCAAGCACCCCGACATCCTCGTAGCCAATGCTGGCTACGGGAAGCGGGTTAGTAACATCCTCGAGCTCGACATCGAGGAGTGGGATTACACGATGAATGTGAATCTGAGGAGTTCTTTCATCATCACCAAGCTGGCCGTGCCTCATATGCAGGAGCAGGGTTGGGGTCGGGTGATATACATCAGCTCCATTGCTGCTGGGGGCACGAGTATCAATGGCTGCCATTACAGCGCGTCGAAGGGTAAGTGTGAATCTTTCCCGAATACCTTCCAACGTCTACTGACAGGACCTCGAAGCTGGCGTGCAAGGCATGTCCAAGAACTTGGCCCAAAAGATGGGCAAGAGCGGCATCACTTTCAACGATGTCGCCCCGGCCATGATCACTGGGACTGGAATGATCAAGACCGAGGAGCAGCTCAAGGGGACTCCCGGGGATGTAAAGAACATTCCGGTGGGTAGGAGTGGAAGCACACAAGAGTGTGCGAATGTTGTCACAATGTTGTGTCGGACCGGCTACATGACCGGACAAAGTCTGTTGCTGTCGGGAGGGTTGAAGTAATGTCTGAAGGGTGTAGACTACTTCAGATGTAATGTTTTTTCGGCAGTTCTTCTATATGGGCAGAAAGGTACGAAGCCGGGATTCTGACACCTCCACGACGGCAAATAAGTATAGAACAGTTCGATTAGCGAACTAGACAGATGCGAGTGGAAGCAGTTTCAATTTGATGTGCAGTATTTCCATCAGTGTTCTCCAGGGTATCAAAAAAATCATGAACAACAAACCCCTCCCTCCGACTATAGCTCAGCCGGATCTTTTGTGTTCTGTTCGTACAAATCGTAAACCCTTCTACCTCGTCGCTCCCATAGTACCGTAACCCTGTTCGTCAGTTCGTCAGTTCCACAGCTCCGCAGCCCGTCTACTGGGAAGGATGTCCACTCACCTGCCCACCCGTCTGCACATTATCGCTAAACACGCCCGGCGCGGGTCTGTTGTCGTAGAAGCCCTCGGAAGCCTGCTCCTTCTTGTTGTAGTAGACGTAGATGACGTAAAAGGCGTGGATGTGGCCTGGGAAGAAGCCGAGGATGGTCAGGGCGATGTTGATGAGGAGGTCTGCGCCGCAGCCGGCGACGACGTAGACGCCTACGGGCGGTACTGTTGGGGTCGATCTACGGGTTAGCTTGGGTTTCTTGGAATGCGCCGGAGTATCTTGCTTGCTAATTCGCGGGAGGACACGTACGGAAGATGGTGATGAGGACTAGGATGATGGCGGAGATCATTTCGTCGGGTTCGTTCGAGGGATTGGTGGGTGGTGAGGGCGGTGTCTTTCTTGGAGGCTTTGGACGTGCTATGTCGAAAGTGGTGTCTTTTAAGGTTCTGGTCGTTGAAAGTCGTGAGAGGTCGTGTCTTGCTAGATCGTAGGTTGAGTTAGCAAAGATGAGTAGGTAGGGTTATTTGTCAGGATACAGAGTAAGGGAAAGAGGGAAAGTTGGCTGAGACTACTGGCGCCTATTAGTATTGAAGAGCGTCCATTTGATGTTCACGCGACTGCGAACGCGAAGACGTCACCTGTGTGGCGCAATTGTGGCTGTGCTCTCACAGTGGATGCGGATGGCATGAGGGTTAGGGTCATCTTTACTTGTTTCACTTGCACATGAGAACGGTTGGCTACGGGATCTCCGGCGACAAGTCAATTGTCGACTGCTGAAGTATGGCGAAGGCGGAGCTATTGCATAGGTACCTACTCTGCCGTGAACCGTTCAATTCACCACCTACCAACGCGATAGCACAAAGCAAAACTCCTGGTATTTCCACACCCTTCGAATTCGCATCGTATGCGCCTGTCTGGGCATATGCCCACGCAGCCTCCTAACTCTTCCCATTCCCCTCATCATCATTCTTCTCCCCACCCTCCTTCCTACCACCATCATCACCACCATCACCATCAACATCCCACTCCCCCCTCGCCTCCAACACCTCCTCCATCGTCCAAATAGTGTGCTCCCTCGCCGGTAGCTCAAACACAGCAACGTCCAGCGCAAACCGCCTCTCGTCCTGCAGATCTAGGACATCCGCCAGAAGCCTCATCAGAGTCGGCGTTGGCATGTCTCGGAAATAGGAAGCTCGGACATGGTGCTTGAGGATCAGGACCTCTGGCGTGGGTTCGTCGGCGCTGGTGAGCGAGAAATTGAGGATGTCGTGGTGAGTGAGGCCGTCGCCGAGGGTCTTGTGGGTTTCGGGGATCGGGATGTGGGGCGGTGGGCGGCGGTCGAGGATGGAATGGAAGGTGGACGGGTCGTCGCGCAGGGGGTCGATGGTGGGGTCTGAGAGAGGGTTGCTGTGGGACATGGTTGTTGTTGTTGTTTGGTTGATGGGGGGTTGCCTTCGAGTTGTCGTTGAGGAGTGATTCGTGGGTAGTTTGATCTCGATGCTTGGGGTGGAGGGCAGGATAGGTTGGTAGTTGTTGATGATAGGTTGGTGTCGCTCGGGTCTGCTGGGGATTTATATAGCTTCGTCGTTGCTCGCGAGCCGGGACTGACTGAGCATGGTCATGTCGAATGACCCCAGCCATCGGTCATTACCCTATGATGGGGTGTCGTGTCCAATCATGACAACACGGCAACACTTCACCCAGAGCCCATACCGTCTTCCACTTGTCCGCCAATCGTGATGCGCGAAGTCTTCCAAGCAGCCGGAATTCTACCAACCGTGTCCCACGGGATAAGGCAAAACGCCACCAACCATGCAACGACAATGTAATTGACGAACATGTAGCAGAAGACGACCCAATTAAAAGTTCCGTTCGTCCCCATCAACCGGATGTCCATGAGGAACGTGACGATCGTGGAGATGAGGATTACCGGCTGCGTCAGGCAGACGATGACATGGAAGACGCGGGATCTTGTGAGGATCTGCTCGATGCTTGTCGGTTGGTGGTGGAAGCGCTCAGAGGGCTTGACTGGGTTGTAGGATGCGAGATGGTGTAGTAGAGTTTGAGATGGGCGGCGCGACTGCGAGTTGGAGTCTTGATGAGACGGCTGTGGTGTGAGTGGACCCAGGCTCGCGATAGCGGTAGCGGTGGCACCTTCCTTATGCGTTACTGCCATGACATCCTCCTCATGTTCGTGCTCTTGTTCCTTGGCCGATCTGGCCACGATCAAGTGCTCCCAAACAACAGAGAATGGCTGAATGAGCAAGATAAGCGGTACAAGCTGGCCGAATCCCCAGACGTCCTCGGCCGATCCAAGTACTGACATGTTCTGTCGACGTGGCACAACTATCTGGATAGTGCCAAACACAAGTCCAATGCAGGATATCCAGATCGACATGGAGAAAGAGGCCAGAGTCTCGAACATTGCAAAGTAGGTGACCCAGAGGGTTGCCACCAAGCGATAAACGATGAGCCAGCCTAGGCGGTCCATACTATTCTGCCTGTAGGCAAGAGATACCTTTTTTGCTGTATATGCCAGCTGGCGTTCGAAGGTCCACTCGATGGGGTATCTCACCCATCGATGATAACTTGAACATGCAAAGTCGAACATTCCGCCGACTTTCCAGCAGTAGCTGCCGATGAGGATAACGTAACTGAGCACGCCATCGGGATTGACACCAGCGCCCCATCTGTGAATCGTGAATTAGTTTATGACATTGAGAGGGACTTGCCCTTCATAACTTACTTCGTTCCCCAGAAGCAGATAGCTGGCACTCCCCAGCGGGGGGTAGATATCACTTCGTGAGTATTTGCGGATACCAAATTTTCGGATTTTAACAGTCCCCAGGCGTTGCCGATTGTCGGAATCAGACCAATGATCAGAAGAATCAACAAAACAACCATGCCAGTGAACCGCCAGATTCGAAGGGCTGGTCGTTCTTTCAGCAGCGGGGACAGCAGGGAGATCGCCGAGAGGTGAACGCTGCTGGACATCCACGCCAGATATATCACCGTCTGGTAATGATAACTGTCGATGCCCCCCAGTCGCAGGCTCTGGAAACCCGCAGCCATGATGGCGATTCCAGTGACGATTTGTTGGTCACTGAGCGCGATGATCGCTTGCCGCAGGGCAAGACTTATCCGGAACCGTACTGGTCGGTGGCTGCGAGAGCAGTCTTTTAGTGCGCGTATTCGAAACACGTCTGTGTCGACTGTGTTTAGTAGAGAGGCGTCGATTTGGCCAAAAACGTAGGACGCCAACACCAGAAGAAAGGTCAAGTATGCACTCAAGGTGAAGGCGAGGATAACTCCCAGTCCGCTAATGTCGGCGTTGGGTGGTGGTTTAGCTCCATCTCGAATGATGTCTTCGCACGTTTCGCCAGCAGGGAACGCTCTGAATGACATTTTGGTAATCAGTACGCGCCGTGCAAAGTAGTCTTACGGAGGAAGACCTTGGGGATATGAGATGGAGGGAGAGGTGGTAGTTGAGAGGATGCAGATCTCGTCGTGTGTTGACTCTTGCAGTAGACACAGGCACTATTGGATCGACGTGTATATGAACCTTAGCGATCCTACGAACCTTGTCGGTAGTGTCAAATCCGCGCTGGACTGGTTGAATCATACTTTAACATGTCAGTACCTTGTTTCCGAGAAGAAGCCTATGCCTCATGCGTGTGTGGTGTGGACTTCTTTCCGCCACTTCATCACACACGATGAAGCAGGCTTCGGCGCCGTGTCAAAGGTTGCGATGTGTGCGGCGGCGCAAGCATGCCATGGATGAGAGCAGTGGTCTCTCGTGCTTGCAGATGACTGCGAGTAGCCATCACTTGAGCTGCATGCACGGTACTGTGTCGACGGTGGGAGACATTGCATGTGGATTTGTGAGAGAAGGAACTGGCAGGATTCGGAGGATCACCGAGGATGATTTTGCTTCCTTAGCTCCGGTACAGCTGAGCCCTCTAGTGGCAGAGTCAGAATCCTGCGTTGCTTGATGGCATTGCAAGGTATTCGATTAGGTAATGATGTATATGTGATGGGTGAGACGAGATGACACGAGTCTTCTGAGTTGTTGTTGGAGATGTGGGAGAACCCCAACCCTAACCCTGACTGCTTCACGAAAGCACAGTCCACCACTTTAGAAATACCGTGACCCGCTTTCCGCGTTTCGCGCTTTGAACGCGCACGGAACGAGGCAGCACGAAGATCTAAAACACCACCAACACCGAACTTCCGCCAAATGCGACTGGAGCGATACCATGACTTCTCTTGGGGAGAGCGTGGGTAGTCTACCTCTACAAGACTTCGCAACACTGCAAGAACATTTACTGCAAGAGGTATATCGCCACCCTGCCCTCAAACAAACACGCAGATCGCATGCGCTAACCCAAATAAACCCTGTAGAGTGATCAACCTTCGGACGCGCAGGCGCCTCGCCCGCATGCCGACGGCACCGAAAACGACAGGTCGCAAGCGTCGCAAAGACTTGTTCATCTTGAAAACACCCAACCCATCGAGCCCGTTCAGCCCGATGTGCTGCCACCTGCTCATGCTTTTGCGCAACCACCAAGGTTGACGCCATCGAAGAGCGCGCCGACTGAGATAGATGCCATGCTTCAGCCCGCATCTTTCCAAAACGCGACAATGACACGAGCAACCTCGTTCCATGGCTTCGCTGGCGGCGATACACAACCTATGGAATCGCAGATATACCGCGACTTTACCGAGTCCATGACGAAATCCGCTGGTACAACGCCGCAAAAGACGATACTGCACTTTCCGACAAACCTCGAAGACCAGAACACATACGCCTCTGCCAGCGCCAATGGCAAGACGCAGCATACTATGGATCAAGGCGACGAAGGCTTCGTAGATTTGGACGGTGCGTGGCAGCGAGACGACTCTCCGACCGCCAAATCGGCAACTTCAGGATATGAAGAGCTGCTTGCAGGTCCAGAGACACAGAGTCAGGATTATACTGGTGCGATTGGAAGCTTTGCGCCTAGAACACCTGGTCTGAACAAGCGAAAGAGAAGCGGCGATATACCGACTTCTGCAACAGATGCTTCCAGGAAGACACCAGCAGGCCTCTCGCAATTGTTTGGCATGTCTTCGAAAATGCCAATTCTCAGCGCAACACAGCTCTTCGATCAGACCCAAGCACAATCATCACCAACAACCGATGCTGCGCGATCCGATCCCATAGCCGACCGACCGTCTCCCAATCTCAACACGCATCGTGACCTTTCGCCTGATGTTATAAGTTCATCGCCCGTGTTGATGCTGCGCAATCCACCTGCTTCGACTGCTGGAGAACCGAGAGACACATACACAAGTATGCGCGAGTCACAAGAACGGCGCGCGGACAGACAGCGGAGGGCTGCCCTTCTCAGACAAGACCTGGACCTGCATAGTCGATTCGGCCCGAGCGCCATAGAAGAGCTCGAGGATTATGATGAGGAGGATACACAACAGATTCGTCTCGAAAGACAACGATTGAAGCGCGTCATGAGCGATCAAGCAAACGACGAATGGAGCAGATACCGCGCACCTTCACGACCGGGTCATCGCACCACTTCTGGCCAGAAGCAGACGACTACTATTGACCTGGTGACTCCTGGGACCATGCGCAAACAAGGCCGCGTTCAATTCGATTTGTTGGACGACGAAGACGACGATGACCAAGCGACAGATGACGATGAAATGGAAGTGGATCTCCCTGTTGAAGTTGAAGACACGCATGACGGGGAAGGTGTGCCCGATGTTGAAAGAATCGAAGAAGAAGATCATGATAACGACGTTTACGACGAGTACGGTCAGACTGTGTTACGCAGTCAGAGAGATCCTGAGGATGAGGACGAGGAAGACGATCAGCGTCCGACGCTCGACGATGACAACGAGGATATGTTGGATGATGACCCGAACGAAGACGGTGCAGTCGAAGATGGTCCTGCGAGAGGAGACATCGGAATAGCCGTCCCACACGGCGAAGGTATTGCCGGAACACAGCCTGCAGTGGTGGACTCGCAGCCTGAGCGGTTGGAAGCCCAGCGATCGCTCTTGTCAAAAGAGCATATCGGTCAACCGAATCCATCCTCCATCATCCCGGGATCTCAATACGCAGGCGCCACGAGCCAGGAGGTCGCGCGGCTTGCCAATCGGGTTCCGAATTCGTCCACGGTCTCACAACGAGTCATTGAAGAGCCGGCCAGGAATACGATCGAGGATACCCGCGTGCCTTCCAGTCCTCCAATCGCTGGTGTGAGTAGCGCGGAGCAAGATGATGATGATATGGAAGACTCTGTAGCCAGGAAAGAGCTGCTCGGAAAGTTCAAGCCTGGCACAATGCCACACGCTGCCGCGAAAGAGTCGACACGAGAAATCCCAGAGAGTGATCAACCAGATCGCGATAATGCAGAGCTCGTGCAAGAAGACACCTTGTTCGAGACTGCTGCCGAGAGCAATGCCGCGGCACCATTCTCAACAGCGCAAACACACCTGGATGACTCTGGGCATACACCCGAGAAGCCACGGCTGGTGAAAGAACTGTCTAAGGCATCTGCTTCCCAGAAGAGCATGCCTACACCACTGAAGGCCGCAGGTGTGCGCCGCTTTGCAGACATCGCTGCAGATCCTTCACCACTAGAGTTTGGCGGCGAAAGCCAAGTAGACATGGACGCCCTCATGGGGAACATCTTCACTATGGACGATCAAAATTTCATGGATGTGCTATCAAGTCCACCAAGCGAGAAGCCTACGAAGCGGCGACGACTACTGGCAAGCGAAACATCTAAGAGAAGGTCACGCTTGCCTAGTATGGAAGTGGCGACCTCGGAAGCTCCGAGTGAGTCTATCCATGAACCTTCGAGCCCAGTGACAGGGGCAGCTCCGGAGGAGACGTCGGAAACCACCAATCTTGCTGCTCCTAAACATGTTGTCAACGCGCTCCAAGCAGACTCGGAGCAGTCCAACGATATGCCTTCTGGAACACCCGAGGAAGTCAAGGCGCCCGACACCCCCGAGAGCGTCAGGAGAAGGGAAGAAGCTGGGGCAAAGGCAGCAAGTCAATTGCTGTCCGCACGGCCTGTTCTCTCTTCAAAGACAAGAAAGGCGAAGGGTGCAAAGATCGGCCGGGATCTTGCTGCGTTGCGCGGAAGCGAAAAGAAGCCTGTGTCTCGTCGCACTAGTTCTAAGCTGAAGAAGGTGATGGAGAGTTCTGCAGATGAACTAGTGCCAGAAGATTGTACATCACTGCAAGGCGAGGGTTCCGAACAGGGTGCTCAAACAGACAATCCAACACTAGCTGACCCAATCGCTGCTGATGCGTCCGACACTCCGACAGTGACCGCCCCGGAGCGGGTCCTGGCTCTGTTCAGTATAGGCGGGTACAACGCATACTATCCCGCGACCTGGATCAGTGCATCTGCGGACGGCAACAGCCACGTTGTCCGCTTTGACGACACCACTGTCACAACGGTCGATGCTCATCGCGTACGCGCACTGGATCTTAGGGTTGGTGACGTTGTCAAAGTCGACTATGAAGGCTTCCGCAGCAAGAGTTGGATCGTGAAATCCTATGGCAGGAAAGCATTGAGCGAAGACGAGCGTGCCGAAGGGGTCGATATCTACGGCCACTTCATGCTGCACGTACAAGCCAAGGTTACTCAGCGAGACAGTATGCCCGCACCAGGCGTTGCCGTCCAAAGCGAGGGCGATGTGCTAGAGATCATGGTCACCAACGTGAAGGTCACTCATAATATGATCACTCACTTTGCTGATCGTGTGTTTCATCCGCCCCAAGTTAGTGGTATTGCGGCTCCAACGAACGGTACGCCATCAGCAAAAGCACAGTCTGCTGACGCCGAGATCACGCCTTCGCGTACAACGCGCCGCGCCGCTGCGTCTACAACGAAGTCCATTGCCAGAGAGCCGTCGAAGCTGAGAGAGGAATCAGTAGCGTCGTCCACCGAAGTTGCAGGTGCCGGAATGTTTGATGGCATGGCGTTCGCCATCTCCTACGCCTCGAACGAGAACGAAAAGTTCGACGTGACCCGCCTCATCCGGCGCAACGGTGGCCTGATCCTTGAGCAAGGCTTCGACGAACTCTTCATCGCACCTCAACTCGAAGAACCGACCACACCGTCGAAGCGGTCTGCAAAGACCAGTGCACAGAACGACAGCGATTCCGGCAGCCTGCGCCTGAAGCCCGAATTCGAATCCCTCGGCTTCATCGCCCTCATCGCCGACAAACACAGCCGCCGCGCAAAGTACATGCAAGCCCTCGCTCTCGACCTCCCAACCCTCTCCGGCCGCTGGATCGTCGACAGCTTCAACTCCTCCCGCAACATCGGCTTCCCTGCCACGCCGCGCCCCTGGACCCGCTACCTTCTCCCCGCCGGCGAATCGTCCTACCTCGGCGGCGCCATCCGCTCTCGCACTCTGCCGTACTACAATCCTCGCGGTGCGAAACTGTCGTCCACAGTCGCCTCCCGCGCCCTGCTCCTAGGCGGTGCCGGCGTCTTGCTCGTCGCGCCCAAAAAGGGCAAAGGGACCTGGGAGCGGCGCAAGGCTTACGCTTTCTTGACGCTGGCGCTAGGAGCAGGTAGTGTTCGCCGCGTTGCTGATTTGGCTGAGGCGAAGAAGTTGCTTGCTTCGGACGCTGAGAAGCAGAAGTGGCTGTGGGTGTATGTCGACGACGATGTGGGCGAGGCGGCGAAGACTTTGTTCGGCAAGGGCTCTGCGGCTACTTCCGCCGGGGGCAAGAGGAAGAGGAACGAGGGCCCGCAGATGTGTGTTGAGGGTTTGCAGGGAAGGGTCAGGGTTGTTGGGGATGAGTTTGTGGTTCAGAGCTTGATTTTGGGGGCGTTGGTTGATTGATTGCGATGCTGCGTCTCTAGCGATGGTCGGATTGGGGCTGGAGAGGGCATGGTTTGAGGTGAGACTTGCCGGAAGTTTTCTTTGCTTTTCGTTTTCGTTTGGTTTGCATGGAGAGAGAGGATACCCCATGTGCACATGGCATAGTCACATAGCAGCTTTTTTTCTTCTTTCGAGTATAACATTGGCCGATTCATCGCCTGGCTGGCTTGCTTGGGAAAAATGGATCATGTTCAGACGGGCACAGTCAAGTATCAGATTCTCCTTGTGTTGTCAACTGTTAATCGCTGACTTGGTTGTGACAGAATTAATTCTAATACATTGTGCTACTTTCGGGATTCTGATAATACACCCCAGACTTGCAAAACTCAAATGCCCTTGTCGAAGGTATACAAGCATGAACCCGCTCCTCCAACCCGACGATAGCATCATCGACCACCACGCTCAAGTATCCTTGCTCACCAAAGCCTGAGCGCGCTCATTCAAGTCCTTGATAGTATCCTTCACATGAGCCTCAGCCTTTACGTACTCATCGACCAAGTGTCTGTGCGCCGTAACAGCCGTCTTTGGTAGGTTCCACTCCATGGTCGACGCAAGAGAAGTCTGCTGGTTCTCACTGGCTCTGGCGATCTTCGTGTGGTACTGCGCCATGCGCTTGAAAAACGCCTGGCACATCTCGATCTTGCCGGCGACGGATGGTTGGAGCGAGATTCGGTGCTGGAATTTGATGATGTCCTTTGCGCTCTTGCTGCCCGCCAGGTCCCATTCTTTGGCTTGCTGGAAAATGTCTAGGCCGAGATCGGTTGCTTGTTGGAGGCGGGCTGGGCTGTTGTCTTCTTCTTGGTGTGTGGCGGCGGAAGGGTTGGCCGCCTCTTGTGCGGGCGTGCTCACGTCCATGCTGTTCAGTCCCGGGCTGAGGGCCTCGTGGACTTCGTCGTGGTCCTTTGTCGTTTGATACGCGAACTGTTCAACGATCGCCGAGCCTGATGCTTCTGGCTGCTCGTCTTCCATGGGAACGTCGCCCTCATGGTCATTTTCCGCTTGGATCCCGGGCTCCGTAACCGACGAATCCGATGCTGCCGGCTGCTCGCAGTCCACAAAAGTATCGGCTCTGTCTTTGTCGTCGTCCGCGTCGGACGAGGTCTGCTCGGCGGAAGACTGCTTCCACTTTCTCTTCCTTGACTTCCTGTTCTCGTCGAGCCGATCGAAGGCCTTCAACTCCCCTCCTTCGCTCTCACTGTACTTGCAAAGTCCATTCCTCACCAGGCCCAGTTTGGCTGCAAGCAGTCGCAGTCTGTCATCCTCCCCTAGCTTCGAGAATGAAGTGCTCTTGTTGAGGCCTTCTTGGGGGTGTAAGATCGCTGCGTGGGCTTCGTCGACACCCATCGCGCCGAAACGCAGCTACTCGTAGCCGTTAGAGTACGCGTATACTCGCAGCCTGTCTGTCGTGATGGGGTTGGTAGAGCGGTGTTCGTCTGTGGCTCCGTCCGTGTTGATGGTACCGAGCCACGCTCCGACACGACTTTTCCCTGCAACGCGCCAGCCGATGAACAGGCGTTTGTTGTGGTACACGAAGTTGGCTCCGTAATCTTCGCGAGTTTTGGGGTTGGAGGTTGTCATGATTCTGGTTGGGTGATTGGTTGGTACAAAGTGTGGTCGTACGATCGAAGACGTCAATAGCTCGTTGGTTTGGATGAGTTGCGATTAGTGATTTGGGCTGAGCTACTGTAATATTTATACCCACCTTCTTGAATGGCATACAAGTTACATGCGTACGCGCCTTTGTGCATCTTTCAACTCGGAATGATTGCGTTTCTTCAGGAAAGTCAAACTCCTCATGTGAGACCTTTCGTCTCCTCATGAGACTTTGTCTTGTCTGGGAGGTGGACAAGGGCAACTGTAATTCATGTTGTTTCCTGAGGATTGCCCAAAGCTTTCTGATCCAACATTCGTTAGTAGCTCATCGATGGCTTCCCTGAAACTCAACTTACCTTAATGGGAACTGATCTCAAGTTCTTGTTACTCCCTGAGAACTGCCTTGTATGTCCTGGTCTAACGATCATCAACAGCTTATCGATGGCTTCCGCTTTAGATACTCAACTCACCTCATTATAAAAGGCATTTCAATTGCTTCAAGTTTCATGTCATACGTCTATGGCTCGCTACAATAAAAAATCTTCAGCCTGGCGATGGCAACACTCATAGACATTCCATCGCAAGGACCGTAAAGTCGGCCGTAACGCTCACCCTCTTTCGACCGTGTCACCAGAAGCCTCATCCGCTTTTCTCCATCAAGTGGGAGATTCTCATCTCGGAGCACATCGTTCAAGAACCTCTCTGCTCCTGAGGTGCTCGATCTGATGCTTCTGGTTCATGCAAATAACCCTCGTGCCGTACTCATACCTCTTGTACTCGACGACCGTGGCTCTGTGGCGCCTAAGGATACCTTCGGGCATTCTCCTGGCTTCCGCATCCCTCAAAACCCGCTCCTGGGCCTCATATTTCCCCGTGAGCAGCTTCCGGAGGTAGTCAATTCTCGCAAGGATCCCAAGGCTCAAATCGATGATGTCGGTGGTAGACTCCGCAAGAGTCAGTGTAGTGCAAAGTGGGGCGAGGTCGACGCCGCGCATTCTGGCGGCACTGGCCAACCTGTCGCTTCACTGCTTCCCTGATCTGTCTCGCGACGCCCAGACGGGGGCTTGTCTGTATTCTGGAACTTCTCGGTAGTCGGTCATGCAAGCCATTCCCTCAGTCGGCGATGGATGCACGTCCATGTCCACGTCCATGTCCATTTGGTCGAAAGCGTTGAGAGTGTCGTTCACGTGGTCGTCGGCGTTTGCCTGTTGACGGGCGTATTGTTCCGTGATCGTGGGCTCTGGAGTTGCCGACGGCTCCGCTTTCGTATCGTCAACGCACTCGAAAGCCTTCATCTTCCCACCTTTGCGCTCATAGTAGTTCCATTGCCCATTCTTCACCCCAGCCAGCCTGTTAGCAAACAGCTCCAGTCTCTGAGGCTCTTCGAGCATCTCGAAGGTTGAAGATGTGACCACCGTGTCAGCATCGGGCTGCAATACAGCCGGGTGAGCTTCACTGACCGCCATCACACCGATGGCCATCGCCGAGCCAACGGCGGCCGTGTACACCCGCACCCGGTTTGTCGTGGTGGGCTTGGTGGAAGTGGCGGTGCCTCCGTTCGTCGAATTCGCTCTGGCGAGTTCCTCCGTGCTGATTTCTTCGAGCCAGACTTCGGTTCGGTTGTTTGTCCAGCCGATGAGGAGGCGGTTGTTGCGGAAGATGAACTTTGAGTTGTCGCGTCCCTGAGGACCGGATTTTGGTTTCGCCATGGCTTCGATCGTGTGTTGGTAGTTGATTGGTGGTTTGATGGCTGATTGGTTGATCGGCCTGTGTGATAGTTTGTATGAGCTGCGATTAGTAGTTTGAACTGAGGTAATGCCATCTTATACCATCTTGAACAGCGCACAGGTTACATGCAGCCATAGTGCTTGCTGCGACTGTCTTACTACGGGCATTTGCCTGATCGCATTCCCTCAATGAGGACAAATTTTTGTTTTGAGACTTCACGCTGTCTCAGACTTGTGAAGTAGAACTGTAGTCCTTAGCATATCCATGAAACTCACTCAGTCTTGTCTCACAGGCGGAGTACGGCGCGGGCAGAGCGAAGAAGTCCCAGCAGAAGTCTTGCATTTGTGTGTAGTCCGTACAGCCTTATAGTAACAATGTTTGGTGTCTCCCGAACGTCAATCTTTTTTTCCTGCTGTCGCATAACGCCAGACTCCTCGCTAAAAGCCAATCGCAATCCTCTCAAAAAGTTTGCGCTATCCATCTAAGCAGAGCCGAGGGGCTTCTGGTCCTCTGTTGGTCACTTGTCAGTAGATGCATCGCTGTCGGGCCAGAGTTCAGATCGGAGACTCACTGAGGAGCTGGGTGAGGAGAAGGCCGTAGCGCTTCTTGAGGGTGACACGCTGCCTGCGCATATTGTTAGAGCTACATTCATCCTTCCGCGCATCGCATTAGAAAGCCTACCTGGAGTACTTGTCGTCGGGGGAGAAGCGGGCAGGGTGGGCGGACTTGGTGACCTCGCCGTGGTTGACCTTCTTGAGGGTGTAGAGGCGCTCGCCGGAGGGCGACATGGTGTACATCAGATGCATGGCGGCGGTAGTTTAATTGGAGATATTTGCGATTTAGAGATAAATTGGCGGTATGCGTTGTCTGGTTGTAGTCGTCGGTCGCGTGTGCGGGTCTGGCTTTCTTTCCACTATTCACATGAAGCTCGAAAGAAAAAGCCGGGCTCTATTCGGACATGCCAAGAGATCCAAAGTGCTGCCTCAGGCTTCAACATCTTGGACAGCTTTACTACATGCCAGACGCCGACGTCGATGTATTGAGTATTGGCCAACAGAGAAAGAATACAACGGCAATACACAACGCGCAAAATGCTTTTACAATCCCTGATCAGCGCTCTGCTGGTCTTCATCCTCCCAGTCTCGGCGCAATTTCAGTTCTTCGACCAAATGTTCAACCGCCAGCAACCGCAACAACC
>Ga0265780_10000485_pt1 | contig 61830 bp, 59 predicted proteins | sample P1T30metagenome_FD_192432 | JGI IMG/M metagenome (GOLD analysis project Ga0265780, IMG submission 192432) | Plant litter microbial communities from East Loma Ridge, Irvine, California - P1 T30 | ecosystem: Environmental > Terrestrial > Plant litter > Unclassified | place: USA: California... | reverse complement strand
GCCAGCGGATCGTGTTGATGTCCAGGTTATTCGTCGGTTCGTCGAGCAGCAGGATGTCCGGGTTCGAGAACAGGGCCTGGGCCAGCAGCACGCGCAGCTTCCAGCCCGGCGCCACGGCGCTCATCGGACCCTGGTGCAGGTCGGAAGCAATCTCCAGGCCCAGCAGCAGTTCGCCGGCGCGCGCCTCGGCCGAGTAGCCGTCGTATTCGGCAACCTTGCCTTCGAGCTCGGCGGCCTTCATGTAGTCGTCGTCGGTGGCTTCAGGATTGGCGTAGATGGCGTCGCGCTCGGCGATGGCGTTCCACAGCTCGGTGTGGCCCATCATGACGACGTCGAGCACGCGCACATCTTCGTAGGCAAACTGGTCCTGGCGCAATTTACCCAGGCGTTCGCCCGGATCGAGGCTGACGTTGCCGGCCGACGGTTCCAGGTCGCCGCCGAGGATCTTCATGAAGGTCGACTTGCCGCAGCCGTTGGCGCCGATCAGGCCGTAGCGGTTGCCGTCGCCGAACTTGACGGAAATGTTCTCGAACAACGGCTTGGAGCCGAACTGCATGGTGATATTGGCTGTACTGAGCACGGGTGTGGCCTCTGGCGAAGTTTACAATTAACCGTCTATTTTACCACCGGCGCGCATGTTTCCGGGGACGGCGCGGAGAGCGCGCCCGGTATCGGGGCGCAGCGCACCGTCGGATAGTCCGACAGCGCCAAGCTGAAGCCCTCTGCATGCGACACCAGGCGCGCCTGGGCGCCGAAGGGAATCGTCACCCGCAGCGGGCCGTGGCCGAAGCGCAGGCCGGTCAGCACCGGCAGCGGCAGCGTTGCCCGCAAGTGGGCCAGCATGGCGTCGAAATCGTAGCCGTTGTCCATCGGCCCCAGCCGGTAGCCGGAAAAGTCGCCCAGCACCAGCGCCTGCTGGCCCGCCAGCACCCCGGCCTGCATCAGCTGCAGCAGCATGCGCTCGACCCGGAACGGATGCTCGGCGATGTCTTCCACATACAGGATGCCGCCCTCGATGCGCGGGAAATAGCCGGTGCCGAGCAGCGAGACCAGCATCGCCAGGTTGCCGCCCCAGATGGTGCCGGCAACGTCGAGCGCCGGATTGCCGGCGGCCTGCTCCTCGATGCGGTGGGTCGGCCCGGCCAGGCAAGACCAGAATTGCTGCAGGGTGAAATCGACCGGCTCAAGCGCGCCGAAGTCGCCCGCCAGCATCGGCCCGGCATAGCTGAGCGCGCCGGTCCTGGCATACAGGCCCATGTGCAGCGCGGTGACGTCGGAAAAGCCGACGAAGAGCTTGCCGCTGCGGGCCAGGCGTTCGAAATCGATGTCCGGCAGCAGCCGCGTCAGGCCATAGCCGCCGCGCAGCGCCATGACGACTTGCACCTGCGGGTCGTCGGCCGCCGCATACAGCTGGGCCAGGCGCGCGGCGTCGGTGCCGCCGAAGCGCAGGTGGACGGCGTCGGGGTCGTAGTAATTGTGGACCAGGCAGCCGTGGGCTTCGAGACGGGCGATGCCGCGGGCGATGGCGTCGAGGTCGTGCGTATGGCCGGCGGGCGCGACAATCGCGACGCCGAGTTGGGAAGTGATCACTGTTTGACGAAGAGGCGCGGTGTTGAGTCGAAAGCCATCTTACCGCGCGCATGGGCGTCGATCAAGGCAAGCATCCGCTCGTTCAGCTGGGGCGGCAGGTCGTGGCCCATGCCTTCGATGACTTCCAGGCGCGCGCCCGGCACCTGGGCCGCCGTGTCCTCGCCGCAGGCCAGCGGCAGCACCGGGTCGCGCGCGCCATGGATCACCAGGGTCGGCGCCGCGATCGACCGCAGCAGCGCCGAGCGGTCGGGCGCGGCGGCCACCGCCAGCATCTGGCGCGCGGCCCCGCCCGGGCAGTAAGCGCGCCGCAGCGAGCGGGCGGCGCGCCGGCGCAGCTGCTTTTCCGGCGTGGGATAGGCCGGGCTGCCGATGGCCTGCTGGACGGCGACAGCGTGGTCGATGAGTGCGTCGAGGTCGCGGCCGTCGGCTGGATGGGACCGTAGCGCATGGCGCGCGCCAGGCGTTGGGCCGGGCAGTCCGCGGCGTCCGCTGCTCGACATGATGGAAGTCAGGCTGAGCACGCGCTGCGGATGGCGCGCCGCCAAGATCTGCGCCACCATGCCGCCCATCTCGACGCCCACCAGATGGGCGCGCGCGACGCCGAGCGCGCTCAGCACGCCGAGGGCGTCGCCGGCCATGTCGTCCAGGCTGTAGGGCGGCTTGAACGGCAGGCCCAAACGTGCGGCCAGGGCCAGCTTGATGCGGCTCCAGGCCAGGCCGGGCTTGGCGGCGCGCTCGAACTTGGCCGACAGGCCGCAGTCGCGCTGGTCGAAACGGATCACGTAGAAGCCCAGCTCGACCAGGCCGTCGACGAATGCGTCCGGCCAGCTGGTGAGCTGCATGCCCAGGCCGTGCAAGAGCAGCAGCGGCGTGGACTTGGCGTCCCCGGCCGTGTCGAAGGCGATGCGGATGCCGTTGGCGCTCAGGGTAGGCATGGCGGGCATGGCAGGCATGATGGACCTGGCGGGATGGCCGGCAGCGGCGCGCGCCGGCGCAAGCCGGGGCGCTCTCCTTGCCGGGCAAAATACAGGGGACAAGATAAATGCAGCAAGTCTGCTCTCCCCGCTGCCGGGCCGGCAGCGCGAAAACCAGCATAGCATTTCCAGCACGGCGGCGGCGTCCGCGGTCAAGCGTGCGCAGGTGGCGGATGGACCGCCGCGTCGCACTCAGGTCACAGTTTTGCGCGCAGCGGCGCGGCGTTCGGCAAAAAAGCTTTTGAGCATGCTGCTGGCGTCATCGGCCAGCACACCGCCGACCACTTCGGCGTGGTGGTTCAGCACATCGTGCGAGAACAAATCGAGCACCGAGCCGCAGACCCCGGTCTTCGGGTCGCGCGCGCCGTACACGATACGCGCCAGGCGCGCATGCATCATCGCGCCCGAGCACATGGCGCAGGGTTCCAGGGTGACGTACAGCTCGCAGCCGGGCAAGCGGTAGTTGCCCAGCTTGCCGGCGGCGGCGCGCAGGGCGACGATCTCGGCGTGGGCAGTCGGGTCGTGGCGCCCGATCGGCTGGTTGTAGCCGACGGCGACGACTTCGCCATCCTTCACGACCACGGCGCCGACCGGCACCTCGCCCTCGCGCCGGGCCAGTTCGGCCTGCTCCAGCGCCAGGCGCATGAAGCGCTGGTCGGGATGTGGCGCTTCCGCCGTGGCGCTGTCGGCAAGCGCTGGCAGGCCGGCTTGTGCCGCGTCAGGCATCGGTGATCTCGGCCCAGCAGTTCGGGGTTTCGTGCAGGACCAGCTTGTGCAGGCGCAGGCCGGTGCCGAAGCGGTCGGTGTAGGCCGCCTTCAGGATGCCGAAGGCGACCTGGGCCAGGTTCTCGACCGTGGGGATGCGGTCGATGACGACGGTCTTGTGGCCTGGCAGGCTGGACAGGAACTCGCGCACCTTGTCATCTTTTTCGTACACGATGAAGGCATGGTCCCAGACGTCGACCAGGTGCTCCTTGGCCAAGGCTTTGATATCGGAAAAATCCATGATCATGCCGTTGTCGGAATTGCCTTCAGCCTGGATGACTTCGCCGATCAGGGTGATTTCCAGGGTGTAGCGGTGGCCGTGCAGGTTGCGGCACTGGCTTTTGTGGTCGGGAATCCGGTGGCCTGCATCGAATTCGAGCTTGCGGGTAATAGTGAGCATCGGTGCGCTTCGGGGTAAAAAACGTTCAAGGAATCTGCAACAGTTTATGGGTCTGGAGGCTGAGCTTCCACTTCGGGTTGCGGCGGCAGGTCTCGATGGCCAGGCGCGTGTTCTGCGCCGCCAGCAAGCCGTCCATCGGCTGCACGAAGAAATGCTCGAAATCGAGGCGCTCGTAGGCAGCCAGGTCCTGGCTGGCCTGCGGGATCACGACCTTGATTTCGTTGCCCTTCTCCACCACCAGCGTCGAGCCCATCTTCGGGCTGACGCAGATCCAGTCCACGCCCGCCGGCACCGGCAGGGTGCCGTTCGTTTCGATGGCGATCGTGAAGCCGCGCGCATGCATGGCCTCGATCAGGGCGGTGTCGAGCTGCAGCAGCGGTTCGCCGCCGGTGAACACGACGTATTTGCTGGGCGCGTAGGTGGCCGGCCAGAGGCTGTCGATCTCGGCCGCGAGGCTGGCGGCGTCGCGGAACTTGCCGCCGCGCTCGCCGTCGGTGCCGACGAAATCGGTGTCGCAGAACTGACAGACCGAGGTGGCGCGGTCGGCCTCGCGGCCGGTCCACAGGTTGCAGCCGGAGAAGCGGCAGAACACCGCCGGCCGCCCGGCGTGGGCGCCTTCGCCCTGCAAGGTGTAGAAAATCTCTTTGATGCTGTAAGTCACAGTAAACCTCTCGTCAACCGGCCATTATACCCGCCCGCCGCGCCCCTTGCCGAGCCCTGCCCCCACCTTGGCCGCCATGCCCGACATTTCCATACGGCACGTTACTTGATAGGCCACAAGATCGCCGGCGCCGACTGGGGGTAACTTGATTGCCGGAAAGTTCTGATAACCCGTAAGAAGGATCGCCATGAATACTTCGCTCATCCGTACAGCCGGCCTTCTGCCCGCCCTACCCGTCCTGCTGGTCCTGGGCGCCTGCGGCGTGGCGGCCGGCATGCCGGGCAGCGCCTTCCCCTCTTCGGTCCTGACTGCGCTGGTCTGGCTGCTGGGCGCGGGCGGCGGCTTTTGCCTGCTGCTGCGGCGCGGCATCGACCTCGACGACCGCGCCCGCGAGCTGGCCGCGCGCCTGTGCCTGGAACAAAAGGCGCGCCAGCTGGCCGAGGGCAGCCTGCTCGACAGCCAGGCGGCGCTGACCCGGCTGGTGCGCCAGCAGGAAGGCGTGCGCGATAGCGAACGCAAGCGCATCGCGCGCGACATCGACGACGAGCTGGGCCAGGTGCTGGTGTCGCTGCGCGCGGAGATGTCGCTGCTGCAGGTCGCCAGCGCCGGCATCCATCCGGCCACCCACCAGAAAACCAGCGCCATGATCGTCACCGTCGACCTGGCGCTGCGCTCGCTGCGCGTGCTGGCCGGCGAACTCCGCCCACTGGCGGCCGGCGAGCGCCTGGGCGGCGCGGTCACCCGCCAGCTGGCCGAGTTCACGCGCCTGAACGGCATCGCCCACCGGCTCGACCTGGCGCCCGGCGTCGACGCAGCGGCGGCAGCGCTGACCGATGCGCTCGACGATGGTGAACGCGGCGCCGACCTGCTGCTCTACCGTGCGCTGCAGGAAGCCCTGTCCGGGATCGCCCGCGCGGCGCGCGCCACCCGCGTCAGCGTACAGCTGAGCCGCAGCGCGGGCCGCCTGAGCCTGTGCATCGAAGACGATGCCGGCGGCGAGTGCGCATGCACCCTCGCCGCCCTGCGCGAACGGGTGCGCCACGGCGGCGGCGCCCTGCACGCCGAATCCCTGCCCGGCGGCGGCACCCGCCTCGCCATCGCCGTATCCACCGCGCATGGCGTGGCGCATGGCCTTGGCTGACGCGGCACCCGTCCGGATGTCAAGCTGGGATGTCAAGCATGTGCGTATTGCTCCACGTCAATAGCGTGGGAGGCAGGCGGTAGCAGAATCGGTCCTTGTCAGCGATCAAACGATTGCTCAACAGACCTCGATAAGGCCGCCTCATGACCAGCACAAGCATGCAGCGCTCCCTGGACACGCTCCCCGGGATCGCCGCCCACGGCAAGGACCTCGGTTTCGCGCACCAGCTGATGGAAACATTGGCGATCCCGGTATTCGTCCTCGACAGCGATGCCCATGTCCTGATCTGGAACCGCGCCTGCGAGCGCCTGACCGGCGTGCCCGCCGACGAGATCGTCGGTACCGGCGACCACTGGCGCAGCTTCTACGCGCACCCGCGCCCCACCCTGGCCGACCTGGTGCTGCACAACCGCACCGACGAGATCCGCCACATCTATCCGCGCCACGGCAAGCCGCAGCCGGCGGCTTCGCACCTGTCGGTGGAAACCTGGTGCGACATGCCGCGCGCCGGCAAGCGCCGCTACCTGGCCGCCGACGCCAGCCCGATCTTCGACGAGCATGGCCACGTGACGGCCGTGGTCGAATCGCTGCGCGATCTGACCGAGGAAAAGTTGGCGCAGATGGCGCTGGAAAAGCTGGCTACGCGCGATGGCCTGACCGGCCTGGCCAACCGGCGCTGCTTCGACGATACCCTGAACGCCGAATGGCAGCGCGCCCTGCGCCAGCGCCAGCCGCTGTCGCTGCTGATGGTCGACGTCGACAACTTCAAGGCCTACAACGATGCTCATGGCCACCTGGGCGGCGACGAGTGCCTGAAGCGCATCGCCACGGCGGTGGCGAGCGAGATGCGCGCCAACGATCTGGTGGCGCGCTACGGCGGCGAGGAGTTCGCCGTGATCCTGCCGAACCAGTCGCTGAAGGGCGCCGCCATCGTCGCCGAGCGCATCCGGCGCCGCGTCGAACAGCTGCGCGTGCCCCTGTACGCGGCGGCCGGCCAGGCGCCGACCCGGCACGTGACGGTGTCGATCGGCGCCGCCACCGCGATCGCCGGCCCGGACAACGACGCCAGCCAGCTGGTGGCGATCGCCGACGCCGCCCTCTACCGCGCCAAGCACCTCGGGCGCAACCGCATCAGCCTGCCGATGGCCGAGCCCGGCTAAGGCAGATTCCTATGCATACCTTGTAAAGCTGTTCATTCCCTGGGGAATATTCTATGCTTCGTGCCAGAATTTTCCCAAGGAGACAGTGTGTCCAAACTTATCCCGACGGCGCTCCTGGCGCTGTCCGCTCCGGTATTCATGCTGCCGGCGCAGGCTGCGCCAGCGAAATCCGCGGCCACGGCCGCGCCAGCCGGCAATGACGTCCTGCCTTTCAAGGCCACCGAAAAGACCCTGGCCAATGGCCTGAAGGTGATCGTGGTGCCGACCGGTTTCCCGAACCTGGTGTCGGTAACCATCCCGGTGCAAACCGGTTCGCGCAACGAAGTCGAGCCGGGCAAGTCGGGCTTCGCCCACTTCTTCGAGCACATGATGTTCCGCGGCACGAAGGCCTACCCGCCGGAGAAATACCAGGAAGTCATCACCAAGGCAGGCGCGCGCCAGAACGCCTATACCAGCGACGACCTCACCAATTACTACACCACCTTCGCCAAGGAGGACCTGGACACTGTGCTGAAGGTCGAGGCCGACCGCTTCCAGCACCTGTCCTACCCGATCGAAGCGTTCAAGACCGAATCGCGCGCGGTGCTGGGCGAGTACAACAAGAACAGCGCCAACCCGATGCAGAAGCTGTTCGAGGTGCAGCGCGACGCCGCCTTCAGCACCCACACCTACAAGCACACCACGATGGGTTTCCTGAAGGACATCGAGGACATGCCCAACCAGTACGCGTACTCGAAGGTCTTCTTCGACCGCTGGTACCGTCCGGAGCGCACCACCATCATCGTGGCCGGCGACGTCGAGCCGCAAAAGGCCATCGCCATGGTCGAGAAGTACTGGTCGAAGTGGCAGAAAGGCAGCTACAGCGCGCCAGTACCTGCCGAGCCGGCCGCACGCGGCGCTGTGTACCGCCACGTGCCCTGGCCAACGCCGACCCTGCCGCTGGTAACGGTTGCCTTCCGCGCCCCGGCCTTCTCCGACACCCGGAAAGACCAGGCCGCATTGTCGATGCTGCTGTCGCTCTCCTTCGGCCCGACCTCGCCCTTGTACAAGCGTCTGGTGCAGGACGAGCAAAAGGTCGACCAGCTCTTCGACTTCACGCCGAACCGCGTCGATCCGACACTCGCCACCATCGGCGCGCGCGTGAAAAAGCCGGCCGACGCCCTGTACGTGCGCGACGCCATTTTGCAGACCATCGCCCGCCTGCGCGACACGCCGGTGACCGAGCAGGAACTGGCGGACGCGAAGTCGGCGAACAAATACGGCCTGATCCGCTCGCTCGACAACACCGAGCAGATCGCCGCCACGCTGGCCTCCTACGTCCACTTCAACCGTTCCTACGGCACCCTGAACCGCTACTACCGCGTGGTCGGCAGCTTGACCCCGGCCGACCTGCAGGCCGCGGCGCGCAAGTACCTGGTCGACGACAGCATGGTGATCACCACCCTGGCCCACGACAGCCTGCCGGCCGGCATCGACGCCCTGCCGCAGCTGGCCAGCCTGGCGCCCAAGGCATCGGACGCCAGGTTCGACGTGCTGGTGCAACAGTCGGCGCTGCCGCAGGTGCGCTTCAAGCTGCTGTTCGCGGCCGGCTCGGCCCACGATCCCAAGGGCAAGGAAGGCCTGGCGGCGCTGACCGCGTCGATGGTGTCCGAAGCCGGGTCGCGCGAACGCAAGATCGACGAGATCAACAAGGCGCTGTTCCCGCTGGCGGGCAGCTTCGCCGACCAGGTCGACAAGGAAATGACCACCTTCTCCGGGTCTATCCACAAGGACAACTGGAATGCGTTCCTGGACATCGCGCTGCCGCAACTGCTGGAACCGGGCTTCCGCGAGGAAGATTTCCGCCGTCTGAAGGACGCGCAAAAGAACGCCCTGCTGCTCGACCTGAAGGACAATAACGAGGAAGAGTTCGGCAAGGAACGCCTGCAGACGAATGTCTTCGCTGGAACCGGTTACGGCCACCCGGTGCTGGGCACCCTCAAGGGCATCGACTCGGTCACGCTGGACGACGTGAAGGCCTTCTACCAGCAGGCCTACACGCAAGGTGCGGTACGGGTCGGCATCTCGGGCGACGTCAGCGACAGCATGAGCGCCGGCCTGAAGACCGCACTGGCGCGCCTGCCGGCCGGCGCCGGCTTGCCGGCGACGAGCGTGCCGCAAGGCCGCAAGCCGCGGGGACTGGAAGTCGAGATCATCGAGAAGAACACGCGCGCCACCGCCATCTCCTTCGGGCTGCCCTTGAGCGTCACGCGCAATCACCCGGACTTTCCGGCGCTGTGGCTGGCCAAGACCTGGCTCGGTGAACACCGCGCCTCGAGCGCCCACCTGTACCAGCAGATCCGCGAGCTGCGCGGCCTGAACTACGGCGATTACGCCTACATCGAAGCCTTCCCGGGCGGTATGTACGGCTTCTTCCCGCGCCCTAACCTGGGCCGCAAGGCGCAGCTGTTCGAGGTGTGGATCCGTCCGGTCGCTCCGCAGAACGCGCACTTCACGCTGCGCCTGGCGCTGTCGGAACTGGGCAAGATGGTCGACGGCGGCATCTCGCAGGAAGACTTCGAGACCACCCGCGGCTACCTGATGAAAAACGTGTTCGTCATGACCGCCACCCAGGACCAGCGCCTCGGCTACGCGCTGGATGCGCAGTGGTACCAGACCCCGGAATTCACGCAGATGATGCGCGACGGCCTGTCGAAGCTGACCGTGGCCGACGTGAACGCGGCGATCCGGAAGCACCTGTCGGCCAAGGACTTGTCGGTGGTGGTGATCACCAGGGATGCGGCCGGGCTGAAGCAGGCCCTGGTGTCGGACGCGTTTTCGCCGATCAAGTACGACGCCGCCAAGCCGCAGGCCGTGCTGGATGAAGACCAGGTGATTGGGAACATGAAGCTGGGGATTTCGGCGGAGAAGGTGAAGATCACGCCGGCGGCGCAGGCGTTTGCGCAGTGATGTGCAGAGCAATGGTCCGCCCCACCCTACGGGCGGCGTTTTCGCCATTGAAAGCGTAGGAAAAAACAAAGGGCGCCGCGAGGCGCCCTTTGCCGTTAACGCCGGGCCGGCAATGCATCGGCCGGCCCGGTGCAGAACACCATTACGAGGTCATGCGATCCCAGCCATGACGAACGGCCGCCTTCATCTTGTCCCAGGTCGAGCCGCTGGCGCCCGGATTGCGTGCATCCCAGCCGCTGCGCAGGTCGGTTTCGACGTCGTCCCATGGACGGTTACGGTACATGTCGCTGTTGCGCATCTCCGAACCGTACGAGTAGGCCGGTTTGTAGCTGTCGAAATCGTCGGCGGTGCCGGTCGAGCTGTAGGTGGCGTTGTAGTGGTTGCGATAGTAGGAATCGTCGTCGTCCGTGGTCATGCGATCCCAGCCGTGCTTGACGGCGTTCTTCATCTTGGCCCAGGTCGAACCGGCCTGGTTGCCGGCGCGGCTGGCCCAGTCGCTCGACAGGTCGGTTTCGACGTCGTCCCACTGGCGGCCGCTGTACTTCTGGTTGCGCGCCATTTCCGAGCCGTAGCTGTAGGCCGGGGCATAGTCGTCGTAGGCGTCGCCGCTGCTGCCGTAGTTGCTGGTGAAGTGGTTGCGGTAGTAGTCGTCGTCGCTCATCAGGCTCGAACGCGCCGAATTCCCGCCCAGCTGCTCGATCTCGACTTCAGTGTGGCGCACGGTGTCGTTGATCTGCTGCTGGCGCTGGCTCACTTCCTTGTTGATCGTCACTTCCTCGACCACGCGCGCCGATTTCTCGACCACGGCTTCCTCGGCGGTTTCGCGCATCTCGATCGACTGCTCCTTGAACGCGGTGGCGTCGGTGGTGCTCAGCGGCTCGTCGACGGCGCGGCGCTGCACGTTCACGTGCTCTTCGCGCAGGCCGATCGATTCGTTGACCGGGGTTTCGACCACGCGCGAAAAGACGCGCACGCCGCCGCGCTGGACTTCACGCTTGCCGACCTTCAGCTGTTCCTGCACGACGGGAATGGCCGCGCTGCCGGTGTCGCGCTGCTGCGAGCCGCTCAAGGACTGCGCCGACGAGGACGAACCGCTCAGCGAGGAACCCGTCAGCGAGGAGTCCTGCATGCTGGCGCCCGACTTGGCCGAGCCTTCGAGCGAGGAGCCTTGCAGCGACGACGACGAATCCGATAGCGAGTCCGCGCCCAGCGAGGGATTGCTCGATCCCATGCTGGTCTGGAGGTTGCCGCTGCCGCTGCCGTAGCTGCCGGCGCTCAGCTGGTCGTGCGAGCCCATCGGTTCCTGGTAGGTGGTGCCCATCGGGTTCGGATCATTCAGCGATTGCTGGTTCAGCGGCAGGCGGTCGTTGTCCGATTGCAGCGACAGCGATTGCGACTGCTGCAGGCCGCCCGCACCCACGCCCATCACGCCGGCGCCCGGCGAATTCATGTCGCCCATGCCGCCGCCCAGGCCGGCGCCGCTGGCCCATTTTTCCGATTGTTCGTCGATATCGACCGGGCCGTAGCGCTCGACGATGTCGGCGGCGCGCTCGACTTCCGGCTCGCTGTCGGTGTTCACGGTCAGCACGTGGTTGCCCTGGGCGACGGCGGTCGAGTACTTGCTGTGGTGCGTGTCGTTGTCGGCGCCGAAGATGTCGCTGAAGAAGTTCTTGATACTGGTCCCGATGCCTGGCTCATTGTCGCCGCCCGTGGCGGCGGTGTCGGTCATCGAACCGGCCGGGGTCACGCCCGACGAGGCGATCGACGGATCTTCGTCGCCGTGCGAGAGGCGCACGTCGGCGCTCGAGAAGCCCGAAGACAGCAGTTCGTTCTTGGCGCTCACCGCGTCATTGTGGTTGTCGAAGACAGCAATCAGGGTATGTTGCATGATCATTCCTCCAGTTATATGGTCAGGGTGTTGGCGGGGGCCCGGATTCGTCGAAGCGCTCGATGCTGACCTGTTCGGCTTTCAGCACGACCGCTTCCTGGTGCCGCTCCTCGCGGCGGTTCCGGGTGATGTGAAGCTCTTCCTTGATGCGCACGCGGCGCTCCACCACCAGCACTTCCTCGAGAATCGGCACGATGGTCGTGTCGCCTTCGTAGCGGGTGGTGGGCGCCTCTTCCAGCGCGACGATGCGGTCGACCGCGACATGCCGGATCTCCACCTCGTCGCGCCCCAGGCGCTCGTCGATGGTGACCGGCTGTTCGACCACGGTCTTGTGAATGCGGACGCCGCGCCCGGTGTCAACCGTACGGGTGCCGACCGCGAGCTGTTCCGCGACGACCGGGATCGTCAACAGATCCTGTCCTGTTGGGTCTGACGTGTTACCTGCCATTGAATCGGCTCCGTTTGGTCGCTGACGCGAGACCAGATCAGGTTACTCCAAACAGTCGCGGCCTGCCGCACCATTGACCCCAGTAAATGGATGAGGTTCTGGGGCACGAAAAATACCGGAACATCGCGCGCGCCGCGCAGGTACGGGCTGTCTGCGCGGCGGGGGTGCGCCGGACGACGAGAGAGGATGCGAGACGGTGAAGGCCGGAGCAGGACGCTCCGGCGGGCAATGACGAGGCGGCGGGCGCCTCAGTTGAACGGGTTGGCCACTTCCTGTACAGCGGGCGGCGCCAGCTGCTCGGGCAAGTCCTGCCCTTCCATCGTGCCGACGATCCGGCCCAGCAGCGCATGCAGGCGCCGCGCCAGCGCCAGGCCCGGCTGGTCCAGCGTCAGGTCGACATCGCCCGACAGCGTGATGCGGTCGACCCGGTTCTCGACCATCAGGTCGCCGATGTGCAGCACGTCGGCTTCGTTGGCGAACGGGACGAAATTGTCCGCACCCGCGGCTTTACCGCCAGTCGTTTTCTTTGCAGTCATGAACACTCCTCCTTATTTGATCAAGGTCGACCAGAAACCGTGGTCCTGCTTCTGTTCCCGCTGTTTGTCCTGCTTCTGGGCTCCCTGCTGGCCGCCCTTCTTCTGCTTGATCTTCGGCAGGCGCAGCATGCGTTCCTTTTGCTGCTGGCTCAGCGACGGCAGGAATGCGATGCCGACGATGCGTTCGAGTTCGGCCACCGGAATCACCTGGATGTCCGCGTGCGCGCGGTTTTCGGTGAACCAGGCGGCGGCCGCTTTCTGGCGCGGGCTGTAGACCACCTTGTACATATGGCTGGGCACCAGCACCTTGCCGACCTTGCGCAGGTTGTTGCCGAGGAAGGCTGGCCCGGTGATCACGTACAGCTGCCCTTCCTTCTTCGCCATCTTGCGCACCTCGCCCTCGATCGGGGCCCAGATGTGGCGGTTGTGGTCGCCGTCCTGGGGCACCATGTTGGCCAGCGTGAAGCTTTCGCGCTGGCTGCGCTTGTCGGGCATGTCGCCGTTCGGCGCCAGGTGGCCGCGGTCGAAGCCGCTGCGCGCATAGTCCGACAGTTCGGCGCGCTGGTTCGGCGGCAGCCGCGATTCAGGATGAAAGTCGTTGTCGCGCTTCAGGCCCTGGGCCGCGGCGACATTTTCCGCACGCAGGTTCTCGGCCGACCACAACGGCGTGCGGGTAATCCCGGAATGCATGACCCCGAAGACGCCATAGCAGAGCTCGCGGGTGGCGCTCGCCAGTTTCGGATTGCGGATCTCGGGCGCGCGGCCGTCGGCGTAATGGGTGGGGCAGCTTGTGCTGGCGCTGGCAACAGCCAGGCCGGGCGCCAGCAGCGTGGCGGCCAGGACGGCAGTGCCGAATATTCTGGAAAACATGTGCTCGGTTGAAAGAATGTAACGAGCCGGCATTGTAGCCGACACACCCATCCGTACCCGCTTTGCATGGCACAGTTTTCACCAGAACGTGCTGCGCCGCCGCACAATTGAATCTGCATTGTCTACTGGAATCCTCTAAAATACCCGCTCTTTTGATAACATTCCGTAACGGAAACAAACGACCGTCAATGGAAAAGGCCCCGATTCCGGAGGACCTGCGGCGCTTTGTGCTGACCAGCATTCCGTCCGTACCCTTCCTCGAAGCGCTGCTGCTGCTGCGTGCCGATCCGGCGCAGGAGTGGCACAGCGACACGCTGGCCCAGCGCCTGTATGTCCGCGAGCGTACCGCGTCAAGCCTGCTGGAAGAGCTGTGCCGCGCGGGCATGGCCGCGCCCTGCGCCAACGACCCCGGCTGCTACCAGTACCGGCCAGGGTCGACGCAGCTCGACGAGCGCATCGCCGCGCTGGCGGAGCTGTACGCGAAGCAACTGGTGGACGTCACGCACCTGATTCACTCATCCCTCGACCGCAAGGCGCAGCAATTCGCCGACGCCTTCAAACTGCGAAAGGATTCGTAAGTGGCGCAAACGATCTACACCCTGTGCATCCTGACGTCGCTGGCCTGCGCCTGGCTCCTGTTTGCGAGCTACCGGCGCACCCGTTACCGGCTGCTGTTCTGGAGCGGATCATGTTTCGCGGTGATGACCTTGAATAACCTGTTTCTCTTGCTCGACAAGATCGTCTTCCCCGACATTAATTTTTTACCGGCGCGGCTGATCAGCGCCCTGGCCGCCATCGCCCTGCTGCTGTATGGCCTGATCTACGAGAAAGAATAACGAGGACAATGAGATGACCGATCTGTTCACCGGCGCCATCACCATGGGCTCGCTTCTGATCGCGCTGTTCTTCCTGCGTTTCTGGCGTGACTCGGGCGACCGCTTCTTCCTGTACTTCGCCCTCTCCTTTTCGATCGAAGGCGTGCACCGCCTGTACTCGGCAGTGCACGACGCCGGCGGCGAGGACTCGCCGCTGCACTACCTGATCCGCCTGCTGGCCTATGGCCTGATCCTGTGGGCGATCCTGGAAAAGAACCTGCCGAAAGCCGGGGCGCGCAAGTAGCGTGCGCCCGCCCGGGCTTGTCTCGGTGATAATGCAGCCATGCTTTCAATGTGAATACGGAGGAAACCATGACGACGCCAGACCAGCAAGCCAAGCCGCAAGGAGCGGCCCCGGACGCGCAGCCCGGAACCGACCAATTCAAGCGTTCGGAAAACCTGCTGCCGGGCGAAGAAGGCGCCGAGGACGGGCGCTTCGAAGTTGCCGAGGAAGTGAGCCTGGACATGCAGGCGGACGATACCCGCCGTGTCGGCCAGATGCCGGGCAGTATCACCGAGTCGCTGCCGGATACGGTGAGCACCGAGCCGGACAGTGAGGACGACGGCAAGCCTGCTGCCTGATAGCGGGTGCGGCAAGTAGTACAACAGCAGAAAAAGCCTGCGTGGTGCACACTACGCAGGCTTTTTTCTGGCGCTTGCATTTTCTCGGCGCTCACATCTTGACACCCATGCGCAGGCCCTCGATCGTATGCGCCTGCACGATGTTTTCCAGGCTGTCGACCACGCGGCAGGTAATGTGCGCGCGCAGCGCGGGCGCCAGGCGCTCGTAGTAGGCGCGCGTCAGTTGCAAGTCGTGTTTGGCGGCGTTCCCGGCATCGGGCGCATCGACCCCGAGCACGAACACCGGGCGCGAGCGGTCCGACACGTTCGCCGTGCCGCGGTGGATGGTCAGCGCCGAGCGCGCCGAGATATCGCCCATGCGCGGCAGCTTGCGCTGGGCGCGCGCCTCGTAGCGTGGCCAATTCTCGCGTGGCGGGAACATCGGGTCGCCGGCGCCGAGGTCGTCCCACTGGGTGCCGGGGGCGATCTCGAACGGGCCCATGTCCTCGTCGACGTCGACGGTGGTGATGTTAAAGGCGAGCGAATTCAGGCGCCGGCCCTCGAGGGTGGCTGCGGGCGAGGCGAAGTCGCGGTGCCAGGGCTGGTGCAGCGCGCCGGGCCCCGGAATGTCGAAGCCGGCTTCGACCACGCGGTAGTCCGGCCCCAGCACCGCGCGGCAGACCGCCATCACCCACGGGTGGCCGATGATGTCGGCGAAGCCGGAAATGCGCTCGGGATGCACCTCGACGTAATAGCGGCTGGGTCCGCGTTCGAGGGCGCCGCCGGGCTGGCGTTTGGCTTCGTCGAACAGGACGGCGATGTCCTGGCCCAGGCGCGCCACCCAGTCGCGCTCGAAGGCGCCCTTGCAGGCGATGATGCCGTCGCCGTACAGGCCGCCCATGATGGCGGCCTCGTCATAGGGCTCGGCCTTGCTGACGGGGGCGGGCTCGCGCTCCCGGATCGATGCTGCTTCCATGCTGGTCTCCTTGTGCTGGTCCTTGCCACGGCCTGCGCCGGGCCTGCGCCCATGCTAACGCCAAACAGGGCCGCGGCGACGCCCGCGCCGGCGATTCGCCTTCGCCTGTGGAAACAATGTCACACGGATCCTGGACCTGCTGGCACCATGGCCGCCTGCCCGCGCGCCACGCTCACCACGCCAGCGTCAGCAGCAGCGCACCCATCCGCGGCCAGCACAGCTGGCTGATCTGCTCGCGGCTGGCCCAGCGGAAGCCGTCCATTTCCAGGGTCGGCTTGCCGGTCTTGTAGTGCGGGAACCAGCTGGTGCAGGCAAGCGTGCCCAGGTCGCCCAGCTCGTCGCCGGCCTCGACCCGGTACAGGTGCAGGCGCTTGTCGCGCCGGTAGTCGAATTCGCCGAGCTCGACGAAGCGCTCGGGCGCGAACACGGCGCCGCTTTCCTCGAACAGCTCGCGCATCGCCGCTTCCAGCGTGGTTTCCCCGGGGTCCTGCATGCCCTTCGGGATATCCCAGGCGGCAGTGCCGGTGACGTGGCCGAGCAGCAGGCAGCCATCGCTGTTCAAGACCAGCGTGCCGCAGGAGACAGTGTAAGCGCGCATGACCATCCCCTGTTATAAAGCTGGCAATGTATGCCGCAGGCTTCTGGAAGTCAATTGTGCGCGCTTGGAGGCGGGGCCACCGCACACTGGGCGCACACGTAAGCTTGCTGGACGACGCATGCACTTTACCTTCCTGAACAACGACCTCGAACGCTGGGCGCTCGCGCTGGCCATCACGCTGGGGGTAACGCTGGCCCTGTACTGGCTGCGCCGCTTCGCGTTGCACAAACTGCACGCGCTGGCGCGGCGCACCGACACCATCGCCGACGACCTGGTGGCGCAGATGCTGCGCAAGACCTACACCATCTTCATGCTGGCGATGTCGGCCTACCTCGGCGCCCTCGCCCTCGCGCTGAGCGACAAGCAGCACCTGATTGTCTCGCGGGTGGCGATCGCGGCGCTGATCCTGCAGCTGGCGATCTGGGGCGACACCCTGCTGCGCGCCTGGCGCGACCGCGACGTGGCCGGCGACGGCCGCCGGGCCTCGCGCACCATCATCTGCTTCCTGACGCGCCTGGCAATATGGGTGGTCGCCTCCCTCATGGTGCTGGATAACTTCGGCTTCAATATCACCGCCCTGGTCGCCAGTTTGGGCGTGGGCGGCATCGCCGTCGCGCTGGCGGTGCAGAACATCCTCGGCGATCTGTTCGCGTCGCTGTCGATCATGCTCGACAAACCCTTCGAGATCGGCGACTTCATCATCGTCGGCGACATCCTCGGCTCGGTCGAGCACATCGGCCTGAAGACCACGCGCCTGCGCGGCCTGGGCGGCGAGCAGGTGATCTTTTCGAATGGCGACCTGCTGAAAAGCCGCATCCACAACCACAAGCGCATGGAAACCCGGCGCGTCGCCTTTGTGCTGCGGGTAGCCTACGGCAGCAGCGACGACCAGCTGGCGCGCGTACCGGCGCTGGTCCGCGATGCCGTCGCCGCCGAACCCAGGGCCGCCTTCGAGCGCGCGCACTTTTTCAACTACGGCGAATGGTCGCTCGACTTCGAGGTCGTGTACCACTTCCAGAGCCCTGACTACATCGCGCACATGGACACCCAGCAGGCGATCCTGCTCGCGATCTACCGCCGCTTCGAGAGCGAAAGAATCCGGTTTGCACATCCCCTGTCGATCGTGCGGCTGGCGCAAGATGACGCCGGCCCACCCGCGCCGGCTTCGTCTTCCAGACATTGATGGCGAGGTTCGGTTATCGACCGCAACACCCGCGCCGATTCGCCCGCACCACGCAAAAAAGCCCGCCAGGCTTGCGCCGGCGGGCTTCGGTCAATCAGCGGAAAACTTACGCAGCCTGCACCGGCAGCGGTTCGACGCGCTGCTCGATGACGGCTTCGGCGGCCACTGGCGCTGGACGGGCCTTGTTGCCTGGTACCGCGGTGCTGATCAGCTCATGCATGCGGGCGGCGGTCTTGTCCCACGAGGTGTTGGCGACGACTTCGCGCATGCGCTTGGCCATGGCGGCGTTTTCTTCAGCCGTCCGGGCCAGCATGCGTTCGCAGGCGGCGATGTACTCGGCCGGGGTCTCGGCAATCGCCACCACGTCGCCGTAAGGCACCTTGACGTCGGTGATCGGGGTGCTGACGCTTGGCTTTTCGGCCGCCATGTATTCCAGCACCTTGGTCGGGCTGATGAACTTGGTCGATTCGTTCATGGCGAACGGCAGCAGGCAGACGTCCCAGCCGGCCAGGAACTGCGGCAGTTCGGCGTAGCCGCGCTGGCCCATGTAGTGGACGTTCTCGGCGCGCGGCAGTTCGGCCGGGTCGATCTTCACGACCGGGCCGACCAGCACGATCTGCCATTCCGGATGGGCGGCGGCCATTTCGCGCACCAGGCCGGTGTCGAAGCGCTCGTCGATGACGCCGTAGAAGCCCAGGCGCGGACGGCCGACGTGGGCCTGGTCCTTGTGCGAGATGGCTTCGTCCAGGGCCTGGCGGAAGTGGTTGGCGTCGACGCTGCTCGAGAAGCAATGGGCGTTCGGATGGCGGTTCTTCTTGGCTTCGTACAGGCTCGGGCCGCCGGTGAAGACCAGGTCGGCGATGTTCAGCAGGGCCGACTCGCGCTGCAGCAGCTGCTTCGGCGGGTTCTTGAAGGCGGACAGTTCGTCCATGCAGTCATACACGACCAGGGCTGGATCAAGGCCTTGCAGCAGCGGCAGCGCCATCGGGGTGTAGAACCAGACGACCGGGCGTTCGCCTTCCGGTACCAGATCGGACAGCAGGCCTTGCAGGACCGGGATCTGGTCGTCGTGGAAGCCGAAATGCGGGACATTGGTATGCGGCTGGCACACCGTGATGTTCGGCGCGACGGCCGTCTTCTTCAGGTGTGCGGGCCCTTCGGTTTGCACCGGCTCCTCGACGAAGAGGATGTTGTAGTGTTCCGCCAGACGCGTCATCAGGTGCTGGGGACGCTGAAACACGAAATCCCAACGGAGGTGGCAAAACACGATAAGGGTCTGCATGTTGATTTCCTTTCGCCTTGGTGGCGTTTTAGTTGATCTTGGTGCCGTGTAACGGACGGATGTACAAAGGACTGGCGCGCTGCGCCTGGACCACTTTTGTTACACCGGACCGGACAATCGTAACATGCAAATTTGCCATGATTTTCAGTTATGCACTGCAACATTCAACGCTGGAAACGAGTTTGCCCGTATGGAAACGGTCGCCTCATAGGAGAGTCTGGTGCTGCGCTGCCTCAAATGTAGGGGAAGTCCTACGCCCATACAAGAAAAACAACTACGAAAACTCATCCATATTGCTGAGCTGAGCAATCGTGCGCACGGCCGAGATGCACTGTCGAGGCGCTTTTCAACGTGACCGGCGATGTCGCGGGATGCTTGAAGACCGTGTAGGCGAAAACGAAAGGAAGGTCCGTGCGACATTCACGGGCGGCAGCATCAATACGGATGAGAATGCTGCGCCGCAGCACGCGCGGCCACGCGTGCGACCCAGCCGCCGCGGCACCGGCAGCGCCGCTGTCAAGCGGTGCCGGCCGGCGCCTGGCCCCTAGTCCGCGGGATACGGCTGGGCGCCTTCCGGATGGCCGTCGTCGCTGAAACCGTCCGCGGTCGAGACGTCGTCGATGCCGAGCGTGCCCAGTGCGTCGCACAGCTCGTCCACCTCGGCGCCGAGGTCGGCCGCCAGGTCGACCGGCTTGCCGACCCCGCCCCAGGGCGGACCACCGTCCAGCGCGTACAGGTTGACGCGCAGGGTGATGTGTTCGCCGCCGTCGACCGGCGCCACCACGGCGCGCACGGCGTCGGGCGCCAGTTCCTTTTCGGCGAGCAGGCCATTGATCTCGGCCAGCAGGCCAAGCAGCGCCAGTTCGGCCACGCCCTGCTCCTTGGCGCCGTAGAACAGGTCCTGGTAGAGGAAGCTGATGGCCACGCGCTCGGGCTCCCGCGCCAGGCAGCGCGCCACCAGCGGCGCGACCCGTTCGGTCCAGGCCCGGTAGCGGCGCATGCGTTCGGCGAAATACACGTCGGCGCCGACCTCGTCCTTCGGCACCTCGTAGAACGGGTCGCCCACGCGCTTCATCGAAAAGCCGAGCAGGAAGCGCAGCTCCATCGCTTCTTCGTCGGGGGCGAAACGCTCGCCGGTCCAGCCGCGGATGCTCGCTTCGAGCAGCGGCGCCGCCAGCGGCTTCTTGCTGCCCATGCTGGCCGCCGCTTCGCGCAGCAGTTCCTGCAGCGCGCTGTAGGGGATGTGGTCGATCTCGGCCAGGTCGTAGGCATGGCGCACCAGGGCGACCTTCGCGTCCTTGCTGTCGAGGTCCCCCGAGACGAAGCTGGCCGCCAGTTCTTCGTAAGCGGCGTCGTCGCCAAAGGTTTCCTGCGCCGCCAGGCCGCCGCTGCTGCGCACGAACAGCGGGATCAGGAAGGCGTCGATCTCGCGCTCGGGCTCGCCTTCGCGGCGCAGGTGCAGGGTGGCGGCCTGTTCGCCGATATGGGCGCGCAGCAGGCGGCAGGCATCGGGGTCGGTGAAGCGCGCCAGTTCGATGGCGCCGTACAGCACTTCGTCGCGCTTGCGGCGCAGCGCCTTGCGTACGCTGACGACCAGTTCTTCCTCGCGGGCGGCGGCAAGTTCCAGGTCGCCCTCTTCGCCTTCGGCCACCTCGAGCGCAAGGTCGGCCAGGGCCTGCGCCAGCGCGTCGAGATCGGCTTCGGCGGCGGAATCTGCAGCGGCGGCGCTCTTGCGCGGCACGGGCTTTTTATTTTTCGGCATGGGCATGGGGTCTCAGGTAATGAAGCCGCCATGGTAGCGCATTGGCAGGCTAGCCGGCTCCCTGGCTTGCGTGCTCGTTGCTGCGCTCAGCGGCCTGGCTGGCCGCAGGCTCGGCATCGGCAATCACCACGCCCGCCAGCGCGGCCAGGATCGCATCGGGCTCGGCCGGCTTGGCGATGTGCAGGTCGAAGCCGGCTTCGCGCGCCCTGACCTTGTCCTGCAGCTGGCCATAGCCGGTCAGTGCGATCAGGGTGGTCGCGGCGAACTGCGGCATCGCACGCAGGCGGCGCGCCAGTTCGTAGCCGTTCATGTCGGGCAGGCCGATGTCGAGGATAAAGGCGTCGGGACGCTCGAAGGCAGCCCAGTCGAGGGCGCTGCCGGCGTCGTAATAGGTCGACACCAGGTGGTCGCCGGCTGCCTCGAGAAGCAGCGACAGGCTGACCGCGGCATCGATGTTGTCGTCGACCAGCATGATCCGCAGGCGGTTCTGCGCTGCGCCGTGCCCCGCGCCATGGCCCGCCTCCGGCGCCCGGATCAGGGCCGGCAGCTCATGCTTGAGCGGCAGCTTCATGGTGAAGATGCTGCCGCCGCCGCGCCCCGGGCTGCTGGCGTCGACACTGCCGCCATGCAGCTGCACCAGGCTGCGCACCAGGGCCAGGCCCAGGCCCAGGCCGCCTTGCGCGCGGTCGGGTTTGCGTTCCCCCTGCGAAAACAGGTCGAACACGCGCGGCAGCAGTTCCGGCGTGATGCCTTCGCCATCGTCGGCCACCGCCAGCGTGGCTTCGTCGCCGGCGGCCGACATGCTCAGCTGCATATGGCCGTGCGGCGGCGTGTACTTGGCGGAGTTGGTCAGCAAATTCGCCACCACCTGGGTCAGGCGGGTCGGGTCGGCGCGCACCATCACCGGCGCGGCCGGCAGGCGCAGCTCGAGCCGGTGCTGGCATTCCTGCATCAGGGGCCGGGTCTGCTCCACCGCGCGCTCGACCACGCTGCGCAGGTCGACGTCCTCCAGGCTCAGGCTGACCAGCCCGCGCGTGACCCGCGACACGTCGAGCATGTCGCTCAGCAGGCGGTTCATGTGCTCGATCTGGCGCCCGATCACGTCGGCCGCGTAGCGCGCCCGGTGCGTGTCGAGGCCGGGCATCTTGAGCAGCTGGGCGGCGGTGCCGATCGGCGCCAGCGGGTTGCGCAGTTCGTGGCCGAGCATGGCCAGGAACCGGTCCTTGGCGCGGTTTTCCTCTTCCGCCATCTGGCGCGCCTGCTGTTCGCGTTCCAGCAGCAGCTGGCGTTCGCTGCCGGCCTGCTCGCGGAAAGCCTGGGCGCGGCGCAGCGCGGCGCCGGCCTGGCGCAGGGCATCGAGCAGGCGGTCGATCTCGACGATGCGCGAGCCGCCCGGCGCCGGCAGCCTGCCGTCCCCGAGCGCCGCCGCCGCGGCCACCGCGGCGCCCAGCGCCCGCGCGTGCATGCGCCCGAACCAGGTGGCCAGCAGCGCCGCGCAGGCCAGCGTCGCCAGCAGCCCGAGGCCGGCGGTCTGCGCCGCCGCGCTCGGCGTGGCGGCGCCGGTGGCCGCCGGCGCCGCCACCGCCACGGTCCAGCCGGCGGTGCCGATATGGACAAAGGCGGTCTGCGCCGCCTCGCCGCGCCGCATCGGCACATCGAGCACGCCCTGGGCGCCGGTGGCGGCGGCCCTGGCCAGGGCCGGATCGACCGGCTGCCCGACCAGCTCGACGGAACCGAGGTTCGAGGCGATCAGCTTGCCCTTGCGGTCGACCAGGTCGGCCTGCCAGTCGGCCGGCATGCCGGGCAGGTCCAGGTGGCGCCGGAAGTGCTCGTTGCTGAAGCCGGCCGCCAGGGCGTAGCGGCGCCCGCCGCTGGACACCGGCAGCGCCAGGTAGGTCGTCAGGCGCCCGTTGACGCGGCCCGCCACCAGGTCGGTGGCCAGTGCGCGCTGCTGGCTGAACAGGATGGCGATGTTGGGATGGCTCGGTTCCAGCGGCAGCACGGTGCCGGCCGGCGCCACGGTATTGATCAGCTGGTGGCCCTGCTCGTCGAGCAGCACCACCCAGCTCGAGGCGCCGTGCGGCGCGCCCGCGGCTTCCTCGCGAAACGCCGCCAGGTCGCCTTTCGCCAGCGCCGGCGAGGCGGCGAGGATGCGCAGGCGGGCTTCGGCGTCGGCCAGTTCGTCTTCGACGAGGAGGGCCACGCGGCCGGCGGCCTGGGTGACCCCGGCGACGGCGGCGTCGGTATCGGCTTGCTGGAGCAGGTGCAGGGTCAGTCCCGCGAACAGGATCACCGGCACCATGATTGCTGCGGCCATCAGATACAGGTAGGCACGGATTCGCATCGCGGGCTCACTGGTAGACGGCCATCGACATGACAGCCAGCAACTCGATCATACCTGTGCCCCGACATAAAGCAAGGACAGATTGGCGCGGCGGGTGATGGCTATCTGTCGGGGCGGCGTCGCCGCCGCAAAGCGCGCGCGGCCAGCCGTCCGGGCTGGGCAGGGTCCGCCCACGGCGCGGATTCGAAAGGCGCGTGCCGCCCCGGCGCCACGGCGGTGTATGCTTCGCTCATCCATCATCCCTCTTTCACTTTTCCCAACGCGGGAGCGCCGCCGCCCATGCTCGACACCTACTTCAAACTCAAGGAAAGCGGCACCGACGTACGCACCGAACTGCTCGCCGGCCTGACCACCTTCCTGACGATGGCCTACATCATCTTCGTCAATCCCTCGATCCTGGGCGACGCCGGCATGCCGAAGGAATCGGTGTTCGTCGCCACCTGCATCGTGGCCGCCCTCGGTACCGCCGTCATGGGCCTGTATGCCAACTACCCGATCGGCATGGCGCCGGGCATGGGCCTGAACGCCTACTTCGCCTACGCCGTGGTGCTGGGCATGGGCGTGGCCTGGCCGGCCGCGCTGGGCGCCGTGTTCATCTCCGGCTGCCTGTTCATCCTGGTGTCGGTGCTGGGCCTGCGCGGGATGATCGTGAACGGCATCCCGCACTCGCTGCGGGTGGCGATCACGGTCGGCCTGGGGATGTTCCTGGCGCTGATCGCACTGAAAAACGCCGGCATCGTGGTCGGCAGCGAGCCGACCCTGGTGAAAGCCGGCGACCTGCACGCGCCGCCGGCGCTGATGGCGATCGCCGGCTTCATCCTGATCGTGACGCTCGACCGCCTGAAGGTGCGCGGCGCGATCCTGGTCGGCATCATCGTGGTCACGGTGCTCAGCTTTTTCTTTGGCGGGAATACCTTCAAGGGCATCTTCTCGGCGCCGCCGTCGATCGACCCGACCCTGTTCAAGCTCGATATCCCGGGCGCGCTGTCGGCCGGCATCCTGAACGTGGTGCTGGTGTTCTTCCTGGTCGAGCTGTTCGACGCCACCGGCACCCTGATGGGTGTGGCCAGCCGCGCCGGCCTGCTGGTCGAGGGCAAGATGGAACGGCTGAACCGCGCGCTGCTGGCCGACAGCGGCGCCATCGTCGCCGGCTCGGTGCTCGGCACCTCCAGCACCACGGCCTACATCGAAAGCGCGGCCGGGGTCCAGGCCGGCGGCCGCACCGGCCTGACGGCGCTGGCGGTGGCCGTGCTGTTCCTGGCCTGCCTGTTCATCGCGCCGCTGGCCGGCGTGGTGCCGGCCTATGCCACCGCCCCGGCGCTGCTGTTCGTCGCCTGCCTGATGCTGCGCGACCTCGGCGACATCGAATGGGGCGATACCACCGAGAGCATCCCGGCCGCGATCACGGCGCTGGTGATCCCGTTTACCTATTCGATCGCGGAGGGGATCGCCTTCGGCTTCATCACCTACGCGGCGCTGAAGCTGACCACGGGACGCGCACGCGACGTCAAGCCGGTGGTCTGGATCATCGCCGCGCTGTTCATCTTCAAGATCGTGTATATCGGCACCTGACGATGCCGCGGACCTGCTGCTGCCGAGTCGCATCCGCGCCGCGATGCGCTTTTCCGCGGGCCCGGAAAGGCGTGCGGCCACTGCTTCTGGGATACAATGAGCGCCGAGCCCCACTGCCGCACAGCGTGCACCGGCGCTCCTTCTTCCACACGAACGAACGACCGGCCTGTGCCTGCCTCCGTCAGCGCACACGCAATATTGCAACGATGCTTATGAAACCAATTCCCTTGTACGCACTGGCCTTGCTGGCCGCTGCGCACGGCGTGGCAGCCGCAGCAGGCGGCGCCGCCGACGAGCTCCCGACCATCGGCACCATCCACAGCGGCCTGACCGTCGCCCGCCCCGAGACCATTCCCGAAGGCGGCTGGTTCACCTCGGCCGAGCTGGGCGCGATCACCACCACCGGCAACACCACCGGCACCTCGGTCACCGGCAAGATCGACGCGCGCCAGGAGACCGCCGACTGGAGCAACGAGTACATCCTCAGCGGCTTCTTCAAGGAAGACGAGATCACCGACGACGACGGCGAGCGTTACCGCCAGCGCTCGGCCGAGCGCTGGGCGCTGTCGGCCAAGGCGGCCTACAAGCTGATGAAGGAAGGCTCGCGCGCCTTTGTCCTCGGCTCGCACGTGAACGACCGCTTCGGCGCCTACACCCGCTACACCTCGTTCGCGGTCGGCCATGGCTCGCAGCTGTACAACACCGACACCAAGGCGCTCGACGTCGAAATCGGTCCGGGTTATTTCAGCGGCCAGCGCGAGACCGGCGAAACCGAAAGCGGCATGACGGTGCGCGGCGCGGCCCGTTTCCGCTGGCAGGTCAGCCCGTCGGCGGCCTTCGTGCAAACCGTGAGCGTGGAGCGCGGCACCTCGAACGTGCACTCGATCGCGGAATCGTCGCTCAGCACCAAGATCAATGACACGATGCAGATGAAGGCCGCGTTCAGCGCGCGCAACGATACCAACGTCCCCGAGGACAAGAAGAACACGGATACGCAAACGTCGTTGACGCTGGTGTACTCTTTCTAGATTCTTCGCTCGTCCGCGTGCCTGGATCGGACGCGTGGGCGGCAGTCGCGCCGCGTGGTTTGATTCGTTCGGGCGGCGCCGGCCACGCGTGCAGGCGCCTGCTGAACCCACGCGACGGCGCGCGACGCCCTATTCCACGGCCGCCTTCTCCCGCACATGCTCGCGCGCCTTGCCCGTGGTGAGGATCAGGGCGATCAGGCTCAGCACCGCAGCCCCCGACAGATACCAGCCCACCGACGCGATCCCGTACTCGGTTGCCAGCTTGGTTGCGATGTAGGGCGCCAGCGAGGCGCCCAGGATGCCGGCCAGGTTGAAGGTCAGCGAGGCGCCGGTGTAGCGCACCGCCGGCGGGAACAGCTCGGCCAGCAGGGTGCCGAGCGGCCCGTAGGTCAGCCCCATCAGGCCCAGGCCGACGATCATGAACAGCATCACCGTGCCGACATGGCCCGACACGAACAGCTGCCCGAAGCACAGGCCGAACACCGTGATCCCGAGCGTCACCGCGATCATCGCCGCGCGCCGGCCGTAGCGGTCGGCGATCAGCGCCGACGGCGGAATCGTCAGGCCGAAGAACACCACCGCGCCCAGCTGCATGAACAGGAAGTCGGTGCGCGAGAAGCCGAGCGCGGTCGTGCCCCAGCTGAGGGCGAACACCGTCATCAGGTAGAACAGCACGAAGGTCGACAGCGCGATCATCGTGCCCAGCACCAGCGGGCCGCCATGGTCGCGCAGCACCGCCACCACCGGCACCTTGACGCGCTCGCCGCGGTCGAGCACCTTCTGGAAGTCGGGCGTTTCGGTGATCTTCAGGCGCACGTAGAGGCCGACGGCCACCAGGATCGCGCTGGCCAGGAAGGGCACGCGCCAGCCCCAGGCGAAGAACTGGTCTTCGCTCAGGGTTTGCGTCAGCAGCAGGAAGGTGCCGCCCGACAGGAAGAATCCGATCGGCGCGCCCAGCTGCGGGAACATGCCGTACCAGGCGCGCTTGCCCGGCGGCGCGTTTTCGGTGGCCAGCAGCACCGCCCCGCCCCACTCGCCGCCCAGGCCCAGGCCCTGGCCGAAACGGCACAGCGCGAGCAGCAGCGGGGCCATCGTGCCGATCGCGGCGTAGGTCGGCAGCAGGCCGATCACGATGGTCGAGATGCCCATGGTGAGCAGGGCCGCGACCAGGGTCGCCTTGCGGCCGATGCGGTCGCCATAGTGGCCGAACACGGCCGAGCCGATCGGCCGCGCGAAGAAGGCGATGGCGAACGTGGCGAAGGACTGCAGCATGGCCGCGGTGGGGTCCGATCCCGGGAAGAACAGCTTCGGGAAGACCAGCACCGCCGCGGTGGCGTAGATGTAGAAGTCGAAGAATTCGATGGTGGTGCCGATCAGGCTTGCGAACAATACCGTGCGCGCGCGGTTCTTTGGCGCGGTCATGGGTTGGCCGCCTGCGCCAGCGCGCTGCGCACTTCATCGGCATCGATCGGACGCGTCACGCGCGCCACTTCCACGCCGTCCTTCATCACCACCACCGTCGGCCACAGCTTGACGCGGAACGAGCGCCCCAGCGCACGGCCGGGGCCATCCTCGACCTTGACGTGCTGGACCTGCGGGTAGTCCCGCAGCGCCTGCGCGATCAGTGGTTCTCCGGCGCGGCAATAGCCGCACCAGTTGGTGCCGAAGTCGACGGCGGTGATGCCGGAGGCGGCGTCTATCGCGCTGCGCTCCGGCTGGGTCGTTTCATAGGTCATGCGGTATCTCCTCCATGGTGTTCATGTGATAAGCCTACCTCAAAACGCCATGGAAGAGTTAGTACTGCAACTTTTCATTCAATGCGCATGGCCCTCCCCGGCCTCGCAGTGCCAAGGCTGCGCGCGGCACAGCCCGTCGGGCGCCGCCAGGGCAAGCTTGCGTGCTTCGATCTGCGCTTTCGTGGCCGGCGCCAGGATTTCGTCCTGGGACAACACGCGGCGGTTCTTGATCGCCAGGCGCACATCGGCCGCCGCTTTCAGGTCTTGCCGCGGATTGCCGTTCACGACGATCAGGTCGGCCAGCTTGCCCTGGACCAGGGCGCTGCCGTCCCGCGTCCAGGCTGGCGCGGCGCCGGGTGCGAACGTCGTTTCGCGCGCCCGCCACTGACCGGCATCACCCACAGCGCGCCCTGTTTAGGCCCTAGAGCTGCTTATAAGAAATGCAAGAACAAGGTGAAGTGCTTAACGGACCATGCCTATGCCCGCTGGCATAGTGGCGGCGAACACTTCATCAGGAGGCCATCATGTCCGACAACAAACAAGACCGCGGCCAGCAAGACCGCTCCCGCATCAACGTGCACGAGGATTACGAAGTGCGCCACTGGACCGAAGCCCTGGGCGTCTCGAAGGAAGAACTCGAAAAGGCCGTGCAGGCTGTCGGTCCTTCGGTCAGCGCCGTGCGCGCGCACCTCGGTAAAAACTAGCCAGACCTCCCTTGCCGGACGCCGCGCGCGTCCAACCAAGGCCGGGCCCTGCGCCCGGCAGCACGGCGGGCGGCCCGCGCCGCCCGCACCGTGCGGCAGCCTGTTCACCGACAGTTCCTCTGCTCGAGCAGCTGCGCACGCTATCCGCGCGCCCTTGCGCCACCTCTTCCATGAAAGGAGCCCAATGTGGATATCCGCGCCTTGATCGCATCGCTCGGCATCTCGCTGACGAACGCCCTGTTCGCCAGCGGCCTGGCGCTTGCCGCCTTCCTCGCCATCCACGGCGCGCTGGCCCTGTTCCGCCGCCGCCTCGAGCGGCTCAGCGACCAGTCGGCGCACCGCCCCGTGGCCGAGGTCCTGCGCCGGACCCTGGCCCGCACCAGCAACCTGGTGGTGATCGCCACCGCTGTCCTCATCGGTCTGTCCGCCCTCGACCTGCCGCCGCCCTGGAACGCGCGCGTCGGCCACCTGTGGTTCCTGACCCTCGGCCTGCAGCTGGCGATCTACCTGCACAATGCGGTCAAGGTCACCGCGCGCCGCTACTTCCAGACCCATTCGCAGCACGGCAACGACGGCCAGGTGACGATCGCCCACACCCTGATCATCTGGGTGCTGCAGACGGCGGTCTGGGTGATCTTCGCGCTGGCCCTGCTGTCGAACATGGGGATCGACGTCAGCACCTTCGTCGCCAGCCTCGGTATCGGCGGCATCGCCATCGCGCTGGCCGTGCAGAACGTGCTGGGCGACTTGTTCGCCTCGCTCTCGATCGCACTCGACAAGCCGTTCGAGGTGGGCGACTTCATCTCCACCGGCAGCATCTCGGGCACGGTGGAAAAGGTCGGCCTGAAGACCACCCGCATCCGCGCCTCGAGCGGCGAGCAGATCGTGATCTCGAACGCCTCGCTGCTGAAGGACACGGTGTCGAACTTCAAGCGCATGCAGAGGCGCCGCATCGTGTTCACCCTGCGCGCCCACCCCGACACGCCGGCCGCGCTGGCGGCCAGGGTGCCGGAGGCGATCAAGGACATCATCAGCGCCCGCGAGCAGCTGGAATTCGGCCGCGCCCACCTCAGCAAGTACGACCAGAACTACATCGAATACGAAATCGTCTACACCATGCTGACCGCCGACTACGATTTGTTCATGAATACCCAGCAGGCGATCCTGCTGGCGGCGATGCAGATGTTCGCCGACCTGAAGATTTCAACCGCGCCGCGCGCCCAGCAGCTGCTGCTGCAGGAGTCCGTGGAAGACAGCGCGCCCGAACTGCCACCCGAAGCCCGGGTCCGGCCAGCGGCGACCCTGCGCAGCCTGCCGCAAGGCGCCTGAGCCGGGCCGTCACCTCCACCATCACCGCAAAGGAGTATGCGCAATGAACCAGCCCGTGCAACAACAGCAGCCACCCGGCCATGAAGCCGCCCTGACGCCGCAGGCCGACCACGGCGAAGCGAGCTATGTCGGCTCCGGCAAACTCGATGGCAAGGCCACCGTCATCACCGGCGGCGACAGCGGCATCGGCCGCGCCGTCGCCCTGGCCTATGCGCGCGAAGGCGCCGACGTGCTGATCGCCTACCTGAACGAGCACGACGACGCCCAGGAGACCGCGCGCCTGGTCGAGGCGGCCGGCCGCAAGGCGGTGCTGGTGCCGGGCGACATCGCCGACCCGGCCCACTGCCGCGCCATCGTCGACAAGGCGGTCGAGGCCTTCGGCCGCATCGACGTGCTGGTGAACAACGCCGCCTTCCAGATGTCGCGCGAATCGATCGACGCCATCCCCGACGACGAGTGGGACTACACCTTCCAGGTGAACATCACGGCCATGTTCCACATCTGCAAAGCCGCGGTGAAGCACATGAAGCCGGGTTCGGCCATCATCAACACCAGCTCGATCAACTCCGACAAGCCGACGCCGACGCTGCTGGCCTACGCCGCCACCAAGGGCGCGATCGCCAACTTCACGGCCGGACTGGCGCAGCTGCTGGCGCAAAAAGGCATCCGCGCCAACTCGGTGGCGCCAGGACCGATCTGGACGCCGCTGATCCCGTCGACCATGCCGCCCGACCAGGTAGAGAGTTTCGGCGCCGAGACGCCGATGAAACGTCCGGGGCAGCCAGTGGAAGTGGCGCCGGTGTATGTGATGCTGGCGTCGGACCAGGCGAGCTATATCTCCGGCGCGCGGATCGCGGTGACGGGCGGCACGCCGATCCTGTAAGGCTTGCATCGGCCCGTAGCGGCGCCCACCGTTACGGCCGATGGCGCCGACTTCGTCGACTGATCAATATTCCGGCGCCGGCACCGGCGTCGGCGGCGGCGCGGGCGGCGCTTCTTCCACATCCGGCGCCGTCTCGACTTCCACCGCCTCGTCCGGCGCGGGCGTCGGCACCTCTACCGCCTCGTCCGCCGGCACGCCCTCGTTCAGTTCATCGGCATCGATGAACTCCTCCTCGGGCTCCTCGCGCACGCGCACCGGTTCGGGCTTGCGCCCGCCGGGGAACAAGGCATCCCTGTCGATCTTGCCGTCGTCGAGCGCGGTCTTGAAGAAGTCGCCGACCAGCAAGATCGCATTGTGCCCGCCCTGCCCCCAGTAATTGCTGCGCATGGTCACGCGGTTGTCGTTGAAGCCGACCCAGGCCCCCGCCACCAAATCAGGGTGCATCAGGATGAACCAGCCGTCGGCGTTGTTCTGGGTGGTGCCGGTCTTGCCGGCGACGTCGCCGTTGATGCCGAAGCGGTAGCGCACGGCCGTTCCCGTGCCGCGGTCGACCACGCCGCGCAGGATGTCGATCAGCGTGGCGCTGGTGGCCTGGGACAGCGCGCGCTCCGGCGCTGCGGCGGCGAAATCGGCGATCACCTTGCCGTCGCGGTCCGTGATGCGGCGCACGAACACCGGCTTGCGGTATTCCCCCTGGGCGGCGATGGTGGAATAGGTGCTCACCATTTCCAGCAGCGTCACCGGGCTGGTGCCGAGGGCCAGCGACGGCACCGACGCCAGCTTGCTCTGGCGGATGCCCATGCCCTGCGCCAGCTTGATCACCGACGGCAGGCCGACGTCCTGCATCACCTGGGCCGTGATCGTGTTCTTCGAGTGCACCAGGCCTTCGCGCATCGTGATCCGGCGTCCGCTGGTGCCCGACATGTCGGTTGGACGCCATACCTTGCCGTTGCCCATGTCGAACGCCATCACCGTGTCGGCGTAGGTCTGTTCGGGCGGAATCCCGCTCTCGAGCGCCGCGCCGTAGACGATGGGCTTGAAGGTCGATCCCGGCTGGCGCGCGGCCTGGGCCACGTGGTCGTACTGGTCGCGCGCGAAGTCGCGGCTGCCGACCCAGGCCTTGACTTCGCCGGTACCCGGGTCCATGGCCACGAAGCCCGCTTCCAGGCGCGACTTGGCTTCCTTCACACCATTCATGAACTCGCGGTCGCCCTTCAGGCGTTTCAGGGCCGCCGCCGGCGCCTCGCCGCCATCGACGGCGCGCTTGTACTCGCCGGATTCCCGGACAAAAGCGTCCAGTTGCGCCGCGTGCGACAGCCAATAGTAGCCGAACGGCTTGATGTTCGGGCGCATCGCCGTGTACATGCCGGTGCGACTCGAATTGGGCAGGCCGGGATTGGCCCATTCGACGTCGGCCACCGCCTGCAAGGCGCTGGCCTGGCGTTCGACCGCGCGCACCGCCGCCGCCTGCAGCTCGGCGTCGAGCGTGGTTTCGATGCGCAGGCCGTCGAGCTGGAGGTCGTAATCGTTTTCGTCGGCCCATTCGAGCAGCCACTTGCGCACGTAGGCCGTGAAGTGGTCGTCGCGGCCGCTGCGATCGAGCTGGCGTTCGAAGCGCAGGCGCAGCGGACGCCTGGTGAGCGCCTTGAAGCGCTTCTCGTCGAAGGCGCCATGCTTGTACATCTGGCCCAGCACCACGTTGCGCCGCCCCAGCGAGCGCTCCGGATTGGTCACCGGGTTGTAGTAATAGGTCCCTTTCAGCATGCCGACCAGGGTCGCGGCTTCCAGCACGTCGAGCTTGGCGGCCGGTTTGCCGAAATAGGTGCGCGCCGCCATCTCGATGCCGCGCGCGTTGTACAGGAAGGGCACCGTGTTCAGGTAAGCCTCGAGGATCTCGGTCTTGCTATAGGTGTTTTCGATCTTGATCGCGGTGATCAGTTCCTTGAGCTTGCGGTTGATGCTGCGCGCGCGCCCGATCTCTTCGGGGAACATGTTGCGCGCCAGCTGCTGGGTGATGGTCGAGCCGCCCTGAGCGTCGCCCTTCAGACTGGCCACCAGGGCGCCGGCGATGCGCGTGAAATCGACGCCGTGGTGGTCGTAGAAGCGGTGGTCCTCGGTGGCGATCAGCGCCGTCACCACATGCGGCGACACCTGCGACAGTTTGACGCGCTCCTGCAAGCCCTGCTCGAAGCTGCCGAGTTCCTTGCCGTCGCTCGACAGCATCACGCTCGGCCGCGCGCTGCTGACCTGCTTCAGGTCGGCGATGCCGGGCGTGAGCGGAATCAGGATCATCAGGTACACCAGCAGCAGCGCCAGCAACGCCGCGAAGGCCCACAGGCCGACCAGCACCGCCTGCTCCCAGCGCGGCCGTCCGCTCAGGAAGCCGTGGGCGCGCTGCATGCCGGCCTGCGCCTTGTTGCCCGCGCCGCTGAGCAGGGATTTCGCCTGCTGGCCGATGCCGCGCTCCTGCCCTTGTTCTTGTTCTTCCTGGTCCACTGATGTCCTTGCGCTGTCGCGTTGCTCTATCCGGCAAGTATAGCCGACCGGCGCGAAGTCTCTAACGCGCAACAGCGCGCGCCCAACGTTACCGAAATTAGAACTGTTTCCGCTATGATATTGGCATGTCCCAAAAGCACATTCCCGCCGAGTCCGCCGAACTCGCCCCCGAGACCCGGGTGCTGCGCCAGTTCCGGATCGTCTTCAACTCGATCAAGAGCCACTTCCGCCAGGTCGAGCGCGACGCCGGCCTCGGCGGCGCCCAGCTGTGGGCCCTGTCGGTGATCGCCCAGGCGCCCGGCATCGGCGTGACCGAACTGGCGCGGGCGCTCGACATCCACCAGTCCACCGCCAGCAACCTGGTGCGCACCCTGGCCAGCCGCGGCCTGATCACCAGCGCACGCGAAGGCCAGGACCGGCGCGGCGTGGCCCTGCGCGCCCTGCCCGCCGCCGACGCCGTGCTGCAGCGCGCTCCCCAGCCTTTCGTCGGCGTGCTGCCCGACGCCCTGGCCAGCCTCGATGCGCAGACCCTGGAGCGCCTGGAAGCCGACCTGGCGGCCCTGATCCGGGTACTCGACACCGACCACGCCGATCCGCAGGAGCCGCTCGGCCAGTCCTGAGTGGCTACCCCTGGGCTAGGGACCGGCGCCCGGTCAGGCCGGATAGTCTTCGCGGAAGCGGCGCAGCGCCGCATCCACGATGCCCTCGTTGCTGCCCGCCGCCTCGTGCGCCGCGCGCAGGTAGGTCGCATCGCTGCCGGTGTGGGTTTCCTCGTACAGGTGTTCGAGGGCCGCTTCGCTGCCCAGCGCTCTGGCGTGCGGCTCGAGGTGGCGCAGGGTGGTGAGGATGTCTTCGCGCAGCGAGATCGTCTCGTGGGTCTGCGGATGCACCAGGGTGCCATCGAGTCCGAAGCGGCAGGCCTGGAAGCGGTTGTAGTTATAGACCAGGTAATCGTCTTCCTGCGGCGGCGGCTCGTTCCGTTCCAGCAGGTGGCGGCACAGCGCCTGCAGGTAGCAGGCCAGGGCCGCGGCGCGCTCCACCGTCAGCGGCGTATCGCAGACGCGCAGCTCGATGGTGCCGTATTCGGGCTTGGGGCGCAGGTCCCAGTAAAAATCCTTCATGCTGCGCACGATGCCGGTGTTTTCCATGCGCGCAAAATAATCGCGCTCGAAGGCTTCCCAGCTGAGCAGGAAAGGCGCCCGGCCCGACAGCGGGAACGCGAACACGGAATTCAAACGCGCCGACTGGAAGCGCGTGTCGCTGCCCTGCAAGAAGGGCGAGGAACTCGACAAGGCGATGAAGTGCGGAATGTAGCGGTTCAGCGCGTGCAGCAGGAACAGCGCCTCGTCGCCGGAACCGCAGCCGATGTGCACGTGCTGGCCGAACACCGTGAACTGCTTGGCCAGGTAGCCGTACAGCGCCGACACTTCGCGAAAGCGCGGCTTCGAAAAAATCCTGCGCTGCGACCATTGCTGGAAGGGGTGGGTGCCGCCGCCGCACACGCCTACGTTGAGGCGGTCGCCGGCGCGCAGCAGGGTGTCGCGGATGGCGCGCAGTTCCTGCAGCAGCTCGCCGTGCTGGGTGTGCACGCTGGAGTTAATCTCGATCATGCTCTCGGTGATTTCCGGCGTCACGTTGCCGGGAAACGGCGCGCGGCCGAGCAGTTCCAGCATGTCGGGCGAGGCGGCCACCAGGTCGAAGTCCGACAGGCTGACCAGCTGCAGTTCCAGCTCCACGCCCATGGTGAGCGGCTGCGATTGGGCGAATCGTTCGAGCGGCATTTCAGGCCTCCTTTCCGGTACGGGTTTCGTTGGCCCAGATCACGGCGCGCTGGGTCAGGATCGGGCCGGCGACATCGAGCAGCAGCATCACGGCCGCCAGCGGCGCCAGGCTGTCGAACAAGTCGACGCCGATCCAGCGGGTCTGCTCCATCAGCAGGATCGCGAACACCGCCATCGGCGTGAGCGCCAGGCCGGACAAGGCGCCCTTGCGCGCCGAGATGCCCGAGACGCGCGCGAACGCCGTGCAGATGCCGACCTTCACCAGCGCCCGCACCGCCACCAGCAGCAGGCCCAGGGCCAGGCCGCCGCCGATCTGTTCGAGTTCGACCTTGGTGGCGACAAAGAAGAACATCAGCACCGTCAGCAAATCGCCGAGCACGCCGAAGTTGCGCTGTGCCGGGCTCAGCGCGATGCGGCGGTGGCGCGCCACGAGGCCGAAGGTGAGCGCCGCCAGCACCGGCGACAGCGGCAGCACCGAGGTCACCGCCACCAGCAGCACCACGGCCAGGGCGAACGCCAGGGTGCCCTCGCGCGACGCGTCGATGATGCGCAGCCAGAGCGGCACCAGGGCGCCGAACAGCGCGCCGAGGCCGCTTGACGCGGCCAGCACCAGCAGGCTGCTGCCGGCCGCGTGGGCCAGGTCGCCCGAGGTCTGGAACACGCCGATTCCGACCACGATGTTGAAGGTGAAGACCGCCATCACGCAGTTCAGCGCCGTGAGGTGCATCGCGCGCTCGGTCACCTGGCCGGACGCGCCCTGCTCGTTCAGCACGCGCAGCAGGCCCGCCGGGGAGCTCGACATCGCCAGCGAAGCGGTCAAGGCAGCCGGCAGGCGTTCCATGCCGAACCAGGAACACACGAGGTAGACCACGCCGAAGGTGCAGGCCGCTTCGAGCACCGAGGTGACGACGATCCAGGGATTGTTCTTCAGCCAGCGCAGGTTGATGCGGTAGCCGAGTTCGAACAGGATCAGGGCGAAGCCGAGGTTGGCCAGCCACATGATGTTCTTGGCTTCGGACGGCGGCAGGTAGCCGGCGGCGAGGTTGCCGAACACGAAGCCGGCCAGGCCGTAGACGGCGATGCGCGGCAGGGCGGTCCAGCGGTAGACCAGTTCGCCGGCCATCCAGGCGAGCGTGATCGCCAGCGGCCAGGCGAGTTGGAGTCCGAGGTCGGAATAGTCGGGCATGCGTGGTAGTCCTCCAGGCAGGGGCGGGAGCGGAGCACCTGGCGCAAGCTTGCCAACGCTCCTGGAGCAGCACCGGGCGGCGCGCCTTCCGCGAAAAACAGCCCCCGGGGTGCCCGGGGGCTCAAAAGAAACGTGGTGTACGCCTCATCGCTGATCGCGAGCCCGCCATGGCGGCGGCTCCGATAGCGGCTATATTGCCTGATAAATATTCTAGTGGCAACTACATTTGACTAAATGTATTACTCAGGATTTCACCTGGGCGACGTCGCAGCGCGAATCCTTGCCCTTCACCGTGCAGCGGTTGCGCTGCCTGCCGTCGCGGTCCATCACCTTCACCAGCCAGGAATCAAGCCCGGTGCGCTCCATGGTCATGAAGCCGAAGCCGTCGATCCACGAGCTCATGGTGGCCACGATGGCGCCCGGCGCCGGGCTCTGTCCTGGCGGCGCCACCGCCGGCAGCGGCACGATGTCTTCGGACGTGCCCGAGAAGCCGGCCACGAACTGGGTCGGGTGCGGCGTCGAGAAGCTCAGCTGCTCCCACAGGTGCACATGGCCCGACAGCAGCATGCTCACCGAGCGCGGGAAGTAGCCCGGATCGACGTCGCCGAAGGCATCGAGCAAGCCCTTGTCGCCGCCGAACAGCGTGATCTCGCCGGTGGCGGCGTCGCGGTTGGCGCCGAAGGCGAACAGCGGATGGTGGTCGACGCCGATGTTGTACTGCGCGTTCCTCGCCAGCGTTTCGACCTTGCGGTAGGTGTCGGCGTAGCGCGCGCGGCGCGGGTCGCTCGCCGGCAAGCCCTTCCAGTTGGTGTTCGCGGTATCGAACACGATCAGCTGGGCGCCGCCGCCGAGCGGCACCGCGTACGGATCGCTGTAGTCGCCGGTGGCGTCGTTTTCCGGCTTGTCGCAGTCGCGCCCCGTTTCGAACGGGCGCGGATCGAGGTAGCGCCACCAGCCCTGCCCGCCGCGCGTGCAGTTCTCGTGGTTGCCGCGCGCGACCACCCAGGGCGCGGCGGCCAGCAGCGTCCTGGCCGGCGTGAAGAAGTCGGCTGCCCAGGCGTCGTAGCCATAGCCGTAGGGACTGCCCGCGCAGCCGGCGCGTCCGCTCGGGCATGGGTCTTCGCGGTAGTGGTAGTCGCCGACGTGGATCACGAGTTCGGGCTTGAAGGCGGCGGCGCTGGCGGCCACCGTCGAGAATGGGTAGCCCTCGGGGTCGTTACAGTCCTGGAAGTCCTTGCCCTTCAGCCGGCAGCCGGTGTCGCCGATGACGACGATGCGCGTCGGTGCCGCTTTCGGCACGGGGAGGCTTCGGCCATTCACCTGCGCCGCGAAGCTGCCGGCCGGAAGCGGCGCCTCGCAGGTCAGCACCGCGCTCGAGGGCGGATTGGGCTTCCCCGCGGCCTGGCCGGCGCGCGCCGGGATGCTGGAGTACGGCACGCGCACCCGCATCGGGATCAGGTGCCCGTCGACCTGCAGCGGCGGGCAGGCCTGCTGGGCCGTGATCACGCGGGCGATGGCCTGGCCGTTTTCGCCAACCAGGACAAAGGCGGCTTCGGTGTGGGATGGGGCTGGCGTGTAGGCTGCGCAGCCGGCCAGGGTGGAGGCCGCGATCAGGGCCGCGAGACGCATCGTGGGAGTCGGGTTCATGCTGCCTTTCGTGCAAAAGTGCCGAATGTATCACAGCCGTATGACCTTGCCGTGAACCTACGTAGTAACATGACAACAAGCTCAACAATGGAGACGCATTTGGATATTCCCACCTGGCTGCAGGCCGGCTTCTGGGGCCTGGTGGCGGGCGGCGCGCTACTGCTCGGCGCTTCGGCCGGCTACAAGTTCAGCGTCCCGCCGCGCGTGATCGCCGCCATCATGGCCTTCGGCAGCGGCGTCCTGATCTCCGCCCTCTCCTTCGAGCTGATGGAGGAAGCCTTCCACATCGGCGGCTTCCCGGCCACGGCGCTCGGCTTCCTCGGCGGCGCCGCCGTCTACACCCTGGCCAACTGGTGGCTGTCGCACCGCGGCGCCCGGCACCGCAAGCGCTCCGGCGACCAGCAGGCCAAGCCGGACGAAAACGGCAGCGGCGCCGCGATCGCCGTCGGCGCCCTGCTCGACGGCATTCCGGAATCGATCGTCATCGGCCTCTCGATGCTCGGCGGCGGCAAGGTCAGCATGGTGGCGGTGGCGGCGATCTTCCTGTCGAACGTGCCCGAGGGATTGTCGAGCGCGGCCGGCATGAAAAAGGCGGGCCGCTCGGCGGCCTACATCTTCGGCATCTGGGGCGGGATCGCGCTGGCCTCGGGGGTGGCGGCCCTGGTCGGCTACACCGTGTTCGAAGGCTTGTCGAACCAGGTGGTCGCGGCGACGACGGCAGTGGCGGCCGGCGCCATCCTGGCGATGCTGGCCGATACCATGATCCCGGAAGCCTTCGAGGATGCGCACGATTTCGCCGGCCTGATTACCGTGGCGGGCTTCCTGTCGGCTTTCGCGCTGAGCAAGATGGGCGGTTGAAGATGGGCGGCTGAGGCGGCGGCAAGGCCGGATCATGGTCGGGATCGGTGAAGTGAGGTGAGGCGAGACGCGTGGACGGCGCATGCGCTGCGGCAAGACCGGCCGGCGGGTGGAGCCGTCCACCCTGCCCGTCCAGCGCCGATGTCCCGCCAGCACCCTCAGACCCGTGGCGGATCGGTCTCCCGCTCGTACACCTTGTGGCGCACGATCGCCGCCTTGAAGGCCGCGAACGCCGCCGCTGGTTCGCCTTCGCCCATGATCAGGCCCCAGTCTTCTCCTCCATCGGGCAGGCGCGGCGGAATCCCGGCGGCCTCCAGCAGCCCGGCGCCGCTGCCCAGGGCCAGGATCGGCTTCAGGTGGCGGTACTGCTCGCGCACGAATTCCAGGGCGCGGCCGTCGCGGCCGAGGCTGAGCATGGCGGCATCGCCGGGCGGCAGCACCAGGGCGTCGTACAGCACGGCCGGCCCGGCTTCCAGCGTGATCTCGATGTCGAGCAGGTGGCCGGTGTAGGACTCGGCCTTGCCGAGGCGCTGGCCGACCAGGCGCGGCTGGGCGCCCTCTTTCAGCAGCGCCGCGTACACTTCGCGCACGGTGTCGCCGTCGACGCCGGACGCCACCAGGATCGCGATGCGGCGCGTGCGGATGCCGGTCTTGCCGGGCCGCGCGAACAGCGATAGCGGCGGCGACGGCTGGTAGTGCGGCACCGGCAGCTCGGTCGCGCGCGGCAGCGGCGCCGGCACGGCAATGCCGAGCCCGCTGGCGACGGCATGCGCCAGGCCAGCGTCGATATTCGCCAGGCCGGCCACGATGCGCGCGCGCACCGCCGGCGTCTGCACCCGGGTCAATTCGAAGCGGTAGGCGTTTACGATATGGGCCTGCTCGACCGGGGTCTGGCTCTGCCAGAACAGGCGCGCCTGGCCATAGTGTTCGGCAAACAGCTCGGGTTTGCCGCGCACTTTGCTGCCCTCGGCCGGCTCCGGATAGCTGTTGAAGCCGCGCGCGCCGGCCTGGAACGGACAGCCGCCGGCCAGCGAATTCGGCTCGTAGCTCACCCGGCCGCGGTTGATGGCTTGGCGGTGCAAGCCGTCGCGCTGGTTGTTGTGCACCTGGGCGACGGAGGCGTTGATCGGGATCTCGTGGAAGTTCGGCCCGCCCAGGCGCGTCAGCTGGGTGTCGACGTAGGAGTGGATGCGGCCTTGCAGCAGCGGGTCGTTGGTGAAATCGATGCCGGGGATGACGTGGGCCGTGCAGTAGGCCACCTGCTCGGTCTCGGCGAAGAAATTGTCGGGATTGCGGTCCAGCACCAGGCGCCCGACCGCGCGCACCGGCACCAGTTCCTCGGGCACCAGCTTGGTGGCGTCGAGTACGTCGAAGACGCCGAATGCCGCCGCTTCGTCCTCGGTGAACACTTGCAGGCCGAGTTCCCATTCCGGGAAGTGGCCGGCCTCGATCGCTTCCCACAGGTCGCGCCGATGGAAATCCGGGTCGGCGCCGATCAGCTTGGCGGCTTCGTCCCACACCAGCGAGTGGGTGCCCTGCAACGGCGTCCAGTGGAACTTGCAGAAGCGCGCCTCGCCGGCGGCGTTCACCAGGCGGAAGGTGTGTACGCCGAAGCCCTGCATCATGCGGTAGCTGCGCGGGATGGCGCGATCGGACGTGACCCACATCAGCATGTGGAAGGTTTCCGGCGAGAGGCCGGCGAAGTCATAGAAAGTATCGTGGGCGCTGGACGCCTGCGGGATCTCGTTGTGCGGCTCGGGCTTGACCGAGTGGATCACGTCCGGAAACTTCATCGCGTCCTGGATGAAGAAGACCGGGATGTTATTCCCGACCAGGTCCCAGACGCCCTCGTCGGTATAGAACTTGGTGGCGAAGCCGCGCACGTCGCGCACGGTGTCGCTCGACCCGCGCGAGCCGGCCACGGTGGAAAAGCGCACGAACACCGGGGTCTTCTTGGCGGCCTTGGCGAAGGGCGCGGCGCGCGTGATCGCCGATAAATCCTGGTAGCTTTCGAAATAGCCGTGCGCACCCGAGCCGCGCGCATGCACCACGCGCTCGGGAATCCGTTCGTGGTCGAAGTGGGTGATCTTCTCGCGCAGGATGAAGTCTTCGAGTGCGGTCGGGCCGCGCAGGCCAATTTTCAGTGCGTCCTGGTTGTTGCCCACCTTGACGCCCTGGTTGGTGGTCAGCGCGCGCCCGCTGTCGTCCACGCGCACCCGGTCGAGCGGCCCGTTCAAGGGGTTCTGGCCGATCTCCGGCGCGCCGTCGCCAACTTTTGGCGAATCGATGTCCTCGGTGGCGGTGCTGGCGGTGGCCAGCGGCGTCGAGGGTGTGTGGCGCGCGCCTTCGTGCGGGGCATACGCGTCTTCGCCGTATTCCAGCGCCTTGGTCGGGTTGAACGGCATCTCGGCGGCCAGGGCCATGTCGGCCACTACTTTTTCCAGCAGGCGCTCGCTTTCCGAAGTCTTGGCGCCGAGGCTGGCCGGCGGCTTGGCGTCGGCGGGGCCGGCGACGGTGCCGAGGATGGAGCCGGCGCCGTCGAGCGCCCCGTTTTTCTTGCGTGTGGCCATGGGTAACCTCATCAATTGATTGTCGGATAGACGGCGCGCAAGCCCGGCATCTGACCTCAGCGGTCTACACTTGATTTGCGGCAAGATGCAACGCGGGAGTGGCGCTCAATTGACGAGTCTGCTTTTGGTATTAAGCAGGCTCTTTGATTTCGATCAAATGAAGTGATCGTGTGGAGGGAACTGATAGGGGCGCCGCGAATCAGGCGGCTTCAGGCTGGCGGGATCGGCGACGGGCCAGACCAGCAGCGGCACGGCCACGCTTTACTGGCACGCGACAGTCAAGCCACAGTCAGCGACAGTCAGCGACAGTCAGGCGTGCATGGCCTGCGCGCTGCCATGGCGCCTGAGCCAGCGCCGGCGCCATGGCTGTAGCCCTGGGCCAGGCAGGCATGGTCCAGTGCCTGCCCGCGCGGGCATCCTGCACGAAGCCGGGCTAGGCCAGCAGGCCGATCGACGCCGCATTGCCGGGGTGGACCTGGGCCTCGATGCACGCGAGGCGCAGCACGCCGGAGGGGTGGTCGAACCGCACGGGAAGCGCTTCGCCGAGCTGGCCCCGCCCCCACGCGCGCAGGACCAGCCGTGCGCTCGCCAGCACCGCCGGCAGCCGCGGCGTCATGCGAACTGTTCGGCCACGATGGTCTTCACGATCGTGGTCACCACAACGGTCGCGCCGAGCAGGAGCAGGAGCAGCACGGCGCAGCGCCTGGGCGAGGCCGCGCGCCGCGCATCCGCCAGCTCCGTCCCGGCGCCCTGTCCTTGCGGCCGCACGGCTGCCATGCCTGTTGTGTCCCTGCCTGTGCATCTTGCCGATCCCGTTCGTATGCAAGAAACCAGTCCACCGGGGAAGGGGTAAAGAATTTGTATACAGTAAGGCCGGCGGCGTAATGCGCGCGTAAAAACCGGCGTGCCGGTGCGCCGGGAATCAGGCCGGCGTCGTCAGCAGCCGGTAGCCGACGCCGGTCTCCGTCAGCAAGTAGCGCGGCTGGGCCGGATCGTCTTCGAGCTTGTGGCGCAGGTGGCCCATGTAGATGCGCAGGTAGTGGCCATCCTCCACGTGCGACGGCCCCCACACCGAGCGCAGCAGCTGGGGATTGGTCAGCACGCGGCCGGCGCTGCCCACCATCACCGACAGCAGCCGGAATTCGGTCGGCGTCAGGTGCACGCCGGCGCCAGCTTTCGTCACCCGCCTGTCCTTCAAGTCGACCACCACGTCGCCGAAGCGCACCAGGCCGGCATCGACGCCTTCGGGCGGGCGGCGCCGGCGCAGGGTCGCGCGCACCCGGGCCTGCAGCTCGCCCACGCCGAAGGGCTTGGTCAGGTAATCGTCGGCGCCGGCGTCCAGGGCCGTGATCTTGTCGGCCTCGCCGGCGCGCGCCGACAGCACGATCACCGGCACCGCCGACCATTTGCGCACGTCGTGGATGAAGTCGATGCCGTCGCCATCGGGCAGGCCGAGGTCGAGGATCACCAGGTCCGGGCTGCGGGTGCCGGCGTCGGTGAGCCCACGCTGCACGGTGGCCGCCTCGTGCACCTGCCAGCCTTCTTCCTCCAGGGCCGCGCGCACGAAGCGGCGAATCTGGGGTTCGTCTTCCACGAGCAGGGCGAGTGGCGCGAGATCGGTCATGCTGAAGTCCTTGTTTCTGTTTCCAGGTCGGTGGTCGCGGGCGGCTGGCCCAGCGGCAGGGAGATCACGAAGGCGGCCCCGCCCTGCTCCGACTTGCCGGCCGCGATGGTACCACCGTGGGCCTCGACGATGGCACGGCAGATCGCCAGGCCCAGGCCGACGCCGGTGTTGGCCGACTCGCGTTCGCCGCGCGTGAATTTTTCGAACATCTCCTCCTCGCGCCCGGCGGCGATGCCGGGGCCGTTGTCGGCCACCGTCAGCGTGGCCCAGGCGCCGCGCAGGGCCGCCGAGATCTCGATCGCGGAGCCCGGCGGCGTGTACTTGGCCGCATTCTCCAGCAGGTTGCACAGCACCCGCTCCAGCAGCACGGCGTCGAACTGGACCAGCGGCAGGTCGGCGGGAATCCGGGTCGTCACGCGATGCCGGGCCAGCACCGCGCCGCTCACGCGCAACGCCGTGCCGACCGCTTCTTCCAGGGTCAGCCACTCGAGCTTGAGCTTCACGTGGCCGCTTTGCAGGCGCGCCATGTCGAGCAGGTTCGCCACCAGGGCGCTCATGCGCAGCGCTTCGCTGTGCAAGCCCTGCGCCATGTCTTGCTGGGCCGGCGCCAGCGGCGGCTTCGAGCGCGCCAGCGATTCCGACAGCCCGACCAGCAGCGTCAGCGGCGTGCGCAAGTCGTGCGACAGCGCCGACAGCAGCGAATTGCGCAGGCGCTCGGTCTCCATGTTCACCAGCGCGCCCTGCGCCACCTCGATGTAGTGCACGCGCTCCAGCGCGATCGCGGCCAGGGCGGCAAAGGTATCGAGCTGCTTGCGCTGCTCGGGGATCAGGATCCAGCGCTGCTGCTCCGGCGCGATGGCCAGCACGCCGCGCGTGCGCATCGGCGCCACCAGCGGCAGGTAGAAGAATGCGCTGGCCGGCAGCGTGTCGGTGCCCAGGCCCGCGCTTTCGGCATGGTCGTAGGCCCATTGGGCGATGCCGAGGTCGGGCACGCCGCCCGCGCCGTGCATGGCCGCCGGATCGGGCGCGAGCAGGCGCTCGTCGGCGCCCGGCACCAGCAGGATCGCGCGCGCGCCGAAGGTGCGGCCGATGAAGTCGCGCGTGGTGTCGAAGATCTGCTCGGTCTGCAGCGCGCCGGACAGCTCGCGCGCGAATTCGTAGAGCGCGCGCGAGCGGCGTTCGCGGTGGGCCGCCACGCGTGCCTGGAAGCGCAGGCCGGCCGTCAGGTGGCCGATGGTCAAGCCCACCGCCAGCATCACGCCGAAGGTGATCAAATACTGCAAATCCGACACCGCCAGCGAAAAGCGCGGCTGCACGAAGAAGTAATCGAAGCAGCCGACGCCCACGCAAGTCGACACCACCGAGGCGCGGCGCCCGAGGCGCACCGCCACCAGCACCACCACCAGCAGGAACAGCATGGCGATGTTGGCCTGCTCCAGGTAAGGCAGCAGCGGCGTGGCCAGCACGGCTGCGCCGATGCTGGCGCCGGCCGCGGCCAGGTAGGACAGCCAGCCATTCCGGGTGCTGGCCACGGCCTGGGAGACCGCTTCGCGCTCGGAGGTGTCGGGCGCCTTGTGCGGCACATCGGCGATCTCGATCAGGTCGATGTCCGGCGCCAGCGCGGCGATGCGCTGGCGGTGCGGCGTGCGCCAGGGCCAGGTGCGGTGGCCGCGCGCCAGCACGATCTTCGAGAGGTTGTGCTCGCGCGCGTAGTCGACGATGGCCGCGCCGATGTCGGCGCCGGCCAGCACGGTGGTCGCCGCGCCCAGGTCGGCCGCCAGTTTCAGGGCCAGCAGGATGGTCTCGCGGCGCGCGGCGGGCAGGCGCTGCAAGGCCGGCGTCTCGACGTACACGGCATGCCATTCGGCGCCCAGCTGGCGCGCCAGGCGCGCCGTGCTGCGCACCACGTGTTCGGCGCCCGGGCGCGGACCGACGCAGGCGAGCAAGGCGCCGCCCGTCTTCCAGACCGCATCGATCGACTTTTCTACACGATACGCGCGCACGTCGTCGCCGATGCGGTCGGCCGTGCGGCGCAGCGCCAGTTCGCGCAGCGCGATCAGATTCCCCTTGCGGAAGAAGTTGCGCGATGCGCGCTCGGCCTGCGGCGCGCCGTACACATGGCCGCTCTTCAGCCGCGCCAGCAGTTCGTCGGCCGGCAGGTCGACCAGGATCACCTCGTCGGCGGCGTCGAATACCGTGTCCGGCACGGTTTCCGCCACGCGGATGCCGGTGATGCCGCCCACCACGTCGTTCAGGCTTTCCAGGTGCTGCACATTCACGGTGCTGAAGACGTCGATGCCGGCGTCGAGCAGCTCCTCGACATCCTGCCAGCGCTTCGGGTGGCGCGAGCCGGGGGCGTTCGAGTGCGCCAGCTCGTCGACCAGGATCAGCGCCGGACGGCGCGCCAGGGCGGCGTCGAGGTCGAATTCGGCCAGCTGCTTGCCGCGGTAGTCCAGCATCCTGGGCGGCAGCAGTTCCAGGCCTTCGGCCATGGCCGCGGTTTCGACGCGGCCATGGGTCTCGACCACGCCGACCAGCGGCGCCTGCCCTTCGGCCTGCAGCTTGCGGGCGGCGGCCAGCATGGACCAGGTCTTGCCCACCCCCGCCGAGGCGCCGAAGTAGATGCGCAGGCGCCCGCGCGCCTCCTTGCGCTCCTGGCTCTGCACCTGGGCCAGAAGCGCATCGGGATTGGGACGTGCGGGATCGGGTCGTGCGCGTTCGTTTGGCGGCATCGGCAGGGTTCTTTCGGGTCAGCGGCGGTGCGGGGTTTCTTCGTCCAGCGCCAGGTTCAGCGCCAGCACGTTCACCCGCGCCTCGCCGAAGAAGCCCAGCGCCTGCTTCACGGTGTGCCGGTCGACCAGCGCTTCGACGCGTTCGATCGGCAGCTTGCGCGCCGCCGCCACGCGCCCGGCCTGGTAGTCGGCGGCGGCGACGCTGATTTCCGGATCCAGGCCGCTGGCCGAGGCCGTGACCAGGTCGACCGGCACCGGCGCCGTGTTGCCCGGATCGGCCGCGCGCAGGGCGTCGACGCGCGCCTTGACATTGTCCGCCAGGGCCGGGTTCAGCGGGCCCTGGTTCGAGCCGGAACTGCCGGCGGCGTTGTTGGCCATCGGCCCGGTGGCCGACGGCCGGCCCCAGAAATACCCGGGCGAGGTGAACGACTGGCCGATCAGGCTGGAGCCGACCGGCTTGCCGTCGCGCAGGACCAGGCTGCCGCCTGCCTGTTCGGGAAAGGCGACCTGGCCGATGCCGGTGACGGCCAGCGGATACAGGACGCCGACGACCAGCGTGAGCGCGCCGAACAGGACCAGGGCGGGACGCAGAGTGGATTGCATGATTGTTTCCTTAAACGAGGTTCAGGACCGACAACACCATGTCGATCAGCTTGATCCCGACGAATGGCAGGATGATACCGCCCACGCCGTAGATCAGGATATTCCGGCGCAGCAGCGCGGCGGCGCCGATGGCGCGGTACTGCACGCCCTTCAGGGCCAGCGGGATCAGCACGATGATGATGAGGGCGTTGAAGATCACGGCCGACATGATCGCCGAGTCCGGGCTGGCCAGGTGCATGATGTCGAGCGCCTTCAGCTGCGGATAGGTGCCGACAAAGGCCGCCGGAATGATGGCGAAGTACTTGGCGATGTCGTTCGCGATCGAGAAGGTGGTCAGCGAGCCGCGCGTCATCAGCATCTGCTTGCCGATCTCGACGATCTCGAGCAGCTTGGTCGGGTTCGAATCGAGGTCGACCATGTTGCCGGCTTCCTTGGCCGCCTGCGTGCCCGAGTTCATGGCCACCGCGACGTCGGCCTGGGCCAGCGCCGGCGCGTCGTTGGTGCCGTCGCCGGTCATCGCCACCAGGCGGCCTTCGGCCTGGTAGTCGCGGATCAGTTTCAGCTTGTCCTCGGGCGTGGCCTCGGCCAGGAAGTCGTCGACGCCGGCTTCGGCGGCAATCGCGGCCGCGGTCAGCTTGTTGTCGCCGGTGATCATGACGGTCTTGATGCCCATGCGGCGCAGTTCGGCGAAGCGTTCGCGGATGCCGCCCTTGACGATGTCCTTCAGCTCGACCACGCCCATCACGCGGGCGCCGTCGGCCACCACCAGCGGCGTGCTGCCGCGGCGCGACACTTCCTCGACCATGCGCGCCAGCGCCTGCGGGAAGGCTTCGCCCAAGGCTTCCACATGCTTGCGCACGGTCTCGGCCGCGCCCTTGCGGATCTGGCGCTCACCGATGTCGACGCCGCTCATGCGGGTATTCGCGCTGAACGGGATGAAGGTGGCCTGCAGGGCGCCCATCTCGCGCTCGCGGATGTTGAACTTCTGCTTGGCCAGCACCACGATGGACCGGCCTTCCGGGGTTTCGTCGGCCAGCGAGGCCAGTTGCGCCACGTCGGCCAGCTGCTGCTCGGTCACGCCCGGCGCCGGGAAGAAGCCCGCCGCCTGGCGGTTGCCCAGGGTGATGGTGCCGGTCTTGTCGAGCAGGAGCACGTCGACGTCGCCGGCCGCTTCCACCGCGCGGCCCGAGGTGGCGATCACGTTCGCGCCCATCATGCGGCTCATGCCGGCCACGCCGATCGACGACAGCAGCGCGCCGATGGTGGTCGGGATCAGGCACACCAGCAGCGCGATCAGCACCGTGACGCTTACCGGCGTGCCGGCGCCGGCCGCGGCCACGCTGAACAGCGAGAACGGCAGCAGGGTCACGGTGACCACCAGGAACACGATGGTCAGCGCCACCAGCAAAATCGTCAGGGCGATCTCGTTCGGCGTCTTCTGGCGCTTGGCGCCTTCGACCATGGAGATCATGCGGTCGAGGAAGGTCTCGCCAGGGTTCACCGAGACGCGCACCACCAGCCAGTCCGACAGCACGCGGGTGCCGCCGGTGACGGCCGAGAAGTCGCCGCCCGACTCGCGGATCACGGGCGCCGATTCGCCGGTGATGGCGCTTTCGTCGACCGAGGCCACGCCTTCGACCACTTCGCCGTCGATCGGGATCACGTCGCCTGCTTCCACCAGGATGAAGTTGCCCTTGCGCAGGTCGGTGCCGGGCGACGGCAGCCATGCCGTACCGTACTTCGGCGTGGTCAGTTTCTTGGCCATCACGGCCTGCTTCAGGCCGCGCAGCGACGCCGCTTGCGCCTTGCTGCGCCCTTCCGCCAGCGCTTCGGCGAAGTTCGCGAACAGCACCGTGAACCAGAGCCAGACCGCGACCGCGAGGATGAAGCCTCGGGATTCGCCTTCCGTGCCGCCGGCCAGCGCCTGCACGTACATCAGCGTGGTGAGGATGCTGCCGACGTAGACCACGAACATGACCGGGCTGCGCGCCTGGGTGCGCGGATCGAGCTTCTTGAATGCGTCGCCGATCGCCGGCCCGATCAGGCTGGCTTCGAACAGGCTCAGCGACTTGCGGGGTGATGCTGCCAGCGGCAGCGCAGTTTCTCGTGACATTTCTTGTGACATCGTGGGCTCCGTAGCCATGGATTACTTTATATACAGTTGCAGGTGCTCGACGACCGGACCGAGGGCCAGCGCCGGCACGTAGTTCAGCACGCCGACCAGCAGCACCACGCCTATCAGCAGGCCGACGAAGATCGGGCCGTGGGTCGGCATGGTGCCGGGGTTGGCCTGCAGGCGCGGCTTGGCGGCCAGCGCGCCGGCAATCGCCAGCACCGGCACGATCACGGCAAAGCGCCCGAACCACATGGCGATCGCCAGCATGGTGTTGTAGAACGGCGTGTTGGCGGACAGGCCGGCAAAGGCGCTGCCATTGTTGTTGGCGGCCGAGCTGAAGGCGTACAGGATCTCGGAGAAGCCGTGCGCGCCGGGGTTGGCGATACCGGCGCGGCCGGCTTCGCTCATCACGGCAATCGCGGTACCGGCCAGCACCAGCACCGGCGTCACCAGGATCGCGATCGAGGTCATCTTCATCTCGTAGGCCTGGATCTTCTTGCCCAGGTATTCCGGCGTGCGGCCGATCATCAGGCCGGCAATGAACACCGCCAGGATCGCGAACACCAGCATCCCGTACAGGCCTGCGCCCACGCCGCCGAACACCACTTCGCCCAGCTGCATCAGCAGCATCGGCACCGCGCCGCCCAGCGGCGTGAAGGAGTCGTGCATGGCGTTGACCGCGCCGCACGAGGCAGCCGTCGTTATCGCCGCGAACAGGCTGGAAGCGGAAATGCCGAAACGCGCTTCCTTGCCTTCCATGTTGCCGCCGGCCTGCAGCGCACTGGCCGCCTGGTCGACGCCGAGCGCCGCCAGTTGCGGGTGGCTGGCCTGCTCGGCGCTCATCACCGCGACCGTCGCCGCCACGAACATGACGGTCATCGCCGCCAGCAGGGCGATACCCTGGCGCCGGTCGCCGACCAGGCGTCCGAAGGCGAAGCACAGGCCGGCCGGGATGAGGAAGATCGCCAGCATCTGCACGAAGTTCGACAGCGGCGTCGGGTTCTCGTAAGGATGGGCCGAGTTGGCGTTGAAGAAGCCGCCGCCGTTGGTGCCGATCATCTTGATCGCTTCTTGCGAGGCGACCGGGCCCATGGCGATGTTCTGGGTGGTGGCGGTGAGCGCTTCCATCACCGGCGCGCCGCTTGCATCCTTCAGGGGCTGGCCGTCGGCGCCGGTCTTGGCCACCGAGTAGGTGATCGGCTCGACCAGCTGCACTTCCTGGTAGGGCTTGAAGTTCTGGATCACGCCCTGCCCCATCAGCACGACCGACACCAGCAGCGCCAGCGGCAGCAGGATGTACAGCGTCGAGCGGGTCAGGTCGACCCAGAAGTTGCCGATCGATTGCACGGAGCGCGCGCTGAAGCCGCGGATCAATGCGAACACCACGGCGATGCCGGTGGCGGCCGACAGGAAGTTCTGGCCGCTCAGGGCCAGCATCTGGGTCAGGTAGCTCATGGTCTGCTCGCCGCTGTAGCCCTGCCAGTTGGTGTTGGCGACGAAGCTGACGGCGGTGTTGAACGACGAATCCGGGCTGACGTTCGCCAGTGCCTGGGGATTCAGGGGCAGCCAGGCCTGCATGCGCTGCAGCGCGTACACGAACAGCGCGCCGATGCCATTGAAGGCCAGCAGCGCAATCGCATAGGATTTCCAGTGCATGCCCTGGGCGGGGGCGACGCCGCCTGCCTTGTACAGGAGGCGTTCGACACGGGCCATCCAGCCCATGCCGGGCACGGCGCCGCCATCGCCGACGCGCGCCAGCACGATGCCGAGCGGCCAGGCCAGCGCGAACAGCACCGCCAGGTAGGCGGCGAGCAAGGCGAAGGATTGCATGGTCATCACAGGTCCTCCGCTTTCAGGAGCGCGCGCACCAGATAAACGAGCAAGGCCGCGGCGGTCGCGGCGCCGATTTGCCAGATTTCCATCATTTGCCTCCCAACTTGTCGCAGCCGGCCGCAAAGGCCCAGCTCAGTACGAAAAACGCCACCAAGGCGCCGACGTATATGCCATCCATGTCATCCCTCTTGAACTGTTGGTTTCGATACGGCGAGCGTAGCGCTCGCCGGGTAAAAAATTTATAAAGACTGGGCATGGCGGCGTAAACAAACCGTAAACGTTTGCCCCGGCACGCCTTTCAGGCTTGCTTAGAAGGTCTTGCTGATCGTCAGGACCAGCGCCGACTTGCCGAGGAACTTGCCGTTCGCCGGCGAGGCGTAGGCCGACTTGCTGGCGTCCGTGTCGATGTAGGCCAGCGCACCGGTGACGATGCCGAAGTCGCGCGTCACGCCGATCTTCCAGTCGGTGTAGCTGGCCGCATTGTTGTGCGCGATGCGCTGGCGTCCGGCGTGCAGGTTGACGGTGAAGCCATTGCCGGCATCGAGGTTGGCGGACAGGTCGAGGTAGCCGCTGTTCTTGCTGTCGACAAAGCCGAACAGGTCGGTCACCGCGTGCGAGTACTTGACCAGCGCCGGGCCGTACGACAGCTGGCCATACAGCTCGGTGGTGTTCGCGGTGACAAAGCCCGGCACCCGCGCCAGGCCGTTCGACGGATACACATAGGTCAGCACGCCGACGTCGTAGCCGACGCCGGGCGCCACCTCGCCGCGCTTGCCCGCGTAGATGTCGAGTTCGACGTCGCCGTCGCCGCCGGCATCGCTCGTCCACTTGATGGTCGAGGCCCAGGCGCCCACGTACAAGCCGCTGCCGTTGTGCACGAAGTCGACCCCGCCCTGCACGGCTGGCTGCAGGCGCGTCTGTGAAATGGCGCGATAGCGGTAGTCGCTGGTGACGGCCGCGTTGAAACTGAGGCTGCTCTCGGCCTGGGCTTCCTGGGCGCAGGCGCTGCCGGCGGCGAAGGTGGTGGCGAAGGTCGTGGCGCAAGCAGCGGCAAGGAGTGCTGATTTCATGTTGGTCTTTCTGATGGTGCTGGGATGGACGTCCACCGACGGGAGGTCAGTGGACAAAGATTTCGCGGTAGAGCGAATGGATTTCGGCGGCCGCTTCCGGGTCGCAGGTTTCGGCGTCGCAGATGCAGCGTCCGCGCCCGTAGTCATGCTCGCCATGCACGTGGACGACTGTCTCGGCCAGGGTCGCGGACATCACGTGGGCGACGTAGACGCGCACAGCGGCCAGCTGCGCGGCGCTCGGCGCGGCTGTCAGTGCGGGGTCGCCGGCCACCAGCACGAACAGCACTTTCAGGTGCGGGTTGAACATGCGCGCCGCATTCAGGCGCGCGATCAGGGGATAGTCGCGGTCGACGTCGGCATGGTCGACCGTGATCGGCACCACCACCACGCGCGCGGCGATCAGGGCCGACAGCGTTTCGTGGCGGTCGTGGGCGCCGGTATTGATCAGGAGGTCGGCGTAATCCGGGCCGAGCTGCTGGAGCGCGTGGTCGAACACCCGGCTCGATGGTGCGCGGCCGGGAATCGTGGGCCACTGGCGCACCGAGCGGCGTTCGCAGCTCCAGGCATAGGCGCCTTCGCGCGGGTCGCTGTCGATCAGGCAGATCTTGCGCCCGCTGCGTGCGCGCAGCACGGCCAGGTTCACGCTCAGGAGCGTCTTGATGGCGCGTACGTCGTTGCTGGCGATGGCGACGATCATGCGGCGGCCCGCGTGCTGTCGGCAGCCAGCTTCGCGCTCGGGAACCGGCGCAGGATGGCGTCGCACAGCGGCGCTGCATAGTGCCGCTCCACGCACAGCCATACCCGGCTGCGGCCCTGTTCTTCGCAAGCGGCGATGCGCATGAATTCGAAGGCGTCGCCGCAGCAGCGCATGGCAAAGCTGCGCAGCGCGGTAACCGAGGCCGCATCGACCGTCATGCGCAGGGTCCGGGCCGGCGCTGGGCAAATGCTTGCGGCAGGCAGGTAGCCCGGGCCGTAATCGGGTGTTGCATGTGACTTCATGGTGACTCCGCCGTTGTGTCGAAATGAACGGTGCAGAGCCTAGCAAGGCGGCCATAAAGATTTTCTAAAAAGACGTGGCGGCGACGTAAACGGGGCGTAAACGTTCGGTGCGCGGCGCTGGATTTTTATGCCGCGTTGACGGACCCGGGTGCGTTCCTGACACGGTTTTTACGGCCTGCGCGACCTGGGGCGCCGCCTCGACCTGGCGCATGGGCTGGAGGGCGTGGCTTGGACGAGGGGCAGGCCAGCGTCAACTGCTCGGTCTACCGGCACGGGCACACGATCGGCCAGATCGGAATCGACGGCATCAGCGAGGCGCTGGAAGACGGCGACAGCTTCGTCTGGCTCGGGCTGGTGGAACCGGACGAGGAACTGATGGAGCGCGTGCGCGCGGAGTTCGACCTGCACGAGCTGGCGGTGGAAGACGCGCAGAAGGCGCACCAGCGCCCAAAGATCGAGGAGTACGGCGACACCCTGTTCGTGGTGCTGCACACGGTCACGCTGGGCGGCAGCGTGGCGCACTTCGGCGAGACCCATGTGTTTGTCGGACGCCGCTTCGTGGTCACGGTGCGCCATGGGCGCTCGGCCGGGTATGCCAGCGTGCGCGCGAAGACCGAAGGCACGCCGGCGAAACTGGCGACGGGGCCGGGCTACGTGCTGTATTCGATCGTCGACTTCATCGTCGACCAGTACCAGCCGTTCGTGGACGCCTTGCAGTACCGCTTCCAGCAGGTCGAGCGCCACCTGTTCCAGCCCGATCCGCCGGCCGGCATCCTCGAGGAATTCTATAAGCTGAAGCTCGAGCTGCACGCCCTGCTGGCCGCCGCCGCGCCGCTGGCCGACATCTGCACCCAGCTGCTGCGCTTCCACGGCGACATCATCCCGCGCGAGAACCGCATCTACTACCGCGACATCCTGGACCACGTGGCGCGGGTTACCGAAACCGCAGACCGGGTGCGCGAGATGATCAACGCCGCCATGCAGGTGGCGCTGGCGCAGGTGACGATCCGCCAGAACGAGGTCGTCAAGCGCCTCGCCGGCTGGGGCGCGATCCTGGCGGTGCCGACCATGGTGTTCAGCTGGTACGGCATGAATTTCACCGGCATGCCGGAGCTGCATTGGCGCTGGAGCTATCCGGCGGTGATGCTGGGTATTCTGACTGTGACGACACTGCTGCACCGCAGGCTGAAGCGGATAGGATGGCTGTAGGCGCCCCACTTTCCGGGGCGCCAGCGAGTACAATACCGCCTCCAGAAAAGAGGCGGAAATGAAAGTACTCAAGGTTCCCTACGCAGAAAAAGACGAAGCCAAGGCGCTCGGCGCGCGCTGGAATCCCACGCGCAAGAGCTGGTATGTGCCGGATGGGGTGGCGGCGGAACCGTTTGCGAAGTGGCTGGCGGGCGGTGCCGGCGATGCGTCGCCGGGCGAGCCTGCGTCGCGCGATGCCCGTGCCGCCAAGCCGGTGGTTGGATCGAAGTATGTGGAACTCCCGCATGCCTGCAACCCGTTCGAAGAATGCGACGAGTGCAAGCCCAGGCTGATCGAGAGCGGCTGGCTCGACGCGCACCAGGCCGTGCGAAAGCTGTTGGCTGGCTTGTAGGATGGGCACGGGGCGCCCACCCTACCGGCGCTGCGTGTCCGGCCCCGACACACTGCGCGATGAATCCGTGGCCGACGCATCGCGGCGGCGGCAGGCCTATTTGACGCGCTGCTTTTCCAGCTTGCGCGCCAGCGTGCGGCGGTGCATGCCGAGCCTGCGCGCGGCTTCGGAGATGTTGAAATCGGTCTCCGCCAGCACCGCATGGATATGCTCCCACTCGAGCGTCTTGATCGAGGTCGAGCGATTCGTCACCTCGACATCGGTGCTGCCGGCCACGTGCCCGAAAGCCGCCTCGATATCGTCGGTATTCGACGGCTTGGCCAGGTACTGGCAGGCCCCGAGCTTGATCGCTTCCACCGCGGTGCCGATGCTGGCAAACCCGGTCAGCACCACGATCAGCATCTCCGGGTCGTGCGCATGCAGCATCTGCACGCAGGACAGCCCCGACGCATTCCCCTTCAGTTTCAGGTCGACCACCGCATAGCCCGGATCGTGCTCGCGCAGGATCTCGGCGGCTTCCTCATAGCCAGGCGCGAGCAGCACCTGGTAGCCGCGCCGCTCGAAGGAACGCCCGAGCGTACGGGCAAAGGCGTCGTCGTCCTCGACGATCAGTAACAGGGGCGTCTCAGGCATGCTCGCCCTCCCCGGCCAGGCGGATCGCCGCCAGCGGTATCGTCAGCTTTACTTCGGCGCCGCCCTCTTCGCGGTTGCGCGCGACCACCGCGCCACCCAGGGTACGCGCCACGTTCACTACCAAAAACAATCCCAGCCCGCCGCCCGAGCGGCCCTTGGTGCTTTGGTAGGGTTTGCCGAACTGGGCCAGCACCGAGGGCGGAAAGCCCGGCCCGCGGTCGGTCACCAGCACGCACAAGTGGTCGTCCTCGACGCTTGCGCTCAGGCCCACCCAGCCGCTGGGCGAAGCTTCCAGCGCATTGTCGAGCAGGTTGTCGACGGTCTGTTTCAACGCCGAGTCGAAGGCGACCGGCATGTCGTCGACGATCGAATTCTCATACACGAAATCCTTGACTGGACGGCTGTCTTCCCACTCCTCCGCCAAGCCGTCGAGGAAGGTGTGTATCGTCGTGCGCACCGCCGATTCGCCGCGCGCCTTGCCGGCCGAGAGCAAGATGCCGCTGACGATGGTCTTGCAGCGCTGGAGCTGGGTCTGCATCTCGGCGATCTCTTCCAGCAGGTCCGGGCTGCCGCGAAACTCGGGCATGCGCTTCCAGTCGCCCAGGATCACCGACAGGGTTGCCAGCGGCGTGCCGAGTTCATGCGCGGCGCCGGAGGCCAGCAGGCCCATGCGCACGATGTGGTCCTCTTCCGCCGCGCGCTGGCGCAGCTCGGCCAGCTGGGCCGCCTTGGCCTTCACGGTGCCGCTGATGCGCGAGACGAAAATGACCAGCAGCGCCGCGTTCAGCGCGAAGCAGATCAGCATGCCCTGCACGTACAGGCTGGCGATGCCGCGCGCGTGGTCGAAGGGCAAAGCCAGCGGCTGGGCATAGACGGCGAGCGCGCCGAGGCAGACCAGGGTGATGGCGACGATGCTCCAGGTCGACCAGGCTTCCAGCAGCACGGCGGAGATGATGATCTGCAGCAGGTAGAGGAAGGCGAAGGGATTGGTGGTTCCGCCCGACAGGTAGAGCTGGACGGTGAGCGTGGCCACGTCCACCATCAGCGCCATGAAGAGTTCGCTGTTGGCGACCGGGCGCCGCTCGTGCCAGCGCAGGTGGCTGGCGATGTTGAAGGCGATCAGGCAGGCCAGTACCTGCAGCATGTGGACCAGCGGCAGGTTGATGTCGAAGATGAGGATCGCGCCGGCGATGGTCGTGACCTGGCCGATGACCGCGATCCAGCGCAGCTCGATGAGCTGCAGCATGTTCTTGTGGCCAGCGGCGTATTCGACGTGGGCTTCTTCGGCAGAAGCGATCGAGGGGGTTATTCTTGTTAGTAGATCAAACTTGACTGCCATTCTTGCGTGCCGGACCGGCCTCTCCTTTTCCCAAGCGCGCAATATACCACCACGCGCCGATAACCATCAAAGCCAGTGCATACCAGGTCGCGGCATAGGCGAGGTGATTGTTCGGGAAGGAAATAACGGTCAGGCCGCCGACAGGCTTGTCGGGCGCCCCGGAAGGCTCTTGCGCCCGCGCCGCGTCGACGAAGTACGGCGCCACATTGCCGAGCCCGCGCGCGGCGGCGATGCCGGCCACGTCGCGCGAATACCAGCGGTTGCGCGCCGGATCGTTCTCGCGCAGGAAGCCGCCGCCCGGTTCGGCGATGCGCAGCAGGCCGGTGAACGAATGCGGGGCGCCGGCAACGGCGGCGCAGGCGTCGCCTGCCGCCCGGCGCGCCGGGAAGCGCGCCAGCGTATTGCCGGAAGAAGGAATGAAGCCGCGGTTCACCAGCACGATGGAACCGTCGGTACTGCAGAGCGGCGTGAGCAGCCAGAAGCCGGCGCCGAGGTCGGACAGGGCCTGGACCGGCGTCGTGTATTCGTAGAGAAAGTGCCCGGCGAGACGTACGTGCCGGTATTCGTGGGATTCTTTCGACACCTGCGCCCACTGGGCAGGGGCCGGAGGCGCGGCGGGAGCCGCATGCACGCGCGACTCCACTCTTTCAATCAGGGCCAGTTTCCATTGCAGGCGTACCACCTGCCAGGTTCCCAGCCCCGTGAACAGCACGATCAGCAGCAGCCCGAGGACCGCGAGGATCACCCGCGCCATGCTGCGCGGGCGGGCGGCTGCTGCCGGATCGTGCAACGACATCATTGCATGTCGTGGTTGCCGTGGCCGGTCACGGCCGCGGCGTCGCCCATGCCGGGCATCATGTTGGCGTTCATGTGGTGCATGACCCAGATCGAGCCCGACAGCACAATCACCAGCAGGACGATGGTCAGCAGCAGCGCCATCATGTTCCAGCCGCCTTCCGACTTCGAGTTCATGTGCAGGAAGTAGACCATGTGCACGATGAGCTGGACGCCGGCGAAGCCGAGGATCACGTATTTCGTGATCGAGGGATCGAGCACGTTGCCCATCACCAGCCAGAACGGGATCACCGTCAGGATCACGGCCAGCACGAAGCCGATCGTGTAGTCCTTCAGGCTGTAGTGCACGCCCGGGTGGTCGCCATGGGTGTGGCCGTGGAGCGGGTCATTGTGGTGGTCGCTCATGGCAGCACTCCCATCAGGTAGACAAAGGTGAAGACGAAGATCCAGACGACGTCCAGGAAGTGCCAGAACAGCGACAGGCACGACAGGCGGCGCATGTTTTCCGCGCCCAGGCCATGCTTGGCCAGCTGGAACATCAGCACGACCAGCCACACGATACCGAACAGCACGTGCAGGCCGTGGGTGCCGACCAGCGAGAAGAACGCGGTCAGGAAGCCGCTGCGCGACGGGCCGGCGCCTTCGTGGATCAGGTGGTAGAACTCGTACAGTTCCAGGCCCAGGAAGCACAGGCCCAGCAGGCCCGTGATGCCCAGCCAGAGCATCGTGCCGCCGAGTTTCTTCGCTTGCGCCGAGATCATGGCGAAGCCGAAGGTGATCGACGACACCAGCAGGAAGGCCGTGTTGATGGCCACCAGCGGCAGGTCGAACAATTCGGCGCCCGACGGGCCGCCTGCGTAGTTGCGGCCCAGCACGGCATAGGCCGCGAACAGCGACGCGAACAGCAGGCAGTCGCTCATCAGGTAGATCCAGAAGCCGAGCAGCGTGCCCTGTTCCGGATGGTGCTCGCGCACGTGGTATTCACGCACGGCAGCGGCGCCGCCGCTGGCGTTTGGGAAGGTAGCGTTGGTGTTAGACATGGGCTTCCAGCAATTTAGTACGCTCATTCTCGGTGCGGGTCACTTCTTCCGCCGAGATGTAGTAGTCGCGCTTGTAGTTGAAGGTGTGGACGACGATCGCCACCATCAGGGCCACGAAGGCCAGGCCGGTCAGCAGCCACATGTGCCAGATGATGGCGAAGCCGATCACCATGGCGATGGCCGAGATCACGAAGCCAGCCCAGGTGTTCTTCGGCATGTGGATCTCGACGTAGTCGGCCAGCGGACGCTTCCAGCCGGCTTTCTTCATGTCGGCGAAGGTGTCGTTGTCGTACACCACCGGGGTGAAGGCGAAGTTGTAGTCTGGCGGTGGCGACGAGGTCGACCATTCCAGGGTACGGCCGTCCCATGGGTCGCCGGTGACGTCGCGCAGCTTCTTGCGGTTTTTCCAGGTCATGAAGAACTGCATCAGCAGCGCGCCGATACCGCCCGCGATCATCAGGGTGCCCACGAAGGAGATCTGGAACAGCCATTGCAGTTCAGGATCTTCGAAGTGGCTCATGCGGCGGGTGACGCCCATGAAGCCCAGGATGTACGGTGGCGTGAACGCGACCCAGAAACCGATCGACCAGAGCCAGAACGAGATCTTGCCCCAGAATTCGTCGAGCTTGTAGCCGAAGGCTTTCGGGAACCAGTAGTTAATACCGGCAAACAGGCCGAACACCACGCCGCCGATGATGACGTTGTGGAAGTGGGCGATCAGGAACAGCGAGTTGTGCAGCACGAAGTCGGCCGCGGGAATCGCCAGCATCACGCCGGTCATGCCGCCGATGGTGAAGGTCAGCATGAACGAAATCGTCCACATCATCGGCAGTTCGAAGCGGATACGGCCGCGGTACATCGTGAACAGCCAGTTGAAGATCTTCGCGCCCGTCGGGATCGAGATGATCATCGTTGTGATGCCGAAGAACGAGTTGACGCTCGCGCCGCTGCCCATGGTGAAGAAGTGGTGCAGCCAGACCAGGTAGGACAGGACCATGATGACGCAGGTTGCGTACACCATCGAGGTGTAGCCGAACAGGCGCTTGCCCGAGAAGGTCGAGACGACTTCCGAGAAGATACCGAAGGCCGGCAGGATCAGGATGTACACCTCCGGGTGGCCCCAGATCCAGATCAGGTTCACGTACAGCATGGCGTTGCCGCCGCGGTCGTTCGTGAAGAAGGCGGTGTCGAACAGGCGGTCCATGCCGAGCATGGCCAGGGTCGCGGTCAGGATCGGGAAGGTCACGACGATCAGGATGTTGGTGCACAGCGAGGTCCAGGTGAAGACTGGCATCTTCATCAGGTCCATGCCCGGCGCGCGCATCTTGACGATGGTGACGATCAGGTTGACGCCGGACAGCAAGGTCCCTACCCCGGCCACCTGCAGCGCCCAGATATAGTAGTCGACCCCCACGCCTGGGCTAGCCAGGATGCCCGACAGCGGCGGATAGGCCAGCCAGCCGGTACGCGCGAATTCGCCGACGAACAGCGAGGCCATGACCAGCACGGCGCCCATGGCCGTCATCCAGAACGAGAAGTTGTTCAGGAACGGGAAGGCCACGTCGCGCGCGCCGATCTGCAGCGGCACCACGTAGTTCATCAGGCCCGTGACCAGCGGCATCGCCACGAAGAAGATCATGATCACGCCGTGGGCGGTGAAGACCTGGTCGTAGTGGTGCGGCGGCAGGAAGCCGGCGTTCTCGCCGAACGAGAGCGCTTGCTGGGCGCGCATCATGAGGGCGTCGGCGAAGCCGCGCAGCAGCATGACGATACCGAGCACCATGTACATGATGCCGATTTTCTTGTGGTCGATACTGGTGAACCAGTCGTGCCACAGGGTGCCCCACAGGCGGAAGTAGGAGATCAGGGCCACCAGGGCCGCGCCGCCGACAAGCACGCCTGCGAAGGTAGCGAGCAGGATGGGCTCATGGAACGGAATCGCGTCCCAGCTGAGCCGTCCGAAGATAAGCTTCGTCAAGTCAAATGAGTCTTGCATGGTTACTTCTTCACAGGATTGGTAGGGGTTTCGCAGACTTCGGTCGTCGCACCCAGCGCCGCATTCGCGGCAACCTGGCGGCGCGCATCGGCCGGCAGGTTTTTCAGGGCGACGTCGTTGCGCAGGCGCGTCATGTCGGACGCCATCTGGTGGTTCGCGCAGACGGCGCCTTCGGCGACGCAGCGGTTCAGGATGGCGTTGAACAGGGCTGGCTGCACGTCACCGTAGTAACGGACCGGCTCTTTTTCCGACGGCTTTTCGATGGCCAGGTACTCGTTGCGGCCCAGGGTGTTGCCGCTGGCCTTGGCCTTGGCGACCCAGGCGTCGAAGTCGCCCGCCGACACGCCGCGGTACGCGAAGTGCATGTGCGAGAAACCGTCGCCGCTGAAGTTGGCCGAGAGACCCTTGTAGTTGCCCGGCTTGTTGATCACCGCGTTCAGGGTGGTCTCCATGCCAGGCATCGTGTAGATCATGCCGGCCAGGGTCGGGATATAGAAGGTGTTCATCACGGTCGACGAGGTCATCTTGAAGCGGATCGGGGTGTCGATCGGCGTGACCAGTTCGTTGACGGTGGCGATGCCCTGCTCCGGATAAATGAACAGCCATTTCCAGTCGAGCGCGACGACTTGCACTTCGAGGACCTTGTGCTCGGCGGTAACCGGGCGGTTGGCGTCGATGCGGTCGAGCGGACGGTAAGGGTCGAGCTTGTGGGTGCTGATCCAGGTGATCAGGCCCAGCGCGATGATGATGAGCAGGGGCGCGCCCCAGATCACCAGTTCGAGCTTGGTCGAGTGGTCCCAATCGGGCTCGTAGCGGGCGTTCGCGCCTTTCCGGTACTTCCATGCGAACACGATGGTCAGGATCATCACCGGAATAATGATGATCAACATGAGCAGGACCGATACGGTGATCAGGTCTGCCTGCTGCTTTGCAATGTCGCCGGCTGGATTCATCACCACCGTGTTACAGCCGGACAGCACTGCAAGCAGGAGGAGTGAAAGCCCGGGACGGACTATTTTAGGAATCATGCTAGGTATCTAACGTTACATGGGAATGAGAACATGCTACTGTAATGCCATCGGCCTTCGTTGCACATTGGACGTTTTGTCCCACCCTTGCCCAGGCCAGGGGGATTTTTTGAAGGCCACTGACTTACCTGGAGACCCATTTATGCAAAGCTCGCACAGCTCGACGACGTACGGCGGCGCAGGCGCCGCTCCCGTCACGGCGCCCCAAAGCGGCGCCCGTAATATCAATGCCCGGGATGCACACATCTCGCCCGGTGAAATAGCGGTTGGTGTGGTCATCGGCCGCGCCTCCGAATATTTCGATTTCTTTGTGTATGCCATCGCCTCGGTGCTGGTTTTTCCAGCAGTGTTCTTCCCCTGGGCAGATCGACTCGAAGGCACACTGTACTCGTTTACGATTTTTGCGTTCGCATTCATCGCGCGCCCCATCGGCACCCTGGTGTTCATGGCCATCCAGCAGCGCTTCAGCCGGGAAATAAAGCTCACGATTGCCCTGTTCCTGCTCGGGACGGCAACCGTGACCATTTCTTTCCTGCCCACCTACGCCCAGATCGGCACGACGTCCATCGTCCTGCTGGCCCTGATGCGGATCGCGCAAGGCGTGGCGCAAGGCGGTTCCTGGGACGGCCTGCCCTCGCTGCTCGCGCTCAACGCGCCCGAGCACAAGCGCGGCTGGTACGCGATGCTCGGCCAGCTCGCCGCGCCGCTCGGCTTCCTGATCGCCGCCGGCCTGTTCGCCTACCTGCTCGATAACCTGCAGACCGACGACTTCCTGGTCTGGGGCTGGCGCTTCCCGTTCTTCGTGGCCTTCGCGATCAACGTGGTGGCCCTGTTCGCCCGCCTGCGCCTGGTGTCGACCACCGAGTATTCGCACCTGCTCGACTCGCATGAACTCGATCCGGCTCCGGTCGGCGAACTGGTCAAGAGCCAGGGTTCGAACATCGTCATCGGCGCCCTCGCCGCCCTGGCCAGCTACGCGCTGTTCCACCTGGTGACCGTGTTTCCGCTGTCGTGGATCCAGCTGTACGACACCCGTCCGATCAGCGGCTTCCTCTACCTGCAGATGTGGGGCGCGGCGATTGCCGGCGTCTGCATCCTGATTTCCGGCCTGGTCGCCGACAAGGTCGGCCGCCGCACCACGCTCGGCACCATGGCGGCGCTGATCGCGATCTTCTCGGCCTTCGTGCCGATGCTGATCGACGGCGGCGAAGCGGGCCAGAACGCCTTCATCCTGATCGGCTTCGCCCTGCTCGGCCTGTCCTATGGCCAGGCGGCCGGCGCCGTGACCTCGAACCTGCAGAAACGCTTCCGCTACACCGGCGCCGCCCTGACCTCGGACCTGGCCTGGCTGGTGGGCGCCGCGTTCGCACCGCTGGTGGCGCTGGGCCTGTCGGCGCACTTCGGGCTGGGGTATGTGAGTTTGTACCTGCTGTCGGGTGCGGTGGGTTCGCTGGCGGCGCTGTCGCTGAACCGCAAGCTGGAGATCAAGACCGACGGCGAGTGAACGATCGGACGTCACTGATCGAGCGTGAATAGTTTGGCCTGGTGCGCGCACCAGGCCAAAGAATTCCGGCGGGCTGCGGCTCGCCGGTTTTTTTTGCGCCGTGCGCTCAAGGCATTGTTGTGTATCAGGCGTCCGGCGTCGCCCCGAGCGCCGCCCTGGACCGTA